>ENA-OWPJ01000001-OWPJ01000001.1-human-gut-metagenome-genome-assembly--contig:-NODE-1-length-367754-cov-10.942_pt1 | contig 367754 bp, 314 predicted proteins | sample MGYA00248264_ERZ651846 | MGnify/ENA primary metagenome ERZ651846 (study PRJEB26924, sample SAMEA4378271) | human gut metagenome | biome: human gut; feature: human-associated habitat; material: faeces...
TTTATGAAATTCGCAGTGTAGTTTTGTGCAATTTTTCAAATTTGCTCATTTATAGTTTTTACACAAAAAAACAGCAGACCTCTCAACAAAGATAGGTTCTGCCGCCTTCATAGGAGCAGGATGATATACCATCCTACTAACTGGGAAATATCCTCCTATGAGGCATCGTACCCACTATGTTTAAATTTATATGCATTTTCTCAATTTTAATAAAGCAATATTAAGTTATCAATCCAAAAAATTATACGCCTTCGTTACGGTAGTGTTTTATCTCACTTTATAGCATAATGCAATATAAAATTGCATATAATGATATATTATCATAAAAAAGGAAATGTTATGAAGCCATTAAAAAACAAAGTAAGTATCACACTAGATGAGACTGTAATTGAAAAAATCAAAGACTTGGCAGAAGAGGACGACCGGAATTTCAGTCAATATGTTAATATGGTTTTAAAGGACTGGATAAAGCGTCATGAACAATATCTCTAGTCAAGTCCCAATGTTCTTCTTTCTTACAAGAAAGACTTTTCTATGACGAAAATGGAGCAGCCGACACTCCTCAAAGTGTCCTCTGCTCCATTTTTTTACACTTCCTCATTCACTACCTGAATCAGTTTCACTATGTTATCTCGTATCTTTGGCGGCACATATTGTGGTTTTGAAAACAAATATCCCTGAAGATAATCTACCCTTAACCTGATAACCTGTTTCAGTTCTTCAATTGTTTCGATTCCCTCGGCAATCACTTTCATCTCACGCTCGTGCGCATAGCCCACAATATTTTCCACGATTTTGCATTTATCCGGATTACTGCCAATATTTCGAATAATGTCCATGTCGATTTTAATAAACTTCGGCGAGATGGATAACAACATTTTCTCGCTGTTATATCCGCTTCCATAGTCGTCCAAAGCCAGCTCTGCATGCCATTTTTTCATAAGCTTTGCTTTTTGATTTTGATGATTTTCATCAACACATTCTCCCTCTGTGACTTCCAACACTACATTTCCCAGATATTCAGCATATTTTTCCTCTAACTCCTTCACCTTTTTGTCACTTAAGATTTGATTGGCAATAGAGTTGATAAATATTTTTGAATGTTTATCAATCAAATTATTATTTACGTGGGTCGCAAACGTATCAAGCGCAAGTTCCCACGTAAGTTCTTCTATCGCATTCAGACAGTTTTCTTCTTTGGCAACTTTTAAAATGTCCAGCGGAGACTTTAGTGATGGCATAAATGATCTCATCAAAGACTCATACGCAAAGACGGATCCATCTTTACTGCTTATGATTGGCTGGAAATAAAACTGCAGTGTTTTATTTGTGATAATCGTCTTCAATTCATCTTTCACTTCTCTTTTGAACGAATCTCTCAGATACTCATCCCGATCAAAATCTGTCATATCCCCTTTACTGCTATGCTTGATCTTATACATTGCATAATCCGCAAAATGCTGCAGTTTTTCGAATGACTCACTGTCTTTTGGATACCAAGCCAGTCCTCCCGACACTTCCATCTGGAAAGATTTTTCTCCAATCGGAATTGTTGTCTTTCGAATTGCTGATTTTAAATGTGCAATCAACTCTGTAATCACCGCTTCATTCTCATACCCATAGAAGAATATATAGAATTCATCCCCTGAAATACGAGAAATAACCGTGTTTTCAGGGCTGTTGCGGACAAATATCTCTGCTGCTTTTGCAATATAGTTATCTCCGTTTTCATGACCGTAATTGTCATTTATATATTTCAAATTATCTAAATCGAGCATCAATAATGCTGCTGTTTTCAGCTCAGCTCTATGGTTTTCAAACAAGTCATTCATAATCCTAATGAATGCACCGCGATTTAAAAGCCCTGTCAATGTATCGTGGTCACGTTCATATTCAATTACCTGTTTTTCAATCACAGTATTTGTCACATCTTCAATGATTCCGGTATAAATGTTCCCCTTCTCCAACAAGCGAAGATTCACATACACCACATTATTTTTATCCGGAATCTGAAACAAGTACTGTTTCTGACTATAGTCGGAAGACACAATATATTGCTTATATGGATCAAATGCTTTTTTAAACTGCTCTAGTGTCAGAGAGGCGGCATTGATTTCATCATTGAGGAAAATCTCGAAAAAATTATCTGATAAAAACAGTTCCTGAGTATCGTCATTATATTCAAACCCAGCCAGCTTTACACTTGCCATCTGAAGCAAATTTGTAAACTTAGAGGAAGTATCTCTCACATTTTGATTCAATTTTTCCATCGTGCGCGCGAAGCGGTCAATTTCCGCAATATTTGTCCTCTTGAAGCGAATCTCATCTTTTACACTTGCCCGGTCAACCTCTTCTGTCAGCTTTTTAATCGGTCTTGAAATGATATAGCTAAAGATAAGGCTTCCAACAATTCCCACTGCTACTGTCAGAACAATTGCAAAAAGCAAAATAGATTTTATCTTGCCAGTAAACGCAAACAGCGATTCTGTATCCGCAATCCCCACCAGCATCCACTGCTGGTTGCCATATGGCGTATTATCATTATAAATATTGAGGCGCTGCCTTGACGTGTATAATTTTCTGCCCTCACTGCATACATAATAGTCATTATCCAACTTAGTGAGATTCACTTTCGAGGTGTTCTTTTCACATGCACTTCCACTCACAGCAAATCCTTCCATCGACAGCTCACCATCTTGGTTGAGCGCAATCATATAACAGCTGTTTTCATCATCTAACAACTCTGTGCTTGGCAAAATCTTACTTAAATAGTCTAATGTGATATCGATTCCCACAACTCCATAGACAACTCCTTTGGCATTGATCAGCGGAAGAGAATATGTAATCGCATCGTATTTAGTTCCATTCAGTCTGTACTTTCCGCCCCAATATCCCATCTCCTCAGCACTGTACTCTCCATTACTTTTGAGTGCCTGCTGATATGGTGCATAGAAAAAATCATAATACGTGACATTTTCTTTTTGGAATTCAAAACGAGGACGCCACGCAGAGTCCGTCGCAATATTTAGCGATTTCACCACTTCTTCCGGCGCACGCTCGATTAATATATCGCCATTTTCACTTGAGCTCTTAGACATCGGATCAAAATCTCTTAAATATACTCCCGGTTTATCTTCAATCCCATCATCTAAATTATGGTTATTTAGAACGATATAGGCTCCCGTCACACGCTGTGAGCGCATCGTCGAAATCAGCTAGTCTACTGCTTTTAGAATAAGTGGTTCCGCAGAGTCCGAACTTTCGTCCAGTGTTTCAAATTCAATACTTCCCTCTCTGTCCAATTCTTCCGCAATCTTATTAATATTGTCGGCTAGTTTTGACAGGTCCGACCAGTTGTTCACCATTTCGTTTTGCAGAGAGGCACTTCGGTTAATTACTTTTTGATCCACAATATCTTTTGCATTCTGGTTTAGTTTTTCATAGATTCCGCCCACTCGGAGGCTTTCTGATAAAATTGCTGTCTCAGCCAAAATAAGCATACACATCCCAAGCAGCAAATAGGAGAAAATAGACTTGTTTTTTCTAAACTTTCGAAACATAATTCCTCCTTTACTGCTGCACCAGCAATTCCAACTGAGTTTTTGTATCTTCATACCATTTGTAGAAATAATCGTCATTGTCAAATTGGCTGACTGCTTGCTGAAGCGTCATCCCACTCTCCAGATTCTGTTCCACAATCTCTCTGTCCTATTTTGCCAGATCTCGCATTCCCTTTTCCAAAAACGCTCTGGCAGTTGTTCCATTTTTAAACGGAATCGATGTGTACATCTGATTGTCCCCAATCATTTCAAAGCTGGTACGCAGAACTTTTTTTACCGATTGCTCCACTTTCGTCACTTCTGTCACTTTATCAAGATTATTCGCAGATTTTGTGACTGGCAAATAACCGCTTGCCGTCGAGAATGCGATATTCTGTTCATCGCTTGTGAACCACTTTAAGAACTCGGCGCATGCCCGCTGTTCCTTTTCACTGCTTTTTAACACCAGCATTCCGGCTCCCTGCTGTATCTGATAGTCTTTTCCACCTTGAAATTTGGGACATTCCAGCACTTTCAACTCAATCGGGTAGCTTTCTTCGTCATTTAATATCACCCGATCAGGAAAATATGTAACACTGGAAGACGAAGAGACACATGCAAGAATATTCCCCACTTTTATATCGTCACTTCGGAATTTTCCGGATGAATCAAAGTATCCACTGATATAGGGTACATAATAATTGTCCCACAGTTTTCTCACCACATCTTCCTCAAAATGAAGTACAATTTTATTATTCTCTTTGCTAAACATATCAGTTGACAATTGTCGATATCCTGCCAGCATATAATTTGCAAATGCATCCCTTCCAAAGAACGCTTTCCCATCATTTTGTTCCTCAGTCAAACTGTCTGTCCACTCGTAATATTTTTTTGCAGTTTCTGTAATGCCCTCTATCGTACTCAATTCTTCTGTTGTCACACCGACTGAAGAGGAAAATTTCTCCCAATCCGTCTTATTTAACATTAGTAATTCTACCGACTTCGCCACCGGAAAAATCTTTAGTGAGTCTTCTCCCGAAAAATTTCCCTCTGTAATATATCCCTCTACATATTTGCTCAGTTCCTCTTCTGTAAAATAAGGTTTCAGATCAACTGCATATCCCAATTGATCGACTTCATACGCTGCATCCCCATAGGCTGCAAACATATTCGGCATCTGATCCGCCCCTGCTTTTCCCTGAATCGCATCTAATACATTTGCTTCCAATTCACTGATGGTTCCCTGCCCGGATCCCTCAACGACAATCCCCTTTTCTTTTCCAACTGTCTTGTTGAATTCTCTAACCAGCCTGTTGAATTCATCTTGCTGTGCTCCATTATAATAATGCCAGACCTCAATCGTGACCGGATCGTCTTTGTTAAGCAAATCCTGTTCTTTCTCTTTGCACCCTGTCACTATCAGCATCGCTGACAGTACTAAAAATGCTAACTTTGTTCTCTTCATATCCCTTCTCCTCATATAATAATATTCGATTGATCATCGTATATTCTTTCGATATTCACTTGGCAGCATTCCATATTTCTTCTGAAACTCTTTTGCAAATGCCTTTTGATTCGAAAATCCATGTTTTGCCGCAATCTCACTGATTGTCTTGTCCGTTTTGACAAGCTCCTGATAAGCATACTCTACACGCACACTTTGTAAATACGCTTTATAATTGATCTTTGCATACTTCTGAAACATTTTTGATAAATACGTCGGCGAATACCCAAATATCTCTGCAATATACTCCAACGATAATTCTTTTTGATAATTGTCTCGGATATAGGAAGTAATCGATGAAAGCCGATTCAACTTCCTGTGATTTTTCACCATATCCTCACTTACTTCATTAATACGATACTGTGTGATCATGAGGTACATAAGCATGTAGAACTGACTTTGCACTTGAAACTCATATCCGCATGCTCTCTTGACGTAATTCTCATACATATTCTGAACTAATTCCATCATCTGACTGTCGTCCACACCAGGTTCATGGGAAAACAATACAAATCGTTCCTCAGAATAGTAATTTTCAAACGTTGCCATTGGAATCTGCAGTACTATCGTCAGATTCGGTTTCGGTGAAAAAACAGAGTGAACCTCATTCGAGTTCACGATAATAAATTCTCCCGCTTTGAGCGGCACTTTTTTCTCATCTAAAATAAATGTAAGACTCCCTTCAAACACGGCAAAAATTTCAATTGAACGATGCCAGTGTCTGTCCCTCACATAATTTCCTTCTTTGCCCTCAAACACAAACAATTTGAATGGCAGATCTTCATTTGGTACGACAAGCTCATGTTTATACGCTGTCTCTTTTTCCATATTTTCTCACCTTCCCCCTTTCCTACTTTCTTTTCATACTGCGAATCATCTGTTTCGTCTCTTTTGATATCTTTAAAGATTCGGTAATCTTTTGCAGCGCTTTATTGTATGTAAAATCATCCAGGTTGTTTTTCTTCAAATATGCCATCGTCTCATCGGGAAGCTTAATATAATAAATAGAAACTGCCCATGCGACTGCCATTTTTACATAATAGTCTTCATTCCGTATCTGGTCAAGCAGAGCGAGGCCTTCTTTTACATGCTCTCGATCAGTATAATAATCGAGCAGCATGACAACACCAAACCGAATATAATACGGTCTTGCATCTTTCAGATACGGTACGATAAATTCCCACATCTCCTGCGGATATTGTTTCGGCAGCTTCAGTCCCGCACAAAAACTGTCACATACCGCCCAATTATCAATCTTTGGGAGAAACTGTTCCACTTGAATAAGTATCTCTGAAAGTTCTGCTTTTATATATCCGATTACCAGTCCCTGCAGCATAATCTCTTCAAAGCTGTCATCTTTTGCCTCTTCCAAATAAGTTCGCCAATCTGTTTTTGCAAGCTCTTTTGCAAGTTTTCGAAGCTTTGGGATTCTCACTCCAAGCATATTTTCTTTCGGAACATTCGGTGTCAATTTTGCCATAAACGCACGAAAGTCTGGCTCTGCCAGACTTTCTAATCTCATTCGGATATTCATCTTACTCACCGCCAAGCTTGCTTGCCGCAAACCATCCTGCCGCAAATGTAACTACGCTTATCACAATTATAATCACAGAAACACCGCTCCAGTCTGTCTTTAACAGAATTGCAATTGGAGATGCAAGAATCAGACCGATGATCGCATAATATGCATGAATCTCTGCCTTCGAGAAAATAAACTCAATGATTTTCGCAATCAGGAATATTCCTATTACTACACCAATTCCAAACGGTGCAAGAATACCGACACCTGTTAAAAGTCCATTCATGTCAAATGCCATAAGTGCATCAATAAAATTATTAATTGCTTTCAAAATCGTATCATAATATCCAAGCAGCATCAGCATCATGGAACCACTGACTCCCGGTACTACCATCGTCGCTGCTGCAATGACACCGACTCCAAACAGCTTCACTACATTAATTACATTGAAACTTACATCTGCTGCATTCCCACTTGTCTCTCCCATCACTGCCATCAAGATTACAATTCCAAAAAATACCAAAAACGGAATGATCTTTCCGACTGTCACCGCATGTCCCTTCACTTTTTTAAAGATAAACGGAAGACTTCCTGCAATCAGACCGCAAAACGCAAAATTCGTCGGAATCGGATATGTCTCCAGCAGGAACTCAAACAATCTTGACAATGCGACAATCGCAATTCCCCCTCCGATAAAAATTGGGATTAAAAGTTTCATACTTTCCTTGAATTCTTTTTTCAGATGTGTAATGGCATGGATCAGCCGGTCGTAAAGTCCCATGGCAACCATCATCGTCCCACCGCTCACACCAGGAATAATGTTAGCAATCCCCACTACCATTCCCTGTAATACTTGCTTTAACATGTTTTAATCTCCTTACGCTCTTCTATGTATGTTTTCAGAAACGAAATCAACATTTCCATCTCTTGTCTTGTTCCAATCGAAATCCTTAAATAATCTTTGATTCTGGAACCTCCTAAAAATCTAACATAGATGTCCTCTTTTTTCAAGGCTTCAAACAATTCTTTTGCGTCGAATTCAGGATGCTTTGCAAAGATAAAGTTAGATCTGGAATCCGGAAATACAAATCCAAGCGCAGAAAGTTCCTTTTTTGACCACTCTCTAGTCTCTATGATCTTTGCTGTCTGCTCTTCAAAGTATATTCTGTCTTTCACTGCCTCCACGCCACAGACCAGCGACGTCTGATTCATCGTATAAGAATTGAAAGAATATTTCGCATCATTGAGATATTTGATCAAGGTCGGATTGCTGATGGCATAACCAATACGCATTCCTGCCATAGAACGAGCTTTCGAAAATGTCTGCACGACAATCAGATTGTCATATCGGTCAATCAGCTCCATCGCCGATTTCCCCGCAAAATCAATATACGCCTCATCCACAATCACGATCACATCCTGATTGTGCTGCAGAATATCCTCCACAAAATCCAACTCTTCATAGATTGAAGTCGGAGCATTCGGATTCGGGAAAATAACACCGCCATTTTCTTTGTAGTAATCTTCTTTTACAATACGGAACTGTGAATCAACCTGTGGACACTCATATGGAATCCGGTAAAGCTCTGCCCACACTTTGTAAAAAGAATAGGTAATATCCGGAAACAAAATTGGTTTTTGGGAATTGAAAAATGTGAGAAAACACATTGCCAGCACATCATCCGAGCCAACCCCCACAAATACCTGTTCATCCTTCACACCATAATATTCCGCCAATGTATGTACGAGTTCTCCTGCCGTTGGATCCGGATAACGGCGCATCAGGTCTGTATCCATATTCTGAAGCGCCGTGCGCACTCCCGGCGCCGGCGGATACGGATTTTCATTTGTATTCAATTTGATCACATTTCCCTGTGGCTGTTCTCCCGGAACATACGGCTCTACTTTTCTGATATTGTTTTCAAATACTCTCATCTTTTTATCCTTCCTTTAGAAGTACTCTTTTGCAAGTTCTTTAAATTTCGGCAGTGAATTTACAATGGTCTCATGCGATACGCAATATGCGATACGCACATATCCAGGACATGCAAAAGAACTTCCCGGAACGATCAGTATATTATATTTTTTCGCCGCCTGACAGAACGCCTTCTCATCTGCCACCGGTGATTTCACAAACAGATAAAAAGCTCCTTCCGGCTTAATGCATTCAAATCCAAGCTCTGACAAACCGTTGTAAAGTGTCTCTCTGTTTCTGTCATAGTAAGAAATATCTGTCTTTTCATTCAAACATCTTTTTACAACCTTCTGCTGCAAAGTCGGTGCGTTGACAAACCCTAAAATACGTGTCGCCACACTCGCCGCTGAAATCAAGTCTTCACTGTCTGCCGCTTCATCCGGAATCACAAGATACCCAATTCGTTCGCCCGGCAGCGAAAGCGATTTGCTATAAGAATAACCGACAATTGTATTGTTATAGTATTTTGTCAGATATGGTACCTCCACACCATCATATGCCAGTTCACGATACGGTTCATCGGAAATCAGATAGATATCTGTTCCAAATTCTTTTTGTTTTTCTTCCATGATAGCAGCCAGCTTTTGAATCGTCTCCTCTGAATACACAACTCCGGTCGGATTATTCGGTGTATTTACGATAACCGCCTTCGTCTTTGCCGTAATCTTCTGCTCAAACTCATCAAGTTTCGGCTGGAAATTTTCTGTATTAGGAGAAACCTCGACAAGCACACCATCAAAATTTGCTGTGTAACTTCTGTATTCTCCAAAATATGGTGCAAACGCGATCACTTCGTCTCCCGGATTCAGCAAAATCTTCAACGCTACATTAAGTCCACCTGCCGCTCCAACTGTCATGACAATGTTATTTCCGGAAAATGCTGTCTCAAACCGCTCATTTAATGAATCTGCCACTGCCTGTCTCACATCTGCATAGCCTGCATTGCTGTTCGTATAGCCGTGAAGCGCCACCGGATCTTCTTCATTCAAAATCTCAATCATTGCCTGTTTTACAGCCTCCGGAGCCGGGACATTCGGGTTCCCAAGACTAAAATCAAACACATTCTCCGCTCCATAAATCTGTGCCAGACGATTCCCCTCCTCGAACATCGCACGGATTGCGGAGCTGTTTGCCACCATATTTTTCATCTTTTCTGCTATCATCGTATCGTTCTCCTTTATGATTCTGATTTTTTTGTAACAACGCCTTTTTCTACAAGGAATACCGGGCGGTAAGACAATTTCGCCTTGCGAAGTCCCTCAGCTCCTGTATCTTCCTCGCGGTTGACATATTTGTAATTCATACATTCATGCTCTACAAATTGCTGATTGATCATTGGATACGCTCCCTGCACATCCGCAAATGCCTTCTCAATATGAACCACAAATGTATCTTCACTGATCGGCTCTCCCATGGTAAATGCCACAATCTCTCCATTTACCCGAAGAAGTCCTCCTTTCAATTCCAGTTCTTCAAACAAACGCAGCGAATTGAGTGTCACGCACATCTCTGCATTCTTTTCCACATCTTCCTCACATCCGCTTTCATTTCTCCACTTCAACGCCATCTGGAAACATTCTTCTACATTCTCCTTTGTGATCGGCTCATAACACCAGTCATCAAATGTCGCCTTAAATTTGTTGATATGATTTCGTTTCGCATGAAGTTTTTTGCCGGACAATGTCGCAAGTTTTTCCGATTCATACACATAATCAGCAATATCTCTGTTGTACTCAATCTGATACTGTCCCGGATACCACTCCTCCAGTTGTCTGAAGTTATCCTCCGTTACATTATATAACACAAATGGCGCCTCTTTTTTTGCACTATATTCCATCAAAAATTCAAGCACCCGTTTCACATCCTCCGCGGCTCCTACCGGATAGGCAAACGCCAGACCGTGATCCTCTGATTTGAATACAATCGTATGTTCTATCTCTGCAAATGTCACTTTATAGTGTCTTGACCATAAAAATACATTGACAAATGTTCTCTCACAGCTGCGGCTCGGATATTTCCGAAAATAGGACTCTATAAGTTCGCGGTCTTCTATTTCCGGTCGTTTAAACTGAATTTCTTCCATAAAATTACCCTTCTCCTTTGCTATTTTTTCATACTTTAAAAGTATACCATATTTTTCCCACTTTTTTAGTCGGACTTGAAAAAATTTACATTTCTTTTATAGACTAAGAGCGGAACTGCATTTGATAAAGTGATTCATATACACCTTTTTTTGACATCAATTCTTCATGTGTTCCTTCTTCTTCAATTCCATTTTCTGTCAGAACAAGAATCCGCTTTGCATTGCGAATTGTTGACAGACGGTGTGCAATCACAAACGTCGTCCGGTCTTTTGCAAGTTCTTCTAACGACTTTTGTACTACCTGTTCACTCTCATTGTCAAGCGCCGATGTCGCCTCATCAAAAATAAGAATCGGTGGATTCTTCAAGAACACACGGGCAATCGAAAGTCTCTGTTTCTGCCCTCCTGACAATTTCACTCCGCGCTGTCCGATATCGGTATCATATCCTTCCGGAAAACTCATGATAAATTCATGCGCATTTGCCCGCTTTGCCGCGCGAATGACTTCCTCGTCTGTCGCATTTGGATTGCCATAGCGGATATTGTCCATGATCGTTCCTGCAAACAGATACACATCCTGCTGTACAATTCCGATATTGTTTCGCAAATCCGCCAATTTTATATGCCTGATATCCATTCCATCAATCTGAATGCTTCCCTCAGACACATCATAAAATCTCGGTATCAAACTGCAAAGCGTTGTCTTACCGACTCCTGACGGTCCCACTAATGCCATATAATCTCCCGCATCTACTTTTAACTGAATATTATTTAATACTTTCTCTGCACTTTCTTCATAGTAGAAAGAAACGTTTTCAAATGTAATATCTCCCTTTAGATGATCTACAGCTATCGCATCCTTTTCATCTTTGATATCCGGTGCAATTGCCATAATTTCCTGAAATCGCTCAAATCCAGAATATCCATTTTGGAACATCTCTGTAAAGTTCATCAGTTTTTTTACAGGTTCTACGAAATTATTGATATACAGCAAAAATGTAACCAAATCTGTCACGATGATCGCACCCGATGTCAAAAAGCTTACTCCAGCCAAAAGCACTGCAACAGTCACAAGCGTTGTCAATGCACTTAATCCCGAATTATATCCTGCCATATACCGGTAGCTTACTTTTTTTGCATTCACAAAATTCTTATTTCCCTGATTGAATTTCTTCATCTCAATCTCTTCGTTTGCAAACGACTTTACCACACGGATACCGGAAAGACTGTCCTCAATCTGGCTGTTGATATCCGCGATTTTCTCGCGGTTGCGCTTAAATGCACGTTTCATCTTTCGATTATAGTACCATGCAAACAGAGCCATCACCGGCACGAACACAAACGCAACAATTGTAAGCGGTGCATTGATATTGATCAAAATCACAAATGCACCGACCAGTTTTATGATCGAGATGACCACGTCCTCCGGCCCATGATGCAAAAGCTCCGTAATATCAAATAAATCACTCGTAATACGCGACAATAATGCCCCAACCTTCTGATTGTCATAAAAAGCAAATGTCAGTTTCTGATAATGCCCAAAGATGTCACTGCGCATATCTGCTTCCATATAAGCCCCCATAATATGCCCATAATATGCAATAAAATAATTGCAGCCAAACTCGACGATAACGAGTCCGATCATCACCGCACCTAATACGAGAATTGTCTGCATCGCTTTATGGTGATTAAAATAAACCACCTCATTCGTGATATAGCGCACGATCAGCGGAATCACTAACGTGATAACTGCTCCCAAAATTGCAAAAAACATATCACTGTAAAACAAAACCCGATACGGTTTATAATATGAAAATAATTTTTTTAATTTTTCTCTCATCAGATGTTTCTCCTCCTTCTTCTCAAATATCATACTATAGGAAGAAAAAAAGTGCAATCCTGCTCGATATAAATGAATTCTACGAGGCAGAACAAAAATATCAATCAAAAAAATAGAAATCAGCTCTTCTTACATTCTTAAGCCAATTTCTATTTCTTTTTATAATCTATTCATTCATATTCGCCAGTTTCGCTGCCTGGTCTGCCGCAATCAGGCTATCTATGATCTCGTCCAGATCTCCATTCATAATATTATCAATCTTATACAACGTCAATTTGATACGGTGTTCTGTCACACGTCCCTGTGGGAAGTTGTATGTTCTGATCTTTTCAGAACGATCTCCTGTACCAATCTGGCTTCTTCTTGCTTCCGCCTCTGCTGACTGCTGTTTTTCCAACTCTAACTCATACAGCTTTGAACGAAGTAAACGGAACGCTTTTTCCTTGTTCTGTAACTGTGATTTTTCTGTCTGGCTGTAAATTACAATTCCTGTCGGGTAGTGAGTCAGACGAACCGCTGAGTCAGTTGTATTGACACACTGTCCACCATTTCCGGACGCACGCATAACATCGATACGGATATCTTTTTCATCAATGACAACATCCACTTCTTCCGCCTCCGGCATGACTGCCACAGTGATTGTAGAAGTGTGGATACGTCCGCCGGATTCTGTCTCCGGAACACGCTGCACACGATGTACACCACTTTCATATTTCATTCGTGAATATACACCTTGACCACTTACCATAAATACAACTTCTTTGAATCCTCCGATCCCATTTTCACTAAATGAAATCATCTCGGTCTTCCAATGCCTGCTCTCCGCATAATGCACATACATACGGTACACTTCTGCCGCAAACAATGCAGATTCATCTCCACCTGCACCCGCGCGGATCTCGACCATAATGTTCTTATCATCGTTCGGGTCTTTTGGAAGAAGTAAAATCTTCAATTCATGCTCCAGCTCTTCCACACGCTTTTTAGAAGAAGAAAGCTCCTCTTTTGCAAGCTCGCGCATCTCTTCGTCAGACTCCATCTCCAACATCTCTTCACTGTCTGTGATTGCCTGCTTCGCACTCTTATATTCATTGTATGCTTCTACAATCGGAGCAAGATCTGATTGCTCTTTCATCAATTTTCTGAAACGATTCTGATCGTTTGCCACATCCGGTTCCTGCAGTTCACTCATAAGCTCTTCAAAACGAATAAGCAAATCATCTAATTTATCAAACATGTCCATTCCTCCATATTCTCATCCGCCCGCATGGCGGGCAACATTTTCTTCTATACTATATACCTTTTTCTATGTGTTCACCTTCTGCAATATTGTACACGCCAAAGACAACCCGGTCAAGTCCTGCGAGGTCCTTTTTCACCATCACATCCTCAAATCCGGCTTTTTCCATCAGACATTTTACATCCTGCCCCTGATCATGTCCAATCTCAAAATACAACATTCCACCTTTTTTCAGATACATCGGACTTTGTTCTATCAATTTTCTATAAAAATAAAGTCCATCCTCTTTTCCGTCAAGAGCAAGAATCGGATCGTGGCATCTCACCTCTTCTTTTAATTCTTCAATCACCGCTGTTCTGATATATGGTGGATTTGACACAATCACATCATACTTATCCACAATATTTTCAAATAAATCGCTTTTTATCAACAGTGGTTCCACCTGATGTTTCTCGGCATTTTTTTTTGCTGTCTTCAGAGCTTCGTCTGAAATATCTGCTCCCACTCCCTGCGCGATCTTTCCTAATTTCATCAGACTGATCAGTATACAACCGGAACCGGTACACATATCCAGCACTTTCATCTGTGGCTGAACATAAGACAGCACACATTCCACCAACGTCTCCGTGTCTTGCCTTGGAACAAGGACATGTTCATTGACCGCAAATTCCAATCCCATAAATTCCTGAACACCTGTGATATGCTGAAGTGGAATATGCTGCGCCCTCTGCTCCAGATAGGCTTTATATAAAGAGCCCTGCTCATCCGTGATCTTCTCATCCGGCTTCAAAAAATATGCTGTTCTGTCAAGCCCTGTGACAAATTCAAGCAGATACCATGCATCAACAGAACACTCTTCAATCCCAGCTGCGTTTAATCGCTCCCGGCCATATTCATACGCTTCTTTCAATGTCATCTTACATCCGCTCCAAAATTTTCTCTCAGATATTCTTTCCAGTCAAATACTTCCTCCACTGCCTTGATTGCCACTTCGATCATATCGTCTTCCGGCTCTTTTGTCGTCAGATTCTGAAGCGCCAGTCCCGGTTTACTCAAAAGCTCTACGACTGGATTGTCGCTGTTTCCCGCCAAACGAATCATCTCATAAGAAATTCCTGCAATCAGTGGAATCAGCGCAATACGGAGCACAACTCTTAGCACCGGAGATTCTACGGTAATAAAAAAACATACAATGATGCTGACAAACAACACAAAAAACAGAAAGCTTGTTCCACAACGTTTGTGCTGCTTCGAACTTTTTCTTACATTCTCCACATTCAACTCTAATCCGTGCTCAATGCAATTGATACATTTATGCTCTGCACCGTGGTACATAAAAACCCTCTGTATATCCTTCATCCGAGAAATGAGCAAGATATAGCCGATAAAAATAGCAATTCTGATCAAACCTTCTATGACAGACTTTATAAATCTGGAGGAAATAACTTTGTCAAACAAACCGGAAATAAAATATGGCAGCACCATAAATATTCCCATCGCCAGCACAATCGAAACTGCCACGGTAATTCCCATAAGCACATTTTCCTTTTTCTCCTGTTTCTTTGCTTCTTCCTCCGTCAAGACACGTGACGTCTCCTCCTCTTCATAAAAGCTGGCTGAATAAGTAAGCGTCTTCATACCTAATACCATGGAATCTATAAAATTAAAAATTCCTCTGATAAACGGAATCTTAGTGAGCTTTTCCCACTTTATAAAACTCCTATATTCGTCTTTTTTGACTTCAATCTCTTTGTCAGGCTTTCGCACTGCAACCGCATAGTCCTTGCCGTTTTTCATCATAATTCCTTCGAGTACAGCCTGACCGCCTATGTTTGATGATTTCATAGTTCCTGCCTTTCCATAAAGAAACAAAAGGGTTGAGATGCATTGACCTCAACCCGTTCATTTGGATTCTCTTATTCCTGAATTCCGTATTTTTTGTTAAACTTATCAACACGACCACGAGCCTGAGCAGCTTTTTGTTGTCCTGTGTAGAATGGATGACATTTTGAACAAATTTCTACGTGGATATCTTCTTTTGTAGATCCTGTTACAAATGTGTTCCCACAGTTACATGTTACTGTTGCTTGATGGTATTCTGGATGTATTCCTTCTCTCATGATTTTCACCTCTTTAATAATTTTATTTGTGCGTAGGCCATCGTCTGTCAAGTACATCTCAAACGATGCCCGCGATGATTTCTACTTTCTAAACAGCTTTGTCATTGTACCACAGATGCCAGTTCTTTGCAAGTTTTTCTATAAATTTTTTATAAAAACTTCGTCTTTTTTACCATTTGAACAAATTCTTCGTTGTTCTTTGTACGTGCAAACATGTTCAAAATGTTGTCTACTGCCTCATCCGGCTTCATTCCATTCAACGCTTTTCGCATTGTATAAACCGCCTCCTGCTCCTCCGAAGACAGCAGAAGATCCTCACGTCTTGTCCCTGATTTTGGAATATCAATCGCAGGGAATACTCGTTTTTCCTGTAATTTACGATCTAATACAAGTTCCATGTTACCGGTTCCTTTAAATTCTTCATAGATGACATCATCCATCTTACTTCCGGTATCTACAAGCGCTGTGGCAAGAATGGTAAGGCTTCCGCCTTCTCTCATATTTCTCGCCGCACCAAAGATTCGTTTTGGCATATGAAGCGCAGCCGGATCAAGACCTCCCGACAATGTTCTTCCACTCGGTGGAACAGTAAGGTTATATGCCCTTGCAAGTCTTGTAATACTGTCTAACAGAATCATGACATCTTTTTTATGCTCTACCAGGCGTTTTGCACGCTCGATCACCATCTCTGATACACGTCTGTGATGTTCCGGCAGCTCGTCAAATGTAGAATAGATCACTTCTACATTCTCTCCTGTGATTGCTTCTTTTATGTCTGTTACTTCTTCCGGACGCTCATCAATCAGAAGAATCAGCAAATGCATCTCCGGATTATTTTTCAAAACAGACTGTGCCACCTGCTTTAACAGCGTTGTCTTACCCGCTTTCGGCGGAGACACGATCATACCACGTTGTCCTTTTCCTATTGGCGACAACAGGTCTACAATCCTCATCGCCGTACTGCTCTGTCCGTTCTCAAGACGCAGTCTTTCATTCGGGAAAATCGGTGTCATATCTTCAAAATTCGCTCTTTTTGTCGCCTCACTCGGAGAAACTCCATTAATCTTTGTAAGATACAAAAGGGCGCTGAATTTTTCTGCCTGTGTCTTAATCCTTGTATTTCCGGAGATAATATCTCCAGTCTTCAAGCCAAATCTGCGGATTTGAGACGGGGAAACATACACATCATTCTCTCCCGGAAGATAATTATCGCTTCGAATAAATCCATATCCATCCGGGAGTACCTCTATAATTCCGTGTGCCACCATGCCGCTGTCAAGCTGCTCAATATCTGCCACACCGGCTTTTTCATTCTTAATCTCCTCTTTTACTTCTTTTGCTTTATCTTTTTCGTCCTGTTCCAGCATCAGTTCTATCAGCTCTGATTTCTTCATAGTGCTGACACCTTTTAATTTTCTTGCTTTCGCAATATCTCTTAATGCTGCTAGTGATAGAGATTCATACTTTTCTCTCATACTTACATCCTTTCTCTATTCAAATACCATACTGTGGGATTTCACTGTCTGAATTGACTACATTGAATTTTCTGATTCCTATTATACACTACTTTTCTCAGAAGATAAAGTATTTTTTTCATCTCAGTTGATTTGAGTTCCGCACAATGGTATGATAATGTACGAAACAAAAACTAAAATGTAATAAAAGGGTGTGGAAAAATGACAACAAACGAAAAAGCCTTACAAATGCACGAACAGTGGAACGGTAAACTAGAGACAACCGCCAAGGCGCATGTAAACTCCAGAGAAGATCTTGCAATCGCATATACACCTGGCGTTGCCGAGCCATGTAAAGTCATCGCAAAAGAACAAGAGGCAGTCTATAAATATACTATGAAAGCTAATACTGTAGCCGTTATCTCTGACGGAAGTGCAGTTCTCGGTCTCGGAAATATCGGGGCATATGCAGCGCTTCCTGTCATGGAAGGAAAAGCAGTTCTTTTCAAAGAGTTCGGTCAGATCAATGCAGTTCCAATCTGTCTTGACACACAGGATACAGAAGAGATCATCAAAACTATCGTAAATATTGCCCCGGCATTTGGAGGAATCAATTTGGAAGATATTTCTGCTCCACGTTGTTTTGAAATTGAAGAACGATTAAAAGAATTGTTGGATATTCCGGTATTTCACGACGACCAGCACGGAACTGCCATTGTAGTGCTCGCCGGAATCATCAACGCATTAAAAGTGACAGGAAAGCAAAAAGACTCATGCAAAGTAATCGTAAACGGTGCCGGTTCCGCTGGAATTGCCATCACAAAACTACTTTTGACTTATGGCTTTTCTCACATTACTATGTGTGATATCAATGGAATTCTTTCCAAAAATTCGCCGAATTTAAACTACATGCAGAAATACATGACCGAAGTGACCAATTTGGAAGAAAAAGAAGGAACACTTGCCGATGCTCTCTGTGGCGCAGATATTTTCATCGGTGTCTCCGCGCCAAACATCGTGACGGAAGATATGGTTGCTTCCATGAATAAGGATGCCATCCTTTTTGCCATGGCAAATCCTGTCCCTGAGATCATGCCTGACCTTGCAAAAAAGGCTGGTGCAAAGGTTGTCGGAACAGGACGCTCTGATTTTCCAAATCAGGTAAACAATGTCGTTGCTTTTCCTGGAATCTTCCGCGGCGCTTTGGAAGGACGCGCCACACAGATTACAGAAGAGATGAAACTTGCGGCTGCCCATGCCATCGCCGGACTTGTAGCTGAGGAAGATTTAAGCGATACCAATATTCTTCCGGAAGCGTTTGATCCACGCGTTGCAGATGCAGTAAGCGCTGCAGTAAAGGCTTTGATCTAATGGAGCGCTGGGGTGACAAGCGATATTATTCGCTTGACTATTATGTCAAACAGACCTTTCACGAAAAGCTTTATAAAATTGCACTGGATGGAGGTATGACTTGCCCGAATCGGGATGGAACACTCGGAAACACCGGCTGTATTTTTTGCAGCGCCGGAGGATCCGGGGACTTTGCCGGTGATCGGAACGTCTCCATTAAAGAACAAATTTCAGACGGAAAAAGCCTTGTCCAGCGCAAACACACCAGCTCTTCCTATATTGCCTATTTTCAGGCATATACGAATACCTATGCCCCCGTCTCCTACTTGGAACAGATTTTTATGGAGGCACTTCAGGAACCGGATGTAAAAGTCCTGTCCATTGCAACAAGACCGGACTGCCTGTCGGACGATATTTTAGATTTGCTGAATCGTCTGAATCAGATCAAACCGGTCTGGATTGAGCTTGGACTACAGACAATACACGAAAAAAGCGCCGAGTTTATCCGACGAGGATATCCTCTTTCTATGTTTGAGCGGGCAGTCACTCAATTGCATCATATCGGAATTCCGGTCATCGTTCATACCATCTTGTGTCTCCCCAATGAGACTAAACAGATGATGCTTGATACGATTTCTTATCTCAACAGGCTTCCGATTCAAGGCATAAAATTACAACTGTTGCACATTTTAAAACATACAGACCTTGCCAAGTCCTATGAGCAGTCTCCATTTTGGCTTCCTTCTTTGGAGGAATATCTGGAATTACTTGGGGTTCTGATCTCCCACCTTCGTCCGGATATTGTAGTCCACCGACTCACAGGAGACGGTCCAAAGAATTTACTGATCGCGCCCAAATGGACTGCGAACAAGCGTCTTGTGCTGAACAGTATTCAAAAATATTTTAAGGATACTGATATTTGGCAGGGGAAAGATTATCTTTCTCATGCTTAGAAAGGAGCAGTTATGTCAGAACCATTTACACTTTATAAATTGATTGTTTTATATATGTTGGAAAAATTGGATTTTCCGCTTACCAACGGACAAATTTCGGAATTTATTCTTGATAAGGGTTACACTACCTACTTCACCTTACAGCAGGCACTCTCCGAGATGGTAGAATCCAATCTGATCCGCGAAGAATTTGTTCACAATCGCACACTTTATCATCTCACAGAGGAGGGACTTGAGACCATACAATATTTCAAGACAAACATCTCTTCCGCCATCCGTGAAGATGTCGATGCCTTTATCGAAGAAAAACGATATGAACTCAAAGATGAAGTATCTGTCAAAGCAGACTATTATAAAAATATGAGCCATGAATTTTCTGTAAGATGCCAGATTATTGAAAACGCTTCACCGCTCATTGATTTGACTCTCACTGTCCCTACTGAAGAAGAAGCGATTGCTGTCACTAATAACTGGAATAAAAATCATCAGGAAGTCTATGCGCTCATTATGCAGCATCTTTTATAAAATATTACACATTAAGAATGTGCCCATGCACATTCTTTTTTTATTTTTCTCTTGACAAATAAAACTTTTAAGAATATTATTGTATTAACTCAATAATACATTAGTACAAGAGGAGGATTCTTATGAATGCTGTATTGAAAACATCACAATTAACGAAAACATATAGTAGCAAGCAGGTTGTAAAAGAATTGTCTATGACCATTCAGCAAGGAGATATTTACGGCTTTATCGGGAAAAATGGCGCCGGAAAAACAACTTTGATCCGTATGATCGCCGGACTTGCCACTCCATCTTCCGGTTCCATTGAATTATTTGGAAGCAGTGACCTTGTAAAAGAACGTGCAAAGATCGGCACGGTAATTGAGTCTCCGGCACTCTTCCCAAATATGACTGCCCGTGAAAATCTCATCACACAGTGCCGCATCGCAAATGTAAAAGATCTGCGTGTAGTGGACGAGACACTGGAACTTGTAGGACTTTCCAATACCGGAAAGAAAAAGGCAAAGAATTTTTCTCTTGGTATGCGCCAAAGACTTGCCATTGCAATTGCACTGATCGGAGATCCTGAATTTCTGATTCTGGATGAGCCGACCAACGGGCTGGATCCAGAAGGGATCAAAGAGATTCGTGACCTAATCTTACATCTGAATCAGAAAAAGCATATTACGGTATTGATTTCCAGCCATATCCTAAGCGAGCTATCAAAATTTGCCACCCGCTATGGCATTATACATAATGGCTCTCTTATCGAGGAATTTACAGAAGAAGAACTATGGAAACGTTGTATTTCTGAAAATGGTCAGGAATTTGGACTGGAAGAATATTTCTTAAAAGTGATTGGAGGAAAATAATTATGAAGAGTTTGATAAGAAGTGATTTTTACAAATTAAGAAAAGCGAAATCTTTCTGGGTATGCATGATTCTCGCTGTCGCACTCGCTGTATTCAGTGTATTGATCATGGATTTTTCTGTAAAACTGATGGATAAAGTACCGCAGCAGGCAGCTCAGGAAGAGGCAGCACTGGAAGAAAGCGGATTGAATATATCTACCGACGGTATCCCGATGAGCTCTGCGGATCTAAATGCTTCCAACATGCTCCTCATGCAGTTTGCCGGAACAACAACCATTTTGATCTCCATCTTTGTGTCACTGTTTGTCGGTGGAGAATTTTCACACGGAACGATCAAAAATCTTGCTTCCAAAAATCATACCCGCACCCAGATTTATCTTTCCAAGATAATCGTTTCTGTCATCGCCGCAATCGTCATGACTCTCCTTTACGCCGTTGTAGCTACAGGTCTTGCCACAGCTCTCTGGGGCTTTGGCAAAGTTGACAGTTCGTTTGTCGCTAACGCTTGCAAAGGTATCGGGATTGAATTTCTTTTGGTAAGCGCATTCACTGCCGTGTTTGTCATGTTCAGCATGTTGATCCGTCAAAGTGGAGGTGCGATTGCCGCCAATATCTTCTTTTTGGAATTTATCTCTCTCATCGTCATGTTCGGAGAGATGATCATTAACAAGATTTTCGATACGTCTATCACGCTCTCGAATTATCTGATTGACACAAACATGACACAGATTGCCACTTCCGATATTACCGGAAAACTGGCCGCAAGAAGTATCTGCGTAGCTTTCGGATTTTTTATCGTTGCCACAGCGATTGGACTGATTTCTTTCCGAAAACGAGATATCAAATAACAAAACAGGAACAGAAGGCTTTGAAAACCTCCTGTTCCTGTTTTTATGAATCCTGTCTGCGGCTCTTAAGTCTGTCCAAACGTTCTTTCATATTCTTTTCATATCCAATCTCTGTCGGGAAATAGAACTTCGCATCTTTAATCTCATCCGGCAGATACTGCTGCTCCACATAGTGCTCCGGATAATCATGTGCATATTTATACCCTATCCCGTGTCCCAATTTTGCGGCTCCTTTGTAATGCGAATCCTGAAGATGAGCCGGGACAGTTGTCTTATAATTTCTCACATTTTCAAGTGCGGCATCCACCGCAAGATATGCCGCATTGCTCTTTGGTGCCGATGCGATGTAGGTGACTGCCTGCGCAAGTACAATACGCGCTTCCGGCATACCAAGCCTCTCTACTGCCTGTGCCGCCGAAACTGCTACCGTCAATGCATTCGGGTCTGCATTCCCCACATCTTCCGACGCAGAAATCATAATTCGTCGGGCAATGAATTTGATATCTTCCCCCGCATAGAGCATTTTTGCAAGATAGTATACCGCCGCATCCGGATCAGACCCACGCAGACTTTTGATAAAAGCAGAAATAGTATCGTAGTGGTTATCTCCAGTCTTATCATATCGAACAACTCTCTTCTGAATACATTCCTGAGCCACGTCTAACGTAATATGAATCTTTCCATCTTCTTTGCTTCTCTCTGTCGTCAAAATGCCAAGCTCTATTGCATTCAACGCATTTCTTGCATCTCCCCCTGCAATGTCAGCCAAAAACTCCAACGCATCGTCATCGATATCAGCTCTGTAACTTCCCATACCTTTTATTTCGTCATATACAGCTCTTTTTAAAAGCACTTTGATATCTTCCTTCGTCAGCGCCCTCAATTCAAAGACGCTGGATCTGGAAATCAACGCACTATTCACTTCAAAATACGGATTTTCTGTCGTCGCACCAATTAAAATAAGCGTTCCATCTTCTACAAACGGCAATAGATAGTCCTGCTGTCCTTTGTTAAATCGATGGATCTCGTCGACAAACAGAATGGTCTTCTGTCCATACATGCCAAGATTGTCTTTCGCCTTACGGACAACCTCCTCCATATCTTTTTTCCCTGCAACTGTTGCATTGATCTGTGTAAATTGTGCACTCGTTGTGTTCGCAATAACCTTTGCGAGTGTCGTCTTTCCTGTTCCAGGAGGTCCATAAAAAATAATCGAACTCAGCTTGTCCGCTTTGATCGCCCGATATAAAAGCTTATCCTGCCCGATGATATGCTGCTGTCCAACCACTTCTTCCAGCGTTTTCGGGCGCATTCTGGAAGCAAGCGGAGACTCTTTTTGCGCTGCATTTTCACGCATATAATCAAATAAATCCATTTTCTCAACTCCTCTATTCTACTCCCGCAAGCGTCCGAATCACTTCTCCCGCAATGAGAAGTCCCGCAACCGGCGGCACAAATGAAATACTTCCCGGCAGTGCCCGCCGTTTGCCCATATTTTCTCCGGTTGATTTTCCAGATGTATCCACCGGTTTTTCTTTCGAGTACAACACCTTCAAATGTTTGATTCCTCTTTCTTTGAGCTCTTTTCGCATCACCTTGCACAGAGGGCATACTGATGTCTTTGAAATATCAGTAATCTCAAACAGCTCCGGATGCAGTTTATTTCCTGTTCCCATACAGCTGATGATCGGGATATCCTGCTGCTTTGCATATTCCACAAGCGCCAGTTTTGCGGTAACTGTGTCAATCGCATCTATAATGTAATCCACTTTCCGATCAAAAATCTCATGCAGATTTTCCGGCAGTATAAATTTTTCATGTGTGATGACCTCAATTTCAGATGAAATGTCCCATATACGATCTTTCATCAATTTTGTCTTATACTGCCCTATTGTACTGTGATACGCGATAGACTGGCGGTTAATGTTGGTCAGTGTCACTTTATCATTGTCCACTAAGATCAGTCTCCCAACTCCGCTTCTCGCCAGCGCCTCAATGCAGTGCGATCCGACTCCTCCCACTCCAAGCACCATAACAGTTGCATCTTTCAGTCTTTGTAAGCCCTCTTTTTCGACAAGTAATTCTGTTCTGGAATATTCATGTATCATAAACTAAAATCCTCTTTTCTAATCTAATAGTAGTTCGTCGGCAGTGACAAATTCAAATCCTTCTTTTTGCAGGATATCGATAATACGAAGCGCTGCCTGAACCGAACTTTGATAGCAGTCATGCAATAAGATAATATCATTTTCTTTCGCCTCCGTCACTACCTTATTCACAATTTCATCTACATTTTCGGTTGTCCAATCAAGCGGATCAATCGACCACATCACAGGAAGTACATTCATCTCCTGCTCCAGTTTTTTCTTCCACGCCCCAAACGGCGGACGTACATATTCGATTTCCTTTCCGAGCATCTCTTTCAGTACAGTATTGGTCTTTTCAATTTCTTCTCTCGCCTTTTTGTCCCCTATTTTCGTGATTTCCACATGATTATAGGTATGATTTCCTACCAGATGTCCCTCATTACTTTCTCGTTTTACAATATCCGGATAGGAGACAGCGCTTTTTCCGATCACAAAGAATGTCGCCTTTACCCCTCGGTCTTTCAGTCCGTCCAAAAGCTCTTCTGTATAGACACTCGGTCCATCATCAAATGTGATTGCAATTTTCGGTTTCTCACTCACTTCCACTGCCGCATCTACAGGCTTTGTCTTGTTCCAATACCCTGCTATTCCCAGCAGACATACTGCGTATAGCATGGAAAATGCAAATGCTGCTTTTTTATACCGCATCATTTTTCTGATTCCTTTTGTTTCCTCAACACTATGTATATGTTTGACAGAGCATATATATTTTCAAAAAAAGAAGAAGGAGTTTCCCTTCTAAAACTTTCCTTCTTACTTTTTACGTTTCTTTTTCTTTTTTACACTGTAGCCAAAAGTTCCTATTGTTTTTCCCAACCCGAGATATTCTCCATGTGAGTATGCCAAAAGTCCAGTTTCATTCAGACAGAACTTTCCTGTCTCATTCATATACTCTTCGCTTACCTGAACCGCCATGACTTTGGCGATAAACATATGATGGCTTCCGAGTTCTTTGATCTCTTCCACCTTACATTCTATATTTACCGGACACTCCTCGATAATCGGCGCGTACTGAAGTTCTTTTGCCTTTCCCCTCGTCAAGTGCATCTCTTTCCATTTATCCACATCTCTGCCGGAACGCACGCCACAGTAATCCGTCGCTTTTGCCAATTCCTCTGTAGTAAGATTGACAACAAACTCTCCGGATTCTTTGATCATGGAATACGAATAACGTTCCGGACGCACTGATATATATAGCATTGCCGGATTCGTACAGATTGTTCCTGTCCAGGCAATCGTCAGGATATTCGTCTGCCCTTCCGCATTTCCGGCACTCACCATGACTGCCGGAAGCGGGTAAATCATATTCCCCGGCTTCCAACTCTGTTTTCCCATCTGTATCCTCCTACTGCTGCAGCGAGATTACAAAAGCTGGTATCAATTGTTTTTTACGAGACACAACACCTTTTAACATAATCTCTTCTATATCATCAGACAGATCAAACGCCTCCAGCACCTGCTCTCTTGCGCCGTTTCCACAGCACAACAGCTCTGTTGATTCCTGAATAATATTGGTCAGCATGAAAAACACCATATCTACCTGCTGTGCCTGTCTTGCCTTTTCCATATACGGCAAAAGCTTTGATTTAATCTCCTGTAATTCATCACGGCTCATCGAATTAATCTGTCCTACTCCGAATGTAACATCGCCGACTGTAAATTTCTTAAAGTCCTGAAAGCAGATTTCCTCTGCCGTCTTTCCTTTCAGATTACTTCCTGCCTGGAACATATCCTGTGCCAGTTCCTCAATATTGATCTTCGCAAGTTCTGCCAGCTCTTCTGCCGCTATACGGTCGATTCCTGTACAGGTCGGTGAGCGAAACATCAATGTATCTGAAATAATTGCAGAACACAACAGACCAGCAATCGTCTCATTGATCTTAATCTGGTTTTCCCTATACATCTGGTAAACGATAGTCGCCGTACATCCCACCGGCTGATTTCTAAAATAAACCGGTCCGACAGTCTCAAGACTTCCCAATCTGTGGTGATCAATAATCTCCAAAATCTCTGCCTCTTCAATTCCGTCTACTGCCTGCGACTTCTCGTTGTGGTCAACTAAAATGACCCTCTTCTTACTTGCCTCCAACAGACGACGTCTGGAAATCAGACCATATACATCTCCTTTTCTGTCTATGACAGGAAAATCCCGATATCTCTTTTTCGCCATCTCTTCTTTTACCATCTCCACATAATCTAATGTGTTAAACGATGTCAGATTTTCTGTGCTCATAAAATATTTTACAGGAATACTTTGGTTGATCAGCCTTGCCACTGTGAAGGTATCATGTGGCGTTGTGATCACAACGATACTTCTCTCCTCTGCCAGTTTCTTAATTGTCTTTGACACCTGTGCCCCCTGGCATACAATAAGACAGCTTGCATCCATCTCAATTGCACAGAGCTGTGATTCATATCGGTTTCCTAAGATAACCAGATCGTCTTTTTCAATAAAGCTCTCCATCATATCCGGACTGGAGGCAGCAATTACTACCTTCCCTTTTACAAAATATGCATGCGGATTGCCAATCACAATCTCACCGTCGAGCGTATTGATAATATTCTGATACTGTGTTCTTGCTGTCGCAAGAATCTTACTGTCATATACATCCATATAGGAAGTCGCGATATCCCCTGTTGTGATCACGCCTTCCAACTTATGATCTCTTGCCACGGGCAATGTATGCACATTTTCTTCTTTCATCATCGCCCAAGCCTCTTTGATCGAGGTGCTGCTCTTAATTCCTTCAATTCTCTTGATATCCATATCTTTTACTTGAAGGTGTACATTTGCAAGCAATCTTGGAGCCTCTACGCCAAAATGCCTCAACACAAACTGTGTCTCTTCATTGATCTGCCCGGCTCTTCTTGCCGTGTACTCATTGTTTGAAATCTGATTTTTCAAATTCGCATAGGCAATCGCAGAACAGATAGAATCGGTATCCGGATTTTTATGTCCTACTACATATACTCTCTTTGATTTCTTATTTTCCATTTACTTCACTTCCTTTTGCTCTTTTAGGTTGCCATTTTTTTTTGCATTTGTCAAATAATTTCTGACATTTCTTGTTCTTCTTTCTAAAAATATGTTATACTAAGAACAGTATAAAATAAAAACGAAGAGGTGTGACAAATGAGTGAAGAACAATTACAGACAGAAACAATGGCAGATTACGAGGAACATTTTGACGATGCAAATCCATGGAACCGTGTAACAGAATACATGGAACAGGGAACTGTCCTTCCGGTAAAAGTAGAAGGAATTGTAAACGGTGGTGCAATCGCCATGGTAGAAGGTCTTCGTGGATTTATTCCTGCCTCTAAATTATCTTTATCATATATCGAAGATTTGGAAGACTACTTATTAAAAGATATTGAGGTTCAGGTAATTGATGTCGATCAGGCGAACAACCGTCTTGTTTTATCTGCACGGGAACTTCTGAAAGAAAAAGAGCGTAAAGAAAAAGAAAAATTACTTGCATCTGTCGAGGTTGGCTCTGTTTTGACCGGAACCGTAGAGACGCTCCAGACATACGGCGCTTTCATCCGTCTGGAAAATGGATTATCCGGACTTGTGCATGTTTCTCAGATCTGTGAAAAACGTATCAAGACGCCTGCTGACGTTCTAAAGACAGGTGAGGAAGTCAATGTCAAAGTAATCGGCATCAAAGATGGAAAGATCAGCTTGAGCATCAAAGCGCTTATCGAGCCGGAAGAAGAAGTCGTAGAAGAAGTAGAGATTCCAAAATCCGAAGAGATTGGTACAAGTCTCGGCGACTTATTCAAAAATATTCAACTATAGTAAAAAAATACTGCCACAGTTGTGAGCTCTCCTTACAACTGTGGCAATTTTTATACGGTTGCCAGTCTTTCATAATATCGATTCAGAATCTCTGCCTGATGTGACACATCTCTCTCTCTTGCCCGCTCCAATCCATTCAATGTCAGCGTCGGAATCTTTCTTTCCAAAATTTCTTCAATCCGCTCTTTGAATTCCTGATTATCTCTTCCCTTATAGACATCTCTATTTTCTTCCAGCCAGTCACTGTAAACCGGAATATCACGAAGCAGTACCGGAATCTGGGACGCCAATGCCTCCAGCACGACAATTCCCTCTGTCTCCTCATAAGATGGGAAGAAAAACAGATCACAGCTGCTATACGCCATCTGCAGCTCTTCTTTTGGCAGATATCCGGTAAATTTGAGATTTGGCAGCTTTGTGTGAACAGCCTCTCTGATTTTCTTCGGAATCTGGCTATCCGGTGTATAACCGAACCAGACAAACTGATATTCCGGCATCTGTTTTGCCAGTTCTACAAAATCTAAAATCCCTTTTCTCTCAAAATAAAGCCCTACTGACATCACAATCTTATCCGTATTTTTAAACCCATATTTATTTCGGAATTTCTCACGAACAAGCATGTTCTTTTGGAACAACGTAGTATCCACACCGTTTGAGATGACCTCAATCTGATTTTTGATGCCGTACCCCTCAAGTAATGACTTCGAATAATTTGTCGGTGTTAAAATCAGATCTCCGGTCTGATAGCATTTCATAATCCACTTCTTGAATAACGGTGCAATCAGATTCGAACCTGTGAAGGAGTTTTGAAAATCTTCTTTTGTAGAATGGGCGTGATAAACTACTTTTTTCCCGCATTTTTTTGCTTTCTTTGCCATAAAATAGTCACTCGGAAAAATCGTATTGATATGTACTACATCGTAATCATCTTTTGGGTCTGTTGTCACTTCCACACCGTTTCCCTTAAGAGATTCTTCTTGCATAACCATGGCTCTCCCCACTCCACTTTTTAAGACGACCTGTCGATTCTTCGCATATAACAGCACTTTCATTTTTCTCACACTCTCTTTCCAATAATACTTTTTCATAGCAGCTTTCCACACGCTTTCCAAATCGTTTTGTTCCATACTCTTCTGCGATTTTCCGGCTGTGCTGTCTCGCATTTTCAAATATTTCCTTTTCTTCCAAAAGTCTTTGTACACCGGACACAAATTGTTGGATTGATTCATAAGAATATCCGTTTCCGCCTTCCTCCAGCACTCCGTAAAGACAAGGGTCCTTTCTGCACACAAGCGGAAGTCCGCTTGCCATCGCCTCAATATAAGTCAACCCCTGTGTCTCGCTTGTCGACGCACATGTAAAAATGTCTCCCAATTTATAATAATCAGCTACTTCGTTTGGATTTACCATACCGGCAAACCGAACCGATCTTTCGATACCTAATTCCTTCGCCAGCTGCTCCAGGCTTCCTCTTGCCGGTCCGCCCCCCACAATCAAAAGAACAACATCCTGTCTTTTTGAAAGCAGTGCCTTCATTCCTCGCAGCAGTTCATCAATTCGCTTTTCAAATCCAAGTCTTCCAAGACTTAGCAGAACTGTTTTGTCCTCTGGAATCTGATACTTTTCTTTTAATCTTTTTGTTATCTCCGCCTCTTCCTTTTTGAAAAAACGGTCAATCTGTATCCCCGATGGAATGATCTGAATGTTGTTTTCCATTCCGTATTCCAAAAGTGCATATTCTACTTTTTTCGTAGGTGCAATGATGGTATCTACATTTCGCAATCTCAATTTAATCCATTTTCCAAGTGCCGCCCGGCTCAATGTCTTTCCAATCGGAACATATTCTGTATACTGTTCATACAATGTGTGGTAAGTATGAATAAACACAGCGCCTGTCGCTTTCACAATCTTCTTTGCATAGCCAAAACTGAAAAATTCACATTGACTGTGTACCACATCCGGTTTCCACCGAATCAGTTCTTCTATATAATCCGCGCACTTGGATACCGGAATTCTAATATCCGGATATATCTTTGCCGGCACAGATTTCATATAGTAGACATTATCTTTTTGGTAGGACGCATATTGATCAGACACAGTCAGAATTCTCACTTCATGTCCTTGCTTTGTCAATTCTTTCTCCAGATTTTTTACAGAAGTTACCACTCCGTTAATAGTTGAATCAAATAAATCGCTTGTAATTAGTACTTTCATAATGCTGTCCCCTTTTCTCTTCCTTTGTTATCTATGCTATGAGTTTCCCTAAAAATCCGCCTGCGTAAATCAGAGCCATGCTGTATGCTGCGATAGATGCCGGCTTTCCTAATAAAATGATCGCTGAAAATTTCTTCCACGACATCTTTGTCAATCCTGCAATCATGCAAAGCACATCATCCGGAGCACACGGGAAAAAAATCGCAAGTGCAAAAAACTTATCAAATTTCTTTCCTTTGTCAAGCCATGTAATATACTTGTCATAGGTTTCTTCCTTCACAAAAAATTTCACCAGGCATTGTCCATATCTTCTTGCCAAATAGAAATTGATTCCGGAACCTACCACAATTCCGATGTAGTTATAAAGCAGTCCATACCATGGTCCAAATATGACAACACCTACTGCACATGTGATTCCTCCCGGAATAATCGGAACAACCACCTGTACCATCTGAATTAAGATAAATGTCACCGGCGCCCATATTCCGCCTTTTCGAACCAATTCTTCCATCATGGCCCGATCTGTAAAAATTCCACTCTTTACACCATATATGACAAATGCAGCCATTGCCGCAGTACAAAGTACCGTCAAAATATTAATTGCTTTTTTCATTCCCTCTTTCTGCATCTTTCCATCCTCCTCTTAGTACTCTTATTTTATAAAATTAAAGTTTCAAAAAAGGGACATCCATTTTTCGAAAAGGTACAATCTTGAAACTTTCCTTCTTTCTAGTATTAATGTTACCAAATCAATTTTAAAATATCATAAGGGCTTTATTAAGACTTCTTAAAGATTTCAGTTCTATTTCTGATGATTTTACAGATTTTCTTAAGAAATTAAAAAAGAGCAAGCTCTTTTGCCAATGTCATTAAGTTAAGATATTAAAAATGTATTCTCTTATAGAGCAAGGTATATAGAAAAATGTACCCTGCTCTTTTTTTGTGATTTAAAAAAAATGGTTGACAAATACCAAAAAAATTGCGGCGAAGCCCCTTGTTTATAGGAGGTGACGTCGTGAATACACACGCTAATGAACTTAAAAATTGTTTACTAAAGATTATTGATGAAATGGCGCTTTCTTCTGACATCTTTAATCTTTCAGGAAAACCGGCTTTTTGTCGTAAAAGTAAATTTAACTTTTCTACGTTGATTCAATTTATTCTTTCTTTTGGAAGCAACAGTCTTGGACATGAGATAGGAGAATTTTTTGAATATAGGAAAGGGTTTCCAACTGTGTCAGCATTTGTCCAACAAAGAAAAAAACTCAGTTACACTGCCTTAGAACATTTGTTTTATCGCTTTAATGAATGTACATTTAAAAAACCTGTCCTTTATAAAAATTATCGTTTACTTGCAATTGATGGAAGTGATTTTTCACTACCTTACAACTCTCAAGAAGATAATGTTATGGGGGATAATCATTTTTCGACCCTCCATTTGAATGCACTTTTTGATGTTTGTAGTAAAAGCTTTTTGGATGTCATTGTTCAAAAGGGATTGCACGAAAACGAAACAGGTGCAGCATGTGAACTTGTGGATCGAATCAGTGAAAAACATCCTGTTATAATCATGGCAGACCGTGGTTATGAGAACTATAATCTTTTCGCTCATATTGAAGAGAGACTTTTTGATTATGTTGTAAGAGTCAGAGATTCTGATAATTCCTGTATGGTTTCTGGGTTAAATCTTCCTAAAACAGTGGAATATGATATTACAAAACGGGTGGTATTAACCAGACATTTCTCTGGTCCAGCTGCGATTAACACAGAAAAATATAAGTATCTTTCAAAGAAGTCCCGGTTTGATTATATTGAAAATAGCAAAAGTCCTGATTATGAGATAACAATACGGTTTGTCAGATTCCTTTTAGATGACAATACATATGAAGTTATTGCAACGAGCCTTCCAGAAGAAATATTTTCAATGGAAGATTTGAAAGAAATCTATCATCGGCATATGGGGAATAGAAACTGGCTTCAGAGAATTGAAATATATTCTTGGATTGTCAGCATTTCATTCTAAACAGGAGAATTCTATTTTACAGGAAATATACGCAAGATTAGTTATGTACAACTTTAGCATGTTGATTGCTCAACATGTAAAACCAAAAGAAAAAGATCTGAAGTATAAACTACAGATCAATTTCACGCAGGCTGCCAAAATCTGTTTGAACTTTTTCAGGTACAAAGGAAAGGAGCCTCCTTATGATATTGAAGCCACAATTCAACGATTCTTACTCCCAATAAGACCCAACCGAAAACGACAGCGAGTTTCTGTCAGTACATGTGTGGTTTCATTCAATTATAGATTAGCATAAATCAGAAATAATTCAATCTCTTTTACTCCTCCGATTCCGAAGGAGCTATTGTGCTATCAAAAAATCAAACGAAATTTTTCTTGTAATACAAAATCAGAGCATATCCGAATTAGATATACTCTGATTTGTATATTTTTGTTTTGGATTGCCATTTACATCATTTTAACTTAATGATATTGGCTCTTTTGCTCACTCCCTTTTGATTATTCATCAAATCCGACAACAAGGTAAAATCCCCGTTCGGTCTCTTTGATCTGATTGATGATTCCTTTGTCTGATTTTATTCTCTGATTGCTTCGATAAATTCCAGACATCGCAACCGACGGTTCTACAATATAGCTGTAAAGACTTCCATTAACTCTCTCAGTCACTTTAACTTCCTGCCCTTCTTCTACCAGACCTTTTCGTTCCATTTTAAACTGCTCTTCTCGCATTTTTACATCTTCTTTCTACTTTGTTTTTGACACAATTGTTCTGCTCGTCTAAGCGCCGTCTCTATGCTCTCGCAGAAATTCTCACTTCCCACATCCACTACAAATCCTGCTTTTTCCATCATTCTACGCGGTTGTTCTGTTACATGGGATAAAATCAAAGTAATATTCTTTCTTTTGCACGAACGATATACTTCTTCCAATTTTCGTAATGCAGATACGTCCATTGCCGGCACATCACTCATCCTCAATATGACAACCTTCGTATTTTTATCTGCTGATACACTCAAAAATTTGTCTGCTGCTGCAAAAAACATCGGTCCTTCCAGTTCATACACAAGTGTTCCTTTGGGCACAATGCGAAGTCCTTCTCTTTCCTCTTCTACATATTCCCAACTTCTGACATCTGCCACATCAGACATTCTTTTCAAAAACAAAATCACCGCCAGCATAAATCCAATTTCAATCGCAACAACCAAGTCAAACACAACTGTCAGCACAAATGTTGTCACCAGCACAAATATATCGCTTTTCGGCGCTGTTTTCAAAAGAGTCACAAACTCTCTCCAACCACACATATTGTAGGCAACCATAAAAAGAATTGCCGCAATCGCAGGCATCGGAATCAATGCCGCATAAGGCATCAGCACAATCAGAATTAGTAATAATACTACGGAATGAACCATTCCAGCGATTGGAGTACGCCCTCCGTTTTTCACGTTTGCTGCTGTTCTTGCAATTGCACCTGTCGCTGGAATTCCTCCGAATATACCAGATGCAATATTTCCTGCTCCCTGAGCAATCAATTCCACATTTGGATTATGTCTGTCTCCAATCATTCCATCCGATACAACACAAGACAAAAGTGACTCGATCGCCGCCAGTACTGCAATTGTAAATGCATCCGGAAGTACACTCTCGATCAATTCCAAACTAAATTGGGGCATAGACGGTACCGGAAGTTTATTCGATATCTCATACAGACTTCCGATTGTATTGACCTCCATATCCAGCCCTTTCACAAGCACAATTGTTACAATGACAGCAATCAGAGACGGTGGGATTTTTGCGTTGATCTTCGGCCAGACAATCAGGATTGCCAGTGCAATCAGTCCAACGCTCAACGCCTGCGCATTGATTGTCCCAATCGTGTCTATGCACTCTTTTAATTTTTCCATCGTCTCAATCGGAGCATGTTTAAATTCCAGTCCCAAAAAGTCTTTAATCTGCCCAATTACAATCGTCACAGCGATTCCACTTGTAAATCCTGTCACAATCGTATACGGAATAAACTTGATCAATCCTCCAAGCTTAAAGACTCCCATCAGGATCAAAATCACTCCGGCAAGAATTGTCGCTGCGACAAGACCTGCCATTCCTTTCTGTGCGACAATCCCTGCTACAATCGTCGCAAATGCTGCTGTCGGACCAGATATCTGCACCCGGCTTCCGCCAAGCATTGCTATAACAAATCCTGCCACAATCGCAGTATAAATTCCCTGTTCCGGGCTCACGCCGGATGCCAGTGCTAACGCAATCGACAATGGCAATGCAATGATTGCCACGATAATCCCTGCCACAATATCTTTTATAAATTGTTCCTTCGAGTACTCTTTCCACATCAGGAACAATTTTGGTATTCTCTCTTCCATTCCTTATTCTTACCCCACTCACATTTTATTTTCGTTTTAAATACTGTTTTAAATCCTCCATCGCCTCTCGGTACTTTTTAGATTCTATTCTAGGAAACGCCTTCAGTAAACGTCTCGAAACTCGTATTCCTTTTCCACCAACTTCTTTATACTTTTTCTTCAAATCCGCAATTTTTTCCATTGCCTCATCTGACACATCTTGTATTTTCCCTTTCACTCCGTCAGATGCTTCCTGCACTTTTAATTTCCATTCATCTCTTCGCTCTAACACTTCTACAACTTCCTGATAAATGTTCTCTCCAAGTTCGTCTGAGATACGATGTAAATCTGTTGCAATCTCTTTCATCTTCTCTAAGTGCTTGTTCATCTTCAAAATTGTGGAAGCTGTCACATACAAATCGGCAAACATCACAATACCCAGCACAACAATCAAGGTCATTCCTACTGGAAACGGAATCCATGACAACACTTTATGAATCAGTGGATGGATAAAATCTACGATCAGAACGCACGCTGCTCCCCAAATCAAAGAAAACAAAAGGCACACATAACCATTCAGATTCAGAGGCATCTTTGAGTAATCCCACCACTTATTATGAAATATTTTCTCCAAAATAAATCCGGTCACCCATTCCAAAGCAGTCACCATCACTACAGATGCAATATACAGCAGCACCAGATTTTCCTTGTATGGTGTCAAAAACTGAACAACAATCCCTACACCGATTCCATATATCGGACAGATCGGACCGTTTAGAAATCCTCTGTTTACAAATTTTCGCTCCTTGCATGCCGCAAATGCAACTTCTGTGCACCATCCTAAAAAACCATATACAAAAAAATATAAGATTAAATAATACAAACTATTTCCTCCTAATTGTCTGTTATATCTTCTTCATGCTGGCATCAATTGTATAATAAGTCTGGCAATCTTTCAAGTAAAATCCCGAATTATTTTTTACTTTTATGAACCGTTTATGGTTGCAGTCAGAAATTATTTATGATATGCTTAGTCCCACAAATCAAACATTCTATAACTTCTAATATCTCGTGACAGCCGTCACAAGAACCCCAATTTGTATTCATATTTTATTTAAAGAAAGATGGTGATGCCTATGAATCTTTATGCCCTTTCCATTGATTCACAGGCATAAATTTGATAAGATATAAAGGAGGAACACATTTGACAGAACATAAGATAAATAAGAAGTATAAAGACAGGATATTCCGGATGATTTTCCATGAGAAAAAGGAGCTTTTGGAGCTTTACAACGCAGTCAATAACAGTAATTACACAAATCCCGATGATTTAACTATTACTACCATCGAGGACGTTGTCTACATGGGAATGAAAAATGACTTGTCCTTTCTCATCGGGGATGTGATGAATCTGTATGAGCATCAAAGTTCATTCAGTCCAAACCTGCCATTGAGAGGATTATTCTATTTTTCATCCCTGTACAAAGAGTATATCGAACCGGTAAAGCACCGCCTGTATACAGCATCGCCGCTCCATATTCCCTTTCCAAAGTATGTTGTTTTTTACAACGGAACAAAGAAAGAACCGGAGCGGCAGGAATTAAAGCTGAGTGATTTGTTTCTTGAAAACAAAGAGGAAACAACTCCATCTTTGGAATGTACAGCAGTTGTACTCAATATCAATTTAGGGAAAAACCGAGAGTTAATGGAGAAATGCAGACCATTAAAGGAATACGCAGAGTTTATCAGTATCATCCGAAAATATCTTTCGGAACAGATGGACTTTGGAAATGCAGTGAATAAAGCAGTGGATTTCTGTATCCACAATGGGATTCTTGCGGATATACTTCAAAAAAATCGATCGGAGGTCGTGGATATGATTTTGACAGAATATGACGAAGAAGAATTTCGGAGAGCATGGAGAGAAGATTTATTGAATGAAGGATTCCGTAAAGGTTTGAACAACGGTTTAAGTAAAGGAATCAAAGGAACTATTCATGCTTGTATGAAATTTAATGTTCCAAAAGAAGATGTAATGCAAAACCTGATGGAAGAATTTTCACTGTCACAGGAAGAGGCTGAAAAGTATTTAGAAGAATACTGGAAATAAATTTCATGCAAAATAGCGATCTCCCATAGAACGCAATGCTTTTAGCATCTCGTTCTACGGGAGATTGTTTTCATCTATATCTTCCAGTTCCTGTTCCTCTTCCACATCATAAAAAAATGTTTCATCCAAATGTTTATTTATGACGCGCTTCCCCCCAATATCTCCGGCAAGTTCCAATAGCTCTTTTTGATATTCTGCCGTAAAAATACACGGATTTCCAGTTCTGTTCCCATATCTTACACAGGCACAGCTCTTCCCACTTTTTTGAAATGCTTCCACAAATCTTTCAAGCGTCTCTGCTTTCAGGTACGGCTGATCTGCCACAAGGAAGCACCATGCCTCTTCTTCAGACGCCGCAAGACCAAGCTGTATCGAGTGCGATATCCCAAGATAACTCTCTGTATTTCGCACTGTCAGATACCCTTCCCTTGACAACGTATCCAAGATCTCATCATATTGGCTCACCACAATTTTCTCCGCAAATACCGTCGTATCCAGTTTCGCAACTTCATCGACACTGTACCTGTACATCGGTTTTCCATGAAGTTCATACAATAATTTATTTGAGCCAAAACGGCGGCTGTCCCCAGCCGCCAGTAAAATCAAACTAATTTTCATTGTTTTGCATTCCCATGTATACTTTTTCTGAAGTGATCGGCAGTTCTTTGATCTGCACTCCGGTCGCATTATATACTGCATGTGCAATTGCCGGTGACGGCGTATTGATCACAACCTCACCGATGGATTTTGCTCCAAACGGACCTGTCGGCTCATAACTGCTCTCAAATTCAACACGTATATCTCCCACATCCATTCTAGACGGAATCTTATACTGCATAAAAGAATTACTCAGACACTGTCCCTTTTCATTGTACACAACATTCTCATACAGAGCCATACCGATTCCCTGTGCAATTCCACCTTCTGTCTGTATGCGGGCAAGGTTTGGATTGACTACAGTTCCGCAGTCTACAACCGCTGCATAATCAATCAACTCTACTTTTCCGGTCTCTTTATCGACTTCTACTTCTGCCATTCCGACCATAAACGGTGGTGGTGACACCGGCGAAGAATGTGCCCCTGCAGCTACCAGTGCTTCCTCGTTATTTGTCATCACTCTGTTTCCGATTTCTTTTAAAGAAATGGATACATCTTTGGAACGCATGAACACTTTTTGTCCGTCAAAATCTACCTCTTCCACGTCGCATTCCAAATACTTTGCTCCCTGCGCCAATATTTTTTCCCGAAGGGAATCACACGCTTTCACCACTGCCATTCCGGTCAGATATGTCGTACTTGACGCATACGATCCGGAATCATATGGCGAAATATCTGTGTCCACCCCATGCACGATAAAATCATCTGCCGAGCAGTCCATACAGTCTGCCGCCATCTGTGCCAAAATGGTATCACACCCGGTTCCCATATCAGATGCTCCAATCATCAACGAATAGAACCCATCATCATTTACCTTGATCGATACCGATGCATGATCCACTTTGGAGATTGATGATCCCTGCATTGCCATCGCCACACCGACACCTCTGACTTTTCCATTTCCCATATCACGTGCCGGATATTTTTTCTCCCAGTCAATCATCTCTTTCGCACGCAAAAGGCATCTGTCAAGCGCACAGCTGTTTGCAGTCTCACCGTAGTATGCCGGCATCACATCACCTTCCCGCACAATATTTTTCAGGCGAAGTTCTACCGGATCCATCTGCATCTTGGCAGCAAGCTCATTGACCGCTGACTCAACCGCAAAAATCCCCTGTGTCGCTCCATATCCTCTGTATGCCCCTGACGACATCTTATTCGTATAGACAACATCATATGCAAATCGGAATGCTTCTGCCTGCCCATACATCGGAATGGACTTATGCCCTGACAAGCCTACTGTAGTCGGTCCATGTTCTCCAAACGCTCCTGTGTTGGAAAGTGTATACACATCGATTGCACGAATTTTTCCTTCTTTATTTGCCCCCACTCTTACAGTCACTTCCATCTCATGACGTGGCGAAGATGCAATTTGGGATTCTTCCCTTGTATAGACAATTTTTGCCGGTTTCCCCGTCTTCATTGTCACAATTGCCGGATACACTTCTGTGATTACTGTCTGTTTTGCTCCGAATCCTCCTCCTATTCTAGGTTTGATCACTCGAATCTGAGACTTCGGTATATCCAGCGCATTCGCAAGGATACGTCGCACATGGAATGTAATCTGCGTAGAGGATACCACGTTCAGTCTTCCATAAGTATCCATATATGTATATGTGCGGAATGTCTCCATCATTGCCTGCTGGTTTGCCTGCGTATGATACGTTCCCTCCACTACATAATCACAGTCTTCCAAAATCTTATCCACATCTCCATTTTGTTCCGAACCGGTCGCGCAAAGATTTCTTTTATTATCCGCGTCCACATCGCATAGTGCTTTCCAGTTCTCTTCTGGATGAACAAGAATCTTGGCATCTTTTGCCTGGTGAAAATCAAGTACAGCCTCCAGCACTTCGTATTTTACTTTTATTAATTTCAGTGCCTTTTCAACTGCCTCTTCCGTCTTTCCTGCCACAATTGCGACCGCATCGCCCACAAAACGTACTCGTCTGTCCAAAATGAGGCGATCATACGGACTTGGTTCCGGATAGGTCTGACCCGCCATTGTAAATCTTTTATCCGGCACATCCTCATAAGTCAGAATACATTCAATTCCCGGCACTTTCATCGCAATGTCTGTGTTGATTTCCTCAATCACTGCATGTGCGTGTGGGCTTCGAAGAATCTTACAGACAAGACAGTCCTTTGGAGCAATATCATCTGTATAGACTGGCTTTCCTGTTACAAGAGCCATCGCATCTTTTTTCATAATTGGTGCATTTACAGACTTCATCTACTTCTCCTCCTTCTTCATCTTTAAGAATTTCTGAATCGCACGAAGCTGTCCCATATACCCCGTGCATCTGCACAGATTTCCAGACAGATATTCTTTAATCTCATCAAGACCCGGATTTTCCAGTTCTTTCGACATGGCAATCACATTCATGATAAATCCCGGACTGCAATAGCCACACTGCTCTGCCCCTTCATTTGCAAGAAATGCCCCAAACTCTGCCGCTTCCTCCTGCATGCCTTCCATCGTCGTCACCGTTTTTCCATTCGCACGCATCGCAAGCGTTGAACAGGACAGCATTGGTGTTCCATCCACCAAAACAGTGCAAAGACCACAGTTTGCAGTCTCGCATCCTCTTTTTACACTATAACACCCTTGTGAACGTACAAAGTCCAAAAGAAGCATATCCGGTGCAATCTCTTCCAGGACTGTCTTTCCATTTAAAACCAATTTTAATTCCGCCATGTTATGCTCCCTTCTCACTGTTTTTTGCCAGTATTTCTTCCACTGCTCTTTTCGTATACACCTCTGCCAAATGTCTTCTGTATACTTCACTTCCACGCATATTAGAAGAAAATGTATATCCGGCAATCACCTCTTTGGTAAATGTCTCTGCATTTTCAATCTGCGCCTGTCTTACCTGAAGTTTCGCTTTTCCTGATCTTGCCCCGACAGATACATACCACTGATCGTCTTTATTTGCCACCGCACAGGCGATCACCGGGAAATCCGTCGCCGCCTCACGGTGTGACCGATATGCAATCTTTCTGCCATCTTTTTTTATAATAATGCGCACCAAGATATCATTATCGCGTGGCATCTCCACAAACTCAGATAACGCAATCACACCTGCATGATATAATTCCACATATGTATCTAATGCCAGAAGACAAGTCAATATATCCGAAAATCCAAATCTTCCAAAAATGCTTCCGCCGACCGTTGCGCCATTGCGGAACTGTGTACCGACAATATGTCTTGTACAAGCTTTCATCGCGCCTCCAAAATAGCGATTCAATGCTTCGTGTATTTCCAACTGGCGAAGTGTACACATACATCCGATGGAAAACGCATCTTCCTGTTCCTCAATCTTGTCCAGACCAAGTCCCGACAGATCAATTGCTGTCTGCATATTTCGGTTGCTCATCTTCAGCCAGAGCATTCCTCCGATAATCGCATTTAATTTTTTTTGATTCAATTCATATGCCTCTTCAAGGCTTGTTACTTTTATATAATTTTTTGCGTGAAACAACGATATTCCCCTTTCTCTTCGTCATTTTATGCTTCTTTACCCAATCTGATATTCTATCATATTTAGATGACCTTTTCAAACAGAACCTCTACATATCCTCCACAGATCATTCCGGTACTCGCCGCCGCTTTCGCTGTCAGATCATAAGCCTCTAAGGCAAACTCTTTCTCTTCTTCGAGCATGATACATGCCTTTTGTAACACGAGATGCTCAATTGCACCTCCACCAATCGTCCCTGTCATCGTGCCGTCTGCTGCAACAAGCATTCTCGCACCAACTCCGCGCGGAGCCGAGCCTTTCTTTCCCACGATCGTGGTCATCACCATCGGTTGCTTTTTGTTCAAAAGCCACTCTATCATCTCTTTCGGCAAATCTGTATAACCAAGCTTTGATTTTTCCTGTATCATCTCAGCCATGATACTAACTGTGATCTCCTCCGGGGTATTTGCTCCGATTGGCAGCCCGATCGGAGCATGTATCTGCTCCTGCTGTTCTTTTGTAACCCCATCTTTTTTCAGACGTTCAAGTGTCGTTCGCACTTTCCCTTTACTTCCAATCATTCCTACATAGCTGCTCTTTCGCTCCATCACTTTTTTGAGACATTCATAGTCATTTTGGTGACCTCTTGTCACGATGACATACCATGCGCTCTCTGGAAAAATCACCTTGTCAAATGCCTCTTCAAATCCCATACAATATACGTGATCCGCCTGCGGAAACCGTTCTTCATTGGCAAACTCTTCTCTGTCATCAATGATCCACACTTGATATCCAAGCATCTTCGCAAGATTGCAAAGTGAATACGAAATATGTCCGCCTCCACATATTACCAGTGTAAATCCTCCGCTAAGACTTTCTTCCAGACAGCGCTCCTTTGTAATCCTCGTCTTTTTTACCACGGTTTTTCCGTCCTTTAACATTCTTGCAATTTCACGATATTCCGATATTTTCTCCATTGGTATCTGCTCCTCCTTTCCTTGAATACAGGCAAATCCCCTGTTCTTTTTTGAATTTTTCCACCTGCTCTTGCGTCAAAAGATCTGCTTGTCCGATGACCATACGATATTTCTGCTTCACATGCTTTTTCTGTCCTGCCTTGCTTTTCAGGATTGTCATCACATCCTCTTCTGTCAGGATCTCACTAAGTTTTTTCCCAAGTAACTCCCCCACAAGTTCTCCTCTGTGACAGCCTGCTTTGATCGTCCGCCCAATCGCTGAGGCTCCTGCGATCCCAATTACCATATCCGTATCTTCTGGTATCACCGGTTCATGCTCTGCCGGAACTTTGAGCGGCTTTCGCTTAGCTCCATCCGCTTCGACTAGCAGCACATCGCATTGTGTTTTCAGTTTTCGGTACTCCTCCTCCGAAAGTCCCCTAATTTTCTCTGGTTCCTCCTCACACGGCACCCCGACTGTATGAAGCAATTCCCACTCATTTTTCGGTCTCAGCATATGCGTTGTTGTTGTGACAATTACTCTTTTTCCAACCGACTCCAATTCTTTTGCAAGTTCGTATATCAACGTCGTCTTTCCACCGCCTCCTACAAATGCGATCACTCTGTCTTGTGTCGGATGTATCTGAAGTAAGTGTTGTAATCTCAAATGTTTCTGCACTACATCTAAAATCCCTTTTGCAATTGCAATTGCTTTGTCCGACCGCTCATAACATGCAGCCTGCTTGTCCGGTCGCGGATCGATATCCGCAATCTTCATTCCTTTTTTCACAGCGAATCCATCTCGGATTAATCCGCGCAGTATTCCCGTCAGTGTCGCATACACCGGTTCTTCCCCAACAAAAGCAATCACGCTTCCTCTTTGCACGATTTCTCCAATGTGATGCTTCTGTCTCAGAACTCCTTCTGCCGGCGAATGGATCACCCGCTCTTTTGCATATCCGCCTACCATTCCCGGAATGCCTGTATTTTCCAGTGCACTTCCCTGATAAATCGCCTTTCCCGGCTCATAACCTCTCATCGTCTCAATCACTACATCTACATCTTCTCCTGCGGCAAAACCCGGTCCCGCTCCAATTACAAGCGGCGCCATATCCTGCCTTGTACCAAGATTTTTCTTCGCCAAAATTAAATCCGCCACTGCCAACGGACGTAATGCTTCAATACTTTTTCCCTCGGCATCTATCAAAACAGGAATCTCTCCCTTTTCCCAAACCGTTGCCACCTCTTCTACAGAAGTAATCTTACGCGCAGTGACTCCCTCTACCTCCTTCACTCCGTCATAGACCGCCTCACTGAAGGCAACTTCTCTTCGAATCGCCGTCGGTCTTGCACATTCAAGGGCAAGTACACGATATCCCGCCTTATGAAGTTCATAAATTGTTCCTGTCGCAAGATCTCCCGCTCCTCTCACAATAATCATCTATTTTCTCCTCACTTTTAACTGATATACCATCGGATAAATGCCTTTCCCAAAAAGATAGAAAGCAAAATTCCCACACACAAAAATGGTCCAAAGGCAATCTCCGACTCTTTCTTTCTATCTCTGCGCAATATCCCCGGCAGACAATATAATGCCGCTAACGCTGTCGCAAATCCAAATGCAGTGAGATTTCTCCCCACACCGAGCATAAGACCAGATATCGCCATGAGCTTGACATCACCTGCCCCAAATGCTCCCGGTCGAATCCATATCACGGTCAAAAACACTACGCTGACCAGAATCCCTCCCGCAATTCGATCCGGCCACGATATCTCCGGAAAGATAAATCCGGAAAGCACCGCACAGAAAAAAAGTATTCCCAAAAGTATATTGGGAATTTTCTTTTTTCTTGCATCCACTACTGCAATCGATATTAAGATAACACAAACAACTCCTATTAGAAAGATTTTTTCCATATCTGTCCTCTTTTTTCCATCTTTTATCCTAAAAAGATTGCGCTATTGCGCAATCTTCGCGCGCGAGCGGTTCACGCAGTGATAATTTCACCCCCGCGAGCTGCGCATCTTTGCACAAAGTGCATTTTTTTGAATTATAGGATTCCAAAGGAATTTCCTATAATTTAAAAAGAATCCTGCAGATGCAGGATTCTCCTTTTAAACTGTCTGAGCACTATAACCTGGAAGTTCTCCTTCTGCCACCAGTCCTTTTCCGATGCTCTCTGTTCGGATTGCCACATAAAATTCTGCAAATGTCGCATCCAAATACGGATTTACATAAAAGATACCAACCAGTCCGCAAGTCAATGCCGATAATAAGAACCAGCCAAAGAAAGACAGTTCCAACACAAACGCTTCCATCTTGTGCCCGTCCATCATCTGCTGACTCAGCTCCAGCGCACGTTTTCTGTCCATATGTGGATTCTCTGACAAAATATATGGAACAAGTCTGTAACTGTAGCTTTTAATGATTCCAGGTACGATCAAAAGCAGTGTCCACAATAAAATAAACAAATCCCGGAAAAACATTGTCTTAACCACATTTCCATATCTTCCATTCTGGAATCCATAAAACACCTTTGAAGCACTTGTCTGATGCTCTCTGTTCTCCATAAAATATCTGCATCCGCCTACCGATACCGCATTTCCGACAAAAATCGTATATAACGAAGCTAACAAAGCAATCACCAGCAAAATCGCGATTACTATCGAAGAAAAAATAACTCCCCCGAATATCGAATTGCTGCTGTTATAAGAATATGCGCTGTAACTGTCATACGCATATGGATTATTATGCTGTACCTCCAGCGTAGTCTGCACACCGCTTCCGGAACCGGCAAACATACTTCCACTCAAAACTCCTACCACCAGACTTGCAGCCACACACGTCCAGTAATTTCTCTTAAATGCCATCTTCGCATTCATCTTCAAATCATATCTTGTCCACATAACTGTCTTCCCTTCTGCTATCTTTTGTAATTTGCAAGATATTCCATCTCGATTGGATCTATCGGATCTATCGGATTCTCCAGCATACTCTTTCTCTTTCGTTTGCTTCTTTTAATCAGTCCACCTGTTTTGTTATAGATCCAAAACGAATACACCAGAATCTTATTTGCCTTTCCAAGCTTTTCCTTCGTCGTCTTATTATATAACATTCCGCCGACTTCCAAAGGCACCTTTTTTCGAATCAGGGAAATCAGCTCTGTCTCACAAGTCACCCTCTCCGGTAAATCTGTGTAAGCCATACTTACACAGTTCGGACGATGTGCGTCGCTTCCCCCGATTCCCACTTTTTGATACTTATAAGCCAGCTTTGCCGCCTTTTCATTGGACTCCATTGACTCACACGCATTGAATACTTCAATGAAATCAAATCGCTTTATGATTTCCGGATTTTTATAAAATCTCTTTGTGTTCGTAAAGCTCATATACTTTTCTCCGCACGGATGCGCCGGTCCAAGCACACCTCCATGCCGATGGACAAAGTCAATCAGCACAGAGACCGGAAGTCCTTTTAGTTCCAGAAGCCTCATCTTTACCCCTTCCGGCATAATGACAATAATATGCCCTGCATCACAGGTATCATATTCAATTCCTTTCAGGACGACAAAATCCTCATGGCTTTTTCCTTTCATCTTGTTTTTCCAATACCTGTATCCTTTGTACGTGTCGTGATCAGTAATCAGCATCCCTTCAAAGCCATTTGCTTTTAGAATCGTAATATATTCATCTAAACTTACCTTGCTATCCGGGGATCCTTCTTTTACATGACAATGCATATCTATCTTCATAAAATAAGCCCCCTTTTCTTTTTATATACCCATTATACATCTTCACTTCCGAAGTCGCAATGACATAAAATCGGAAGTTTTACAATAAATTTTGTATCTTCTTTATTGCTAACTGCCCAAATCTCCCCACCATGCAGCGTGACAATCTCTTTTGCGATCGCAAGACCAAGTCCGGCATTTCCGGTATCTGTAGATCTTGCACTGTCCGAACGATAAAATTTCTCAAAAATATGTTCCAACTGATGTTTTGGTATCTCTGCTCCCCTGTTCACAAAGGTGACCACAACATTCTCCACACCTTTCGCCGCCTGCACTGTAATCTCACTTCCCGCATCTCCGTAAGCGATTGCATTTTTTAAAATATTTCCAAACACACGCGCCAATTTGTCTGCCTCTCCGTATATCAAAATCTTCTCGTCAATCTCCATCTTCATGCTCTGTCCTTTTTGTTCCAACATCGGATAAAATTCATCTGCCATCTGATACAACATGAAAGTCAGATTCACCTGCTCCTTCTTTAAGGCAACTGTCTGCATATTTAATTTTGAAATATCAAACAACTCATTGATTAGTTTTTCCAATCGCTTTGCTTTATCATACGTGATCCGCAAATATTTTTCCTGCTGTGTCCTTTCCATCTGTTTCATGTCATTTAGAAGTTCCAGATAGCCGACTATGGAAGTCAGCGGTGTACGGATATCATGCGCAAGATAACCGACCAGATCATTCTTTCTCTGCTCTGTGCGGATTGCATCTTTGGTTCGCTGTTCCAGCGTGATCTTCAGCCGGTTCATTTTCTTCTCAATAAATTCCAGTTCCGGCTCCAATTGTATCTTGTCGTTTTCTTCCTCCAGAAGCTGATTGATGCCGGCTCCAATCTCATCAAAATATTTTATAATTTTCTTTAACGAAAAAGAATATGCGGTTAAAAAAAACAGGATTGTTCCGACTATGCAGACAATCTCTTTCTGCCTTTCCTCCTTAAGTACTCCATCAGATATAATAAACAGACTGACTGCCCATATTATGGTGAGAACTCCGGGAAAAAATGCTGTCTTCCACAATATTTTTTTCTTAAATACCCGAACATCATCCTTCAATTTTGTATCCCACTCCCCACACAGTCTTGATATATTTTGGATTCTCCGCCGAATCATTCATCTTATCCCGCAAATGTCTGATGTGAACCATAATTGTATTCGTACTGTTCACAAAATACTTTTCTCCCCACACTTCCTCAAACAATTTTTCAGAATCCACAACTTTACCACGATTCTTACATAATACCCACAAAATCGAAAATTCTGTCGGGGTCAAAGACAATGGTTCGTCATTGATCGTGCATTCATGGTTCTCTTTGTCTACAACCAGACCGCCGATGATGATCACATTTTCATTCATCTTTACATCCTGCTGATTATACTTCGTCACTCTGCGAAGCTGTGCTTTGACTCTTGCAACAAGCTCCAGCATCTGGAATGGCTTTGTGATATAATCATCTGCCCCTATCGTAAGTCCGGTAATCTTATCAATGTTCTCGTCTCTTGCAGTCAGCATAATCACCGGAAAGTGATGATTCTCACGAATCTTCTGACAGATATCAAATCCATCGATATCCGGAAGCATCACATCTAAAATTGCAAGGTCAATATCCTCTTTCTCTACACACTTTAACGCATCTTTTCCGTTATAACATTTCAGCACATTGTAATTTTCGCTTTTTAAATATACTTCTACTAAATCTGCAATCGCCTCTTCATCATCTACTACAAGAATGTTTATCGCCATATATTTTCCTCTTTTCTTAACGGTTTAAAAGTATTATAGCAAACTCTTGTGTACAAAATATATATTTTTTCTTAAATAAACCATCTTTCTTATCCAAATTAAAAAGAAGACCAGCGATTACCAGCTGATCTTCCTAAAATCCTACTCAAAAAGTCTTATTCTTTTCCATCAAAGCAATATGTACAAAGTTTACATGGTTCCAATCCGATAGACGCAATCAAATCATCCAGTCTGTGGTATCTCAATGTCGTAAAGTTCTGTTGCTTGCGCACTCCTTCCAGCATTGCTGCATAGCGGTCACTGTTTGGATCTGCGTACTCACCAAGTACCTTTTCTGCATTCTCTCCCTCACGTTCCAAAATAATTCTGCGGGTAATCAGATCCAGTTCTGATTTTGAACGTGAGAAATTCAAATATTTACATCCATAAAGCAACGGCGGACACGCCGGTCTTACATGAACTTCTTTCGCGCCACTGTTATATAAAAATTCCGTCGTCTCACGAAGCTGTGTTCCTCGCACGATTGAATCGTCGATCAAAAGCAGTCTCTTGTCTTCAATTAAAGACGGTACCGGGATCAGTTTCATTCTCGCTACTTTTTCTCTCTGTGCCTGATTTGTAGGCATAAATGATCTGGACCAGGTAGGTGTATATTTGATAAATGGTCTCGCATAACGATAGCCCGATTCGTTCGCATATCCAATCGCATGTGCAATACCGGAATCCGGAACACCTGCTACCACATCCGGCTCGATGGTTCCTTTGTCACGTTTTGCCAGCATACTGCCGCATTTATAACGCATCTCTTCCACATTCACTCCCTCGTAAGAAGAAGTCGGGTATCCATAGTACACCCAGAGGAACGAACAGATCTTCATATCTTTTTTTGCCTCTGAAACGACTTCCACACTCTCTGGTGTAATGTAGACAATCTCCGCCGATCCAAGTTCTTTATAATCAGAGTATCCCATACTCATGTATGCAAAACTTTCAAATGAAACACAATATGCATCTTCTTTTTTGCCAACCATCAGCGGAGTACGTCCATAACGGTCTCTCGCTGCATAGATTCCCTCGTTTGTCATGATCAGCATTGTCATGGAGCCGTCAATGATCTCCTGCACATATCGGATTCCTTCCACGATCGTCTCTTTTTTGCAGATCAACGATGCTACCAGTTCAGTTGCATTGATCTGCCCGCCGCTCATCTCCTGAAAATGTGTATGCCCATTCTCATAGACAATATTCAAAAGTGCATCCAGATTGTTGATCTTTCCAACTGTTGTGATTGCAAAACTTCCCAGATGCGACTGAATCAAAAGCGGCTGTGGTTCAAAATCAGAAATACAGCCGATTCCGATATTTCCTTTCATCTCCTCGACATCCCGCTCAAACTTTGTACGAAACGGAGAGTTCTCAATATTATGAATCGCACGGTGAAAACCGCCTTTTCCAAATGTTGCCATTCCACCGCGTCTTGTCCCCAGATGTGAATGATAATCTACGCCATAAAATAAATCTAATATGCAGTCTGTCTTTGCAGCAACGCCAAAAAATCCACCCATGTATTTTCTCCTCTTTTCAATTATCTTATTAGCTCATTAACAGAATAAGTTTAGCACGAATCGCCCGCAAGTGCAAAGAAAGATAGTTAATTATTTTTAAAGAGGGTTTATAAGTCTCATTAATAATACTATTGTAACATGCAGAAAAATCACATATAATAAGAACATAGAAACAATGTATTTTTCTTTTCGAAAGCCGGGGAATCTCTATGAAACTAACACAGGATAACTGCTACAAACTAGCATTGGAAATTACAGGCTGTAACGGAATGGAATGGCCGTTTTTTTCTTCTAAGATTTTAGAATTCAACAATCTGGAACTGCTGCACGCTCTTGTGACATGCGCGACTCCATCTCAGCATCTGGCTTTATGGCATCATGAAAAGCGGAGCCAGGAATTTATTTTTAAAGTATCGATGATTGAATCCATTCTTTCTGTCTGCGACGGCTATCTAATCAAATCTCCTGAGACAGAATATTTAGATGCGAGCGAAAAAAGTGTTACCTCCTACTATCTGGGACTTATTTTTACAAAGCTTTTCAGCATGAAAGAATTTCAGACAGACTATTTTTTGAACACAACACTTTTTGAACAGGTCTACGGGAAAGAATCTTTTATCTGCAACGGGCGCAAAAAACCCTCCTTTGTCGGTCTGACACAAGCCGATGAAAAATGGAGTATCTGGGAGCCGACAGGAAAACGTGATCATGCTCCGAAGGCATTAAGCGATGCATTCAATCAAGTGCTCGGTATCAAAAGTGTAAATGGGCAGGCACTCGCATTTGCAATGGCATCTATGACCTATTTTGACACCAAACACAATGAGCTTCAGGGAATTCTCCGCAATGCACCGGAAGGTAAAAAAGCCGATGTCCACTTTGACAAAGAACAGTTTTTGACTCTCTACTACCGACATATCTGTGAATTGTTTGATGAATCTCTTCGTCGGAGGCCTTTTGACAGTGTCATTGATTATATTGACGGTTATCTGGAGATTGAGTTGGAACTTTTCGGACTCAACATAGATGAAGACGAAACAGATGAATATGCCAGAAAGTGCCGTGTGAAATTAGGTGTTCCGAAAAAAATTCTTGAATATTTTCAATATCACACACCAGCCGCCAAACAAGAAATCTTGTTATCCGACATTGTAGATGCCATTCCAGACAATGAGCCAGAACTTCAGGATTCCCATTTTTTCATGGGACGGGACAAAATATATTTTCGAATTGTATAGAAAATACATCATTTATTCGTAAAATTCAAAATTATTGGCAACAATTTTATTGACAGTATGCTATAATAGAAAAGAATAATGTATTATGTTGCCGTACAGTTTGTTAGGAGGGTATGATTATGGCTACAAAAAGACAAGTTAAAAAACAAGAAAGTAAATTAAATGCAATGAAAGCAAAAGCTGCTCCTGTAGTGGAAAAGGTTGCTGAGAAAGCTGCTCCTGTAGTGGAGAAAGTCGTAGAAAAGACTGCCCCTGCCGTAGAGAAAGTCGTAGAAAAGACTGCCCCTGCCGTAGAGAAAGCTGCAGAAAAAGTTGTGGAAGAGACAAAAGAAGCTGCAAAAAAGGTAAGAAAAGCAGCTCCAAAAAAAGAGATGAAGACGACTTTGATCGTAGAGCACCAAGGAAAGCAAGTGGAAGACAAAGACATGATTGCAGCAGTGAAAAAGGCATGGACGAAATCAGGTAGAAAAATTGGCGACATCAAGACTATGACATTATATGTAAAACCTGAAGAAGCCGCTGTATATTATGTAATCAACACAACCGAGACCGGAAGTGTAGCATTTTAATCATTACTGGAATAACAATACTTGATATATATGATTGTAAGGATAGGATAGAAGTTTTTACTTCTGTCCTTTTTTCTTCCTCCGGAATAGAGACAGCCTCTTTTTTATATACTAAACTAAATCCTATTTTTGAGGTTCTTATGAGGCCATTCTCACACAAAAAAATAATCGGTACTTCTCTTTTATTTATCGCTGCATTCCTCGTCGGTCACTTTTTTGCCCGGACAGTGGAACATTTTCAGACAAAGTCGGTCACCACATCTGCCACCGGCAATTGGGGGCTGAGTTTTCAGGAGGACGGAAAACCTCCCGTTGCAAATGCGACCTACGAAGACTTAAAGCAATATGATGCTTACTACGCCGAAAATACCGACCAAAAGGTAATCTATCTTACATTCGATGCCGGCTTTGAAAATGGTAACACGCCAGCCATCTTAGATGCACTGAAAAAACACAATGTTCCGGCTACATTTTTTGTCGTCGGGAATTTCCTCTCCGACAACCCCGATCTGATCAAGCGTATGGTCGAGGAAGGTCATATCGTAGGAAATCATACTTATACGCACCCGGACATGTCCAAAATTTCCACGATGGAAAGCTTTTCAAAGGAAATTCAGGATGTCGAAAAACTCTATCAGGAAATCACCGGAAAAGAAATGATAAAATTTTATCGCCCTCCGCAAGGAAAATACAGTGAAGAAAACTTAAAAATGGCAAAAGAACTCGGCTATAAGACGTTTTTCTGGAGTCTTGCCTATGTTGACTGGTATCAGGATAAACAACCGACAAAAGAAGAGGCATTTGACAAACTACTTGGAAGAATACATCCCGGCGCTGTCGTTCTGCTGCATAACACTTCTTCCACAAACGGACAAATCTTAGATGAGTTGCTGACAAAATGGGAAGAAATGGGATATACCTTCAAATCTCTGGACCAGATGCCATAAAGCCAAAAAGATGGGTGAACATTACTTTCGTTCCCCATCCTTTCTCCATTTTACCACACTCGCTTCTAAATAGCACTTTTCTTATCCAAGTGCAACATCCAATATCATCATTACAAGGAAACCGACAACAAATCCGAGTGTGCCCATCTTCCCGTTTTCTCCCATATGAGCCTGTGGAATCAGTTCTTCCACAACGACATAGATCATTGTTCCAGCAGCAAACGCAAGTAATATTGCAATCGATGCATTCGCAAATCTCGCAAATACTGCTGCAAGCACACCAAAAAGAGGTTCTACAACCGCTGTCATACTCGCAATGACAAATGCTCTTTTTTTACTTACCCCTTCTTTCACAAGCGGCAATGCAACTGCCGTCCCTTCTGGGAAATTCTGAATTCCAATTCCGATCGCCAGTGCAACCGCACCTGACAACAACGCCGTATCTTGCATATTTTGTCCCGCCAGTGCAAATGCAAGCCCGACTGACATTCCTTCCGGAATATTGTGAGTTGTAATTGCTATGATCAGCATTGCCGTACTTTTTCCCAATGTAAGCTGTGTACTTTTTTCTCTCTCATACCATGCTTTCATCAGCCCGTCTGCCACAAGCAATGTGATGACTCCCAACAAAAAACCACCGGTCATGACAAGCCATCCAACCTGCCCGTTTGCCTCTGCAAAATCAATCCCCGGAAGCAGCAGCGACCACACGGACGCAGCTATCATAACTCCCCCGGCAAATCCTAAAAATCCACACTGCAGATTTCCGCTGACTTCCCGTCTGACAAAGAAAATCCCCGCAGCTCCTAAAGCTGTTATGAGAAAGGTTCCAAGTGTTCCAAATAGTGCCATTAAAATTCCATTCATATACGATCACCTCTGCTGATACTATATGAAAAAAACAGCTTTCCGTGAAAGAAAGCTGTCTCCTTAATTATTCTGTGTATGGCTCTTCTTCATTCTGTTTGACAGTTACTCCGACATCCTGAAAATCTACTTTTGCCCATACGTCTTTATTCACTTTTATCTTAGTGTCTTTTTTCCAGCCATCATAAACCTCATTGAACTTTTCACTTTTCCGAGAATTTACGATTGTCTCCTTTTTCGCATCTGTCGCATCTCTGTCGAGCAGACTTGTCACTTTTGCGACGTAGAGTCCATTCTCTGTCTCTATGACATCTGTAAATCCGCCCACTCCCAAAGAATCTGCTGCCGCAATCAACTCCGCGGCCGGCGATGTACTCTCTGAATCAAAGGTAGCTGTCTGCGCTTCCTTGCCTTGTTCTGTCGCATAAGCCGCAAAATCTTCCGCCGCTTTTGCACCTTCCAGGAAAGCTGCTGCCGTCTCTTTCAGGGCTGCCTTTTCTTCATCTGTCAAAGTCTTAGAATTCCCTTCTTCGTCTGTTGTCGTATATGGAAAACTTACATACTGCATACTCTTTTGCGCAGCCTCTTCATCCGAAACTTCTGTGCTTACATCCTTTGTCACCGCATCCGTCATCTTCTTCTGAATCGTAAGCAGAGTCAGCACTCTTTCCACATACTCCGTCTCTCCGGATACCAATTCTTTGGCTTCCAGCTCATTGCCCTCATCGAATTTCTTTGCCGCTTCCTGAATCGCACTCTTTTCTTCATCTGTCAACACAACCTCGTATTCTGCCATGTGGTCTTCCAGAATATACATCTGTTGAAGCGCATCCATCACACTGTCTTTTACATTGTCCTCATAAGTCTTTCCCTCACTTACTTCCTGCGTCCACATGTTGTCTCCAAGCATAGAGCCTAAGTTTGTCTCAATCATTCCCTGCTGGTATCTCGCATAAAAATTTGCAACTCCTGCCGGTATCTTATCCCCTCCAACAGTTGCCACTGTATCTGCGTTTTCAAAGCTTGCACATCCTGTCATTGAGACTACTGCAAGAGATGCCGCTGTCGCAAATACGACTACTTTCTTTTTCAGATTCCTCATAACTGCCTCCTTTGTATTTCTAATTCTTAATTATAGCGGTTTTTCTTTATTCTATCAATGTTTTTATATCATTTAACACTTTTTTCACAAGTTCCAGCACATCATCGTCTTTCTCTTTTTTATTTCTTGCTTTCTTTTCATAGACAAAATAAGGATTCGTATCAACCGTAAATTTAAGCGCCCCTTTGTATTGATCAAGCAGCATCGGAATCCGCTCTGCATGCACCTTCGCACGTTCATACATTGTAAACCGGAACTGTTCCCCTTTTTGCTCCACAGCAACTAAATATGCACTGTGTGCAAGTGATTTCAACAGCGCAATCTGCAAAAGCTGCTGAACTTTTCTCGGAATATCTCCATATCGGTCAATCAATTCTTCCAGCATGTCATCCATCTCCGCCTCATTTTCAATACTTGCAATCCGCTTATAAATATCGAGTTTCTGGTACTCATTTGGAATATACGACGCCGGAATAAACGCATCTACATTCAAATCTACTGTTGTTGTATATGGCTCCTCCTCAATCTCACCCTTCAGCTGCTTAACTGCCTCATTGAGCATCTTACAATACAGGTCATACCCGACAGCCTCCATATGTCCGTGCTGTTCTGCCCCCAGAAGATTCCCTGCTCCGCGGATTTCCAAATCCCGCATGGCGATTTTAAAACCAGAACCAAGATCTGTGAACTCACGGATTGCTGACAGGCGTTTCTCTGCCACTTCACGCAGGAGTTTATCTCTTTTGTATAGCAAAAACGCATATGCCATTCGATTGGAACGTCCCACACGTCCTCTTAGCTGATACATTTGCGAAAGTCCGAGCTGGTCTGCATCGTGGATAATCATTGTATTTGCATTGGAAATATCAAGTCCCGTCTCTATGATCGTCGTCGACACAAGCACGTCGATTTCCCCATTGATAAAATCAAGCATAATGTTCTCAAGCTCCCGTTCTTTCATCTGCCCATGCGCAAATGCCACATTTGCCTCCGGCACAAGCTTTTGCACCTTGTCCGTAATCTCATCGATATCTTTCACTTTGTTATACACATAATACACTTGTCCCTGACGGGATAATTCTCTTTGTATCGCCTCGCGCACCATCTCATCATTGTATTCCATGACATATGTCTGAATCGGCATACGGTCAACCGGAGCCTCCTCAAGCACGCTCATATCACGTATTCCGATAAGACTCATATGCAAGGTTCTCGGAATCGGTGTCGCTGTCAGCGTCAGCACATCAATATTCTCTTTTAATTTTTTAATCTGCTCCTTATGCTGCACTCCAAAACGCTGTTCTTCATCGATGATCAAAAGTCCCAAATCTTTAAACTCCAAATCTTTGCTCAGCACACGGTGCGTACCTACCACGATATCCACCAGACCGCGTTTTGTGTCCTCAATTGTCTTTTTCTGCTGCGCCGGAGTACGGAAACGGCACATCAGGTCGACTCGCACCGGAAACTCCTTCATGCGCTGCACAAACGTATTATAATGCTGCTGGGCAAGTATCGTCGTCGGAACGAGATACACCACCTGCTTATTCTCCTGCACCGCCTTAAATGCCGCGCGGATCGCAATCTCTGTCTTGCCGTATCCAACATCTCCACAGATCAGGCGATCCATGATCTTGGTGCTCTCCATATCTTTTTTCGTCGCCTCGATTGCAAGCAGCTGATCCTCCGTCTCCTCAAACGGAAACATCTCCTCAAATTCTCTCTGCCATACTGTATCCTCTCCATAGACAAATCCATGTTTTTCCTGTCTTGCCGCATACAGTTCGACAAGGTCCTTTGCAATCTCTTTTACTGCCCCGCGAACTCTTGTCTTCGTCTTCGTCCACTCTTGTCCACCAAGCCGATTAAGCTTTGGTTTCTTTGCATCTGCGCTTGCATACTTTTGGATCAGATCCAGCTGAGTTGCCGGAATATACAGATTCCCGCCCGCCGCATAAGCAATTTTCATATAGTCTTTGGAAACTTTATCCACCTCAATCTTTTCGATTCCCTGATAAATCCCCAATCCATGATTTTCATGTACTACATAATCTCCGACCTTCAGTTCTGAAAAGCTCTGTATTTTCTGTCCCTCATATACTTTACGCTTTCTCTTTTTCTTTTTTTGCCCAAAGATATCCGTTTCAGAAATGACGATGAATTTGATCATCGGATATTCATATCCTTCCGTCACATGCCCGTAAGTCACCATGATTTCTCCTGGATTAACCTCTCGTTCTACATCCTCACTGTAGAAACTGCTTAGATTATAATCTCTTAAATCTTCTGCCAGACGTTTTGCTCTTGTTCGGGAACCGGAAAGCAAGATCGCACGGTACCCTTTTCTCTTTAACTGCTTCAGATCCCGTGTCAGCATCTCAAAACTGTTATTATACGGGTTTACCCCTTTTGCCTGCAAATGATACAGACCACGCGTCTTAAATTCTTTGCACTTCATCTCCAATGCCGACATCCCTATACTATAGTATTGATTCATCTTGTCGGCAATCTCTTTTGTGGAGAACAGTTTCATCTCCTCGTCCGAGACCGCATACCCACATTCCATACGGTTTGCCTGTGCCTGCACAAATTCTTCCTCCACAGACTCTCCCTTTTCAATCAGGCGCACCGGCTCATCCAAAAACAGCATACTTGTTTTCTTATCAAAATAATCTAAAAATGAAACACGTTTTGCCTGTTCTTCCGGAAAATCTGTTGCCGGATAGATACGAATCGATTCCAGATTCTCAATAGAGCGCTGGCTTTCCACATCAAATGTACGGATAGAATCAATTTCATCTCCCCACATCTCAATACGCACAGGTACTTCTTCCGTCAACGGATAAATATCTAAAATACCTCCCCGCACCGCAAACTGTCCGGGACCTTCGATCTGTTCTTCCCTCTCATATCCAAGAAGCACCATATCTTTTTTTAATTTCTCAAAGTCAAGCTCCTGTCCTGCCTCCAAAGAGATGACCCTCTTTTCCATCTCTTCCAGCGGAAGCAAAGAATCCATAAAGCCGTCAAAGCTTGTGATCACAGTGACTTGTTCCTGTTCAAGCAATGCCTGGTACACTTCCATTCTCTGTTTAATCAAAAACTTGCCACGAAGATCTGCCTGATAAAACAATAAGTCTTTTGCCGGATAGATCCATACATCAGAATCCAGAAAACGGTACTCTTCATAAATTTGTTTTGCCTTGAGCTCACTGGAAACAGCGATGATTTTTCGTTTAAAACCATCGCCCAGCGCATACATCAAATGTGTTTTCTGGGAAGTGACACAACCTGATATCTGTATCATTCCCTGCTTTTCCGTTCTTTTTTTCTGAATCTCTTCATACTCCGCCAATTCTTTCAGCGGTCCTGCAAAAAACTGCATGTTCTCCTCCTTCTATGCTTTTACTTTTTTGTTGAACACATTCATCGCAGCCTCAATCTCACCTTGCACAATCTGCTCTACTGCATCAGATGCATGTTCATATCCTTCTTCCATCAATTCTCTTTCCTGTTTAGAAAAATGACCGAGCACATAGTCTGCCAGATCGTAATTCTTCGGTTTTTCTCCTACTCCTACTTTAATTCTCGGAAATACCGTTGTGCCAAGATGGGCGATAATACTCTTGATTCCGTTGTGACCGCCCGCACTTCCTTTTTTGCGGATGCGAAGTTGTCCTACATCCAGACTGATGTCATCATAAATGACAAGCAGATCAGACTCCGGATCAATCTTGTAGTAATTTACAATTCCCCCAACGCTCTCTCCGCTCAAATTCATATAAGTCTGCGGTTTTACAAGAAGTACTTTCTGCCCCGCAATGACTCCTTTCCCGCAGAATGCCCGACACTTCCTTGCATCCACTGATATATTATATTTCTCCGCCAACACATCTATGACATCAAACCCGGCATTGTGTCTCGTTCCTTCATACTGAGCCGTCGGATTTCCTAATCCTACTATAACAAACATCATTTCACCTCTTCTTTTTACTGCTTTTCTTATTTTACAAGAACTATCCTCGTTTGTCACGCAAAAGCCATGAATAATTTTCCAAACTTCTTCATACATTATAAAAAGTAAACAATTATCGTTCGATAGATTAGGAGGCCTCTATGAGTTCCAAGACCAAAATCGTTGTCTTACACATGAAAGAAGTGATTTATACTGTAGTGTTTGTCGTGCTGGGAATTTTGCTGATCCTGCTGCTAACCTTTATGTTCCTCCCAAATGATGAAAAACATACATCCAAAAAACAAGAATATATGCCCGGTGTCTACACTTCCACCGTCACTTTAAATAACACTTCTCTGGAAGTGGAAGTTGCAGTGGACAGCTCACACATCAACTCCATCCGGTTCAGCAATCTGGATGAAACAGTTGCAACAATGTACCCGCTGATTCAGCCTGCAATCGAAAATATTGCAGAGCAAGTCTATGATTCCCAGTCGCTGGAAAATATATCCTTCCCGGAAGATAATCCTTACACCTCTCAGGTCATCATAAACGCAATTGATGATGCATTAAAAAAAGCCACGGTCAAATAAAACCGTGGCTTTTTGCTTCTCTTAGCCTTCTACAACAAGATAGCGTCCGTCAGAAACCGGAAATACTTCCGAAGCCTCCTCAAGCTCATCATCTGTCATCTCTGCGATATCCGCTCCGTTCTCTTCAAAGTAATCTCTTACTTCGTCCAACGAATCCACGACAACTGCCATGCAGTCCTCCAAAAATGCCTCTGCTTCCTCAAGAGTCTCCGCAACCGGTTCGTCAAATAACTGTAACTGTTTCTCCAAAAAAACTTTTAAACATTCTTCATCATATTCATACATTTTAAAATTCCTCCTATATACCCTTTCCTATCATATGAATTAATTCTTCTGGTCTGTCAATGATATGCTCCGCACCATTTTCCTTAAGTATTTCTCTTGAGCGAAATCCCCAGGATACGCTCACTGTCTTCATACCCGCTGCATGCCCCGTCTTAATATCCACTTCAGAATCTCCGACGTACACACATTCTTCTTTTTTACATCCAAGCTTCTCTGCAATCATCAGCGCTGCGCTCGGATCCGGCTTTCTCGGTACACTGTCTATCTGTCCCTGAACATATGAAAAAACATCTTCCCCGAAAAATTCCTTCACCACATCAACAGCCTGCAAATGCGGCTTGTTCGACAGCACCGCCAGCTTGATTCCACTCTTCTTCAACTGTTCAAGCATCTCTGCGATTCCATCGTATGGTGTTACATGATATGTACAATTTTCTCCAAATATACGTCCATATATCTCCATTGCCGGCTCCATCTGAGATTTTTCTAAATCTCCTCCTGCCACCAAGGCACGTTCGATCAGACATCTCGCACCATTTCCGACAAAGCTTCTGCACTGCTCTTGTGTAATTTTCTTAAGCTTTAATTCTTTCAACGTTTCATTAACTGAATATGTTAAGGATTCTAATGTATCTGTCAATGTCCCGTCCAAATCAAATATGCATGCTTTATACATTGTGTGCCTCCTTAATTTTTTATAGCATCAGTATAGTATGAACACTCTGAAATTTCAATATCTTTTTTTACAACCTCCAAAAAGTAGTGAAGGCAGTATACTTCTCTCCTCGCACACTGCCCATGTTTTTCTCCCCTCTCATGCCATCAGATACTGGCGCATCACCTTCAATGCGTGTTTTTCAAGTCTGCTCACCTGTGCTTGGGAAATATCAATATCCTCCGCAACTTCCATCTGGGTGCGCCCCTCAAAAAAACGTAATCGGATAATATATTTTTCTCTCTCTCCCAGATGTTCCATCGCTGCCTGAAGCGCCAGTTCCTCAATCCAGTTCTCTTCTTTATTTTTTTTGTCACTGATCTGATCCATCACATAAAGTGCATCTCCACCGTCATTATAGACCGGCTCATTTAAGCTCATCGGCGCCTGAATCGCATCCATCGCAAACACAATATCTTCTTTTGCTATGCCAATCTCTTCTGAGATTTCCTGAAGTGTCGGCTCCCTTAGATTCCGTTTCATATATCCCTCTTTTGCATAGATTGCTTTGTATGCCGTATCCCGCAGCGAACGACTTACACGAATCGAATTATTGTCTCTCATATATCTTCTGATCTCCCCGATAATCATCGGAACTGCATAGGTAGAAAATTTGACATCCAGCTCTGTGTTAAAATTATTGATTGCCTTGATCAGCCCGATGCATCCTATCTGAAACAGATCATCCGGATTTTCATTGCTATTCGTAAAACGCTTGATTACGCTTAATACCAGTCTTAGATTTCCTTTTATATATTGCTCTTTCGCTCCCTCATCTCCTGCCTTAATCTTTGCAAATAGTGCATTTTTCTCTTCTTCCTTAAGCAGCGGCAGCTTCGACGTGTCCACACCACATATTTCCACTTTATTCAGTGCCATCTTCGTATCCTCCCACGATTTCTTTCTAGTAGGATTCTCTGCATTGTGCGGTGTAAATATACTATTTTGAACGAAATAAAAAAAATAATAGTCCTTGACACTTGTTCAAGAACTATTATTTCAAACGGTTCATTACCGGTTCCATTTATCTGCCAGATTTTTAATCTGAGCTTCTAATTTCGCAAGGTCTTTATTTGCGAGACCTTCATTTTTCATAATAACTTCAAGCAGATATTTTCCCGCGTTTACCGTGCGGTTAAATGCACTTTCTGCTCTCAATTTCTCTGGTTTCTCCACTTTCTTCTTCACAATCGGATTTCCTTTTGACAGAATCTGATTCGTCGCAAGATCTACACATCCGCCTGAATACGGTGCGAATGCCGGTATGTCAAATCTCTCAGTCACTGTCTCTGCAAAGGAATCGGTCACCTGATCCTCGCCATGCACGACAAATACATGCCTGATATCCGATTCAAATCCACCAAGCCAGTCAAGCAGTCCATTCATATCCGCATGGCCGCTGATTCCTTTCAACGATTCAATTCTGGCAGCCACCTCAATAGTCTCGCCAAACAGCTTGACAACAGGCGCTCCCTCGATCAGTTTTCGTCCGAGTGTACCGACCGCCTGATAACCTACAAAAAGAATCGTACATTCTTTTCTCCAGAGATTATGTTTCAGATGGTGCCGGATTCTGCCCGCCTCGCACATTCCGGAAGCGGATATAATGACTTTTGGTCTGCTGTCAAAATTGATCAATTTGGAATCGTCACTCGTCACAGAAAGCCTCAGACCCGGAAATACAAGCGGGTTAATTCCCTGATCCACCAATTCCATTGCCTCTTTATCAAAACAATCTCTCTCATTCTTTGTAAACACACTGGTTGCCTCAATCGCAAGCGGACTGTCCACATACACATCAAAGTTCGGGAAATCACTCAGCAGATTCTTCTCTTTGATCTCACGGATAAAATACAGTAGTTCCTGCGTCCTTCCCACTGCAAAAGAAGGAATCACCACATTGCCTCCTTTTTGGAAGGTATCTCGCAAAATCCTTGTAAATTCTCCCAAATAATCCGGTCTCTCATCTCCATGCAGACGATCTCCGTAAGTCGATTCAATCACAACATAATCTGCCTCTTTTATCTGTTTCGGGTCTTTGATAATCGGCTGATTGATATTTCCGACGTCTCCTGAAAATACAATTTTCCGTGATAGCCCCTCTTCTGTAATCCAAATCTCAATACAGGCAGAGCCAAGCAAATGTCCAATATCCGTAAAACGCACTTCCACGCCCTTGCACAGCTCTATCCGCTGCTCATAATCGCACGGTGCCAAAAGTTCCACTGCATCCTGTGCATCCTGCATCGTATACAGCGGCTCATACAGCGGCTCACCGGAACGTCTTGCCTTTCGATTTCTCCACTCCGCTTCAAACTCCTGAATATGGGCACTGTCTCGAAGCATAATATCGCAGAGATCCGCGGTTGCAAAAGTGGTGACAATCTGTCCTTTAAATCCATTTTTCACCATAAGCGGAATCAAACCTGAATGGTCAATATGTGCATGTGTCAGAAGTATAAAATCAATATCTCCCGGTGCAATCGGAAGTTCCTGATTCTCATACAAATCCGGTCCCTGCTCCATACCACAGTCAATCAAAATGTGCTTACCATTCGTCTCCAGCAAATGACAGCTTCCAGTCACTTCGTGGGCTGCTCCGATAAACGTTAATTTCATACAATCAACCCCTTTTCTTTTTATCCTACCACTTTTTCCTTCTTTTCGATAGTCTTTTTACCAATTTTTAAGATTCATAACGCACCATTTCCCGCTTTAATCTCTGCATGATTTTCTTCTCCAATCTTGAAATATAAGACTGTGAAATGCCAAGGAGGTCAGCGACCTCTTTTTGCGTTTTTTCCTCCCCGTCAAGTGTTCCAAGCCCAAAACGCATCCGCACGATCATCCTCTCTCTGTTGGAAAGCCTGCCGATTGCTTTAACAAGTAATTTTCGCTCTGCCTCATTTTCCAGATCACGATATATCGTATCCTCTTCTGTCCCCAGAATATCGGACAACAAAAGCTCATTTCCATCCCAGTCAACATTTAGCGGCTCATCAATTGACACTTCCAGCTTTGTCTTATTATTTCTTCTCAGATACATCAAAATCTCATTCTCAATACATCTGGAGGCATATGTCGCAAGCTTTATATTCTTTGTCGGATTGAATGTATTGATTGCCTTGATCAGACCAATCGTCCCAATCGATATCAGATCTTCTACTCCAACCCCTGTATTGTCAAATTTTTTTGCAATGTAGACGACAAGTCTCAGATTGTGTTCAATCAAAACTTTCTTGGCATACTCATCGTCTTTTGAGCCGAGCTCGTTGATTGCTTCTGCTTCTTCCTCCACCGCCAGTGGAGCCGGAAGCACTTCAGAGCCCCCTATGTAATGTATATCCTTCTTTTCCGGAAACAAAAATGTTCGAAATCCCGGTATAAATTTAAATTTAAACTGATGTGACATCACTGTGTTGATAACCATTTTTACTCCTCCTAAAATATGTCAGGATTTAAAATCATCTGATATGTATCTTCTGCCGTAATTTCTTCCTCACTGATTCCAATCAACGGATTTTTAATCCAGTGAATTTCATCATTTTCCACACACATTTTGTCAATCCGCACAACCGGAAGAACCCCTTCCCGCTTTCCGATTGAATGATACGGAACATATCTGATCTTCCCCATTTTTTCTTCTCCCAAAAATTTCATCGCCGTCTTTCTGTCCAATATGCTGACAGGCTCATTTGTGACAGGGTCTCTCAGTCCGTTGCCAGTGTCAATCATGCCTTTTATACAACATTTCTTTTGTCCCAGATACAACTGCGCTCTACATTGATATTGATTCACTCTTTGAACGGAAACGATAAAACTCCATATCCATGTAACAACGTAATATGCAGCGACTGCGACAAGCAGAAACATACTTCCAATCTTTATGTACTGTCTGAAATGCTCCATCACACCTCCCAGCAGGAATCCACCCGTATAAAGCATCAAAAGCGCTTTTACAAAATTTCTCATATCTTTGATCTTAAGCCCTGCTTTGATCATTGCTGTGTTTACAACTACATGGAACAGTATGAATTTCAAAAACGGATGTAAGACCGGTAATATGATGACCAGACACGTCAGAAAAGATCCTGTCATTGCTCCTATACAGATATTACCGTGCGTGGCAGTACACTTTAACATCTTTCGAACTAAAAGCAAAAGTATATAGTCCATCATAAAATTTACCAGGAACAGCACGTCTATATACAATTCATAGTACACGTCCCACCTTCTTTCTCTTTCGACGCAAAATCGATTTGGTACTCAAGCAAAACTCATTATACGGAATGTCCTCCGAAAAATTTGTCAAATACGCTTGGGAAACTGCCCCTTTCGTTCGACAAAAAAAGAGACATGCTCTTGCATATCTCTTTTTATTAATCAATCTCTTATTTTTTCAAAAATGATGGAATCTTAATAGACTGTTCCTTTACATGGCTCGTTGGTGTTCTTGGAACCTGTAATGTAGGCATCGTTCCACCTGCAGTCTTTGGCTGTGCTGCATTCACGGCATCTGCTCCAAGATCAAACTTGTTCGCTGACTGCTGAGCTACAGGAGCTTCCTGTCTTTCTACATTCTGGATAGTCGGCATAACAGTCTTCTCTAATCTTGATTTTAATTTAGAAGCTGTTCCGCCTGTATTATGTAAACCTGTCGCAATAACTGTGATTGTCGCCTCATCTGTCTTTGTATCATCATACATTGCACCGAAAATAATATTAGCTTCTTCGCCTGCAAGATCCTGTACATATTCAGCTGCATCACTTGCATCCATCAATGTGATATCACCTGAAATGTTGATGATAACATGAGATGCACCTGCAATTGTTGTCTCTAAAAGTGGACTGGAAACAGCTTCCTTCACTGCCTCAAGAGCCTTGTCATCTCCCTTTCCATATCCGATACCAATGTGTGCAATACCTTTGTCAAGCATTACTGTCTGCACATCGGCAAAGTCCAAATTGATCAAAGAAGGTACATTGATCAAGTCTGTGATTCCCTGAATACCCTGCTGCAATACCTCGTCTGCCTTCTTCAGCGCGTCCGGCATAGTCGTTCTTCTGTCTACCACTTCAAGCAGCTTGTCGTTCGGGATTACAATCAGTGTATCTACATTCTCTTTGAGTTTTTCAATTCCTGCAAGAGCATTGTTCATACGTGTCTTTGATTCAAAACGGAATGGTTTTGTAACGACACCAACTGTGAGCGCTCCCTGCTCTTTCGCAATACGTGCAACAACCGGTGTAGCACCTGTACCGGTTCCGCCTCCCATACCACATGTCACGAATACCATATCAGCACCCTTCAATGCTGCTGCAATCTCTTCTTCACTTTCTTCTGCTGCTTTTTCACCAATCTCAGGTTTTGCTCCTGCACCGAGACCTTTTGTAAGCTTATCCCCAATCTGCATCAATGTTGGAGCTTTTGCCAACTGTAACGCCTGTTTATCTGTATTAATTGCAATAAATTCAACTCCGGCAATCTGCTCATCAATCATGCGGTTCACCGCATTGTTACCGCCGCCACCGACACCTACTACAATTATTTTTGCTGCTGCTTCTGATTCATTTGTTTTGATTTCTAACAAGAGTTTCTCCTCCTTTGTTTCCTTATTTATCTTATACATCCCTGGATTATACTTTATATGCTTCTTGTCACATAGTTATATAATATCGGCTTTTCCTTAAATAATCAATAGAAACTTTCCTTATTTTTTCATTTTTTTACTCGTTTGTTGTAACTTCTTCTTTAAAACTGATATCTGAACTTGCTTCATTGTAATATTCCATATCGAGCACGCCTGTTTTTCCCTCTAATTTTTCTAAAATAGGTGGAAGCTGAACCACTTTTTCGTCAAAACGGCTTCTTCCAAGACGCACACACACATTTTCAAAGTACAGATCCATGCTGTTGTCTTCCCACACAATGCGATCCGGCTCCAAATTATTTTTCTTTATCTCTTTTGTCAACTCCACAATATAAGAGAATACTTTCTCGTTATCCACAGAAAGCTTTTTGTACTGTTCGATCGTTTCGGTTTCCAGTCCTTCTATCACCGGTACCCCCTCCATCTTCTCAGTACTTTTCAGAAGCACAAGCCCTTCTTTGTCAAAATATACATACTCATTGTCTGATACTATGCAGCCAATCATCTTTTTCTCTGTCACTTTTACTTTTAATGCCCACGGAGCCGAAAGCCCTACCTCTACCTTTTCCAGATATGGCGGCATCTTATAGGAACCAAACTTAAATTTCCAAAGTGCATACAACGCATTCGAAGTGTATTTATCTTCCCGAACCCACTCTAGCACCTCATTCTTTTCACTGTACTGCGTTCCTTTTACATCTATCTTCTGCACATGAAATAAAATCAATGTAGCTACTACTATGATAGCGATCGTCAGTATCAGCACAACAACCGCATATAAATAATATCCAATTTTACTTTTTTTCTTTTTTCTTTTTTTTCTCGGTCTTTCTTCGATCTCTTCTCTTTCCTGCTCCATCTTTTTCCTCCTGTCGTTTCTTTTCTATTCTATCAGATTCGATACACTCAGGACAAGCCCCATTTCTAATAGAAGAAACATAACCGAAGTTCCCCCATAACTGATAAACGGCAGCGTGATTCCTGTATTTGGTATCGTGTTGGTGACAACTGCAATATTGAGTATGACCTGAATCATCATGTGCGCCATCGCTCCGGACGCGATCAGCGCCCCAAACAAATCTTTTGCATGTGTGGCAATCATAAAAAAACGCCAGATTAAAATCAGAAATAAAAGAATAATAAATGACGCTCCCACAAGACCTAATTCTTCACAGACAATGGAAAAAATCATATCGTTTTGCGCCTCCGGAACAAATCCAAGCTTTTGCACGCTTGCCCCAAGTCCTCTTCCAAAGAGACCTCCCGAGCCAATTGCAAACAATCCCTGCAATGTCTGATAGCCTTTTTCGTATTTTTCCGGATTCCTCCAAATTGCCAGCCGTTCCAGTCGATAGCTCTCAAGCGCCAGAAAAATCCCCATAAATCCGGCGCCGCTGACACAGAGCCATACAAACTGTGCATACTTTGGACTTGCCACAAACACAAGCACAGCGCCAATTCCAAGAATAATGATTGCGGTGCTTAAATTACTCGCCCCCACAAGTCCTACGATCGGCAAAATCAGAAGCATGACAAACAGCAAATATCGCATTTGTTTCATTTTTCGCACATTCTTTGTGATCACACATGCCAAGAATAAGATCACTGCAATCTTTGCAAATTCTGAAGGCTGAAATGACAAAGGTCCGAAAGATAACCATCTTTTGGACCCATTATACTCATCACCTACAAGCAAAACAGCTACAGACAGCATTAGCGCCGTAATATATGCCGGCACTGCAAATTTCTGCCAAATATGATAATCGATATTCGCCATAAAAAACATCAGTGCCAGTCCAAGCGCCGTCGCAAATGCCTGTTTTTTCAAATAATAAAACCGATCGTGGAATTTTACCTGTCCGTTGTAGGCACTTGTACTGTACAAAATAACCAACCCTATGATTACCAGCAGGAAAACAACTGCGAGAAGGCTGTAATCATATCCTCTCTTTTTGTTCTGCCGCGTCAATATAAATCCACTCCCCACTTATAGACAATTTACAAGTTCTTTGAATTTATCTCCTCGTTCCTCATAGTTTTTAAACATTCCCCAGCTTGCACATGCCGGCGATAACAAAACTGCATCCCCAGGCTCTGCCGCCTCAATACATTTCTCTACTGCTTCCTCAAAAGAGTCTGCCATAACATATGACACAAATCCAACTCTCTCGGCTGCTTCTGCAATTTTCTCTTTTGTTGCCCCGACTAATACGAGGAGTTTTACCTTCCCGTCAAACGCCTGAATCCATTCCTCGTACTCAGAGTCTTTGTCATATCCGCCGCCGATCAGAACTGTTGGTCGGTTCATCGCCTGAATCCCTTTGATCGCCGCATCCGGATTCGTACCTTTGGAATCATTGTAATATGCAACACCGTCTTTTTCACGCACAAATTCGATCCGGTGCTCCACTCCCGCAAATTCTTTGATCGTCCTGCGGATAACCTCCATCGGTGTCCCATATGCCGCAGCCATAGCAACTGCTGCCATCACATTCTCGTAGTTGTGTGTCCCAAGTAATTTCAGCTCATTTACATTGCAGACCAGGATTTCTTCGTCCTGCCTCAATATAATATTCCCATCATCTAAATAAATCCCTCTGTCTAGTTTACGCTGACTACTGAAATATAGAACATTCGCTTTTACATTTTCTCCAATTTTTCTTGTCACTTCATCTTCGTAATTCAGTACACAAGTATCTTCTTTCGTCTGATTTTTGGCGATATCCTCTTTTGCCTTGATATACGCTTCCATCGTATGATGACGGTTTAGATGATCCGGTGTAATATTTAAAATTGCACTGACTTTCGGGCGAAATTCATGGATTGTCTCCAACTGAAAACTACTCATCTCAGCCACCGCCACGCTGTCCTCTCTCATTTCTAACGCAGCTGCCGTGTATGGATTTCCGATATTTCCAACCACAAATACACTCTCTTTATAGTTCTTCATAATCTCTCCCAAAAGTGCAGTCGTCGTCGTCTTTCCATTGGTTCCTGTGATTGCAAGCACATCGCCTTTTCCATATGTATAGGCAAGCTCGACCTCTCCCCAGATCGGAATTCCCATATCACGCATCTTTAAGACAACCGGAAGGTCTGTAGGCACTCCAGGACTCATCACAACAAGATCAAGCGTCTCCATAACCTCCTCTGAAAGTTCTCCCAAAATGATTTCTGCTTTTGTATCGTCACCAAGCTGTGATTTTAACACTTCTTTGTCGAGTGTCTCTTTTCCGTCATATAAAACAACCGATGCTCCAACCTGTTCTAATAATTTTCCTGCTCCGATTCCGCTGATTCCAGAACCAAATACAAGTACTTTTTTATTTTTCATATCCATATCGTTCCTCCTGCATTTTTCTATATCGCCATAAGTGCAATAAGACATAAGATTGCCGTAACAATCGAAAACACGGCCACAACCCTCGTCTCAGACCAGCCACAAAGTTCAAAATGATGATGGATTGGCGCCATTTTAAAAATGCGCTTTCCACCGGTCTTTTTAAAATAAGTTACCTGAATCATTACCGACAGTACTTCAATCAGGTAAATCAACCCTACAATCGCTATAAAAAACGGCATCTGCAGCATATAAGCCGTCGATGCGACAAAGCCCCCAAGCGCAAGAGAACCTGTATCCCCCATAAACACACTCGCCGGATATACATTGAACAACAAAAATCCAAGCAACGCGCCCACGACTGCACAAGTAATCGGTTCAATCCCGCTTTTTGTTCCAATTGCCACAACTGTAAAAAACGTTGCCACCAAAACCGTCACACTGGATGCAAGACCATCCAGTCCGTCTGTGAAATTCACTCCATTGACCGTTCCAATCACTACAACAAACAAAAGCGGAAGCGCAAAAATTCCCCAATCCAAATATTTTCCTTCCGAAAACGGAATCAGCCATGTGAGCGGCACATCTGTAAACCGAACAATATAATAAGCAAATATTCCCGTCACCAAAATCTGCAGTGCCATTTTCTGCTTTGGATACAGTCCGTCAGACCGTCTCATCACAACTTTCAAATAATCATCTAAAAATCCGATCATCCCAAATCCAAGTGTCACAAACAAAATCGGAATCACTTTCGGGTAATCTTTTATATAAATCAGAGACGTCAAAACGATACTCGCAAGAATGATCACGCCTCCCATTGTCGGCGTCCCCGCTTTCTTTAAGTGTGACTGCACACCTTCTTCTCGCTCTGTCTGCCCCATCTTCAACTTTCTAAGTATCGGGATCACAACCGGTCCCATAATCACACTCAAAGCAAATGACACCAGTACCGGTATCACCATTTTATAATCCATACCACACCTCTTCATCTCTTTAGTTATTCTTCTATAACCTTATACAGTATACAACTATTCCCCTTCCTTTTCAATCCCCAGATACGGCAGGATATTTTCAAAAATGTCCTTCACAACCGGCGCCGCAATGGTACCTCCATAATAGATTCCCTGTGGATCATGTATGACAATCATTGCCAGCACCTGCGGATTATCTGCCGGTGCAAATCCGATGAATGAGGAAATATATTTCTTTGCACTTCTCGGAAGTGTCTGAGACGTAGCTGTCTTTCCGCCGATTTTGTATCCTTCAATATAAGCATTCTTTCCTGAACCTTCCGACACGACGCTTTCTAATATCGTCCGCATCGTCTCCGACGTCTCTTCTGACACCACATTTTTTCGTTCCTTATACTCAAATATTTTCTCATGCTTTTCCTGTTCATTAATCACTTTCACCCCAAAATGCGGAGTCACTCTCCTGCCACCGTTAATCAGAGAACTGACCGTGGTTGCCATCTGAATCGGTGTAATCTGAAATGACTGTCCAAAAGTCATCGTTGCCAGTTCCACCAACCCGACATTTTCTTTTTTATGCGTAATTGTTCCCGCCTCCCCCGGAAGATCTACTCCCGTCTTATCCATCAGCCCAAACTGCTTAAAATAATCATAGTATTTATCTACCCCAAGACGAAGTCCGATGTCGATAAATACAGGATTGCAAGAATTTTGTACTCCCTGCACAAAGGTCTCAGACCCATGTCCGCCGACCTTATGACATCGAATTTTTCGATCCTCTACAATCCGGTAGCCCGGACAGTGAAACGTATCGTCAAGCTTCACTACCCCTTCTTCCAGACACGCAGATGATGTAATAATTTTAAATGTAGATCCCGGTTCATACGTGTCATTGATACAGCCGTTTCTCCACATTTGATTCAGAAGATCCTGTTTTTCTTCCGCTTTCACACTTTCATCAGATACCCCTGTCGTCTCTAAGGAAAAAGGATCATTCAAATTAAACTCAGGCACATTCACCATTGACAGGATTTCCCCATTTTGCGGATTCATAACCAGAACAGACACCCGGTCTGCCGCCTTTTCTTCCATCACTTTTTCCGCCGCCTGCTGTGCATATTTCTGAATATTATAATCCAGACTAATCTGCAATGTATTTCCCGGAATTGCCTCTTTTCGATCCTCCGCGATTCCCTCCAGCTCAATTCCTCTCGCATCGGTTGTTGTCAAAATCATGCCATTGATCCCCTTTAGATACTCCTCATATTTCACTTCAAGACCGATAATCCCCTGATTATCTCCTCCTGTAAATCCAAGCACCTTTGAGGCAAGTTCATCATATGGATAATAGCGTTTAAAATCTTCATCCACCTTCACTCCGTCCAGCTCATATTCCCGTATCCGATCACCTATCTCCTTGTCTACATTCGTCTTGACACGCTCCATAGAAGAAACCTTTTCCACACGCTTGCGGACGATTTCCGGTTCAAGTTCCAATTCCTCTGATAATACCCGAATTACCTTTTCTTTGTCTTTGATCTGACTGTGGATTACGGAAATGGTACACACCGTCTTATTGGTTGCAAGCACTGTCCCATTCCGATCAATAATTTCTCCCCTCGCCGCCTTGATTTCTCGTTCTCTTTCGTGCAGCGCTTCTGCTTTCTCCTGATAATATTCTGCGTCAAATATCATCAGATATACAAGTCTCCCAATCAGTCCAAGCAACACAAGCATCGCACATACAAAGACGACCATAATCTTTTTACGGTTATACGTCTTATTTTTCATATAAAAAACCTCATAAAAGTTATTGTTATAATTTATTAACGCTTTTATGAGGTTATTCTACCTTTATTCTTCTGTACTTTCTGTTGCTTTCGTAATGTTCAAATACGGAAATGCTTCCGTCATAATATTTCTCGCCAAATCTGTCACATAACTGCTGTTTGCCTGATTCTCCACATTTGGCTCATCAATGATGACATATACAAGCACTTCCGGATTATCTACCGGCGCAAATCCCATATAAGAAAGCAGATGCTTACCACTTGTTCGCGGAATTTTCTGTGCCGTTCCGGTTTTCGCACCGATGTCATATCCTTCCACCTGTGCATTTTTTCCGGTTCCTTCCGTCATTGTTTTTCTCATATATTCTCTCAGCGTCTTGCTGGTTTCTTCCGAGATGGTCTTTTTTAACAATACCGGATCTTTGTTTTCAATGATATTTCCATTCTCGTCCTGAATTTGTTTCACAATATGTGGCTCATAATAATTTCCACCATTGATCAGAGACGAAAATCCTGCTACCATCTGAGTTGCTGTCACGGTAAAACTCTGTCCGAATGAACTTGTCGCAAGATCAATCTGTTTCATATCTTCTGCAGAAAAAAGAAGTCCCTCTGCTTCTCCCGGAAGATCGATTCCGGTTGTCTCTCCAAAACCAAAAATACTCTGATATTTTACAAAGTCTTCTACACCAATTGTCTCTGCCATCTGCATAAGCGCAACGTTGCAGGAATTGGCTATCGCATCTTCTATTGTCTGAATGCCGTGTCCGCTTAACTTATGACATTTTACAGGACTTGGATATCCCGGAATCATCAATGAACCTGTACAATTGTAGGTTTCATTTCCTGTAAGCTTTCCGGTCTCAAGCCCTGCTGCAACGGTAAACGGCTTCATCGTCGAGCCCGGCTCAAATGCATCACTTACACAGAAATTCTTCCAAAGTGAATTCATCGCATCGAGCTTTTCTTCATCTGTCATTGCATCCAATTCTTCCTGAGTATAGTACGCAGACAAATCTCTTGGATTATTCAAATCGTAATTTGGATAAGATGCCTCAGCCAAAATCTCTCCGGTATTCGGGTTTGCAATGATAACAGCTGTATTCAGACTGCCTTGTGCATTCTCATCTTCCCCACCTTTATGTTCATCGTTGAACGCTTTGATATGTTTCTCCACAATGCTTTGCAGTGTGACATCAATTGTAGACACAATTGTGTTGCCATTGATTGCAGATTTCACGGTGCGCTCCAGTGAAGAATCCGAATCCAGATATCCATATTCCCTTCCATCTGTCCCATTCAAAATACTGTTATAAGATGCTTCCAGCCCCCCGTTCCCAACATTTCCGGACACGGTAAAGCCGATTACATCCGATGCAAGCGTGTTGTACGGATACGTTCTCACATAATCCTCTTCCAGCCACACTCCCGAAATATATGCATACTCTTCTTTGTCATCTTCATTTTCTTCCATCGCTTCAAACGCCTGTGCCTGTGCATATGTGGCGCCTTTGAGCATAATGTTGTAACGCCCGTCCGGATTTTCCTCAATTACTTTGTCGACCGCTTCTTCCGTTATGCCAAAGCACTCTTCAAGCGCCTTCTTCGTCTGACTGATCGTTTTGTTCTTTTTCTTCTCATCCTCAGATGCCAGCATGACCTTTGCATCCAAAATCACATTGTAAACACGTTCACTCGTTGCGATTTTCGTTCCGTTTCGATCCAAAATATCCCCTCTTTTAAACGGAATCACTCTACTGTCATACTGTTGCTGTTCCAATACAATTTTTGTATATTTTTCGCCATTTGCTGCATTGATATACGTAATTCTTCCAATTAAGAAAACAAAAGCTAGTATGATTGCCCCAAACAACATTACTAGCTTTTTTTGCATCTTTTTGGGAAACTTCTGTCTCGTATATCGCACTCCTCGTTTTTTCTTTGACATCATTTCACCCTTATTTTTCTACTTTATCTGAACCTGCAAGAACACCGCTTTTCGGTATATCTTCATATTGTTTTACTGTGTTGCTTGTCGGACTTTTGTACTTGATGATCTGCTCTGGGCTGGCATACACCATTCCCAGTTCATTGATTGCTTTCTCCCTGATTTCTTCCAGATTGACCGAATTCAAAACAGCATTATATCTCGTTGTATTGTCTTCTTTTAAATCTGCAAGCTCTTCCTGAAGAGACGCAATATTTCTTGAGCGACTGGTAATTTCAGACTGCAGCTTTAAATATCCTGTACAGACAATCAATGCCGCAATTGCTGCAATCGCCAAAAACACAACATATCCGGCACTCATATGTAATGCCTTATTTCTATTCTTCCGCACCTGCCGGCTTGTCTGCCTGGGCTTGTCCGGAGAAATATGTTCTTTTGTCTTTGGAAGTGTTTCTTTTCGTATGGTATTTCCATATACATATGCCATATCACTCACCCCATTTCTGATTATTTATCTCCCTGTTACTTTCATTAAATTATAAGCCCTGCACTATGTGCGCTCAAAGATACGCAGCTTTGCGCTTTTTGATCGGCTGTTCTCCTCTAACTCTTCTGCACTTGGCAAAATTGGTTTTCTTGTAATAACTCTCCCCTTCGACTCATTCCCGCATACACATACCGGAAAATGAGGCGGACAGGTACATGGGTTCTCATTCTTCCTGAAAATCCCTTTTACAATCCTGTCTTCTAATGAATGGAAGGTAATGATACATATCCTTCCATCTTTATTCAATAACTCAATCATGTCATCCAGACTTTCTCTCAGCACTTCCAGCTCCCTGTTCAATTCAATACGAATTGCCTGAAAGGTTCTCTTTGCAGGATGTCCTGCTGTTTTTTGAAATTTCATCGGTATGGCACGTTTGATGATCTCTATCAATTGTCCGGTAGTTTCGATAGGACCTTTTTCTCTCTCCAGCACAATATGCTTTGCAATATTTTTCGCAAATTTATCTTCCCCATAATCACGAATAATCCGAAAAAGATCCATCTCACTATATTCATTGACGATGTCTTTGGCCGTCATCTTCTGACGCCTATCCATTCTCATGTCCAAAGGAGCATCTACCCGATAGGAAAATCCCCGTTCTGCCGTATCCAGTTGATAGGAGGATACGCCCAAATCAAGCACAATCCCATCTACCTTGTCAATGCCTAATTCTTGAAGCTTCGACTTCATATCACAATAGTTGCTTCTGACTATCGTAACTCTCTCCCCGAAGTCGATTAGTCGGCTGCCCGCTGCCTCTATCGCAGCTTCGTCCTGATCTATTCCTATAAATCTCCCCTTGTTGTTTAAATGCTTACACACTTCATAAGCGTGTCCGCCGCCACCAAGCGTTCCATCTACGTAAATGCCATCTGGCTTGATGTTCAGACCATTTACTGTCTCTTCTAACAATACTGATTTATGCTCAAATACCATAATTACCTCCAAATGTAGTCAAAGCCTTAGATTCCAAGTCCTAACTCCTCCATCTGACTTGCGATCTCGTCCATATCTTCTTCTACAACAGCATTATTTTCATCCCATTTTGCTTTATCCCAAATTTCCACTCGATCTAGCACTCCTACTAAAACGACTTCCTTTTCCAATCCCGCAAAAGTTCTGAGGGCAGAAGAGATTAATACCCTGCCTTGTTTATCAAGGCCGCCATCCACTGCACTTCCCAAAAAGAAACGTGTGAAAGTTCTGGCGTTTTTATTTGTCAGCGGTAAGGTTCTTAGCTTTTCTTCAAAGATTTTCCATTCATTATTTGGGTACAGGAACAGGCAACCATCCAATCCTTTTGTGATGACAAAGTCTTCACCCAGGATATCACGAAATTTAGAAGGGATAATTAATCTGCCCTTCGCATCGATACTGTGATTAAATTCTCCTGTCAACAATGAAAACACCTTCTTTCGAAATGGTACTGCCACTTGTCTACCATTTCACACCACTATTCACCACTTTCTACCACCTAAAACCATTGTAAACTACTTTTCCTGCCATTTCAAGCATTTTTTATAAGTTTGTGTAAACCTTTCACAAACTTTTCACAAACTTTTCTTCCATAATAAAAAAGAACTGACACGCAGTTCTTTTTTCATTCTCTATTCTGTCTCTGTTCCGTTCAAACTATCTATATAAGAGTCAATCGCACTGTAATCTACTTCTGCTGTCTGGCGCGGTCTGCTGCTTTCATACATGCTATATGCAGAATATCCAATCCATCCAACCAAGCCGAGTGCTACTATTCCTACTACACATTTTCTAAAAAAATGCTTTCTCTTTTCTTTCTTCATCATCGCTTTTCGGTTTGCTTTTTCTTCCTTGTAACGTGACACTTTTTCCTGACTCATCTTTCATCCTCCGTCCGCTTTCTTATATTGAGACAATAATTCCTCCGTCGCTTGCATACATGGAACTGATTCCCTTTGTGTCAAGTATGATAACATCTCTCACATGAATCTTTTCCTCAATCATCTTTCTCACATCATTGGCACGTTCTTTGCAATTGCAATGGGCAATCGCAAGTATCTTATTCTCCGGATCTTCAACCTTTTCAACAAGAGTATCCACAAGCTTTACAAGCGCTTTCTTCATTCCTCTCGCCTGACCAATCTGATAAATAGTTCCCTCTTCTGAACCGCCCATAACTGGCTTAATATTCAACGCTGATGCCACAAGCGCTTTCACACCGCTTAGCCGTCCATTCTTGCGAAGCGTCTCTAATGATTCTAACACAAAATATGTATTTTGTCTCGCTATAAATTTTTCTACAGCTGCGATAACCTGTTCAAATTCCATTCCCTGCTCTTCGCATTCTGCAATCTTCTGTGCGATTAATGTCTCCCCGATTGAAGCGGAACGGGAATTAAATACATAAATCTGCTTTTCGCCATGTTCTTCTGTGTATAAATTCTTCCCTAAAACCGCACTGTTATAGGAACCGCTCAGTTCTGCCGACAATGTCACTGCATATACACGCTGTGCATCACACTGATAACTTTCCATATATCGTTCCGGGGATGGGCAGGATGATTTTGGGCATTCCGGACTTTCTGACACTCTTTTTAAAAAATCTGCCTGATCAAATGTCTCATCATCTACAATATGATGTCCTCCCACTTCTATACCTAGGGCAACACTTTCAAAAATCCCGCTCTCTTTCATCTCTTTTGTCAATTCGCCGCAGCTGTCTACAATAATTTTATAACTCATCAATCTTTTCCTCCAAAGCACCGTACGATATAGTTTTTAATACTACATATTATTATATCATATTTATGTATATTTGAAAAGACCTTTCTTTATTCTTCAAACCGAATACGACTTGACACACCAAGAGCGATTCCCATCTCTATCATCAAAAACAAAATCGAAGTCCCCCCATAGCTGATGAACGGGAGTGTAATTCCTGTTGTCGGAATCAGATTCAGCACAACACACACATTAAAAATAACCTGTAATGCAATGTGTGCAAAAATTCCAATCACGATCAAAGATCCATATAGATCCGGAGCATTCTGTGCAATAAACAACAACCGGTACAACAGTATTGCAAACAATACCAATACGATAATCGCTCCAAATACACCTAGCTCCTCGCAGATAATAGCCAGAATCATATCATTTTGTACTTCCGGAATAATCATCTTCTGCGCACTGTTTCCCAGCCCTTTCCCAAAAAATCCGCCGGAACCAATCGCATAAAGCCCCTGCACAACCTGAAGTCCGCCATCTGAGGCATATTTCTCCGGATCCAGCCACACAAGAATCCTCTCCATACGAAAACTCCCACTTGATTCCAGATACTCGCCTAAAAGGTGAAGTCCCGCATATCCAACAATACAGGCAGCAATTCCAAGTACAACAATAGGAGCTGATTTCGGATAGACAATGATCAGCATAATGCTCACAATTCCAAGCACGATGATTCCCGTACTCATGTTATCTGTCAGCTTATACACTCCGAGCGCAGCTGCCACTCCCCACGCAAATATCTTAAGCGCCTCCTTTGGTTGTTTCACCTTGCTTCCCGCCTGACAAATCAGGTATGGGATAAATAGGATAATTGCGATCTTCATCACTTCTGAAGGCTGCATCTGCTGCCCAAGCGGCAGTCTGATCCACCTTCTTGCACCGTACACCTCAATTCCAAGAGGCGTGAGCACCAGCGCCATCAGGACAAACGCCACAATATACAAAATCTTTGAACGCTTTGCATACCAGTGATAGTTAATCTTCGCAACTACGAGCATCACGAACACACTCGCCAGACTGATCAGCGCCTGACGTTTAAAAAAATACATGCTGTCCCCATATTTAATCTGCGCACGATAAGAGCTTGTACTATAAAGCATGACAAGCCCAAAGCACATGAGAAAAATGACAATTGCCAGCAGACTGTAATCGAAATACTGAACAACACCTTCTTCTACCTGCTTTTTTTCTTTTCGTTTTTCCCTTTGTTTTTTACGAGTAGTCACATTTACACTCCCCATCGAATTCTTACTGCCCGTTATTCATAGATGGATGTATCGGTTTCCCATTTGCAAAATATCTGTCATACCACAATAAGAAAATATATACCGTCCATATCTTACGGCTGTTATCCTGCTTTCCTGCTTTATGTTCTTCCAAAAGTTTCAGAAGATACGATACATTAAAGAACTGTTGTGCTTCTTTTGATGAAAATTGCGTTTTTACCCTATTATAATATTTCTCTTCCTTGAGCCATACACGAATCGGAATCGGGAAACCAAGTTTTTTCTTTTCTGCAGTCTTGCTGCGAATGACTCTCTCCGCTGCCGCACGAAGCGCAATCTTCGTCTTTGGCGCGTCCACCTTATACTGAAGCGGAAGCGTCTGCGCCAATTCCAGCACTTGTTTATCCAAAAATGGGACACGCACTTCCAAAGAGTTTGCCATTCCCATCTTGTCCCCTTTCATCAGGATATCATGCACAAGCCAGAGATGAATGTCCAGGTACTGCATCTTTGTGACCGGATCTTTTCCTTTTACTCTCTCATAGATCGGAGCAGTCACTTTCATGCAACCCGGTTCAAATCCTTTTTTAATCGCTTTCTTCGCCTCTTTTTCTGTAAATATCTTCGCATTTCCAATATAACGCTCTTCTAGCGTTTTTCCGTGACGCATCAAAAATCCGCGTCCCTTCATCGACCTTGGCATGCAGTTTTCCGCAAATGCCCCTAACATCCTGCGGATAAATAACGGCACTTTGTTAAATCCGGTGTACTCAAGAGGCTCACAATAAATATTATATCCACCGAACAACTCATCTGAACCTTCTCCTGACAGAACTACTTTTACCTTTTTGGCGGCCTCCTTACTCAAAAAGTAAAGCGCAATCGCTGCCGGATCCGCCACAGGCTCGTCCATATAATACATAATATCAGAAAGCGCATCCCAATACTCATCCGGTTCAATAATCTTGCTGTCGTTCTTCATATGAATACTCTTTGCAAATTCTTTTGCATCATGAATCTCACTGTATTTCTCTTCCCCAAATCCGACTGTGAACGTGCGGTCAACCTGTCCTAAATAAGCCATGTAGCTGGAGTCCACACCGCTTGAAAGATAAGATCCAACCTCCACATCACTGATCTTATGCATCTCTACAGACTCTTTCATCACTTTCTCGATTTCATCCACAACCTCATCAAATGACTTGTCCGTATCTCCTGTAAAATTCGGTTCAAAGTATCTTGTAACCTCAAGCTTTCCATCCTCGTAAGTAAAATAATGTCCCGGCTGGAGACAATATACCCCTTTAAAAAAGGTCTCATTTGTAGGCACAAACTGGAATGATAAATAATTTCCCAGTGCCTCCTCATTAAATACTTTATCGAATTTCGGGTGTTCCACAAACGATTTGATCTCGGAACCAAATAAAAAACTTCCGTTCATCTGTGCATAGTAAAATGGTTTGATACCGAAAATATCTCTCGCGCCAAACATTTTTTTCTTTTCTCTGTCCCAAATTACAAACCCATACATTCCACGAAGACGGTCAACCAACGCTTCTCCCCACTCCTCATATCCATGAAGAAGTGTCTCTGAATCGGTATGTGTCTTAAACTCATGTCCCGCCTCAATTAATTTTTCTCTCAATTCCTGATAATTATAAATTTCTCCATTAAATACCAGTACTTTTGTTCTATCTTCATTATACAGCGGCTGGTCACCTGTCGAAGAGATATCGATGATACTCAAGCGTCGAAATCCAAGCGCTGCATCGTCATCTAAAAACGTCCCTGCACTGTCTGGTCCACGATGTACAATGGTATTCATCATATTTTCAAGCACCTGTTCTTTATTCTCGATTGCTCCTACAAATCCTGTAAATCCGCACATGTATTGTTCTCCTTCTATTTTCCTTCTGTTTCATTCTTGCTGTCTTTTGTTCACGCAGCGCCGGTGCCGCAACTGCCACACCGACGTTACTTTAACATTATACCCACATCTTTTCATAAAAACAACTTGTTTTTTCCTGTTAAACTTTCCTTGTACACTCTGTCTACTTACAATTACAGTTCCCTCTCATATCAAATTCCGGATTGATCGCATAGAAATTCTTACTGTCCAAATCATCCTGCACGATTCTAAGACTTTCACCAAATCTTTGGTAATGCACGATTTCACGCTCTCGCAGGAAACGAATCGGATCACACACTTCCGGATCTTTTACGAGACGTAAAATATTGTCATACGTCGTTCTCGCCTTCTGCTCTGCTGCCATATCCTCATGTAGATCCGTAATTGGATCTCCTTTTGACTGAAAATACGTCGCCGTCCACGGTGCTCCGCTTGCCGCCTGTGGCCAAAGCGCAAGGGTGTGGTCTACATAATATTTGTCAAAACCATATTTTTCAACCTCTTCTACTGAAAGATTTCTGGTGAGCTGGTGGACAATGGCACAAATCATCTCCATGTGGGCCAGCTCTTCCGTGCCGATGTCCGTCAAAATTCCGGTCACTTCTTTATACGGCATCGTATAACGCTGCGACAAATATCTCATAGAAGCAGCCAATTCGCCGTCAGGTCCTCCGAATTGCGTAATAATTACCTGAGCAATCTTTGGATTTGTCTGCGTAATTTTTACCGGATACTGCAATCGTTTCTCATAATTCCACATCGATTAACATCCCCCTTCCTGCCATGGCCATGGCTCGTTGATCCAGTTCCATCTGTCTGCGCAGGATTCCGCCGCCGTGTCAATCGTAAGCGGTCCGTAGTATTTCGCATACTCTTTTAACGCCTCATTTCGCATCCTGCTGTATTCCTGAAAATACGCAAGCGCATTCTGGTCACATGGATGGGTATCCAAAAATAGTTTCACATCATCTACCGCAAAGCTCACCACATTGATCCATTGCAGTAAATCTTTTCTACAAGGTTTTGCCATCATCTCTGACACCCTCCCATCCCTCGAAATGGTTTATTCAATTCCTCGAAAATCGTTCCACAGGAGAACCCTTTTTCTGCATCATAAAGCTTTCTCCACATCTGCCATGGCACATATGCCATCGCCAGAGGCATTCCCTCTAATGCATCATTTTTTTCGCAGCACGGAGCCATTTGTCTGTTCGCCCGGTATTGCATGATATTATCGCGATAATTTTGCATACATATTTTTCCCTTTCTTGAATACTTATAGTATATTGTATGTATGCTTCTGAAATTGGTTCTTCTATTCTTCGTTGATTTCTTTCTTCACTTTCTTGATTGTCCTGTCAAACTTCCCCTGTCCTGTCTCATATGAAAACTTTTGCACATAGTCCTCACTTTCAATTGTTCCTTTTTTTAATTCATCTTCATCAATATCCTGCAGTTGGAAATTTTTTTGTACCGGTCTGCATTGTTTGTCAAATGTAATTTCTACCCCCGTCAATTCATAATGGTCTTTCATGATGATTCCGGTGAGCATCCGTAATTCTTCTTCGAATAATTCGAGTTTTTTATTTTCTGTTACCTGAATCACATATTCTTCCTTTTGTACCTGGGCGGCCGTCAGATTCAGATTCTGAATAGACTCAAAATAAGCATCCATATAAAGCTCCGGTGTGATTTCCGAATCTGTCTCAAAGATTTCTCCACCTTCCCCTTCTCCATAATATATCCCGGCTTCTTTTTTTTCACGGTACTCTGCTCTTCCCCACTCAGCACCTTTTGGCACGACCGCCTTGTCCTCCTCCGTAGAAAATTTCACCTCACTTTGATGATATTCCTCCCCCAGCTGAACATCTACGTATGGCTGCTGTTTTAAAATATCATTGATTTTTTCCGTACCATCTACCTCTTTTGCACATGCAGTCAAAAAAAGACAGCCTGCAATCCCAAATAGCACTTTATTTCTTTTTCTCATCCTTTTTCTCCTCTATTTTAAATAATCACTTGGTTTCCTGTATTTTTCCCGGTAAATTTTCTTTTCTGGACTTTTCCATGTTTTTTTCAACAGTTTCTTCAAATCATTTTCCAAATAAAGCTTTTTCTCCTTAGCCGGCGATGCCGGCAGTACATCAAGCATCTGATGTGCCTCCACATAGTCCGCCGGCGCATAATTGAAAGATTCCGTATCCACCACCTTTTTTTGGGAGCTTTCTTTCTCTTTTTTATAGGAAGAATCTTTGCTCATCACAGTCTGTGTATCTTTCGTTTTCAGCACGTCCCACTCTGTCACAAATTCTCCCGTCTCCACATTGATGATAAACTCTGACAGCCTGTTCGGCGTCAGAATTTTATCGTACTTTTGTCCGTCAAATGCACTGTCTTTTTGAATTTTATTGTGATGTCTGGAGGGTTCTCCATAATACAAAGAGAACTCAAACTCCGCCGCATAATTTTTCAATTTCTCATAGTCCGTCTTCCCGTCAAAGTTATTGCGCACATATTCTATATTATGTTTATCTATATACATACGGAATTGGTGAATCATCGTATCATCCAACCGCTTATACGTTTTATTTTTCTTCTGATAAGCATCTCGGACACATTGGGCATAATCCTCCAGAAAAACAGAATGTGGTTCCATACTCAGATAAAATTCATCTCCGTCTTTCAATTGTAACATCCCGTTCTCATCCAAATATCCACCCATCTGCTCTATGACAAGCAACGCTTTCTTCTTTGCTTTAAGCTCACTGGACTCAAACATATAGGTATAGACATCTGAGCCGACCAAATGTGCCGATTTGTACACTCTGTCCAACTGCTCCAGATACTCCTCTTGTGTAATCTGTTCCCCTTCATATCCCTTGGCAAACTGTCCGAACTTATTATCGACCGCCTCCAGATACGCAAACACAGCTCTTTTGTCCCACCCCGCACGGTCCGTCAACTCTTCCGTCTGCGCCTGTAGAACAAGCAGAAAATGCTCATCTGTCACTTTGACCACATTTGACAGTTCATCAATATAGTCAATTACTTCAACTTCCTCAAACGGTTTGATCTGTGCAATTTCGTCTTCCACATCAGAAAAAGCATTCTCTACAACTTCTCTTGTTGTATATTCAAACTTCTGATTCAGCTGCTGCTCTAAATAGGTAATCCGATCCTGCTGCGCCACATCCGATGTGATGTGAAACCGTATCTCAATCGGGCGGCATGCCTCATCGAACAAAATATCGATTTGTGAAATCGTAAACATCTCATTGTCAATCACACCCACAAAAGATAACGGAACAAGGAAGTTTTCAATCTGTTCCTGCTTAGTTACTTCAATCTGATAATTCTGTTCCTGTATTTCACTCATCTTTAGCCCTAATTCTTTCACCGGATCATAAAAAAATGAAATATCCAGTTCCGGAAACAAATCCCGATAGTCCTTATGCTCATCTTTTCCTCGATATTTCCCATAAAACACAGTCGCTTTTTGCCCATTTCTTACAATTGTCTTATGTTCACCGTCATTTGGATATACAACTGTCTTCTCTCCATCTACATCATACAAAATGGTTTTGCCAAGATACCCTCCTCCGAGTATCGCTTTTACATACGTACTGTCATCCAAAATATCCTTCAGGAACAGGTCTTCGGATTCTGTTGCACTCACACGCAAATTTCCTGCCACAATAAATACTCCCAGTACAAGAAATGCCACTGCTATTTTCCATTTTTCTTTCATACAATCCCCCATATTTGCAAAAGACAAGTACCAGCTTCTTCCTGATACTTGTCCTTTGTACATCCCTATTTCTGAACGATTCCCTCGAATCCCAAATCATCTAAAATCTCCAGCGCTTTTTTCACACAACTGTCGCATCCATCAATGGAAACTGTCTTGTCTGCAAGGCTTACCTGAAAATCAAGTCCTGCATCTGTCATCGCCTTCGTGATTCGTTCTACACATTTTTCACAGTGCATATCTTCTGCTTTAATGATTGTCATACTAATTCCTCCACTATTTCATTAATTTTTGTATTACCTCACACAGTTCATCTACCGCTTCATCTTTTCCGTCTCGTATGTCTTCTACTACACACGAATGAATATGACTTGCCAACAACTTTTTATTGAAACTGTTCAGTGCGGATTGAACTGCTGATACCTGATTTAAAATCTCAACGCAATAGCGTTCTTCCTCCACCATGTTCTTAATCCCTCTGACCTGACCTTCGATTCGATTCAGGCGAGTTATCAAGTCTTTCTTCTCTTTTTCTGAACGATGTTTTGTTCTTTCACAGCATTTGTTTTCTTCCATGTTCATTCTCCCTAGTCCAACTTTGTCGTCTTAAGTCTCAAAGCATTTCCAACTACACAGACTGAGCTAAGAGACATCGCCAACCCTGCAAAGATCGGATTCAACAGCGTTCCGTTGATTGCATATAACGCTCCGGCTGCCAGCGGAAGACCGCATGCATTATAGAAAAATGCCCAAAACAGATTCTGTTTAATATTGCGGATCGTTGCCTTGCTCAACCGAATTGCTTTATATACATCCTGCAGATTTGACTTCATCAATACAATATCACTGGAATCCAATGCGATATCACTTCCGCTTCCGATTGCAACTCCGACATCTGCCTGTACAAGCGCCGGTGCATCATTGATTCCATCTCCTACCATCATAACACATTTTCCTTCTTTTTGCAGTACTTCTACAACAGATGCTTTATCATTTGGCAGCACTTCTGCAATCACATGATCTACCCCCACTGTTTCTCCTATATATTCTGCTGTCAGACGGTTATCTCCTGTCAGCATGTGTACCTCAATCCCCAGTTCTTTGATTTTTTGAATTGCCGCTTTACTCGTCTCTTTGACAGTATCTGCGACACTCACAATCCCGATTACTTTACCGCCTGAAGCTACAAACATCGGTGTCTGTCCTTTTCCCGCAATCTGAAGCGCCTCCTCCTCATATTCGGAAAAATCGATCTTCTGTTCCACGCAAAGCTTTTTGTTTCCTATATAATAAGTCTTTCCGGCAATGATTGCTTCAATTCCCTGACCGGTAATACTTTGGAACTCAACCACTTTTTCTAATTCTATTCCACGATCTTTTGCACCATTTACAATCGCGGCTCCAAGCGGATGCTCTGACACTTGTTCACAGGACGCTGCAATCTGAAGCAATTTTTCCTCACTTTCGCTGTGGCTTATCACTTGCATAACAGTCGGTTTTCCCTCTGTGATCGTTCCCGTCTTATCCAATACAACCGCGTCAACTTTATGGCTGATCTCCAGTGCCTCCCCACTCTTAATCAAAATACCGTGGTTTGCCCCAAGTCCGGTTCCTACCATGATCGCTGTCGGAGTTGCAAGTCCAAGCGCACACGGGCATGCAATGACGAGCACAGATACAAAAATTGTCAGCACAAAGGTAATATCATGTCCAAGTAGCATCCAAATGATACTTGCCACAACTGCAATCGTCATAACAGTCGGAACAAAATAGCCTGCCACAGTATCTGCCAATTTTGAAATCGGAGCCTTCTTTCCCTGTGCGTCTTCCATCATCTTCACAATTTTTGCAAGTGTCGTGTCTGCGCCAATATGAGTTACTTTTACAGTGATCGCACCTTGATAGTTTACGCTTCCTCCGATTACTTCATCTTCTTTTTCTTTCTCTACCGGGATACTCTCACCTGTGAGCATCGATTCATCCACACTGGTACTTCCTTCCACCACAATTCCATCCAGCGGAATACGACTCCCCGGCTTAATCAAGATCAGTTCGCCAAGCGCGACAGATTCCACTGGTACCTCTTTCTGTTCTCCGTCTCGTATCACAACTGCCGTATCCGGCGCTAGCTCCATCAGCTTGCGAATTGCCTCTGACGTCTTTCCTTTGCTTCGTCCTTCCATATACTTTCCTACCATGACAAGCGTAACAACGATTGCCGCAGATTCATAGTACAGATTGTGTACTGCATTTTCATTGCCCGGAATAGAAATCGTCATAACTAAGCTGTACAAAAAGGCACTTCCTGTTCCGATTGCAACAAGGGAATCCATATTCGGATGTCCGCGGAACAAACTTTTAAATCCTACCAGATAGAATTTTTTTCCATTATATAAGATAATCGTTGTCAAAATCAGCTGTGCCAAAGCAAAATTCAGCGGATTATGGTGCATGTCCAAAATGTTCGGCAAAGGCATCGGGAAGGGAACCATATGCCCCATGGAAATGTAAAGCAACGGAATTGCCAGCAGTACATTCGTGACCAATCTATGCTTTGTCTTTTTGATGTCCTGCTCTAAAGCTTCCTCCTCTTTCACTTTTTCTTCTTTGTTCTTCTCCACATGCAGTTCTGCCCCAAAACCTGCACGTTCCACCTTTGTCACTACATCATTTTGTGTAATCTTTGTCTCATCATACGTGATCGTCAAAATTCCCGTTGTCAGATTCACATTGCTCTCCGAGACACCCTCAAGCTTTCTTGTGACACGCTCCACCGCACTGCTGCATGCCGCACATGTCATTCCTGATATATTATATTTTTCTGTAACCATAACATTCACTCCTCTCAACATACATATAGGGGGTATATGTATATATTATTCTATCTATCACAATCTGTCAAGGGATATTTTGAAGCAAATGTGATTCTTACAGAACATTTGTTATGTAAATAGGACTCAATTTCCATGCATACAACAAAAAGCCCTGGATCTCCAAGGCTTTTCTCTCATCTAAGACAACGAATATTTTTCTGTTAATTCCGCCACCATTACTTTTACTTTTTCAATATTTTCTTCACTTTCCATCACAAGTGCGATTGCCTCTGCAATCTTGTCCATATCTGTTTCGACCATACCTCTTGTCGTAACTGCAGGAGTTCCAAGTCGAACACCGCTCGTCACAAACGGTGATCTTGGATCGTTTGGAATCGTATTTTTATTACATGTAATATGTGCACGGTCCAAACGTTTTTCCAATTCTTTTCCGCTTAAATCTGTTCCGCTTAAATCAACAAGCATCAGATGATTATCCGTTCCACCTGAGACAATTTTCACTCCACGTCTCATTAATCCGTCACAGAGCGCCTTTGCATTTTTTACGATTTGCCCCTGATACACCTTAAATTCCGGCTGCAATGCTTCTTTAAAGGATACCGCTTTTCCAGCGATCACATGCATGAGCGGTCCTCCCTGAATTCCCGGGAACACGGCTTTGTTAAAGTTAAATTTATCTGCTGCCTCCTGATTACATAAAATCATTCCTCCACGAGGGCCTCTGAGCGTCTTATGAGTAGTGGTCGTAACCACATCTGCATACGGAATTGGCGATGGGTGCAGTCCGGCAGCCACAAGTCCTGCAATGTGTGCCATATCCACCATAAGATACGCTCCTACTTCATCTGCAATCTCCCGGAATTTTTTAAAGTCGATAGTTCTTGCATATGCGCTTGCACCTGCCACAATTAATTTCGGCTGTTCTCTCAATGCAATCTGTCTCACATCTTCATAGTCAATGAATCCTTCATCATTCACCCCGTAAAACACAACATCAAAATATTTTCCGGACATGTTAACCGGTGATCCATGTGTCAGATGACCGCCATGATCCAAATTCATGCCAAGTACTTTATCTCCCGGCATCAGCATTGCAAAAAATACCGCCATGTTTGCCTGCGCTCCTGAATGAGGCTGTACATTCGCATAATCACATCCAAATAATTTTTTTGCACGTTCTATTGCAAGATTCTCAACAACATCTACACACTCACAACCACCATAATAACGCTTAGCCGGATACCCTTCTGCATATTTATTCGTCAAAGGGCTTCCCATCGCTGCCATCACCGCATGACTCACCCAGTTTTCTGATGCAATCAGCTCAATATGAGAATTCTGTCTTTCCATCTCTTTCGTTATCGCTTCTGCTATTTCAGCGTCTGCTGTTTTTAATTCATCAAATTCGTACATTTTCAGATACCTCCTCACCATTTTTCGAACTAATTTTAGAATAGCATATGTTTTTTGATTTTTCAACCGGGTCTGAACAGTCAAAAAAATACATGGAAATAAATTTTGCATTTATTCCATGTATCTTTTAGTCCGATTATCTTACTTAGCTGCCTCACCAAGTGTTACCTGTACAGTCTGTTCTTTATATTCACCATTCTTTTCCGGTACCTGAACAGTTACATCTACAGTCTCGCCTGCTTTGTAGTATTCCAGCTGAGATTTCAAAGTATCCATACTATCAATCTTTGTTCCGTCAAACTCTGTGATAATACTTCCTTTTGTGAGACCAGCTTTTTCAGCTCCGCCGTCTTTTGTTACGTCGGAAATAAACACACCTTCCGGCATATTGTACACCTGAGCACTCTGTGAGTCCACATCTGTACCGCTGATACCAAGCGCTCCTCGCTCTGACTCATCTACTTTGGTTCTTGTCTGACGATTCATCAAATCATTGATAACATCTGTCACATCTGAAATCGGAATCGCATATCCCATACCTTCTACTGCATCTGCATTTACTTTTACTGTATTGATACCAATTACTTCACCTTTGGCATTCAAAAGTGCTCCACCGCTATTACCAGGATTGATTGCTGCATTGGTCTGAATTAAAGTTGTCTCAAAACCATCTACAGTTCTGTCTTTTGCACTGATAATTCCGTTTGTTACAGACTGACCATATCCAAGAGCATTTCCAATTGCAATTGCCGGCTCACCTACACGAATTGCATCAGAATCTCCAAGTGTCGCTGTCTTAATCTCTTTCATAGTAGAGTCTTTAATCTGATCTAACTGAACGGCTACAACTGCAAGGTCAATGTTGGAATTTGTTCCTTTTACCTGTGCTTCAACGCTCTCTTCATCTACAAAAGTAACTGTCAGTGTACTGCTTCCTTCTACTACGTGGTTATTTGTCACAATCAATAACTCTGAATCATTCTGTCCGATAATAATTCCAGATCCGCTGCTCTGGCTTTCATATTCACGAACACCGCCAAAGAAATCCTGTACCTGCTGTACACTTAAATTTGTAATTGATACAACTGACGGCATTACATTTTCCACCATATCCGCAAGATCGGAATCTACATCTGAACTCGTATTCGTCGATACTTTTGTGGAATTCACCTTCTGTCCGGATGATGCGACCGTAGTTTTATTTCCAACCACTTTATTGATCACAAGATTACTTGCCTGAAATGCTGCGCTTGCCAACAAACCAAATACAAGTGCCATGCAGATGCATGTTGCCCACTTCACACCAATATGAATCGGCTTTCTCTCTTTTTCCTTTCTCATATGGCGACGCGGCTGCTTCTTTGACTCCTCATCTGGCTGTTCATATGTCGGCGCACCATATGTCTGAGAATCGTATGACTGAGAATCATACGACTGAGAATCATACGACTGAGAATCACGTGTCTGGGACTCTTGTGTGGAAGATTCATATACCGGCGGTTTTTCATAGTATGATGTATTCTCCTGCTCTGTTCTTTGTTCCGTCTGTGCAGCTTCCTCTATTATCCCATCTTCCGGTACCGGCGGTTCTATTCTTGCCGGTTCCTCTCTTTTTTCTTCATTATTTCCGTAATTATATTCATTATCCATTGTCAAGACTCCTTTCATTTCCTTTGATGATAGTAGTCTAACAATAATTTGTGATAAAACTGTGTTTTATTTGCAAAAAAACTTTGAAAAACTATTCTACAGTTACTGATTTTGCTAAGTTTCTCGGCTTATCCACATCGCATCCTCTTCCGACAGATACATAGTATCCAAACAGTTGAAGTGGAATGATTGCCAATGAATTTGCAAAATATCTGTTTGTCTCCGGAATATAGATGACATAATCTGCTACTCTCTCCACATCGGTATTTCCTTCGTTTGTCACTGCCATAACGAACGCCCCACGTGTACGCACTTCTTCCATATTGCTGATCATCTTTTTATACAAATCTTCCTGAGTAAGCACCGCTGCAACCAATGTCCCTTCTTCAATCAGAGAAATAGTTCCATGCTTCAGCTCTCCCGCTGCATATGCCTCTGAATGAATATAAGATATCTCTTTTAATTTCAGAGAACCTTCCATGGAAATAGCATAGTCAATTCCTCTTCCGATAAAGAATACATCTTTTGCAGCCAGATAGCGGTTTGCAAACTTCTGAATTTTATTTTTATTATTCAACAGCAATTCTACCTGTTCCGGAAGCTTCTGCAGGTCTTCCAGCATCTCTTTCAAGCCTGCGTCATCCAAAGTACCTCTTGCATGCGCAAATTTCATTGCGAGCAAATACAATGCAATCAACTGAGAAGAATATGCCTTCGTCGTAGCTACCGCAATCTCCGGACCTGCCCATGTATACATCACATTGTCCGCCTCTCTTGCAATTGAACTTCCGACAACATTGGCAATTCCAAGCACTTTTGCTCCCCTTGCCTGCGCCTCTCTCAGCGCTGCCAGAGAATCTGCTGTCTCTCCTGACTGACTAACTACGATGACAAGTGTCCCTTCTTCTAAAATCGGGTTGCGATAACGGAATTCAGACGCCAAGTCCACTTCCACAGGAATTCTTGCCAGTCCTTCAAAAATATATTTGCTTGTCATTCCTGTATGATTCGCAGAACCACATGCAACAATCATAATCTTTTTAATCGCACGGATCTCGTCATCGCTCATCTTTAATTCTTCAATCACAATGTCGTCGCCTTTGATTCTCGGCGAAAATGTATCCAGAATCGCTTTCGGCTGTTCGTACATCTCCTTCAGCATGAAATGTTCAAATCCACCTTTTTCTGCGGCATTGATGTCCCAGTCAATTCTTGTGGATTCTTTTTCGATCGGCTCTTCATCCACTGTGAAAAATTCCATTGTAGAGTCTGTCATACGGACAATCTCCTCATTTTCAATGAAATATACATCTCTTGTATACTTCAATACTGCCGGAACATCTGATGCAATGATATTTCCATTCTCTGTATGTCCCACAATCAATGGGCTGTCCTTGCGGACTGCATACAATTCTTCCGGATGATCTTTGAAGATTATTCCAAGAGCATAGGAGCCTTCCATACGATGCATAATCTTTGTGATTGCCTCCAACGGATTGCCTTTGTAATAATAATCAAGTAAATGAGCAATAACCTCTGTGTCCGTCTCAGAGATAAACTCGTACCCTTTTTTCTCCAGTTTCTTTTTTAGTTTCAGATAATTTTCGATAATTCCATTGTGAACAACAACAATAGATTCCTCTTTGTTGAAATGCGGATGTGCATTGACATCCGATGGTGATCCATGTGTTGCCCATCTTGTATGACCGATTCCGACTGTTCCCGGAAGTGTTGCACCATCGTGAGATAATTCACTTAGCACTTTCAGTCTTCCCTTTGATTTTAATGTTGCTACCTTTGTTCCATCATATACGGCAATCCCCGCTGAATCATATCCACGATATTCCAATTTTGCCAATCCATCTAACAAAATAGGGGCTGCCTGTTCATTTCCAATGTATCCTACGATTCCACACATAATTTTTACCTCCACTTTTGTACAAATCACCATTTTTTTTGCACTATGTGGTTTATTGTAGCAAACCTGAACTGATTTGTAAAGAAAAAAAGAGGATACTTAGTTATCCCAAGTTCCTCTTTTCGCTTCCTTAATCGTCTAAATCAATAAAATCAAGGTCAAAATCTTCATAAGATTGTTTCTTTTCTTTCGCCGATGCTGTTCTCTCATCATTCAAACGATCAGCGCCAAAGTCGGTGTCTGAAAAGTCATCGTCACCAAAGTCATCATCATCAAAATCATCGTCGTCGAAGTCGTCCCCGAAATCATCATCAAAATCGTCATCATCGAAATCATCTCCGAAATCGTCTTCGCCTACAAAGTCATCTTCAAACTCATCTTCATCTGCAAAAGTATCTTTCTCCTGAACATCTGCCTCTGCAACCTGTTTTTCCTCTAAATATGTCTCTTCAGGATTGGCATCTTCTGCAGTTGCTTCCTGATTTGCAGTCTCATTCTCAGACTCCTCATCCGTCTCGATCATTTCAATATCTTCATCATCTTCTAAATCAATTCCATATTCATCATACAGCTCATCTAATTCCGCATTTCTGTTGTGGAGTTTCACTGCTAATACAATTAAAATCACAATCAAAATGACAAACAGTACTGCTGCACCTAATATCACATAATTTAAATAGTTCTCAATAGATGAAATAAATTTCCCTAAAAATGAGTCTGCTTTTTCCTCTGTCTCTACCGTCGGAGCATCAAATCTCTGATATGTTCCATCTACAGAATCATATTGATATAATGATTTTTCGCCCTGGTTATTCATGGCATACAGAATGTAATAATCGCTCTCTTCTGCATTTCTCCAGGCAGGAAATGTCTGATCGTTCAATGTAATCTCAGTCTCCTGATATTCCTTTGGAAGTTTGATATCTCCTCGTTCTGAAAGAAGCATAATCGCCGCTGTGTCAGAAATATTAATCTGTTCAAACGGAACAAATGTCGATGTGTCATTGTCATACAAGAAAAACTTTCCATTGTTGTCCGCATCTACCAAATATGCTAAATATACATCTGCTGTCTGCTGCTTTACTACTTTGCGCTGTGCTCCTTCATATTCCATAGTTGCCTCTGCAAACCCTAATGGAATCTCCGCCTCTGAAAATGATTCAGAAAGTGTATATTCTGTTCCGTTCACAGTTACTTTCACATCAGTTGTTGAGCCTTCTGTTGTATCTGTCGGTGTTGTGCCATCTCCTGCTGCAATTGTAACCGCAGATGAACCTTCAGTACAGTTCAAAGTCTCATCTGAGTAAAGCCATGCTTTATAACTGCTGACTTCAATCTTTGCAGTTCCTTCTTTCAATACATCAAACTGCATGTTAAATCTTAATTCAGTCTCGCTTCCTGTTCCTTTGCCGGAATAGACTAACTGTCCACTTCCGGATTCCGTGACATTATCACCACTTTTGAATTTTAAATATTCTGTATTGTAAGTCAGATTCAAGTCTGCATCACCGATTGCCGCTCCCGCTCTGACTACTCCGGTAACTTCTACCGTCTCTCCTACTTTTGTGGATGGATCACTGAATACAATCTGTCCATCTGCTGCATATGTCAGCATTCCAAAGCATGGTACTATCAGACATACCGACAATATAAATGTGGCTATTTTTTTCATTACTTTCATGCGTTCTTCCTCTTTCTTTCGTTTCGTAACAATTATTGCATGCCAGTTTCTGACATTCTTCATACATATTACACTGTTTTCATCAAATTGTCTAGTTATTTGACATTATTCCTGATTTTCCGTATCTTGTGCGCTCTCCGTATAATCAGCCCTTGTATATCCTGTGAGTGTCTCGATTTCACTCGCAATCTCTTGCACTTTTTCAGACACTGTATACTCGTCCTTCGGGTACAAAAACTCATGCAGTTCCTGAACATTCTCTGCAAGTCCAAGCGGTATAACCGAACTTCCGACACCATCCACATTGCCATCTGTCAGCTCAAATGGAAATCCCTTCGCCTCGCCAAGCTGATACTGAGTCGCATCCGCTGCCAATCCAATCAAATTTTTCAGCGAAAAGCTTGTCGACACCTGTGGAAAGACTTCATCAATAATCTTATTGATTGTTCCAAGCTTTGTATGCAGCACTTTGTCAAAGATTTTTTCCAAAACCAGCCTCTGCCGCTCCGTTCTCGTATAGTCTCCGCCTGCCGTGGAGCGAATTCTTGCATAGGTAACCGCCTGACTTCCGTCAAGGAGCTGATTACCGGAATGCTCAATGAACTTCGCTTCTTTACCAGCCACCTGCGCTGTCTCTTCCAAAAACTCATTCATGTACTGGACTTCCTCTTCCTTAATGTCAACCTCGATTCCGCCAAGCAGATCAACCGTATCCGCCAACGCTTTAAAGTCAACTGTTACATAATTTTGAATATCCAAATCCAGATTTTTATTCAGCATATTGATAGCATCCTGCGGACCGCCTGTAAAATATGCATTGTTGGCCTTTTTGATTTCTCCATTCATCTGCTCCGTCAACGTATCACGATAGACAGACACCATCTTTACTTCCTTCGTCTGATTATCAATTGTTGCTACAATGATGCAGTCCGCATGTGTTCCCTCTTCCAGCTGTCCTTCTCTGGAATCTCCTCCAAACAGCGCAACCGTTGTATATCCTTCCTGATTTGCTCCCTCATTCACTTTGATGTCTCCCTCATCAAATGATGTGACCTGAAACTTATCATACTTTAAAATCACATAGCCCACTGCCAGTAATACTGCAAGAATCACAATCTCTGCCAGCAAAAAAAGAACTCTCTTTTTTCTCCTCGATTTTTTTCTCTTCTTTTTCATCAAACCAATTCCCTTCTTAATATTTATCATCCCCTATTGAAATAAGCATCCCCAGCCTATCTATGTTTCTCTTTGGGAATGCTTATACTCTCAATATCCGTTGGCGGATCTGTTGGCTCCGTCGGTGGATCCGTCGGCTCTGCAGGCGGATCTGTTGGTTCCGTCGGCGGGTCCGTCGGCTCTGTAGGCGGGTCCGTCGGCTCCGTCGGCGGACTTTCCGGTTCTACTGGCTGCTGCGGCTCCTGCGGAGTTACCGGTTCTTCCGGCGCGACCTGCTCGCCTGTACTTTCCTCACTGCTATCATTGCCATTGCTGTTATTATTATAACTATTATTATAATTCTGATTCTCCTGTGTCTCACCAGACGCTCCCCCTGATTGCTCTGCGCTGCTGTCTGACTGGCTTGTCCCAAGCTCTGCCTTGATCGCACTGTCAATACTCTGTACTTTTGCCGAAGGCTGATAATCAACCGTTCCATATAGGAATTCATGAAGCATTTTCACATTTGTAAGTAGATCTGTGGGAATCACAATACTTCCTTTTCCTGGAATGGTATCCGTTGTCTTTTCCATCGGAAATCCTGTTGTCTCCGCGATCTTATATTTCGCAAACGACTTTGCGTAATTTAAGATTTCCGTAATACTCAGGCTTGTCTTTATTTTCGGAAATACCTGATCGATAATTTTATTGATTGTCACCAAATCACTTTTTACGGCTTTTTCAGCAATTTTCTCAATTACTCTTCTTTGTCGCTCTGTTCTTGTGAAATCACTTCCCGCCGTAGATCGGATACGCGCATAAGTTGTAGCCTGAACTCCATCCAATGTCTGTAATCCGGCCGTCGTGATATGGTTCGCAGCCTTGCCTGCAACTGCACCTGTCTCATCAATAAACTCGTTGATATACTGAACTTCCTCTTCCTGAATCTCAATCTCAATGCCGCCAAGCAAATCTACAACATCTGAAACAGCAGTAAAATCGACGGTCACAAAATCCTGTATATCCAAATCAAGATTCATATTCAGCATATTGATTGCCTGCTCGGCACCACCATAACTGTACGCCGCATTGCATTTCTGAAGTGTTCCGTCTGAAAGATCTAAAAAACTGTCACGATACACAGACACAAGCCTGACTTCTTTTGTCTCATTGTTCAAGCTGGCAACAATCAGACAATCTGTTCTCGTTCCCTTTTCCATCTCTCCTTCTCTCGAATCCACTCCAAAAACAGCAAAATTCGTATATCCCACGCCCACATCTTCTTCCAGATCATTGACTACAATCTTTTCCTTCGGAATCACTTCTCGCTTTACCTTTCCAAGTTTTGCAGTCACATAGAATCCCGCTGATGCTGCAAGGCAAATAATAACGCCGCTGATGCACAAAGCAATCTTCTTTCCCCTGCTCAGGCGTGTGAACCAGTTAGTTAATCTCCCCTTCTTTCCTTCCATATGAGTTTCCCCTTTTCTTTTGCTCAAAATCAGTTGATATTATCATACACTAAAATCTTTTTATCAGCAAGTATGAGGTGCTTTTTACTGCATCCTATCGCAATAAAAAACGGAACTGTAACTACAACTGCATATGCATATCGGAACTCCGCAAACACCGGTGTCGCAATCATAAGTGAAGCCACGATTGCAAGCACAGGGAAAAACACTAAAATTTTCTGTTTTTTGAAAATGCTGATCCAAAACATCGCAATTGCGATCCATGTATAAATCCCAATTCCCCAAAACCATGCTATTACCGGCATCGCATAAAAGAAACCTTCCACTTTTTCCAATCCAGCCTGAAATACTGATGGTAATTTTGAATCTCTTACCATTCCAAATGTATTATCTTTAACCTCTGTCGACACAGCCCAGTATTCCACTCCGGGACACCAAAATCCTCTCGTCTGATCGATCTGTGCTTTCAGATATGTTCCTGGATATTTCATTCCAAGCTCCAGCCATAATTTCAAATACTCTTTTGCATGTTCCTTAATATAATCCTGATTTCCTTTTTCTCGCACCAACGTTTTAATCGGATCTGAGATTGTACTGTCATACTCTTTTGGCACCCGTTCCAAATCTACAACTTTACTCAATAATTCTTCCTGTTCCTGGGTCAGTTCTCCTCCATCTGTAATAACACGTGCAATGTGCTGTGCAGGAATGGATAGCGCTTCAATCGTATCCGGTTGTACCACTTTATAGTGCTCCATAACAGGCCCCTTCACAAACATTACAAGAAACACAGTCGCAATACAGATGAGTCCCGTCTGAACTCTTTTTTTCTTCATGAAAAATATAATAAACGGAATACACAGCACATATGCATAAAATCCGTTGCTTCTTAAAAGACTTATAAGAATGCCTGTTATGAAGAATAAAATCCAGTCCACTTTTGTCTGTTCATTGCACTCCATTTTCCACAAAATCACAGAAAACAAAAGGACTATTGCTCCCATAAGCACGTCTTTCCACATTGTCACAGCATAAAACGCATTGATTGGAAAAACTGCATAGAAAATCAGACAGCCAATCAGATATATTCTTCTTGTCCCTTTCTGATACAGATAATAAATGACATAGGCATAAATCAGTGCTAAGACACACATTTGAAACATCACATAAATGGCAACACCTGTATTTATGCTGTCACTGATTAGTTTTCCCAAAAAGCAGCAAAATTTAATCATCAACGTCTGAATCCATGGCTGATGATTGCTGTAACTGCTAAGTCCGATTGCCTGCTCTACCTGCCATTCTGAATCCCACGTCACTACCCCCGGATATAATGTCAAAAAATATGGCAGCCAGCATATCAGACAGATTCCAACGATTCCCCAATATAACTTTTTCGACTTTTTTCGCTCTTCTTTACTATCCATCATTTCAAAAGCTAAAATCTTATCCCAAATAATTCCCAGTAAAATATATAAAATGATACTATAAAGAATGACACGTGCTGTACAAACACAAATCAAAGATAATCCTGAAAACCCAAGCACCTCATAATTTCCTAAAACCCAAAACACCGCAAATACAATTGATAACACTATTAAAAAATTGCGTTCCTTTTTTCCCCTTTTCCACTTTACTTCAAACTTCATCTTACCCTCAACTATCCTTTTTCTCCAAAAACAGTTTTCTCGTAACAAAATTATAGACCATTACAACGATTGTAGCACCAATTTTAGATATCATATAAAAAACTCTGAATTTTTCCACCGCAAGCCACATAATCAGCTGATTGATCCCCAAACCTATGATACTAAGTACAACAAACAGCGCAAACTCTTGCTTTTTATCTCTGTTTTCTTCTACCTCAAATACCCATTTCACGCTCATGACATAATTAAAAATAACAGACACCGCAAAAGAAATCCCACTGGAAATCAAATAATTGATGTGAAATACTTCTGTCAAAAAGATCATGATACCATAATCAATGACAAACGCGCTTCCCCCTACAACACCAAACTTCATAATCTGCTTTATTAATTTTTCCATCTCTTCACTTCCTGTTTTTATTTCATCTGATTCAGCATCAGCTCATATAATTGTCTGTGTTTCTTTACAATTACATCTAAAATAATACCGCAGACCCAAAGCAACATTCCCAAAACTGCTATCACACCGGACACAATTAAAGTTGGAAATCTCGGAACCAGTCCTGTTTGAATATAATCCACAAATACCGGGACAAACAAAATCAAGGTGATTGTCCATAGCACTGCCGCTATCAGAGAGAAAAACGCAAACGGGCGATATTCTCGAAACAACGTCGCAATTGTCTTTAACACTTTCATTCCATCAGAAAACGTATTCAGTTTCGAATCACTTCCCTCCGGTCTGTCTCTATAAACAACTGGAATTTCCTCAAGCAAGAAGTTCTTGTCCACTGCATGAATAGTCATCTCCGTTTCTATCTCGAACCCTTTTGACAATACCGGGAACGACTTTACAAACATCCTGCTGAATGCCCTGTATCCCGTCATGATATCTTTGACCTCATTTCCGAATAGCTTGTTGATAAAAAAACGCACTGTCCGGTTTCCCATATTATGAAATGGTCTCTTATTTTCTGTAAAATAGGTAGATGAGAGACGGTCGCCGATTACCATATCCACACCTTTGTTCAATACTTTGTCCACCATCTCTCTCGCGTGCTCTGCCGGATATGTATCATCTCCGTCAATCATCAGATAGCAGTCCGCATCAATCTCACGGAACATACTCCTGATGACATTTCCCTTTCCCTGACGATATTCATATCTGACTACCGCACCTGCTGCTCTTGCAATTTCATCCGTGCCATCTGTTGAATTATTGTCATACACATAAATTGTGGCCTCTGGCAATGCCTTCTTATAGTCTTCAATTACTTTTTTAATTGTGATACTTTCATTGTAACATGGTATTAATACTGCTATCTCACTCATAATTTTTCCCCTTCTCAACTTATTTACGTATAATTCCAGTCACCCGTTTTATCAGTGCCTTGAATTCCTTCGGTTCAAATCCCATATTCACTACTACTATTGCCACAGCACTCACAACTCCGGCAGCCAGTGCATATACAAACCAAATAATAAAAGAATCCATCTGCTGTGGTACAAATTTGATTCCTGCAAAAATCAAAAGAATACTCATCACAAGATTTCTCAACACTCTTGCTAATGATTTCCCACCAGAACCTTTAACCAGTTTCTTATGGTTATAAATCATAACTTCAACAGAGCGGTATGCATACGAGCACGCTGTTCCAAACAGAACTCCCGCCATTCCAAATTTATGAATACATAAAACAGATACAATAATATTGATTACTGCTTCCAAAATTGCCTGATACTGTGTCTCTTTATAATGTCCCGCTGCACAGATGATCGTAAGTCCCGGGATTCTTATATTCTGCAAAAGTACAATCACCGTAAACAGTCCTGCGATAACCGGTCTCATATAATTCGTGTCGGTCATATTCATTGTATAGACAGACACAAAAGGTAAAATCAACACTCCCATGCAGACCGTTACTATAAACAAAATAATGATATACATGTATTCATAGGTTGAATAACTTTTTCTCAGTGTCTCACTTTCCCCTTTTGAGATCACCTCTCCAAAACCTGCCGTCAATCCGTTTGAGAAAGATGTCAAAAGCATGTTAACTGCATATACAATTAAATTGTACACACCATATACACTCACTTCTAACAAGGAACCTTTGCCAAGGAGAATCGTCAGCAAAACAACATCTGTATTGTTTACGATAATTCCAACAACTTGGTGGAGAAGTGCAGCCCCTCTCTGAGTCAAAGCAGAAGTAGACGGTTCTACATGAAAATCAAGTTCTGGATAGCGTTTCTTTGCATAGCGCTTTACCAAGAAAAGTCGCAGCATATACACCCCTGTGGCAACTGCCTTTACCCATAATACATTTGCCCCCTGATAAATCAGTGCAATGGATAAAACCATATTCACAAGCGTTCCTGCTGACTGAATCAGAGCCACTATATAGCCCTCTTGGTTTGCTGTCAGCAATACTCTGTATTTTCCCAAAAAGAAATAATCCACAAGTGTACTGCTCGCCAGCACTAAGATCATACTTCTTACAAGTGTGTTATCAAGCTGTCCGGAAATCATAAATGGATACACTACTGTAAGCACTCCTACCAGTCCGAGAAACAGCATCCCCGAACGGTTATAGAAACGTCTTGCAGCAGACAAGACTCCATTTACTTCTTTTGTATTGTTATTTGCAAGCGGTGCATACAAGGCAACTACAGACGCCGTTCCAACCCCAGCCTCCGCAAGTCCCAAATATGCTAAAAACTGATTGATCGAAGTAATCATTCCATTTATGTTTGAGCCATACGCTTCCAGAAAAAATCTTGGCAATATAATTCCGGATGCAAATACGATGACCTGCAAAAATAGATTTGCGACCATATTCTTAAATGCCTGTTCACTTCTCATATGATTTACCTTTCCTTTGTCTATCCATAATCGTATTAAAAACTTTCTCTATAACAGCAGCATCCACTGTCTCATCAAATTTACGCGCAAACAAATGTGGTGCTTGCATCAGTTCCTCATAATCATTCTCTCTCCATACATATGGATTCCCTCGTTTCCAATCAATCAGACGCAGGCTGGCAAAATAGTCATCTTCCAGCGAAAAGACTTTTTTTCTGTATTTACCTGAATTCCAGACAAGTGTCTGTATAAAAAACTCATCTGCGCAAAGTGTCGCATGAAACATCTTATAGATAAGTTCCTTATTTTCTAAAATAAATCCCACTAATTCATGTGTAATGCTCACCCAATTTGCCCCAAGACAGTACTCCATGCTCTCCATATGACGCTTTATGCCAATTCTCCTCTGCAAAAACAGTGATACTTTTTCTACAAACCGAAGAAATCCATGTCCTTCTCGTCCAATTTTCTCCTGCAGCCAGTAATATTGTTCATATTTATATCTGGATTCCTCCCAAAACGTTTTGGGACAAAAATAGATAAATTCTTTTCCGTAGTGCTCACGGAAAAATTCATGTATCTCATCCTGCGTCTTAATCGGTAAATCCACACCACTTATCAAATGATAATATTCATAGCCATGCTCCCACGCTGACTGAAATAAAATCAACTCGCTTCGAATCTGACTATATCCTCCCCACTGTTCACGCACGCTCTCCACAAAATGCAAAGCAGATTTTTTCACCACACCCTTAAACTCTTCTCGTTCAAACTTTACATCCATTCCTATATGAATATAAATGTCATTTCTCTCATCATCAAGCAACATCAGCAATTTTCTTAATAATGCAAACTGATGATGCGCTTTGATCAAATACGCATGTTTTTTCATCATTTACTTTTTCTTTTCCTCACTGATAAAGACTAATTTGCGATACAATTCCAGATTTAAAAATAATATCATTGCCGATATTTTTCGATTACGATTAAAATACTTATTTTTTAGGATTCGAATCATATGCCTTCGTATGAATAAAACCAACTCTTTTCTGCCCTCAATGGTTCGATAGTTTTCTTCCAAAAGCATCTTATCAAGTACAATAAAGCGCGACCATAACCAAAGGCACTCTGCTTCTTCCGTCAATGACGGAAATGCTTTCTGCACTACTTTGTAATTTTTCGTATATCCGTCTATAATATCATATAATTGTGGTCGATATGGCTTTCCTGTGATACTGTCCTCTCTGTGTAGATAATAATATTTCGGTTTCGTTCCCACCGCAACTTTCTTGATTCTCTGCATCATATCCACAGTAAAGTAAATATCTTCATATAGCTTTCCTTTTGGAAAGCGCAGATCTTCAATGCAGCTTCTGCGAATCAGTTTATTCCAAATTTCTCCGCGAATTGTGTGCCCCTGCAGAATGCATCGAAATGCCTCTTCCCCACTACACACAAAATCTTTTTCCTCTTTCTGTTGTTCAATACGGTCACTGTAAACCTCGTAGAGTCCACACGTCGCCATATCAGCTCCTGCCTCTGTCAGCCGGGTATACATATATTCTAGCATATCTGACTCAATATAATCATCACTGTCTATAAAAATGATATATTCCCCTGACGCATGTGGCATTCCTGCATTCCTTGCATCACTCAATCCACCATTTTCCTTGTGTATCACTTTTACCCTCGAATCCTGTTCTCCGTATGCATCACAGATTTCTCCGCATCTGTCCGGAGTTCCGTCATCTACCAGAATAACTTCAATATCCGAAAACGTCTGATTTAAAATAGAATCCACACACTTATGAATATATTTTTCTACTTTATATACCGGCACTATCACACTGATTTTTGGCATAATTTTCCTCCATCACTTTTATTTCTTATAATATTCCAATAGCTGTTTTCCCGCTGTCATAATATCATATCCAGCACCTTGAAACTGTTCCTTTATAATAGTATTTTGAACTTCCGTTCTCCCAGCATCTCCCGGTTCCAAAATGCACTCTTTCCATTCTTTTTCATTATGAGCCAATGGCAAAAATGTTACTGCATCTGTAATTTTTACTTCTTTGCTGATCGTATCCGCCATCACACTGTAAACTCCGGATGCCTGCGCTTCCAATGCAACTAACGGCAGGCCTTCAAAGAGCGATGGAAACACAAATACATCCATCGCATTCCATAACTGCGGAATGTCTTTTCTGACCCCCAAAAACTGTACCTGATTTTCTATTGCATATTCCTGCACTTTCGCAGTAATTTGTTCTTTTAACTCTCCATCCCCTATAAGCAGCAAAACTGCATCTTCACGCTCTTTCGCAATCTCATTAAATATATCAATCAGAAATTCATGATTTTTCTGTTCTTCAAACCTACCCACATGTCCAACTACAAACCGATTCTCCACACCAAGCTCTTCTCTGATCTTTTGTCTGGTAGTTTCATTATAAAAAAATTTTTCTACATGCAGTGCATTGTGGATGATATGAAATCGGTCACTTTGCATAGTTTTCTCATCAAACAACCATTTCCCCGCAACTTTACTGCATGCAAAAAAATCAGTGGCATAATGTAAAATCCGCGGCTTGTTCAAACGGTGCAGTATATTTCTCAGCAACCCTGGTGTAGAAGAATTGTGGGAATGTGCGATCACTTTTGGCACCCCTGCTTTTTCCCCAATTTCCAGTGGTACAATGTTTGCAGCAGACAGCATATTCACATGAATTGCAGCATATTTTTCCTCTTTCAATATCTTTAAAAGTTCTCTTCGAAAACGAATCGGATGCCTTTTCACATTGGAAATATAGAAAACTGTTCCTCCCAAAGACTTTATCTCATCCTCATACGCAAGACTGTCATACATGCTGATAAAATCAAACTGCACGCCATATTTCACAAGTTCTCTATAATAATTCATTACGAAGCTTTCTACTCCGCCCGGATTATGGGATAATCCAATTTGTAAGATTCGCATAATTATTTCCTTCCTATTCTCTTCTACTTATTTATCTTTTTCTCTCTTTTCTTTCAGTTTTGATGTAACTCTTCCCACACAATAAAAAACAAATTTACTAATATAATCTAAAATTCCTGAGAGAAATAGAGAACAGATAAACACCACGGGAACAATAATAATATACCATTCCATTCTTTTAGGCATCTCTATAATTCTAGCATTCAATTTTGGATAAATCAAATTATCAAAAATAAACGAAACTAAATATATTCCTAATGACAATTCTGAAATTTTCGTTATAATACTTTTCAAAATATTCGGAATATTATCTAAATTCAAATGCAAAATAAATAAAAACAGAAGAACAGCTAAAATAGCTGGCTGTATACCTTGAAAATAATTGTAATCACTTACTTCGTATGTATTTTGATAACTCCTCATATAGTTAAATACTCCAAATAAAAACAAACTTACAACTAATAATATAAAATTGTTTCTCTTTCGAATTTTAATATCATACTCACTGATATAAGCACCAATAAAATAATATGTCAAGGGCCACAGTGTTGTCCAATAATTAGGAATGATTTTGACCCAATTTTCACTTCCTCCTGGCAATAGTATTCCCTGAATTTTCCTTGAAATTCCCCAAATATTCATCACACTTGGCAATACTGTTAAACTTAACATTGTAATAATTAATCCTATTTTTTGTTTTTTTGATTTCAATCCATTATATAATATATTTATAAAAGGAATCAAAAGGAACAGTCCAATATACATCTCTATATACCACGAATACGGTGCCGCACTAAAGTTTAAAATCATTTTAATGCTTTCTATAATTCCAAATGATCTTTGTGTCGAAATGCTAAAATATACTAGACACGCTATACTAGCCAAAACATATGTTATATATGTCTTTTTTAATCCACTATAATATTTTCTACTCACTACTTTTTTATTCATCAAAAAACCCGTCAAAATTAAAAATAAAGGAACACAAATCATAAAGAAGTTTCTCATCGTTCCCATGAAAAACAATCGTTTTCCGACAACTATCTCTTCATAAAATCCATTGTGTAAAAAAAAATGAACAGATAGTACAGAAAAAACTGCTATAACGCGTATCATATCTAAATTTATATTTCTTTTTTTAGTACTGATTACTCTTCTCCTCCACATAATGTTTCAATTAATTCCTCCCATTCAGAATATATTCTTCTTTTACAAAATTTTTCAATTCCTTTTTCCGTATTCTTTGAAAACAATATTCGTTGTTTTTCATCTATTATTAATGTTTCTATTTTTGCCGCCATCTCCTCAATATGGTACGGTGGAATCAAGTATCCATCTTCTCCCTCATTAATGATTTCCCTCGGACCGGTGGTAATATCGAAGCTTATCATCGGAAGGCCCAACGCTTTTGCCTCTAAGAGTACAAGGGGAAGTCCCTCCCGATAAGACGGCAGCACAAGAAATGCATAGTCTCCATATACCTGATATACATCCTTTACATTGCCCTTTAGAATCAATTGCTTCTCCAATCCATATTCTTCTATCTTCTTCCGAATCTCATCAAGTGTATCTCCTGTTCCATAAAGATCCCACTGCCAGTCCGGATATTTCGGCAACACAAGCTTCGCTGCTTCTACCAACATATCATGTCCTTTTTCCTCGCTGAATCTTCCAACTGTAATAATCTTTTTTGATGTGCTGTCATACGGTCTTCTTGCCTTTAATACTTCTTCCGGTATCCAATTATAGATGCTCTGAATTTTTTTCGGATTTGTCTTGAACCTTTTGATATAATCCTGACGTGTCTGTTCTGTCAATGTCACAATCTTATGAGAAATCAAACCATCCCAAAAGCGAAATGCTGTAATATCTTTCTTCTCCCACTCATTCATCAAGGCACCATGGTCACAAAATACATATTTTGCCTTTGTAAAAAATCGAACCGGTGATACGGTAATTGCCGGATGATTCTCCATTAGGAATACTACATCAATCTCATTTTCTTTTATATACTCCTTAAATGGTTTAAATACACTTGTGATCCGTTTTCGGATTCTGCAGTCTTCTGCCAGTTCCGCTCGATAGTGAATTCTCGGATCCAGATCGTACGGAACATGTTTCCCTTTTCCAAAAATGCCATATATATATACCTCATATGCATCACAAAAAGCGTTGGCAAGTGATGTCGTCACTTGCTCAACGCCTCCTGTTACTGTCATATCATATTCTACAAAACATAATCTCTTCATAATCCACTCCAGTTTGGTCAAACAATACTCATCTATCTCAAAATAAGTTTATACCATAAATCAGAGGGTTTCTCAAGGGGTGTAAGAGATTCTTAAGTTTTTAGAAGTTCTTTTAATAGTATGAACTTGGTAATTGTTCTGTTTTTACAACTTGGCCATTTTTAATATATTTTCTATATGCGACTGCACTTCTGCTTCCACTCCACCAAGATTCTATCGATACGTAATCGTACCAGCTTGGCTGTGTCCCCCATACTTCTGCATATAATGTTTTTCCCTTTGTATAGGTAACGAGTTTCACCGGAAAATTAAAATCATTTCTGATTTTCAAATCTGAGCTCCCATAGTTGACCATTGCATCCTGTCCTATCGGAACATAAGTTGATGGAACAGAGTGATTTCTTCTTTCTACAATTGTAAGACCTGCTCTAAGAGCTGCCCCATACAGTGTTGTACTTGCTTGACAAATTCCTCCGCCATATCCAATACCGCCAACTACACCAGCTGGTAAATATCCTTCTGCTTTTCCACATGGACCTGCAATATCAAAAAATGAAATAGTCTGTCCCGGCTGAATGACAACTTGGTTAAAACTCTTTAATGCTTTGCTCATATTGTATGTACCGTTAGAATTATTAGTTGAAACAGTAGTAAACTGTGACATACGAGTTCCAAATGCTACCACTCGCCCATCATCACCAATAGAAAGCCCCTCTATAATTACATTTCTAGCCATATATTTTGTATCTGAATAGAAATAATACTTATATCCACCTATCGTTTGCCATCCACTTACCATAAAACCTTGCGAATTTGCGTAATACCATGTTCTTCCGAACGTAACCCACTGATTTTTGTATGGAAAACCGGTTGCCGGATTTTTATAATACTTGTTTCCATTATATTCTCCCCAGCCACCTTCTTTAATCATAATACCATTACCATCAAATCGATATAACACACCTGAAACCACCTGCGTGCTATTTTTTACAATTGCTGCATCATCTCCGCAGTAATAATATGTATCACCAAAACTTATAAATTGGTTTTGATATAAGCTTCCATCTGCTTTTGAAAAATAACGTTTTCCACTTGTTTCTATCCAACCAGTCTTTTTTATTAGGATTCCTGTGTTTTCATCTGTATAATAATATTTATTACCTGCTTTAGCAATTCCATACTGAACACTAGCATCTTCTCCCATACAATATCCTACATCTCCAAAAGTAATTACCTGATTTTGGTACAACATTCCTTCTACATTACTGAAATAACGTTTCCCATCAAAATCAATCCATTGTGCTTTCTTTTGGATAATTCCATTCTCTCCTGAATAATAACTCCTTCCATTGTTTGCCTTGACAATTCCATTTTGAATACTTCCATCGCTTCCCATGTAATAACTTGTATCTCCAAAGCTTATTATCTGATTCTGATACAGTATTCCTTCTACATTACTAAAATACTTTTTTTCTCCCTCCTCTATCCACTGGGCTTTCTTTTGGATCACGCCATCTTTCCCTGCATAATATAGTTTTCCATTACTCGCTTCGACAATTCCACTTTGAACACTTCCATCGTTTCCCATGTAGTAGCATGTATTTCCAAAACTGATCATCTGATTTTGATATAATACTCCTTCGGCATTGCTCAAGTATTTTTTCCCACTCACTTCTATCCACTGGGCTTTCTTTTGGATCACGCCATCTTTCCCTGCATAATACAGTTTTCCATTACTCTCTTTGACTATCCCACTTTGAACACTTCCATCGTTTCCCATGTAGTAGTATGTATTTCCAAAACTGATCATCTGATTTTGATATAATACTCCTTCAGCATTGCTGAAATATTTTTTCCCACTGGCTTCTATCCATTGAGCTTTCTTCTGTATTATCCCGTCTTTTCCAGCATAGTACATCTTCTCATTGCTTGCATTAATAATTCCGCTTTGGACACTTCCATCAATTCCCATATAATAATATGTAGATCCAAAACTAATCATCTGGTTCTGATATAAGATTCCCTCTGCGTTGCTGTAATATCTCTTTCCATCTTTTTCTATCCATTGTGCTTTCTTACATAATCTTCCTGTATACTCATCAAAATAATAACAGCACCCTTGAATCTCTACAATCCCTCTAACTGGCTCTCCATTAACATAATAATACCAACCATCTTGTGTCCAACCACTTGAAATTTTCTGCTCATTGAACCCTTCATTATTATCCTTTAAGCTCTCTTCTACCTTTTCTGAAAATACTGACTTATCAATTACAATTTGTATTTTTTCTGAATTCCCTTTGCTTTCTACACTAACGCTCGTATGACCTTCTGTCTTCGCTTCTATTACATACCATTTTACACCACTCGGAGCATTTTTTAATAACTCTGCTCCTTTTTTTTCATAAAGCAACTGGTCAGAACTAATCTCTTTTACCTGTATTAAATTGCTATTTTCTTCTGTTATTACAAGTTCATCATACATGTTTTCTGAATTACATAATACATAAAAACAAGCGCTTTCTCCGACTGCTATTTTTATCTGTTCACAACTTAACAAAATATCATTCTTTTCTTCTTTGTTTTCCAATTCAGTAGCATTTTCCATATGCTCCGATTCCGCTCGAAAAACAACTTGCTCCATTGGTACAACTTGGCTCTCTGCAGCCTCTACTCTGAGTGTCCCACTATTACAAATCATAGACAATATCATTCCAAAAGCAATTATTTTTTTCATCAATAATTCCCCCTCACTCTTTTGACTTTTTAATAATAGGTTCTTGCAATTTCTTTAATATTTTTATTCTACAATTCAACATCCGTTTTGGGATATAGATGTAGTATTTTTAATATATTTTGTATCCACTTACATTTCATACAAATATACGCTCCTAAATAGCACGCTAAAATACATGCCCAAAATTGAGCTGTAACGATAAAAGAAAGCCATCCCGTCGCTTCTGCTCTTGGAATCAAAAAGATTGTTGTTAATGACAATAAGAAGATAGTGTCCAACAATGTATTTCTCCCCAATCTTTTCAACATATAAACCAATAAAATTCCTAAAATTAAATTAAATAGAATTAAACCAATATATCCAAAATCAACATATGTCTCCAATATATAAGACGATCCCCAACCTTGACCGTTTAAATAGTCATCTTTCCTTACTAAATATGAAAAATTATGGCTAAAATTATTACTCAAAGTTCCATTTGTCCAATTGTTGCCTTCCGGCAAAGGATCTGTTCCAAAAAGCATTTGCCCAATTCTTCCATGAACAATATAATCAATCATTCCTCCGAATGTATAATTGCGCCACGGACGTTCTGGCAAGTTATTTCGATATCCATACGCAATACTTAATACATTAAAAGTTACTCCTTGTCCATAGAAAAAGTCAAAAAATAATTTAAAAATATTTTTTTGTGCTATTGCCACACCACTTCTTACATATGCATAAACCGTCATAAAAATTAAAGAAGTTGGAATTGAAATCACTAATATTACTTTTTCAATTTTTCCAATCCACTTTTGTCTTTTTTCATATATATCACGCATTATATAGTATAAAAAAATAAAAATACTATTTAACATAATCGGATTTCTCACTCCTATAAGAAGTTCTGGAATTGCAGATAATTCAAACAAGAAAAGTGGTGTAAAAGCTCTTTTTTTACTTGGGAATGTAGCCAAAAAAACACACAAACTATATTTCATAAAAGAAGCAATCGTGTAAAATATCCCAGGTAATTGACTATGAAACCCCGCATAATATTCTACATAACTTCTCCCTTGCATATATAACAGTTTTTCTCCTTCTTGCACTAAGAAAAAACACATTGTTATATAAAAAGCAAGCATTGAAACAACTTGTAAATTATTTCGAAATTGTATTTTTTTCTGATTTTTTTCCTGATTATTATCATTATTCCTTTCAACTTTTTGATAAATATGCTCTCCTATAACTGCTCCTATATATATAAACAACATGGACAATAGAATAACATTTATTGAAAAGTATATATTTTCAGGTGCTTGCCCAGATTCTAACCACCATTTTTCACCTCTAAGCATTCCTATAAATGGTCTAGAAATCAAAAATGTAAAAATAGTAATGTGGAGTATTAAAAATATAACCCTATCTTTCGTGTTTTCAAAAACATAAATTATATTATGAATCAACAGAAATATCATACTTGTACACAAAACATTAAAATTCTTTATAGAATATCCAATAATTACTGACACACCACTTATTATCAAACACAACAAGCGTGTAATTTCTTTTTTTGAAAATTTGAATACAATATTTGTCTTTTTCATTTTTCTCTCCATTTATTATATTTTAACAACTATACTGCTTATATACCGAAAGTACTGTTAACATAATCATTTTATCCTGCATTCTTCCTGTTTTCTGTATTTCTTCAATATATCCCTTTATCTCCAAATCCTCTACATATTTTAAGGTTTTTTGATAATATTCATCTACAAATTTTCTTATGTTTTGATTTTTTTCATACCAATACTCAAAAGGATTCATTGTTCCTTTATAATTCCATTCTGAACGATAAAAAACTTTCTTCTGAATTGGCAACAAAAATTTTAAAAGTAATATGTTCCACATTACTCGTAGTTTAAGTTTTAATTTAGCACTATTCGGTTTACACATAGTTCCTGCATAGGTATATTCCAATGCTTCTGGATATTTTTTATTCAACCACTTCATATATATTTTTCCAGTTATACGTTGTTCTAGAGGAATCGAAAACATTAAATTCAAAAAATCTATATCGGCAAAAGGTGAATAAGTTTCTATGTATTTTTGCCTAATCAAATGTGTACTCATCCCCGCTAAAATCCCTCGCGTATAAAATTTAAACATTTCATCGTTTTCATATTGTTTTAAGCAGGAATCATCAATATTTATTTTTAATAACTTACTAACTCGGTACTTATCATCAATCATAGGCTCTCTTAAGACAGGTTGTTCATTAAAACTTCCCTCGTATACATCTCCCAAAATTCCTGTATGCTCTATACCAAAATAAGTTTTGTCTAAGACTTTCAAAAAGTCTCGCCCCCCTGTTATTCCGGCGAAATAGCAAAGCCCAAAATTTTCTTTTACCAAATCGTCTACCTCATAGATAAACTTTGCATTATCCAGTGCCTTAAAAATATAATCGTTTCCTAACTCCCTAACTAACTTTTCAGCAATCTTTCGTTCATATGCATTCATTTGGCTATAACAAATGTTCGTAATTTCTTTATACCCTAATGCTTTTGCTACAAAACTAATTGTTCTTGCATCCATTCCCCCACTAATATCTATTAACGAGCGATATCCATACTCTTTATCCTTATCCAATTCTCGTTTTAAAGCCCTCTGAAAAGTCTTATCAATCAACTCAATTAACTCTTCTTCTGTTTTTTGCAATAAATTTTTATTGCTAAATCTGAAATAAACCACTTCACTCATTTGCCATTGATTTTTATATAAATAATTTCCTGGAAATATACGTTTTATTTCTTTTACACAAGTTCTATTATCTATCATATAGCCAAAATACAAAAGATTTTTTATTCCGTCTTTATCTATAGAGTATTTTAATTTCTTGTATTTAAACACTTCAATAAGTCGATTGAAATCCGTGGAAACAAAAAACTCATCTTTTTCATTGTTATAAAAAACGGCTCTTTCTCCTAATTGATCTACAAATACATTGACCTCTTGAGATATTTTATCTATTACTACTCCATTAAAACTCCCTCGCAGTAAATTTACAAACTCCAATCTGCCTGTTTTATATAAATCAATTATTGTTAAGCTCCAATTATTTTGTTGACAATTTTTTAGAATTTCTTTCTTATTAAAAATAACTCCGTCCAATAAAATAAAAAAATCCTGAGTATCTACAATTACTTTATCTTCAACGAATCTGTTCCCTTTATCAAACCAATAGAAATACTCTGTTCCTGAAATCTTTTTTCCTTCATTCCCTATTTTTTCGTTTCCAATCCACCATTCACTCATACCTTTTCCTCTTGTGTCTGTTTTAAACTTCTCTATTTATTTTCTTGCTCCACCTAGGCATTCTTATTAATCCAACCACTGTCCCTACTCCATATGAAATATGAAGTGAAATAAATATAAATGGTAATAATAAGTAATATACATATTTTTTCTTTTCTTTTAATACCGCAAGCACAGACATACTAATGTTTACCATTCCATATAATAAGATAAGTACTATGAAAGGGCTCATCTTACCTAGTGCAACCATTATTAAAGAAAACATCAATGCTATAACAAAACTTAACGGAACAAAATGATAAATAGAAAAACATCTCGGACAAATCCCAACTGTAAGACCTATCCAATATCCATTTCCATATTTTTGCTTAATCATACCTCGCCATGTATTTCTCGTATGTTGATAAGATATAATTTTAGGATTATAACATATTTTGTACCCAGCTTTTAGAATTCTATAATGCATTTCATTGTCTTCTGTCCTACCTAAATTCTCATTAAATAGTCCTGCTTTTTCAAAAACTTCTCTTCTATATGCTCCATGGAATACAGATTTAACATATGTTTTATGATGGCTTCTCCTATACGTCGCAATACTGCTTCCAAACATAGACTTTTCCGCAAGCAGAAGAGTATGTTTCCAAGGTGAATCATCCTCTGCAATATTAGGTCTTGGACCGCCCGAAACATCTTCTCCACTTTCAATACATTGTACATTTTTAGATACAAATTCTCGTGGAATCATAGTGTGTGCATCAATTCTAATAATAATATCTTCTGAGGAATTTTTAATGGCAATATTCCAGCCAGCTGCTTGTTTTTTCTTTGGATTATCAAATACCTTTACCCTCAAAAAGCCATTTTCTTCTTCTGCAAATTTTTCCATTAACACCCTCGTCCTATCTGAAGACATCGAATTTACCAATATAACTTCCATTTTATTATGTGGATAGTCTTGATTTTTTATATCTGAAAATAATGAAGTCAATGTCTTTTCTTCATTATATGCAATAATACACACTGAAACTGTCATTTTACTCTCCTCTAGTCCCTAAATCTATTTACACTCACTTGTAGTATAGCATATTTAATTTAATCAAATATTAATATTTTCTAAATATTCCCATACTCTCTGTTTATTTTTTTTGATTAAACAATATAGCATATCCTGTATAATAGCTAAAACTCATAATATATAAAAAAGGCAAATTAAGACTTGTCACAAGTGACATCAACAGAAAAACTACACTATTATACAATATAAAATTATAATATTTTCTTTTTTGGTAAACTCCACAAATTGTTTTTAAAAAAGCCACAGCACATAGACCAAAGAAAAGAACTCCTCCAAAAATCCCTTGATCATATGTAAATTGCAAAAAATTGTTATGTGCATTAGCTCCAACATCACCATTCCTATCTGTGACGATATGTTCTCTGCTAGGATGTCCAAAAACATTCACAGATTCTATTACTTTTTTCCAAATTCCTATTCTTCCTGACGAATAATTTTCTGCTCCACCCGCATGTTTATCTTTTCCTTCGATTCTTTCAACATAACCTTCAACTACATCATCAATTTTTGCCTCTTGTTGTTTTTGAGACGTGTGCATTGTAGAATTAATCTGGAGCATTCCATATGTAAATCCGCAACTCAAAATACTGATTGCTGCAACAATGGTTAGAATTTTTTTCCATTCTGCAGAGTTAAAGAATTTTTGCCAAACAAGCCAAACTAAGCCCACTGTAACAGCAGCTAACGTCGTAGTCCTACTTCTCGTGTAGAATACTGTTGATATCATAACTGCCATGAATATAAGCAATACGAACTTTTCTTTTTTACTTGTTGTTATCAAATTATATTTATACAATATCAAAGGTAACACCGCACAAATGTATTGTCCCACTGCATTAGCGTTTCCTGCTAATCCTCCAAATGCTTCCGAAGTTATCGGCACTATAATTAAGGATGCAATAATAAATCCCATAACAGGATACACAAATCCTCTATACAAGGAAATTAACAGAGTATCATAATCTCCTCGACTTGACCAAACGATAAAAAGCATAGGAAATAAAATTAACCACACACATGCCAACGGCAAATATTCTATTGAAGTCACAAATCCAGATAACATTCGAATACAGCCAAATATCATCCATAATCCTACAATCTTCTTATCCCATACTGGTTTTCTTAATTTCCCATCAATAGAAAAAAAGATGATAAGAACTAAAATAATACTTCCTATTACGCATTTAATCAAAAGGTGAACACTGACTGATGTACAACTATAAAACAATGCACAAATTGTTATCATAGCAAATAGAATTGGCAAAATTTGGTTTTTTACCTTTGATGAAATACAATTTGCCTTTATTTCTAATACTGAAACAACTTTATACAATACTGTCTCATATACTCTTATCATATACTCTCCTCTCTATTCTTCAATTCAGATTTAGAATCTCATCATAAAAATCATTGTAATTTTTTTCTGCATCAAAATATTTTCTACTCGTTTCGTATGCGTTCTCATTGATTTTTTCTTTATGTTTCACATCTAAAAAATAAATTTTTTTAATCGCATTTACAAGCTGCTCATTTGAAAAATCACTCGATAATAAAACTCCATTTGTACCATCTATTACAATTTCCGGAGTTCCTCCAACTTCTGTTGCTATCGCAGGTATCCTATGAGCCATTGCTTCCATAATAGAAACCGGCAACCCTTCTGTTGTACTGAGATTCACAAACAAATCTACATTTGTTGTCTCATAAAATCTTAACACTTCTTCATTTTTCACATTTCCTCTAAATTGAATTTTAATTGATGACAAATATTTGTGACAAAACTCTTTTAGTTCCTCTTCGCTTGAGCCGCTTCCAAAGCATGTCCATTGTATTTGTTTTGTAATCTCAGGATTTTCTTCCTGTATTATTTTTAATGCTTCTGCCAAACGAATAACCCTTTTTAGTGGAATAATATTCGAACATGTTACAATGTGAAATTTTTCTTTCTTTTTCTTATCTGAATTGGAAATTATCATAACTCCCAAATATTTTTTTTCGATTTTACAAGAAAACTGTTGATATTCTTTTTGCAAATATTTTTCCCCTTGTTCAGAGCAAGGATATACTTTTGATATATTTTCAAATATTCTTTTTCTAAACGGAAATTCTTCTCCGTTATTCCGTTCTTGGTACAAATCATATCCATGCGCTCTGCTCACAAAAATTCTTTTCCCTAACAAATCAAATCGCTTCAATAATCGATAAGCTAAATATACTGTATCTGAAAACCAATATGAATATATAATAAAATCTTCTTGTTGAAAAATCTCTCTTATTTTCAGAACTGCCTGATGCTCTTTTAACAATGTTTCTAAATGAAATGATAAACTTCTTCTTTTCTCAAACATTGTTTTATGCTTTTTCAATTCTTCTCTCAGTTCTTTCGAAAATAAACTCGGAATTAATTTTATATAAAAACAAATTTTTTTATATTTAGACCAATCACATAATGGAATTACCTTAACATTTTTAGGCACTATTCTCTCTTTTTCCTTTAAATTTGCCCTATAAACTAAAATAATGATTTCTTCAAATTTTTTAGCTGCAACTTGAATCTCGCTTTCGATAAAAGATTCTCCAGAACCATAGGGAAAATTTTTAGTAATCATAAACAATCGTTTTGCCATTTATGACATCCTCTTCCTGACTTCACTACAAATTTTTTCAAAATCTTCATCTTTCATATATGGATGCATCGGAAGAGACAAGACTGTTTTACATAATTTTTCTGTAATCGGACACTCCACATATTCTTTATTTCCTGCAAAAGCCTGTTGTTTGTGCATCGGTTTTGGATAATAAACCATTGTTGGAATTCCTTGGTCTTTTAAATATGCTTGTAATGCATCTCTTTCTTCTTCTGAATCCAATTGCAGTGTGTATTGAGCCCAGCTGGAATACATATCAGAAGGAACCACAGGTGTCTTCACAATGTCCTTTAATAATTCTGTATATTGATCTGCAACTTTATTGACCGCATCTAATTCGTATTCTTTAAACGCTTTCAATTTCACTTGCAAAATAGCTGCCTGAATCGTGTCCAATCTTGAGTTCCATCCAATACGAACATTATCATATTTGAAAGAGCCCTTTCCATGTACACGAATTGATTTTAAATACTCTGCCACCTCATCATCATTTGTAAAGATAGCACCACCATCACCGTAGCATCCTAGTGGTTTTGCCGGGAAAAATGATGTCGTTGCTGCATCACCAAAGCTGCACGCTCTTCTTTCACCGATCATTCCACCAAATCCTTGTGCTCCATCTTCTAATAAAAGCAAATCATATTTTTTCGCTAACGCCTCCAATGTTACGTAATCTGCCGGTTGTCCAAATAAATCAACTGCAATAATTGCTCTCGGTGTTAACTTTCCTTCTTCAATTACCGCTTTGATTGCTTTTTCTAATGATTCTGCATCTGCATTAAATGTATCTTGGCACACATCATAAAATACAGGTGTTGCGCCTTCAAAAGACACCACCTCCCCGGAAGCGAAAAAGGTAAAATCAGGAACAAAGACAGCATCTCCTTCTTTGATATTCCACGCCATCATCATCATAGTCAGTGCATCTGTTCCATTTCCACATGTAATACAGTGTTTCACACCGACATACTCTGCCAATTCTGTCTCTAAATCACTTACCTGTTTTCCGCTAATAAAATTACAATCAGATGCCACTTGTGTCATTGCCGCATCAATATCACTCTTTAATGCTTCATACTGTGCTTTCAAATCTCTAAACTGCATATTCTACTTCCCTTCTGTCACTTCGTAAAGTTTTTCATCATTTGTTTCATATTTTCTTCCACACTTTGAGCATGTTGTATTTTCATGCAATACCTCTCCGCATTCACAAACCCATCCAATTTGTTTTGCCGGTACTCCTGCCATCAATGCATAGTCTGGAACATCTTTTGTAACAACTGCTCCTGCCGCGATCATCGCCCACTTTCCAATTGTATGTCCACATACAATTGTCGCATTTGCCCCTACTGTTGCTCCTTCTTTTAACAACGTTTTTTTATATCCAACGCTTCCTTTCGGATACTTGGCTCTCGGAGTCAGATCATTGGTAAATACCATTGATGGTCCACAAAATACATAGTCTTCCAATTCAACTCCTTCATAGATTGCGACGTTGTTTTGAACCTTTACTCCATTTCCGATTTTTACATTATTGGATACATTCACATTTTGACCAAAGGAGCAGTTATTACCAATAACTGCTCCACTTTGAATGTGTGAAAAATGCCAAATTTTTGTACCCTGTCCAATTTTTACGTTCTCATCAACATAACTGCTCTCATGTACAAAATATTCACTCATTTTAAAACTCTCCTGTCATATCTACACTTGCGAATTTATCTAATGGTAATTTTACCGCTTTTCCTTCTTTCTGACTCTTATAAATAGCCAACACAAGTTCCAATGCATTTCTTCCTGCATATGCATCTACATATGGTGCTCTGTCATTTTCAATCGCATCGATCACATCTGCATAAAGACTTGTATGTCCGTTTCCATATACATTGCTTGTTGCTTCCTCCAAGCCTTTGTTTGCCTGATCTTCTTCTGTCTCATCTGCAAAATTCCATACATCAATATTATTTGTTGATTTCCCACCTAATTTTACAGTTCCTGTCTCTCCAAACAGATATAATGTCTCCTCTAAATTTTGAGGATACACATTCGTTGTTCCTTCAATTGTAGCAACTGCTCCATTTTTAAATTTTACAACTGCCATACCGATATCTTCTGCCTCTAAATAGTCATGGAACTGCTGTTTTGTCACGCCATATACTTCGTCAATCTCATTTCCCAGCATCCAGCGAAGCAAGTCAATTCCGTGAATACACTGATTCATAAGCGCTCCACCGTCCTGAGCCCATGTTCCTCTCCATGGCGCCTGTGTATAATAATTTTCGTTTCTGTTCCAACGCACATGAATAGAACCATGAGATAACTTTCCAAATCTTCCTGCTTCTAACGCTTTTCGCATTTCCTGAACTGCAATATTAAAACGATTCTGATGACATGCAGATACCTTAACACCTTTCTCTTCAGAAAGTTTAATAATCTTATCCGCATCTTCAATGCTCATTGCCATAGGTTTTTCAATAATCACATTGATATTATGCTCAATACAATATAAAGCGATTTCTGCATGAAGGCCACTCTCTGTAGCAATTCCCACAAGATCAAGTTCATTTTCTTCCACTAACTTTTTATAGTCTGTATATCGTTTGATACTTGTATCATTTTGCAAATCATGCTTCGCTAATACCTCTTCCATATGTTCCGGTACAACATCACACACTGCTACAAACTCTAACTTGTTGTTGATAACTGCTTTTACATGATTTGTGGAAATACGTCCACATCCAATAAGTGCATATTTCATAATATTAGTTCTCCTTTTTTAAACTTTTCACTTTGTACAATAAAGCCGGCATTGAAATTACAACTGATATCATAACAACTAATACCGTTGCAAGTGCAGCTCCTTCTGATCCCATACGCTGAATTAAAAAGATATCCAAAAAGATATTTGCCGTACCTGCCAATACACTGACAATTAAATTCACCTTGACATTTTTCAACATCGCTAATATGTTCCCTGCTGGAATTCTAAATGTGCCCGAAAGGAAATAATTAAATGCTAGGATTCTAAAAGATGCCAGGCTATCCATATATTCTGCTCCCCACAATAACTTAATAATCCATGGAGCCAATATAATCAAACCAAGAGAAATGGCACCGTTCACTGCTGCTAACACTTTAAAAAGTACAATCATCTTTTCTTTAAGCCAGTTATAATTCAAATTGTTCTCTGCAAAATACGGATATATAAATGTTATAATCCCTAATGGTATAAAAGTCAATGCTGATGGAATTAATGTAGCCGCCTTATAAGATGCAATTACCTGAGAATCCTGTATATACACTCCTATTAGATAAACATCCAGTAAGTACAAAATCTGTGACAAAGCATTGCTCATACAGCAGATAATAGAATACTTGATAATTCCCACTTTTTGTTTTACATTTAACTGTTCACTCTTATATGATATGATCTCTTTATAGTTACAAAAAATAACTCCTTGAACAATACTAATCATATAAGCAATATATCTCCCTATAATAACTCCCGAAATTCCGAACAGAAATGCACCTGCACAAGAACTAACAAAATATGTAACTGTATTGATATTCAGCATTAAAGCGTATTTCTTGTTTTCTTTTCTACATCGCAAAATTGTGCACAAATAGTTAAATACATAATCTAACAAAGGCACTAGACACATTAATAAGATATATTTTTGGGTTCCACCAATAGCAACTGGAACCCATTTCACATAAAGAAATACTAAAAGTGCCAAAATTCCGTTGATTATCAAACCAAAATTCATTCCATATTTAAAGTATAGTTTTTTTTCTTCCTCCGACCGATTTTCAGATCCATACTGCAATACTCCACTAAGCATGCCCAAACCACTAACTAAAAGGAAAAAACTGATAATATTATTTGCATATCCAAATATCCCGTACTCGGACTTTGTTAAAAATCGAACTATAAAAATATTGGTAAAAAAAGATAATACTTTGTTTACAACATTGGTACCTAATATATGTACTGCACCTTTATCTATAATCCATCTTATCTTACTCATTAATTCTTGCTTTTTACTTGACATATATTTTTTTTACTCCTGCTATTGCTGTTAATACTAACATTTTATCTATAGCATTTGAATGCTCGAACATGTTCTTTATCTGACTTATGTCATTGTTTTCCAATTGCATAAGATATTCTTCGTTTTCCCTGTAGTAAGTATTTAAAAACTCTCTTATTTTTTCATCTTGACTATACCAATATTCAAACGGATTCATTGTATCTGTATACTGCTTTTTCATAACATACTTTTCAATGATATGCTTTATCTTTACTCCAATCAATTTAATCTTACTTCTTATCTGCCAGCACTTTGTCATTTTTACTCTTGTTTTCTCCCAAACAAAATGCAAAGCATCTGGGTATTTTTTTTCAATCCATTTCAAATAAAGATTGTGATTTTTTCTTAATTCAAACGGAATTGTAAGACACATATCCATAAAGTCAATATCCAAAAACGGTGAAGACACTTCTGTATAATTTTGTCTTATAAAATGAGTCGAACATACTCCTAAAAAACCTCTTTCATAAATAGCAAAAACCTCTTTATTTTTATGTTTCTTTAATATTGACTCATCAAACTCACACTCAAAATAATTTGAATACCCCTTTTCTCCAAACTTTGGCACTGAAAAGTTTTCCTCTTTTTCTTGATAATAAGTTGATAATAAGGCATCCCCTAATTGTCCTGTATGCTCCAAGCCAAATATTTTCATATTTAATGACTTAAGCAACCGGTTTCCTCCAGTAATTCCAAAATATGTTGCTGCACAGAAATTTTTATCTGTAATTTCTTCAATATCATATAAAAATTTTTTATCATCTAAATATTTAAATATATACTCATGGTTTAAATACTTAGCAATCTCTTTAGAAATTTTTTCATCGTAATATCCTTCTTTACAGTATGATATATTTAGTTGTTCTTTATAGCCCATGTCATTTGCTACCCAACTGACCATTCTGCTATCTAAACCGCCACTTAAATCTACCAAATGTTTATAACCATATTCCTTATCTTTTTCAAATTCCCTTTTAACTGCTTTCCGGAAACTTTGATCAACCAACTCTATCGCTTCATCTTCTGTCATGGAAAGATTTTCTTTATTGCTAATTTGATAATAACGAATGATTTCATATCGCTCTGCATTATTACCAATTATGTTTAATTTCGTTCCTGGTAACAAACGATGAATCTCTTTACAAAAAGTAATATCTTCTAACATATAGCCATATGTGAGCATACATTTTACCGCCATCTCATCTGCTGTTAAAGATATACTATTGTATTTTAAAACTTTTAACATGTAATTATAATTTGAGGAAATAAGCATTTTATCTTTATGAAAATAATAATATACTGGTCTGTCTCCTACATGATTCGTATATACTGTAAATACCTTTTTGTTCCCATCATATATACCCCCATTAAAACATCCCCTTAAAACACTCGGAAAATTTTCTTGTAAGACAAGTTTTTCAAACAACTTCTGCCATATACTTTCTCGTTTTTCTTCTAACAATTCTTTTTTATTCAGTATAACCCCATCCAACAAACAAATTTTTCCTTTTTCAAACCTAAACACGGTATCCTTTTCAAACTTGTTCATCACATTCACAAAGATATTATACCCATCCACAAAATACTGTTTTGTATTAGATTCATCTAGAAAGCTAATATCTATGTTTTTTGCAATAACCCAACCATACATATTTTGTTCTCCCATGATTTTCAATTCAGTTCACTATCTAATCAACTTACAAATTTTCTCAGCCGCATTGCCATTTCCATAGTATGCTTCCTTTTTATCATAATCAATTACAGTATTCATAACTTTATCCACAATATCTTTTGCGTCTGGTTTTGCCAAAATGTTGTGATTGCCAACTAATGTCTCCACCCATTCCGTCTGATCACGAACGGTTACGCATGGTGTCCCCAATATATATGTCTCTTTCTGAAGGCCTCCTGAATCTGTAACCGCTTTTTTCGCATTTTTCACAAAATATAACATATCCAAATATCCCATCGGCTCTACAAAAAGAGTATTTTTATAGCCATGTGTCTCTTTGACTTCACGAACCAGTCCTTTTGTCCTAGGATGAACTGGAAAAATAACAGGTGCATCTAACTGTTCAAAAGCATCTAATATCTCTTTTATTTTCTCAATCGAATCTGTATTTTCCGCTCGATGAATTGTTGACAAATACCATTCTTTGACAGGTGTAATTTCTCCAAATAGCCCTTCTAAATGTGCAAAATAATAATCTGCCGGTTTTTCATCCAACATTTTTGAATAATATAAAACCGCATCACACATAACATCACCGACATTGTGCACGCCCTCAGTCAAACCTTCTTTTCTCAAATTCTCAACAGCTACATTTGTAGGACATAACAGTAATGTAGAAATTCGGTCTGTCAAAATGCGGTTTTGCTCTTCCGGCATACGCATATTAAAAGAACGAAGTCCTGCCTCCACATGAATAATTGGTATATGAATTTTAGAAGCTGTAATAGCACCCGCAAGTGTTGAATTTGTATCGCCATATACTAATAAATAGTCCGGCTTTTCATTCAACAAGATTTCTTCAATCCCAACCATCATTTCCGCTGTTTGCTTCGCATGCGTTCCAGAACCGACACCAAGATTGATGTCTGGTTTTGGAATATGCAATTCCTCAAAAAACACATCTGACATATTATTATCATAGTGTTGTCCTGTATGAACTAAAATCTCTGTATGTTCTTTTCGTATTACTCTCGAGACTGCTGCCGCTTTTACGAATTGCGGTCTTGCCCCTACAATCGTAACTATTTTCATATTCTTTTCTCCTATAATACTTCAATATTTTCTCTGTTCTCAATATTTTTCATCACATTTTTTGTATCAAAAATAGCAACTGCATTCTTTTGAATCATATCATAGTCCACATTTGTATGTGCTGCTGTAATCATAACCAGATCATAAGAAGCAATTACTTCCGGAGTGATATCTTTCAATCCTTGGTATTTTTCTCCTTTATATTTGTATTCTGAAATCCATGGATCATAAAATTCGACATTAGCCATCTCACGTTTTAAAACTTCAATTACACGAAGTGCTGGACTTTCACGATAATCGTCGATGTCTTGTTTGTAAGCAACACCCACAACTAGAACTTTTGCTCCGTTCATCGCTTTCCCATGACGATTTAAAATTTTACTTGCACGTTCTACACAATATTCTGGCATTTGGTCATTGATCATCATAGAGTTCTCAATCATAGATGTATGGAATCCATACTCTCTTGCTTTCCATGACAAATAATATGGATCTAATGGGATACAGTGTCCACCAAGTCCTGGACCTGGATAAAATGCCTGGAATCCGTATGGTTTTGTCTTCGCAGCATCCACTACTTCCCACATGCTGATTCCCAGTTTATTACAAAGCATTGTCAATTCATTTACCAAACCGATATTGATGTTTCTGTATGTATTTTCTAAAATTTTCTCCATTTCAGCAATTGCTGGTGAAGATACTTCGTAAACATCGCCTTCCAGTACCGCTCTGTACATTGTTGCAATTACTTCTGTAGCATCTTTTCCAATTGCTCCTACTACTTTTGGTGTGTTCTTTGTTTTATAGATCAAATTACCTGGATCAACACGTTCTGGCGAGAATCCTAAATAAAAGTCCTCTCCACATTTTAATCCTGAACCTTCTTCTAAAATTGGTTTAATTAATTCTTCTGTTGTTCCCGGGTATGTTGTAGATTCTAACACAACCATTGTTCCTTTTGTTAAATATTTTGAAATTGCCTCTGTTGAAGATTTCACATAGCTGATATCTGGCTGTTGATGTGTATCCAATGGTGTTGGCACACAGATAGCAACAAAATCAACATCTTTTACAAAGCTAAAGTCTGTTGTTGCTGTAAGCATTTTACTCTCTACTAATTCTTTCAAATCACTATCAACAACATCACCAATATAGTTGTGTCCTTCATTTACTAATTTTACTTTTTCATCTTGTACATCAAAACCGATTGTTTTAAATCCTGCTTTCGCTTTTTCTACCGCAAGCGGTAATCCTACGTAACCTAATCCTACTACACCTACTGTAATTGATTTTTCCTCGATTTTTTTTAATAACTGCTGTTTCATTTTTATTTCCTCCTAATAGTTATTCTTACCACTTAAATCTTTTTCAACTTGATAAGCTCTTGCTTTCCAAGTGTTTTTCTCTAATGTATTACAAATATTATTTTCCATTTTTTCAAGAGTTTGTTTATTCTCGTTTATCTCTTTTAATAGATTTCTTAAATCTTCTTCACTATACGGAACTTCCCACCCAACTGCATTTTCTCGTACAAACTCTCCTGCCGCTGTATTTTCAGTTGCAATAACTGGTTTTTTATGACCTAAATATTCGAAAAGTTTAATTGGCATTGCAAAACTTCTATATTCTTCACTTTCAAAGAACAATGAACAAATATCCGTTTCTGCATAATATTTCTCCAACTCTTCCCCCGATTTATGAATAATTTCCACTCTATCATTCAAGTAACGGGAGTAACCTGCTTTATGTTCTTTCCACTCATTTTCTCTACAACAAACAACTAACTTCACAAATGGTAATTCCTTTACAACTTGAAACAATTTTGTCAAATTATATAGTCCACTAATTCCACCAACATAAAAAATATTCAGTTTTTGATTTACCTTTTTCTTACAGTGTTCCTCTTCATTCAAAGTTCTCGCCTCACAACCTGGCGGTAATTCCTTGCATATAATTGGAATATCAACATATTTCTTCATTCTTTTGGAAGGAAGATACAATATATCCACATACCTTTTGTATTTTTTCAAGTCATAATAAAACATTGGCAATGTAACCATTCTTTTCCCAAATGAAACTCCCTGCTTATATAGTGGAAATTTCCAATAGACATCTCGATAAAAAAGCCCAATCTTAATTCCATATTTTTTACAAAATTTAAAAAAACCAAAATCTAAAAATGGATACTTGGGAATATGATTTTTTTCTGTCAGCAATGTTGGTGTTGTTGAATTCTCAGCATATAAAAATTCGTATTTAACCCCATTTCTAATATTTCGTTTTATTTTTTCAATCTGTGATTTTCTTTCTTTTCCATATCCCATTACATAGTCGACATGGTAGCCTATCTCTTCAAATGCTTTTATCATCATTTGTGGTCTGACACTTGACCCCGACTTGCTAGTCTTATCTATATAATTGGGAATATGAAAAATACATCTTTTTTCTTTCACTCTTTTTTCACTCTCACTTCTTCATATAATTTTTCCATTGTATCAACATTCTTTTCCCAATCATACAATTCCTCTACTCGTTTTCTTCCAGCTTTTCCCATGCATTCTCTTTTTTTTCTATCTATAATCAATTCTTGTAATTTCAATGCAATCGCCTTTTCATTTCCTATTGGAACAATATAACCATTCTCGCCATCTGCAACAACCTCTTTAAAACCGTCTGTATCTGTCACTACAACCGGAAGGCTCATAGCCATCGCTTCTACCACAGCCACTCCAAAGCTTTCTTTAAAGCTTGTTGCACAAAAAACATCAAATTGGGATAGCACTTGAGGTACATCTTTGTTTGGGATCTGACCTTTTAAGTATATCACATTCTCTAATGAAAGTTCTTGAATTAGTTTTTCTAGTTCTTCTTTTTGTGGTCCATCTCCATAGATTTCCACCTGCAATTGTTTACAAATTTCTTCGTATCCGTCTTTTACCAAATTTTCACTTAAAATCTTTACTGCCTTTATTAGCTCTGCAATTCCATACAAAGGTTTCAACGTTTTTATTGTTCCTATCAAAATCTTATGATTTTTCTTTTCTTTTTCTTCCGTGCAACCTTTAAATTTCTCTAAGTCAACTCCAAATGGTGTAATCCCTATTTGTAATTTAGGCATTTTCAAAACGTCTCTAAGTTCGTTTGCCATACAATTGCTAGTAGATGCGATTTTCTTCGCATGAAGAACATTCTTTTTTAGAATACTTTTATTGACAAAACTTTTATTTGGAAAATCATATACGTCACTTCCCCATACCGACAATAATATTGGGCACAATTTGCTTTTTCTGGCCAATGTTCCATATCCACTTGCATAATGAACATTTATTATATCCGGCGAAATCTCTTTCTTCAGTTTTCGCAATTCTTTCGCATTCAAATAATATCCTACTCCACCCTTATATTTCAACTGGTGCTGATGTATATTTTTATTTATTTGATCCATCTTTGGCTCATGCCCTTTATTATATACCAAATAAACTTCATGTCCCCTACTCGCTAGTGCATTTATCCATTTGACAGTATGTATGCTGTTCGCAGCCGATAAAAAAAGTATCTTCATCATTTTTCTCCTACTACATTACTGAATATTTTTTCCAAACACGTTGTCAGATATTGATAATCATATTCTTTCTTCAGTTGCTTTGCATTCTCACGGACAACTCTTCTTTCTTCCTCAGTAATGTCTACCAACTCTTTGAGCCTTTTTGCATAATCTCTGCTAGATGCAAACTTTTCACTCTTTCCTAAATGATACTCATTTATCAAGTCATATTTCTGTGGGAAATTACAAACTATTGGATTCTCACTTGCAATATACTCAAAAAGTTTATTCCAACTACACCCATATTTCGTCAATCCGGTATTTTTCACATTGATAATATTTACATCTGCCTTACTCAATATATATGGTATATATTTTTTCTCAACCTTCCCTTTGAACACTACATTTAACTTTTCTTCGCAAGCAAATTTCTCCAGTTGCTCCTTCTCAGTCCCGTCACCATATATCAAAAATTTAATATCGTCTCTATGCTTCTCTTTTAGAACCTTTGCAGCTTTTATTAATTGTCCCAAGTTATTTGCAAGGCGGATCGAACCCACATAAACTATTTTTTTATCATTTGACTCTAAATCTTCATCACAAACATGATTGTTTCGTTTATTGTATTCAAACTCCTCTAAATCTACTCCATTGTTAATATGGTGTACTTTTCGTAAATCTATTGCTTTATCCCAGCCTTTATCTTTAATATACTCCTTGCCTCCTGGCATAGTAAAAATCAATCTGTCCGCCTTCTTATAAATCCACTTTTCCAACTGATAAAGTATCTGAATAATCGGATTTTTTCTGGACATGCCATTATACTCTACAATCGACTCCGGCCAAAGATCTCGGACTTCCACAACAACTGGAATTTTTTTCTTTCGACCAAACACCAACGCAAAAAATGCCACAAACAAATCCGGTGACGAAGTGTAGATTACATCGGGTTTTTCTTTTTTGAAAAAAAGCTTCATTGTTTTCCACATTTGAAACGGCAATTCAACCATATTCAGTATTCTTTGCAAACCATTCCCTCTGTAATCTCTGCTTTTCACAAACGTGTACTCAATTCCGTCCACTATCTCTTCTTTATAAAGCGATTTATCACGAATCATATTAATGTCCGTATTGTGTATCTTACTGGAAGTAAATATTTTTACTGTATGACCATTTTTCTGTAGATATTTCGAAAAATAATAATGTCTTACTAATCCTCCCATACTCGGTGGAATTGCATAATGATTAACAATCCATACATTCATGCGTGTCGTTCTCCTCTACTATTTTATCACTGCTATCACAGTGGCAAACATTGTTTTTATATCATCCCAAAAACTGAATTTTTCAATTGCTCTTAAATTATACTTCATCTTCTCCGGCAGCACCTGATGGATATATACCTCATCTGCATTCTCTGCCGACTCAAGCAATCGTTCCTCATCTTTATACTCTATACTTGCTCTTGAGGTTATTCCAGCCGGCATAAGCAGAGTTGCTTTCATCTCATCTGTATAATGTGCAACATATTTTTCTACTTCCGGTCTTGTCCCAACAAAAGACATCTCACCTTTTAACACATTAAAAAGCTGTGGCAACTCATCCAATCGACAACCTCTAAGCATCTTTCCCATACGAGTTACTCTGGAATCTCCCTTTGTTGTTACCTGTGTTCCGATCTTATCCGCATTATTTACCATTGTGCGGAATTTAAAGATACGAAACGGTTTTCCATATGTTGTCACTCTTACCTGACGAAACATCACCGGTCCCGGTGAATCTATTTTGATCAAAATACTCAGAAAAAGTAATATCGGTGAAAGAATTACGACAAGCAGACTCGCAACTATGATATCAAAAATTCGTTTTGCCAGCAAACTTCCCTTATGGCATTGCAGTATTTCATAATATTTTTTTACTTGTTCCACTTGCATTTCTTTCGGAAGGTCATTCCATTTTCTCATGATCTACTTAATTCCTATTCTATACATTCTTTAAAATTTTGAATTACATAATCCACTTCTTCATCAGTCAATTTCGTATGAAGCGGCAAGGTAATTGCATTTTCAAACAAATCGCACGCATTCGGATAATCTGCCTTATCAAATCCCAGACTCTTATATGCTGTCAACATTGGCAACGGCTTATAATGTACATTCGTAGCGATTCCACGCTCTGCCATCTTTATAATAATGTCATTGCACTCCTGTCTTGTCTTTCCGTTCACTCGTACCAAATACAGATGTCCGCTTGAAACAAAATTTTCTCCATAATGCTGCAGCACAGTAATCGGAAGATCTTTTAAGCCCTCATTATATTTTTCAATAAGCGCCTTTCTTCTCTCCAAAATTCCCGGATATCTTTTCAACTGCACAAGTCCTAATGAAGCCATAATATCCGTCATGTTGCATTTAAAATAAGGCGCCACAATATCATATTCCCACGCGCCAAGCTGTGTTTTTGCCAACGCATCTTTAGACTGACCATGCAGTGATAACAGCATAAACTGTTTATACAGCGCATCATTATCCACACCGTCTATATCTCTCCACACTAAGGCTCCACCTTCCGCTGTCGTAAGGTTCTTCACGGCATGAAAAGAAAAGCTTGTAAAATCAGCAATTTCTCCGCAATGTTTTCCATCACGCATTGCGCCAAACGCATGTGCTGCATCTGCAACTACTGCAATACGTCCTAATTTTCCCTGCAGTTCGCTGCTCGCCTGAAACAAACTCTTCTTTCTCTCTATAATCTCATATATTTTTTCGTAATCGCAGATTACTCCGGCTATGTCGACCGGAATAATTGCTTTTGTTTTTTCTGTAATAGCTTCTTCTAACGCCTCATAATCCATCTCATACGAATCTTTCTGCGTATCTACCAAAACTAATTTTGCTCCCACATGACAGACAACACTAGCAGATGCAGTGTAGGTGTAGGCGCTTGTAATTACCTCATCTCCTGGTCCTATCCCCAGAACACGCAATGCCATCTCTGCACACGCTGTTGCAGAATTCAAGCACACCGCTTTGCTTGTATTGCAAAACTTTGCAATGTTCTGCTCAAACAACTTTGTTTTGGGACCGGTTGTAATCCATCCGCTTTTCAGTGTATCGACTACTTCTTCGATCTCTTCCTCCGTGATATCCGGCGGTGAAAATAATATATTCATTTTACTCATAACTACTCCTCCATGACTGGTCCTTCATGACTCGCTCTTCCAAGCTTGCAAAATTCCTGATAGATTGCAGAATCACGTTCTTTATCTTCTTCTCTGATATGATATGTCGGCACAATACCAGAAACAATTTCTTTTACATCAAACCGTTCATCAATTGCTGCCTGCTCTAACTTTCTCAATTCACTCAAGAAATGAACCTCGTCAAATTCCAATGGCTTTCCTATATATATTAATTCGTTTTCTGTTTTTTGTAAACCTTCTTCTTTTGTCAGAAGCTCTTCGTACAATTTTTCTCCTGGGCGAAGTCCTGTATATTTAATTTCCATGTCTACACCTAAAGTATAACCAGAAAGACGGATCAAATTCTTTGCAAGATCCGCAATCTTAACCGGCTCTCCCATATCCAGCACAAAGATTTCTCCACCTTTCGCATATGCCCCTGCCTGAAGCACAAGTGAAACAGCCTCTGGAATTGTCATAAAATAACGAATGATATCTGGATGAGTGACCGTCACCGGTCCGCCAGCTGCCATCTGCTTTTTAAACAGTGGAATTACACTTCCATTACTTCCAAGCACGTTTCCAAATCGAACCGCTACAAACTCTGTATTAGAATATCTACTAAATGTCTGAATAATCATCTCACACATTCTCTTAGATGCGCCCATGATATTTGTCGGATTTACAGCTTTATCTGTAGAAATTAAAACAAATTTCTTCACACCATACTTGTCCGCCGCACGTGCTGTCTTATACGTTCCAAATACATTGTTTTTAATCGCTTCATTTGGGCTGTCTTCCATAAGCGGTACATGCTTATGCGCTGCTGCATGATATACAATATCCGGCCGGTATAATTCCATAACACTCTCGATACGCTTTGTATTTCTTACAGAACCAATCAATGTCTCTAAATGCAGCATCGGATATTTCTTTTTCAATTCCTGTTGAATATCATATGCATTATTTTCATAGATATCAAATATAATCAAACATTTCGGATTATATTTTGCCACCTGTCGGCAAAGTTCGCTTCCGATAGAGCCACCGCCACCTGTAACAAGAACTGTTTTTCCTTTTACATATCCAAGAACACTGTCTAAATCAATATCAATTGCATCTCTTCCAAGCAGATCCTCAATCGAAACTTCACGAAGTTTTGAAACGCTGACTTCTTCTGTAATAAACTGATACATTCCCGGAAGCACTTTCAATTTACATTCTGTCTGATTGCAAATTCTCAAAATGTCTCTTGTGACTTTTGTCCCTGCTGAAGGAATTGCCAATACAATTTCGTCCACGTTATATTCCTTGGCTTTCTCAATGATCGTATCTTTATTGCCCACAATCGGAACACCGTGTAGATATTTTCCTTTTTTTGATGGATTATCATCAATGACACATACAACCTTGCGGTTCAAATGTTTGCTGAATTTCAACTCATGAATAATCATGCTTCCAGCTTCTCCGGCTCCAATGACCATCGTATTTAAAATTCTTTCTTCCGGTCTGTTCAAACCGTGCATCACAATACGAAGCCCTCTATATGAAAATCTTGTGACAGTTGTTGTCATCAATAGCAAGAAGAAATAAAAGATATAGTAACTTCTCGGCACTTTCAATACTAAGAACTGCATTCCCAATGCCTGAAATGCGGTCGACAAAATACAGGCTCCAAAAATAAGCGTAAATTCATGCACACTCGCAAATGACCATACACTCTTATATAGTTTCATCAAGATAAAGATCACAATTGTTGTGATAATGTTAATCAGCATATAGCTCTTGATACTGTTAATATATTCCTGTGGTATCCAGCTATAGTGCAGCTCATGTCTGATAATCAAAGACAAATATGCATTCACAACAATGGTCAATACATCTACGATAAACAGCATAAACATTCTTGTTCTTGAGCTTCTCCAGTTTATTATATTTTTCATACTACTCCCTCTTTACAATTTTATTGCAAATTCTTACAATTTTTTTACATACTTTATTATAATATCAGATTTAGCTCTTTTATACAATATCTATCTTCTTAAGTTTTTCTATATGAAAACGGAGATGTAAAAATACATCTCCATTTTATCCTATATACTATAATTCTTTTATCAATCGAAGGATTTTATACCCATAATCTTCCGCTGTTGCCCAACCATATCCATTTGGGTTCTCTTTCTGCCCTAACCATTCTACATATTTTGCTGATCCTCGTTTTACCAAATGGAACCTTGGATCAACCTGTGTATTATTGAGTGGCTTTTCATTCGCATAGGCTTTTAAATGTTGTATCTGCGCCCTGACTCCTTCTCTTACAGTTTTAAACGTTGCTCCTTGTGCACCGCCATCTAAAGCACCAATACCAGCGAAATTATACTGAGAAATCTGTACTGCTCCGCCAAATTTCAACCAGCCCGTTTCAACCATAGCTTGCATAAATGCGACTTCTACTTTGATACCTTCTGCCTTTGCTTCTTCTACATAGATTTGGCAAAACTTTTCTATCGTTGGTGCATCAGAATTTTTATAAAAAATTGGATAAACACCATTTTTTCTTTTAAAGTACATAGCCAGACTGTTTGCAGTTACAGCACTTGTACCTTCAATCAAATATCCTTCTTGTCTGACTCCATTTTTATCAAAATAGTACTCTTCTCCATCTATCGTCTGCCAGCCAGTTACTCTTACTCCATTACTATTTAAATAATAGTAAGTACTTCCAAACGACAGCCAACCGGTGTGCATATGACCATCTGACATAAAGTAATATTTCTTTCCGGCTATCGTCTGCCAGCCTGTTACATACTCTCCATTTTTATCAAAGTAATATTTCTTCCCATTTATTGTCTGCCAGCCACTCCTTTTTATATTATCTTTCCTTACTCCATTTTGGTCAAAATAATATTCTTTTCCGGCTATCGTCTGCCAGCCTGTTACTCTTATCCCCTCACTATTTAAATAATAGTAGGTACTTCCAAACGACAGCCAACCTGTATGCATATGACCATCCGGCATCATATAATAATAAGTACTTCCAAATGATAGCCATCCATTACTATATCTTGTTCCATCCGGCATAAAATAGTATTTCTTTCCGGCTATCGTCTGCCAGCCTGTTACACGCAACCCTTCATCATTCATATAATAATAGGTACTTCCAAATGATAACCAACCGGTATGCATATAGCCATCCGGCATCATATAATAATACCGACTCCCGAATGATAACCAGCCGGTGTGCATATGACCATCTGACATAAAGTAATATTTCTTTCCGGCTATCGTCTGCCAGCCTGTTACATACTCTCCATTTTTATCAAAGTAATATTTCTTCCCATTTATTGTCTGCCAGCCACTCTTTTTTATATTATCTTTCCTTACTCCATTTTGGTCAAAATAATATTCTTTTCCTTCTATTGTCTGCCAGCCCGTTACTCTTATCCCCTCACTATTCAAATAATAGTAGGTACTTCCAAACGACAGCCAACCAGTGTGCATATGGCCATCCGGCATCATATAATAATAGGTGCTTCCAAACGATAACCAACCATTGCTGTACCTCGTCCCATCTGGCATAAAATAATATCTTTGTCCATCTATCGTCTGCCAGCCCGTTACTCTTATCCCCTCACTATTCAAATAATAGTAGGTACTTCCAAACGATAGCCAACCGGTGTGCATATGGCCATCCGGCATCATATAATAATATCGACTCCCAAACGATAACCAGCCGGTGTGCATATGACCATCTGACATAAAGTAATATTTCTTTCCGGCTATTGTCTGCCATCCTGTTACCCGATATCCATTTCCATCGAAATAGTATGTTTCTCCTGAAATATTCATCCACTGGTTTACTACGTACTTCCCATTCGTTAGATATTTCCACTTATCTCCAACCTGAACCCACTGTCCTTTACTCAGTCCCAAGTACTTTGCGATTCCAGTTGCATCTGCAACACCGAGCTTCTTTAATCCTGCCTCAGTTTTCAAGAACTTGTTCACATCATTTGCATTGCTCAAGAAAGCATGTTCCACAATAATTCCCGGTATTCCAGCTTCTTTCGCACAGATTTGAACTGAATAATAATCTGAAATAGAACCATCTGGATATTTCTCATTGACAGTAGTATCTTTGCTGTAAATCGGTGTCGGACGTTTGTTTAAACCAACTGCTGTCAGTTCATTTAATATTTTCTCTGCAAGTTCTTTTCCCTGCGTTGACAATTGTGGTTTCCAACTACTATTCGGGATAATAATTTCTGCACCATTTGCGCTGGCAGCTCCTGAATTCAAATGAAGACTTACATATATTTTTGCTCCTGCCTCTGCTGCTGCCTGTACTCTTTTCTCAATACAAGCTCCCGAAGTTCCCGTTTTCGGATAAGGACACGCTGCAGTTGTTCTTGTCATATAAACTTTCACACCATTATATGTCTCTAATTCTGCCTTTGCATACTTCGCTATTTTTAAAGTCAATTCTTGTTCTGTCAGACCTGACCCACTTGTCCCGCCATGTCTGTTATCATGTCCAGGATCCAGCGCCACGACAATCTCACCCGCTTTTTCTGCGCTTCTTATTCCCGCCACTGCTCCCATCTCTTCTGAAACGGCAGTTAACGCTGATGCAATATTATCCTGTGCCTCAGTTTCTCCATTTTCGTCAATCGTTACTATCGATGTCTCCACTGCATCTTCCGGATCCAACGGCTGCAATTCTTCAATCCCATCGTATGCTTTGTTCACTCCAAATTCTGCTTCTACATTTAAGTCAGTTAATAAAAAACATTGTTCTTGCTGATTTTCCTCAAATCTGATGTCTGTTACCTTATATGTGCTCTGCTCACTTTCATCCACATATTCTTTCGAGAACACATACAGATATCCAGACTGATTACTGCATGTCCATTCTTCTGTTGAACCATCTTCTTTTTGCACAGTAATCCGCATATTGCTTATCTGTTCTGTTCCATCTCCCCAAGACACAACAATGTTTTGTGTGTTCGGTGATTCCAAATAGGGACTTTCTACCAAAATATAATTCAATCTGTTTTCTGCTTTTACTGTATTGGCCGCGTCTGTTTCAGCTACTTCTGTTTCTTCTACCGCCGAACTATTGTCCATTGCCAATGATGTGCTCATCTGAAAATCAGAAAACACCATCACTGCAAGCAGAATAATTGCCACAAACCTTTTTCTTATGCTTTTCATCTTTTTTTCCTCTTCACTCTCACCTAATCATAGCTGATATATCCTTCCAAAACGGCATGTCCTGTATCAAGCGGATTTCCGTTTTCTGTAATTTTAACTCCATCACAATCATACGCCTCTGAGTATGTCCTAACAACACATTCTAGTACCTGTTCCGAACCGGTCGTCCCCATTCCTCTTAGATAATCACCAAATGCTGTATTAACATCTAAATCAATCTTCTCTTCGGAATCATTCACAGAAACACTTTGAACCTCACAAGTTTCAGATAATACAGATGCTTCTTTTAATTTGGCAACAATTACTTCCTGTAACTCTCCTGCCACAGTCACCTCATCTCTAGTAATTTCTCCTGTTGTTTCGTCTATATAATAGACTCCTAATTTCTGCTCTATTTTATCTGTGCCATTCTCTAATTCCTCTTCTGCATCATCTTTTACGCTCTCATTTTTCTCTGGTTCCTTTTCCGGCTGACTTGTCTCCCCTTTGCTACAACCAGAAAAAGCCAACATCACAGCAAATAGTACCACTACTATTTTTCTTTTCACTTTTTCACCTCCTAATTAATTATATTCAGTTCCAATTTACTATATCTTCCTACATTTTTCAACAAAAAAGCATAATATTGTCTTTTTTCTTCTATCTATAGAATTCCTCTGTTTCTCTTTTTTGAATATTTGCCCGAAACGGCATCGACTTATTTTCATTCATCGGCAAGCTTAGCCAGAACTGCTAAACTTGCCGACAATCAGACTCGGGGACTCCCCGAAATGAATTTTCTAAAACAACTTTTCCGGATACACACCGCCATCTACAAGCGCACGCACAGAAGCGACCACCGCCGCTTTATCCTCTTTGTAAGTCACTCCAAACCACTTGTCGTGTGAACGCAATACTTTTACATCTGCGCTTCCATCCGCCAATAAATCTCCAACAATTGTAGGTAAAAGGTATTCTGCTTTTAAGCTATTTTCTTCAACCTTTGATAAAAATTCTCGAAATCCCTTCTCAAGTACTTCAAAAAACTCGGGATGTAATCCCCACATATTCATAGAAACAGGAGAATGTACATCAACTTCTACCATTCCATCTTCCGTGCGAACAGCAGCTCCTTTTTCCGTCTTTTCAATATTGGAAGTCTCAACAATATCTGTCAGCATATGATTTTCATCCACTTTACAGATTCCTCTTGTCACTCCGCCATTTTCACTCAAAGTATTTCCCAGGACAAATCCAACCATACTCACCTGAAGTTTATCATTTCTTTCCTGCTCCTGAATCAGATGATTATACGCCTCCACATAAGCTTCTTTTCCGTAATAATCATCTGCATTAATTACTAAAAACGGTTCACTCACAACATCTTTACAGCAAAGAATTGCCTGACCGGTTCCCCAAGGTTTTGCTCTGTCAGCATATTTTCCTTTAAATTCTTCTGGAATATCCGAAATCTCTTGATATGCATAAGCGACCTCTACAACTTTTTCAATCCTGTTTCCAATCACTTCTTTAAAATCTTTTTCTAAATCCTTGCGGATAACAAATACAACCTTATCAAACCCAGCTTCCATAGCGTCATAGATAGAATAATCCATAATGATCTCGCCATTTGGTCCTACTGGTTCCAACTGTTTAATTCCTCCGCCAAAACGACTTCCAATACCTGCTGCCATAATTACTAACGTTGCTTTTGCCATCTTCTTCCTCCTGTTCGCTATTCGCCAAGCCCTTCTTCTACGATTCTCGCCATCTCTTGCATAGCTTTTTCTTCATCTTCACCTTCACAAATTAACTCAATCACATCACCTTTTTTTATACAAGCACCCAATACGCTCAACACACTCTTGGCATTGGCAGTTGTATTCTTGGAAAGAAATGTAATTTTACTTTGGAACTGCATTGCAGTCTTGCAAAACAGCCCGGCAGGTCTCAAATGAAGACCTGTTGGATTATTGATTGTCAATTTTCTTCGTACCATTCTCTTAGCTCCTCTCATTTTATTTTTTTGTCAAAATAACCTGTATCGTGGCGCCTCCGACAAAACTGCATCCTTCCGGAAGACTCGCTATTGTAACCGGAACATCATAGGTTCCTTCTTCACTGTAACTTTTCAAATCAATAGATGCCGCAATCTTCTCTGCAGACATATTTTCTAATGCTTCATCAAGTCCTTCAAACTGCAATTCTACATTTTGCTCCGGACCATATGAAAGTTCCATGCCTTCCGGCAAATTGTTTACCGCTATCGACCGTACCGGAATTGCAATATTTTTGATTCCTTCTTTTTCAACCAGAATATTTACCACTACGCTTCCCGCCGAACTGTCTGCCAAACTAATTCCGTCCGGAAGATAATCTGTAATATTCACCACAACCTTTGTCGTCTCTGTAAGATTTTCCTGTTTGAGCGCACTGCTTGCAACCTCTATGTCATCTATCTTTTCCACGTCTTCGCGATTTCCCATAATCGTAATACGCTGAGGTTCGATCTGAAGTCCTGACACTGCATACCCGCTTTCAGTTCCAATCTCTGATTGGTCAAACTTCAACTCCACTTCCTTTGTCTCCAGCAAATGCACTTTAATATTCACACCACTGCTGTCCACATCGCTGGATAGCAAGCTTTTATCTATAACATTGTCCGCTGAATCATAATAGATCAGTTCATCCGCCTTTAAGGTTGTATCTTCCGACAACCCCGACACATCTACTCTCGCAACCACTTTACTGATTCTTCCAAGTGATGACTTTGGACCACTGATATCAATGGACTGTGGTTCTGCTTCCAGCTCACCTATCACATAACCACTTTGCAAATCTCCTGTCGCAATCGCCGTAACCGGAAATGTCTTATTTTCGATATTTTCTTTCACAATCTGAATATTTCTCGGATTAGGTAATGCCTCCTTGTAATCTCCTTCAAAACCTTCTATGGTAATTCTTACCGGAACAGAACCTGATTGCTCTTCTTTTAAATCTGCAACCGCCTTAATATCCTCCGTCTTGATTTTTTCCATAATCGAACGTTCTGCCTTCACTGTAACTGCAATCTGCTTTACATCATCCGCAATTTTAAAGGTCTGCCCATGCTCTGTTACCACCTCCGGGTTTGCGACTGTGATCTCCGGATAAAACGTCTTTGTGACAATCGGTCTCGAAATATTCATCACAATAAGCCACAAAAGCGCTGAAAAAAGGAGTGCTATGAACTTTAGGACAAAATTATTTGTCAGTTTGTTTTTCATTCTTTCGCCTTCCTTTCCATATCATAGACCGTTTTTCTTCCAAAGATTTATTCTGTACATGGACAAGCTTCTCTCTTAAGAATTCCGGCTTCACATTCCGTGTAAGGTGTCCTCCCATTGCTATAGATACATATCCAGTCTCCTCTGAAACTGTAATCACAAGCGCATCGCTCACTTCACTCATTCCTACCGCTGCTCTATGTCTCGTTCCAAGCTCTTTGCTAAGTCCCATATTATCAGACAACGGCAGATAACATGTTGCCGAGACAATTCGATTACCTCTCACAATAACTGCTCCGTCATGAAGCGGTGTATTATGTTCGAAGATATTAATCAGCACCTGACTGGATACCAGACAGTCCAACTCAATACCTGTATTCTGATACTCTGTAAGCATAATCTCTTGCTCTACCACAATCAATGCTCCGGTCTTTACCTTTCCCATCTCATAACATGCCGTCACAAGTGCATCGATCGTCTTATCATCAAACCTTCCTGATTCTTTGCTTCGTTCAAACGGAACTACTGCAATCCAAAAATCTTTTTGCCCGAGACGCTCCAACGCTCTTCGCAGCTCCGGCTGAAACACGACAACTGCTGCTGTTGCCAGGACGCTGATGGAATTCGTTGCAATCCACAGAATTGTGTGCATCTTGAAGATAGCCGCGAGTAAAATAAAGACAAGCAGAACAATAATTCCCCGCAAAAGCATCCATGCTTTCGTATGTTTGATCCACACCATCAACTGATAAACCAAAAATGCAATAATAATAATCTCAACAACATCTGTCACCTGTATTTTCGGGAAATACAACTCTTTAAAATATATTTCAAAGAAATTCTGTAATTTCTGTCCCATTTTCTCACCTCCATCTCTTTCACATCTTTTTTACTAATGTTTTAATTCTTCTTCTAGTAATTCTTGAATCTCAAGTTCTTCTTGCAACGCTTTCGTAAGAAGCATCTCGTCGGTCTGGTTCTTCAGGATTTTTTCCTGCTTCAACTCATCCATCCGCGACGTCTCCTGACGTTCATTAATTCGTTTTACCGTTTTCTCAGGTGCAGTCACCGTCACTTTCGGGACTGCTTTTACATAATAAAAATACTCATCATCTTCAAATTGAAGATTCTCTGTTCTTGAATAGTCAACCGCAAATGCAAAAAACTCTAACACAAGCGCCAATAATATCGAAACAATTGTCCCAATAATAACCGCCACATACGGAACATCTACATGCATCGTGACTCTTCCGATCACCACTACGATCACATATACAAGTGCGCCTGAAACAATCGCAATCTTCCACGCATTATCAACTGATAATTTTCTCACACTATATACTACAAGTAAGCAGATCACAAATGCAATAATCGCAGTCCACATCTCCTTATTGTTAAATAACTGTTGCGCAAAAGCGGTGAGTTGGGCAAACATCTCTGAATCCCCTGCTCCTTTTATCGTTGTCTCATACGCTTTTACATATGTAACCATATAACACGCAATCGTTCCAAATGCAATCGGAACTGCACATAAAGGTCCTCCTGTCAATCCGTATACAATCGGTATCAGCATCGGTATCTTCAGTGTGAACGCAATCGGCATCAATAATAGAACAATCGCCTTATCCGGCGTAAATCGGAAATACAAAATAAACATGATTAAAAAAATCACTGCTGCCACCGCAGCCACACCCACGGACAACGCATAAAACTGTACAACTGTAAGTGCCACAGCCACTACCACTGTCGCTGTAATCGGCAAAAATGTACAAATCACTGCAAGACCAAGTGTGACCATCGGATTCGCTGAAATCTTCATAAACCCAATGTTACTGCTGATAAACATAAAAGTTGCCAACGCTAAAATAAACTGAACTCCTTTATCCACAATTTTAGAATATCTCGCATATAGTCTCAGTATAGTCTCTCTCACCTCAATCAAACGATCCATCTACATATTCTCCTTCTCGTAAAGCTTGTTTAACACTAACAGATTATGGCTATATTTTTTCACGCGAGTTCTGGCTTCACTATGCTTTTTCTGATAAAACCGCCCGCTCGCTATCCAATATGCGACTAACACAATCACATAGATTATCAAAATCACTGCTACTAAAATAATTGCTTTTACCAACGTCAGTTCTTCTAAAACCTGATCCATATATGCAATTCCAATCAGTCCGGCAACCATCGCATATCCGATTGTCGTCCAGATCATTGTCGCCAGCCTATGAAAGCTCACATAATCTTTCTTATAGTAAGAACTCACCTTAAAATCTTCTTTTCCTTCTTTTTGTTCGTAGGAAGCAAGCTGCACCATAAGTTTTACTCGTTCTTCATTCAACATAAACGTCACCTCTAAACTTGTTTTCCCCTCAAGACATTAGTTTCAGTATAGCATTATTCAGTATCCTTGTCCAATACTTATAGTCAAAAAACACACTTTTTGAACACCTCTGCTTTTCAATTCCTCTGCCACTGTATCAATTGTGCTTCCTGTCGTATAAATATCGTCAATGACCAACACCGTTTTGTAGTTCTTCCATTGACCTGTAACTGAAAATGCGTGCTTTAAATTTTGTTTTCGTTCCTTATCGTTCAGTTCTTTTTGCGGTCTCGTGTATCTGCTGCGTATTACAGATCTGCTGTCAACCGGAATTCCCATCATCTCTCCAAGATGCTTTGCTACAATCTCCGCCTGATTATATCCACGAAATCTCTTTTTCTTACGATGCAGCGGAATCGGAACAATCACCTCTATCTCCCACTCCCGTATCAGTCTGCCATAGATTCGAATCATCTCTTTCGCATAAAACTCTCCGTAAATACGTCTGTTTTTATATTTGAACTGATATATCGACATACTGACCGGCATCTTGTGTATCCAGATACTTCTTCCTTGATCATATGCATGCACATTTTTCTGACAGTCATAACAATATTCTTGTTCAGCATAGCGAACCGGTTTACCGCACTTTTTGCATCTCGGCTCCGTTATATAAACTACCTTTTCTGCACAATCCTTGCACAATTCCTTGTCGCTGACTTTTCCACAAAAGCAGCATGTTTTCGGATAAATTATCCCCAAAATCTTTTTCCAAATGTTCATTATTTTACGGACTCTTGACACATCTCCTGGTTATCGTCTAAAAATCCTGTATGCATTCCGCCAGACTTGTATATCTGTTCTGCTCATTTGCATTTCGAATCATCTCTTGAAATGTCACATCGCTTCCAACAAGTGTTACACATTTTTTAGCTCTCGTCACCGCCGTATAGATCAAATTTCGGTGATAAAGCTGCCGTGGTCCCTGCAGAAGCGGAATCACAACCGCAGGGTACTCACTTCCCTGCGATTTATGTATGGTGATAGCATATGCCAACTCCAACTCGTCTAATAACTGAAATGGATAATTTACTTTCTTTTTTTCCTCATATTCGACTTCTACCGTCTCCGTATAAGAATTAATTGATGTAATTCTTCCGATATCTCCATTGAATACGCCGATTCCTTTATCTACGACAAGACCGTATTTCGTTGCAATCTCCCATTCCAGCTGATAATTATTTTTTATCTGCATTACTTTGTCACCAACACGAAAAAGCTTATCTCCATATTCTTTTTCTTCTTTACTTTTATCGGGCGGATTCAGATACTGCTGCAAAATCGTATTCAGCCGTTCCACACCCAAAAGCCCTTTCCGCATCGGAGTTAAAACCTGTATATCAAACGGATCTGCCCCCACATATTTCGGTAATTTCTTTTGAATCAGCGCAATCACAACACTGATGATCGTGTTGGCATCCTGTCTTTTTAAAAAGAAAAAGTCTCTGCTCTTATTATCTAAAATGACCTCTTCACCCCGATTGATCTTATGAGCATTCACCACAATGTCACTTTGTTCTGCCTGACGGAAAATCTTTGTCAATGTAATAACAGGAAAACATTCTGATTTGATTAAATCTTTCAAAACACTTCCCGCCCCTACAGAAGGAAGCTGATCCTGGTCTCCCACAAGAATCAGTCTTGTCCCAACCATAACCGCATTGAGCAGCACATGCATTAACGGCAGATCCACCATCGACATCTCATCGATAATGATAACATCTGTCTCCAGCGGATTCTCTTGATTTCTCGCAAATTCCATACGATTATCGTCATTTCCTGGCGCGTATGCCAATTCAAGCATCCGGTGAATTGTCCTCGCCTCGCACCCGGTCGCCTCCGTCATACGTTTTGCAGCTCGCCCTGTCGGTGCCGCCAGAAAAATATCCATACCTTCGCTCTCAAAAAAATGAATCATCGCATTGATTGTTGTTGTCTTTCCGGTTCCAGGTCCTCCTGTCAGAACCAGCACTCCATTCCTCACAGCTTCTTTCACTGCCGTCCGCTGAAGTTCGTCCAATGAAAGTTCTGCATCTTCCTCAATTTGCCGGAGTCTCTTTTCAATCGCATCCTCCGCAATATCGTAAGAAACATTCAAATCGTGAAGCATCTTTGCCGTATTTAACTCTAAATAATAGTAGTGCGCCGGATACACCCGGATTCCATCTTCTTTCTCTTTTAGAACAACTTTCTTTTCCATCGCTAAGTCCATGAGATACTTCTGTATATCACAGATCTCGACTTCCAAAAGCTGCATCGTTCGCCTGAGCAGCTCTTCCTGTGGAAGATAGACATGTCCGTCTGTCACACTCTGCAGCAGCACATAAAAAATCCCACTTCGTATCCTGAAATCGGAATCTGTATGAATTCCTACTTTCGATGCAATCTCGTCTGCTGTTTTAAAACCAACGCCCTGAACATGGTCTGCAATCTGATACGGATTCTCCTCCATCACACGATAAACACTCTGACCATAATGCTCATAGATTTTGGCTGACAAAGCAAGCGATATCCCATATTTTTGAAGATAAATCATTGCTTTTCGCATATCCTTCTTCTCTTCCACCTGCTCTGAAATCTCACGTGCTTTCCGTTCACTGATTCCTTTTACTTCCGCAAGACGCTCTGGTTCTTCTTCAATAATACGAAATGTATCGTCTTTAAATTTGCGTACAATTCTCCCTGCAAGCGCAGCTCCAAGCCCCTTGATCGCACCAGATCCCAAATATCGTTCAATTGATATCAAATCCTCTGGCTCTTTCACTTCATGTGAAATCACTTGCAGCTGCATGCCATACACATTGTGATTCGTATATTCCCCGGACACTTCCAGCATCTCACCCTCACTAATATAGGGAAAAGTCCCGACACATGTAAGCTCTCCATCTTTATTTGTTAAATGAAACACCGTATAGCCATTCTCTTCATTTCGGAATACGATATGTTCTACATATCCCTTTATGACTTCCAAAACCCCATCCTCCATATTCTCCGAGCAAAATTATTTTGCCGCCAGACGACAAGAGCCGTCTCTTCAAGAGACAGCCCTCAATCACTCTACACACTTACGCTTCTTTTCTTCCACTCATAAATTCTACAAACTGACCGGTTCCAACCGCAACAACTTTCATCGGATCTTCGGCAGTCATCGTGTTGATTCCTGTCTTTTCCTCGATCAACTCTTCCAATCCACGAAGGAGAGCTCCTCCTCCGGTCAGAACAATTCCTCGATCCAAAATATCCGCTGATAATTCCGGTGGTGTTCTTTCCAATACCGCAATAACAGCTTCCACAATCTGACTTGTTGTCTCTTTCAAAGCTTCTTCTGTCTCTGAAGATGTCACTGTCACAGTCTTTGGAAGACCTGTCACAAGATTACGTCCACGCACTTCCATCGTCTCTTCTTCCACCAATGGATAAGTTGTCCCGATTTTAATCTTGATATCTTCCGCAGTACGCTCTCCGATCAATAGATTATGCTTTTTACGCATAAATCTTACAATTGCTTCGTCAAAATCATCGCCTGCAATTTTAATTGATGTATTTACTACTGTTCCTCCAAGTGAGATAACCGCAATATCTGCAGTTCCTCCACCGATATCTACAATCATGTTTCCACATGGCTTTGCAATATCAATTCCTGCTCCAATTGCCGCTGCAACCGGCTCTTCAATCAAATGTACCTCTCTTGCACCAGCTGCAAAAGTCGCTTCTTCCACTGCCTTCTTTTCTACTTCTGTAACACCGCTCGGCACACAAATACTGATACGCGGCTTCTTAAAAGTTCTCTTTCCTACCGCTTTCTGTACGAAGTACTTAATCATCTTTTCTGTCACTGTATAGTCTGAAATAACTCCCTGTCTAAGCGGTCTTACAGCTATAATATTTCCCGGTGTTCTTCCAAGCATCAGTCTCGCTTCTTCTCCAATCGCCTTGATCGCATTGGTATCTCTGTCAAAAGCGACTACGGAAGGTTCTTTCAATACAACACCTTTTCCTTTTACATATACGAGAACACTGGCGGTTCCTAAATCAATTCCGATATCAACTGACATCTGATTTCTCCTTTCACTGCACTTATCTATTCTATCATCTTTCGTTATTATACATATACCTTACCTATTATAATAAAAATTCCAATAAATGCAAAGAGTTTTTTTTAATTTAAACTTTTTTTAAGGATTGCATCAATATATTTGCCTGTATGCGATGCCGGATTGGCAACAATCTCCTCAGGAGTTCCCGTTGCCACAACGGTTCCCCCTTTGTCTCCACCCTCTGGTCCTATGTCGATAATATAGTCCGCAGTCTTGATCACATCTAAATTATGTTCGATCACAATTACGGTATTTCCATCTGCTGACAGACGATGTAAAATTTCTGTCAATTTGTGCACATCCGCAAAATGAAGCCCTGTTGTCGGTTCATCTAAAATATAAACTGTTCTCCCTGTGCTTCTCTTACTCAATTCGGTTGCCAATTTAATTCTCTGTGCCTCACCGCCAGAAAGTGTAGTGGACGGCTGACCTAATCGAATGTAGGAAAGTCCAACATCATACAGGGTCTCCATCTTTCTTCGAATGCTAGGAACATTCTCAAAGAAATGAAGCGCCTCCTCCACAGTCATATTCAGCACATCATAAATGCTCTTTCCTTTGTATTTTACTTCTAACGTCTCTCTGTTATATCGCTTTCCATCACAGACTTCACACGGAACATATACATCTGGAAGAAAATGCATTTCAATCTTTAAAATCCCATCTCCTGAACAAGCCTCACATCTTCCGCCTTTGACATTAAAACTAAATCTTCCTTTTTTGTATCCTCTCGCCTTTGCATCCGCAGTTGCCGCAAAGAGATCGCGGATTAAATCAAAAACTCCTGTATACGTTGCCGGATTCGATCTAGGAGTTCTTCCAATCGGCGACTGATCAATGTCAATGACTTTGTCAAACTGTTCAATTCCTTCTATCCTCTTATGTTTCCCTGGAATTGTTCTCGCTCTGTTAAGATCCTTAGAAAGTCTTTTGTAAACAATTTCATTTACTAAAGAACTTTTTCCTGAACCAGAAACTCCAGTCACGCACGTCATTACACCAACCGGAAATGAAACATCAATATTCTTTAAATTATTTTCTGCTGCCCCAATTACTTTCAGCCAGCCTTTCGGTTCTTTGCGCACATCCGGTACCGGAATCTGCATGCGTCCACTCAGGTATGCACCAGTAACAGACTTCTTATTCCGCATAATCTCTTTTGCAGTACCTGCTGCAACAACTTCTCCACCATGTTCGCCCGCTCCCGGACCAATATCCACAATATAGTCCGCTTCCAGCATCGTATCTTCATCATGCTCTACTACAATCAAACTGTTTCCCAGATCACGTAGATGTTTCAATGTCTTCAATAGTTTATCATTATCTCGCTGGTGAAGTCCGATACTTGGCTCATCCAGAATATAAGCCACTCCAACCAGACCTGAACCAATCTGTGTTGCCAGACGGATACGCTGAGCCTCTCCTCCCGAAAGACTTCCTGTTGCTCTGGCAAGTGTCAGATAATCCAATCCTACATCCATCAAAAATCCAATACGCGCTTTGATTTCTTTTAAAATCTGTCCACCGATTAACTCCTGCGTCTTTGTGAGCTCTAATCCTTCCAAAAACTGCTGAAGTTTTTCAATAGAAAGCGACGTGACTTCCGCAATATTTTTATCTCCCACTGCAACTGCCAACGCGCTCTTTTTCAATCTCTGTCCGCCACATTCATGACAAGGCGTAATCCGCATAAAACTCTCATATTCCGCCTTCATCGTCTCTGAGCCTGTTTCACGATATCTTCTCTCTACATTTTTTATAATTCCTTCGAATGCAACATCATAAATACCTTCTCCGCGCTGCCCTTTATAATACACCTTCACTTCTCGTCCATTGGTTCCATGAATCAAAATATCTTTGACTTCCTGCGGATAATCTTGGAACGGCGTATCCAACGAGAAATTATATTCTTTACAAAGAGCTTTTAATATTGCTCTTGTGTAACTTCCTTTGTCTGTACAAGACTGCCATCCCATCACTACGATAGCGCCTTCATCTATACTTAACGATTGATCCGGGATCATCAAATCTACATCAAACTCCATCTTGTATCCCAGTCCAAAGCAAACCGGACATGCCCCAAATGGATTATTAAAAGAAAAACTTCTCGGTTCAATCTCTTCGATACTGATTCCACAATCCGGGCACGAAAAACTTTGGCTAAAATTCAAAGGTTCTCCGCCAATCACGTCCACAACCAAAAGTCCCTCCGCCAATGCCAGTACACTTTCAATTGAATCCGTCAATCTCTTTTGAATGCCTTCTCTTACAACAAGTCTGTCCACGATAATCTCTATATTATGCTTAATATTTTTGTCCAGAGAAATTTCTTCTGACAATTCATATAAATTTCCATCAATGCGCACACGTACATAACCGCTTTTCTTTGCCTTTTCCAGCAACTTTTCATGCCTTCCTTTTCGTCCTCTCACAACCGGCGCAAGAAGCTGGATCTTTGTTCCCTCCGGAAGCTCCATAATCTGATCCACCATCTGGTCCACCGTCTGCTTTTTTATCTCCTTCCCACATTTCGGACAGTGTGGGATCCCTATTCTTGCATAGAGCAGACGAAAATAATCGTAAATTTCTGTCACCGTTCCAACTGTAGAACGTGGATTTCGATTCGTTGATTTCTGATCAATAGAAATCGCCGGTGAAAGCCCCTCAATACTTTCTACATTCGGTTTCTCCATCTGGCCAAGGAACTGTCTCGCATAAGAAGACAGCGATTCCATATACCTTCTCTGTCCTTCTGCATAGATTGTGTCAAATGCTAAGGATGACTTCCCCGATCCACTTAGGCCCGTCAACACAACAAGTTCATTTCTCGGAATATCCAAATCTATATTTTTCAAATTGTGCTCATTGGCACCCCGTATTTTTATATATTGTTTTGCCATCGTATACTCCTAACCTTCCATATCCTGTAACTGCTTTTTCAGCTCAATCAATTTGTCGCGCAACTCTGCTGCCGCCTCGAAATTCAATTCTGCCGCTGCTTTCTTCATCTGCTTTGTAACATCTTTTATCAGTTTTTCCAATTCTTTTTCACTCATTGACTCCGGATCTTTTTCAAGACGCAATTCCTCCGCCGCTACCTTCTTAGAAATACTGATCAGATCTCGCACTGACTTTTTAACAGTCTGAGGTGTAATTCCATGTTCCTCATTGTATGCCATCTGTATCTTTCTTCTTCGTTCTGTCTCTTGAATCGCTTTTTCCATCGACTCTGTCACATGATCCGCATACATGATAACATGACCATCCGCATTACGGGCAGCTCGCCCAATCGTCTGAATAAGCGAAGTCTCCGAACGCAGGAATCCTTCCTTATCGGCATCTAAAATTGCAACCAATGTAATCTCAGGAATATCAAGCCCCTCACGCAACAGATTGATTCCGACAAGCACATCAAATACATCGAGACGCATATCCCGAATAATTTCTGTCCGCTCTAACGTATCAATATCTGAATGAAGATATTTCACCCGTATACCAAGTTCACGCATATAATCTGTCAAATCTTCTGCCATTCGTTTTGTCAACGTTGTAATAAGAATCTTATTTTTCTTTGCAATCTCCTTGTTCACTTCACCGACCAGATCGTCGATCTGTCCTTCCACCGGACGCACTTCAACCTCCGGATCAAGAAGACCTGTCGGTCGGATAATCTGATCCACACGCAAAAGTTCATTCTTTTCTTCATATTCTCCCGGCGTCGCAGATACAAACAACATCTGATTTACCTTACTTTCAAATTCTTCAAAATTAAGCGGTCTGTTGTCCTTTGCTGACGGCAAACGGAATCCATAATCTACAAGAGTGGACTTTCTAGACTGGTCACCCATGTACATTCCACCAATCTGAGGAATGGTCTTGTGCGATTCATCAATCATAATCAAAAAATCATCCGGAAAATAGTCAATCAATGTGTGCGGCGGCTGCCCCGGCGCCAGTCCTGTCAAATGCCTTGAATAATTCTCTATTCCCGAACAAAATCCCGTCTCTCGCATCATCTCAATATCGAAATTCGTCCGCTCTGCAATACGCTGCGCTTCCAAAAGCTTGTCTTCTCCTTTAAAATATCGGACTCTTTCTTCCAATTCTTCCTCAATCGCCTTTGTTGCTCGATCCAGCGCTTCCTTTGACACAACATAATGCGATGCTGGGAAAATCGCTACATGCTTCAACGCATTTTTAATCTCGCCCGTCAAAACATCAATCTCTGTTATTCTCTCCACTTCATCCCCGAAAAATTCCACACGAATTGCATAATCTTCCGAAACTGCCGGAAAGATCTCCAGCACATCTCCTCTTACCCGAAATGTCCCGCGTTTAAAATCCATATCATTGCGATCATACTGTATCTCAATCAACTTCGCAACAACCTCATCCCGATCTTTTATCATCCCAGGGCGTAGTGAAATTACCATCTCCTGATAATCAATTGGCGAACCTAATCCATAAATGCAGGATACACTCGCCACAATAATCACATCCCGTCGCTCAGAAAGTGCTGCCGTTGCCGAATGGCGCAGCTTATCAATCTCATCATTGATGGATGAATCCTTCGCAATATAAGTGTCAGATGACGGAACATATGCTTCCGGTTGGTAATAGTCATAATAACTCATAAATAGTTCTACAGAATTATTAGGAAAAAATTCCTTAAATTCGCCATATAACTGTGCTGCCAAGGTCTTGTTATGTGCAATTACTAATGTTGGTCTATTCAATTGTGCAATGACATTCGCCATCGTAAATGTCTTTCCCGAACCGGTTGCACCAAGAAGGGTCTGGCATTGGTTGCCTTCTTTAAAACCCTTTACAAGCTGGTCAATGGCTTGAGGCTGGTCGCCGGTTGGGGTGTATTCTGATACCAATTCAAAATGTTCCATATGTTTCTCCTCTGTTCAAATCAACCCTCATTTATTCCAAGTTTTTATCGTCCAATATTTCTGCTCAATGCCAAACGTTCATAGAGCGAACTTCCATACTGTCGAGCTAATTCATCTTTACTCCACCCATTTCTATATGCTCCTATCTCATAAAAATGGCGTTCTTCAATATTGTTTATTCGCATAAGAATAAGATAATGAGACCAGCTTAGATAAAATTTTCTCCCTTCCTGTGTAACTGGAAGTTTTTCAGATTGGGGAAACGGCGTTTCCCCAATTGAGTCCTTGGAATAAACCAGATAAAATTTACGCATAAGTTTTAAATTATCGTATGAATATCCTCTTCCAAATTTCTGTGTCAGTCTCTGAGACAATTCTTTCAAAATGTACTTCCCATATGCTGCACGTTCTTTTCCACTTTGTTCTTCTTCCACAATCATTCTCCCTGCTTCATAACAGAGGTATACCATCGTCATATTTACTGCAACTGATAATTTTTTTGCATTTTTTCTACCAAAACCGAATGCTCCTCAAATTTTGTGTTGAAACCCCTGACATTCCCGGAAAAGCTTTCCGCAAATCTTTACTCATCACATTCAGAAAGGATTTTCCCTATTTAGCATTTTTCTGCTTGCTGACAATATTTTTCCCAAGTTCCCAATATAAATCCAATAGTTCATAATTTATTTTAACATCATTAATCCAACTTTTAAAAAGTCTTTTACCATTGCTGGAAACCAAATACTTTCAGCCGAGTCATTCATCTTTAGTGGATTACCAAATCTAATGATATCTGTTTGTAAAATGTTATAAAATGTATCCACAGAGCAATAATGATAATATATTTTATTGTTCATCTTTTGCATCCACCACCTTTGCTGTTTCCAGCAAAACACGATCAAAATCACTCTGATACAATTGATCCTGCTTCACACGGTATTTTTCAAATTCATTTAGCGCATGTGTTTCTGCTATCTTAGCAGAAATACTCCCTGCATGTGTTAAAATTTCCTTCTTGGACAGTCTCAATAAACCTTCAAATTGTTCTGCCCAATCTTCCATTGTCATCGGAACTTGTTCTTCAGCCCGCATTTCTGCCAAATCTAAATAAGCATTAACAATCCTTGCCATTGCCGAAAGTTCCTGCTCAGTCAAATAATTTTTTGCGACTGTCACATCGAATCTTTGTATTTTCCCGCTAGGTGCATCTTTCCATGTTTGCAATCCCATGTTTTGCTTTTCACTGTCTGCTCTATGATAAATCACTTCTGCCGCTGTTTCTCCATGAATTGCCCAATGCAATTGATTTTGCACTTTTGCAAAAAATAGTCTTGTTGTTTGTGCTTTAGAGTCATAATCTATACTTGTCGCATAAATATCTGTAATTTTCTGATAAAATTTCCGCTCAGACAACCGAATCTCACGAATTCTTTCCAGTTGCTCTTCAAAATAATCTTTTGTTAATACAGTTCCAAAATTCTTTAATCGCTCATCATCCATCACAAATCCCTTAATTGTGAATTCTTCTATAATATCATTTGCCCACTTACGAAATTGAACTGCTCTAGGTGAATCAACTTTATTACCCACTGCAATAATGGCTTTTAAATTATAATGGTTCGTATTATAACTTTTTCCATCTGAAGCAGTTATTCGAAATTTTCGAATAACTGCATTCTCATCTATTTCTCCATCTGAAAATATTTTCTTCAAATGATAATTAATAGTATGTGTTTCTACATTATACAAGAGTCCCATCATTTTTTGAGTCAGCCACACATTTTCATCAAAATATATAGCATTAACATCACTTTCTCCAGTTGCTGTAATAAAGGTTAAATATTCTGCTGCTGAAGAACGTATCATAGATATCTCTTTCTTCTTTTTCATTCTCTCCCACCTTTCATAATTTCTATACCATATATTTCCCTTTTGTATGGAGAATATCTCTCTTGGTCATCCGTAAATAATCATCTATTCTGTTTCATCATAATATTCTGCTCTCAAAGAACAAATGTTCTTCTTTCATTTTATCTTATGTGCTGTTTTGTGTCAACTTTTCTTTTTAGGAATTTCTTGCACTTCCTTGCTATTTTCTTTGCTAATTTCATCTCTGCACTAGTGTACTTTATCACGCAAAAACCAGCGGAGATTCATCTTTCCCTGAATCTCCGCTGGTCTGATTCTTTATTCTATTACAATTCCATAATCTTTGCTTTATGTCTGATTTGTGGCAAAAATTTATTCAACAAATCTTCTGTCTTCATTTTCAAATGACTTGTATTAATCCCCGGATTGCAGCCAAACCATTCTTCCTGTGCAACTTCTTTGTCCACAATCAATTGAACATAATCGTCTTCGTCATTGATCAATCCCATGACAGACGCAGATCCCGGTTTCGTTCCAAGATGCTCTTTCATCAGTTCTCCTGAGGCAAATGAAAGATGCGGTACTCCGATTTTTTTACTCAATGTGTTCGTATCCAAAGATTTGTTTGCCGGAAGCACAACCAAAAAGAAACTCGTTTTTTTCTTATTGCACAAGAAAATGCTTTTTCGAATCTCTGTTCCAAGCGCCTTGTCAATCTCCTCACACTCTTCCATCGTCTCCACAACATCATTGTCGACTCTCTCATAAGAAATTTTCAGTTTATCCAGTATCTGATACACCTTTTTTTCTGTTGCTACGCGATCATCCGTCGGTGCTGTTGTATAAATATCACTAATATATATCATCTTAGTTCCCCTTTCTCTAATGCTTGTCTTTGATAAGGACATCTTAGCATTTTCGAGTAAAAAGAACTACCAAAACCTTAACAAAAAATATTAATATCTTAACATTTCATATTTTTATAAGCTTTTGGAGTAACACCAGTCATTTTCTTAAAACATTGAATGAAATGGCTCACACTGTTGAATCCAACCGCCCCGGAAACTTCCGTTACCGATAGTTCCGTCCCTCTTAGCAACTCTTTGCTTCTCAATATGCGGTATTCTGCCAGATACTCGTTCGGGCTTTTGCAGACAACTTCCTTAAATCCTCTGCAGCATTCTCCAACACTGACATTCCCTGCCTGCGCAATATCCGCCAGACACATCGGATGCATATACTGATTATGGATATAAGACAGCATCGCCTGTATCCGTTCCTGCTTTCTAATATAGCTGTTGGAAATTTTCTTTCCACTTTTCTCTATATTGCAAATCATCATGTACCATATCTCCACAATTTTTATTGCAATCTGATATTCTTCTCTTCCAACAGCTTGTCTTTTCTCTCTTCTTCTTTTAAACAGGAGCTCCATCTTTAGCAGAGTATCCAGTATCTCCTTCTGCCATGACGTTGTCCTTTTAAATTCAACTACCGCTATCCCGTAATTTCCCACATAGGGAAGCACAAAATTCTCCTCCATAGTACTCCCTGAGAAGAAAGATACTACCTTGTCCGGAAAATTAAAACTGAGATATCTGCCTCCATCGCTAATCTCTGTCGTTATATGGAGAAGATTTCGATTGATAAAAATTCCATTTCCTTCATCCAGCGTATATAATTTCCCATCTACTCTCAATTTCAGCTTTCCGCTTGTCACGACAGTAAACTGCAGTTCCTCATGCCAGTGCAAGTCCATATATCCCCTTCCCGATGGTTCAATATTCCCCTGCGTTACCGTGTACATCTCAATCGGAAACCCTTTATCCGTATAATAATTAATCTCACGTAATGGTTTTTCTATCTGCTTTGGATTGTATCTTTGCATTTTCATCACACTCTATTTAGAAAAAGTCTCGGTATTGATTCATATCATCATCATTATCGTAAAAGAAATCGTCATAATAATCATCGAAGAAATCATCACGCGGCTGTTCTTCATAGTACGGAGTCTGTTCTTCTATGGAAGGAACCTGACTCTCCACTGTGCCCGCTATCAAAATTATAGCAACCGCAAATACGGATAAAATCAGTCCAAATGCAGATGTCGCAATACCTGCAATCGCAAATCCACGTTCCTGTTTTCTCTTAGACAGATAATAGACCCCAAGTCCTGCTCCCACAACTGCACATAATCCGGACATCACCACCGTCCAGCACAAAAGAATAGAGACAATCCCAAGTACCATAGAGGTAATTCCCAGTCCTTTATATTGGTTATCCATCTTGTATCCCTTCTTTCTTCACACTACAATCAGTCTACCAGTCCAACCATCTCATTCACAGAAGTAAATCCATATTGTTTCATATAATCTTGAATTCCATCTACGATTTCCATCGTCACAGATGGATTATGGAAGTTCGCTGTGCCGACAGAGACTGCGCTTGCTCCTGCAAGGAGCATCTCGATTGCATCCTCCGCACTTGCGATTCCTCCCATTCCGATGATCGGCACTTTTACCGCATGGAATGCCTGATATACCATGCGGACTGCGATTGGATGAATCGCCGGTCCTGACACTCCGCCCGTTTTATTTGCGAGCACAAATTTGCGACGGTTAATGTCAATCTTCATTCCTGTAAGTGTATTGATCAGAGAAATTGCATCTGCTCCGCCTGCTTCCACTGCCTTCGCCATCTCTGCAATATCAGTCACATTCGGACTCAATTTCATGATGACCGGCTGTTTTGCATATTTCTTTACTGCTTTTGTAATCTCTTCTGCCGCTTTCGCATTCTGACCAAATGCAATTCCACCCTCCTTGACATTTGGACAGGAAATGTTGATCTCCAGCATATCTACACCCTCGTCTGCAAGACGTTCCACAACCTCACAGTAATCTTCTGTAGATTTTCCACACACATTCACGATAATCTTTGTGTCATACTGTTTTAAAAACGGAATGTCTCTCTCACAGAACAATTCAATCCCCGGATTCTGAAGACCTACTGCATTCATCATTCCACCGTATGTCTCTGCAACTCTCGGTGTCGGATTTCCCGCCCAAGGAATATTTGCAACTCCTTTTGTCGTGACGGCTCCAAGTCTGTTCAAATCAACAAACTCTGCAAATTCTGCCCCCGAACCAAATGTACCGGATGCCACTGTCACCGGATTATTCCACTCTACACCTGCAATATTTACTTTCATATTCATTAGATCTCCACCTCCGTAGACAGGAATACCGGACCGTCCTTGCAAATGCGCTTGTTATTTACATTGCTGTGGTGATCCTTTTCTTTTGACTGGCATACACACGCAAGACATGCCCCGATACCGCACGCCATTCTCTCTTCCAGAGAAATATAACATTCAATTCCTTGTTCCTCTGCATATTGTTTGATTGCGCGAAGCATTGGAGTAGGTCCACATGCGTAAATGATATCCGCCTCAAGTCCATTTTCACGAATCGCATCCATGACATTTCCTTTTGTTCCGACACTTCCATCCTCTGTCGAGATATACACGGTTCCATTTTCCTCAAACTGCTCCTTTAAAAATGTATCTGCATCACGATATCCCATGATAATCTGCTTCTCACAGTCAAGCTGTTTTGCAAGCTCCAAAATCGGCGGAACTCCAATACCTCCACCTATCAAAAATGCTCGTTTCCCTTTTCCTGCTTCTAACGGAAAACCATTCCCTAAAGGTCCAATGATCGGAAGTGTATCTCCCGCTTTCATCTTGGAAAACTGCTCTGTCCCCGTCTTTTCTGCTGTCACACGGTATACAACCCGAAGTTTCGATGTTTCCGTATCAATCTCGCAGATACTGATCGGTCTTGGAAGCAGTTTGCTTCCGTCATTTGTGTACATGGAAATAAACTGTCCCGGTCTTGCAGTCTTTGCAGCTTCCGTCTGAATCCACATACTAAAAATCCCGTCTGCCAGCTGTTCCTGTGAAACAACTGTAACTGTCTCTCTCTTTCTCGCTGCCATCTTACATTCTCCTTATCTGCTCTCGAGCGCTCCATTAATATCTTTCACCATTGCCTCAACAGCTGCTCTTGAAGCCTCTCCAAAATTCTCTGCGCCAAATTTCGCATATGCTTCCTGTTTGTACGCCGCGATAATTCCACGTGAAGAATTTACGATTGCTCCTAGTCCGTCTTCGTTAAAGAAATGAACAAGGTCTTTTCCCTGGCCTCCCTGCGCTCCGTATCCTGGAACAAGGATGTAAGATTTTGGCATTACTTTACGAAGTACTTTTCCCATCTCCGGATAAGTTGCCCCTACAACAGCTCCGATATAGCTGTATTCGTCTCCCATGCAGGTTTCTCCCCACTGTGCCACTTTTTCTCCTACCAATTCATACAATGGTTTTCCATTGATCAACTGATCTTGAAATTCTCCACTTGACGGATTCGATGTCTTTACTAAAATAAAGAGTCCCTTCTTTTCTTCTTTGCACACATCGATAAATGGATTCACCCCATCCGAACCAAGATATGGGTTCACTGTCACAAAATCCTCGTCAAACGGCACATATGATTTACTTCCCACCTGCACGCGTCCAAGGTGACCGACTGCATATGCTGCTGATGTAGAACCAATATCACCACGTTTGATGTCACCGATGACAACAAGTCCTTTTTCTTTACAATAATCCACTGTCTTTTTAAATGCTTCCAATCCCGGAATCCCAAACTGCTCATACATTGCAATCTGTGGTTTGACTGCCGGAATCAGATCATATGTCTTATCCACGATTTCTTTATTGAACTGCCAGATTGCCTCCGCAGCGCCTTCCAATGTCTCTCCAAATTCTGCAAACGCTTTTTTTTGCACCTGCTCCGGAATATAATTGAGCATCGGATCCAGACCAACTACGATCGGCGCCTTTGTCTTTTTAATATTCTCTACTAACTTGTTAATCATCTTTCATTCCTCCTAGTATGATGTATTTTCATATACGATAGTGCCGTCCACCAATGTGTAACGCACATCGCCTTTCACTTTCCAACCGTCAAACGGTGTATTTTTCCCTTTTGAGAAAAATGTATTTTTGTCAATTATGTATTCTCTGTTCGGATCGAAAATCACGAGATCCGCAATCTTTCCTTCCGAAACTGCTCCCTTGTCCTGCAAGCCTAAAATCTTTGCCGGGTAATAGCTTGTTTTTTCTGCCATCTGCATCGGTGTCAGAACTCCGGTATCCACCAATTCCGTGTAAGTCAGACTTGCCATTGTCTCAAGTCCTACGATACCGAACATCGCCTCTTTCATAGACTTATTTTTTTCCTCCTCTGAGTGCGGTGCATGATCTGTAGCAATCACGTCCATAATATCTTCCTTCAGTCCTGCTTTCAGCGCTTCCACATCGCTTTTTCCTCGAAGCGGCGGATTCATCTTGAAGTTCCCATGATCTTCTGTAATATCCCCTGTCGTCATTGTAAAATGATGCGGACACACCTCTGCTGTGACCGGCAAGCCCTCTTTTTTTGCTGCCCTCACCAGTTTGACACTGTCCTCTGTTGAGCAATGACAAAGATGCAGCCTCACCCCAGTCTCTTTCGCAAGGAGAATATCTCTTGCCACAATGACATCTTCCACCGCGTTCGTAATTCCTTTCAGCCCCAGTGTCTCTGCCTTTTTATCGGCGTGCATCACTCCGCCTTCCACCATTGTAATATCTTCACAGTGTGCAAAAATCGCAATTCCTTGTTCTTTTGCAATCTTCATCGCCTTACGGTATAAAGATGCATTCATCACAGATTTTCCATCTTCGCTGATTGCGTGGCATCCTGCTTTTGCCATTCCGACAATATCTGCGAGCTCCTCGCCTGCCTGTCCAACTGTAATCGCGCCGAGCTGTATCACATGCACTTTGGACTCTTTTTTTGCCCTTTCATGCACTTGTCTCACTTTCTCTTCTGTATCAATAACAGGTTTTGTGTTTGGCATTGCACAGATTGTCGTGACACCACCTCTTGCCGCCGCATCTCCTCCTGTCTTAAGCGTCTCTTTATATTCCAGTCCCGGATCTCGCAAATGCACATGCAAATCAATAAATCCTGGCATCACAAAACAGCCTTTCGCATCAATCACCTTATCTGCTGCATCTGCAATATGTTCTGCCACCTTTACAATCTTTTTTTCTTCCACAAGGATATCATATATCCCCTCTGTTTTACTTTCCGGATCCAGCACATGTCCATTTTGAATCAAAATTTTCATTATGTTTTCATCCTTTCTTCTAGATTTGAGCATAAAATTACATACTACTTTTATTCTATCATAGAGACAAAAAAAATGGAATGCAAAATTTACATTCCATTTCCCTTCACAATCTCAATTGCTTTTTCCAGCTGATTATCTGCCGCCGGATCTTCTTCATTGTATTCATATTCAACTTCCACATCCGGATCGATCCCCGTCCCATGAATATTTCTTCCCTTCGGTGTAAAATATTCGGAGATGGTCAATTTAATACTTGTTCCATCTGTCAACGGAAATATCTGTTGTACGATCCCTTTTCCGAATGTAGTTGTTCCCACAAGTGTTCCAACTCCATAATCCTGAACCGCACCCGCAAAAATCTCAGATGCACTGGCACTGTTTCCATTTGTCAGCACTGACAGCGGAATCTCCAGCTTATGTTCCTCATCTGATGTGTAAGTTTCTCCTTCTCCATTCTTGTCTTTCGTAGAAACAATAGTTCCTTCCGGCAAAATCAGATCAAGGATGTCACAAACAGTGTCAAGATTTCCTCCCGGATTGTCGCGAAGATCAATGACAAGTCCTGTCATTCCCTGAGCCTCTAAATCTTCCAAGGCAGAAGCAAACTGATCATACGTCACGGAATCAAATTCTGTAATTCTGATATAGCCGATTCCGTCTGAGTTCATCTCGTGTTCAACCGTATGTACTTCCACCACTTTTCTCGTCGCTGTCGCCGTATACTCTTCCATGTTTTCACCACGAAGAACTGTAATCTCTACCTGCGTTCCCTCTTCCCCTTTAATCTTGGCAACAACATTATTGAGATCTTGACCGGTCACATCCTCTCCATCAATTTTATAGAGAATATCTCCCGCCTGAAATCCGGCTTCTGCTCCGGCTCCTTCTTCGTACACATTCACAAATGTCATGGCTCCTGTCTCAGAATCCTGCGTGATTGAAACACCAATTCCACTAAACTTTCCTTCTGTTGACTCAAACAGACTGTCCGTCTCCTCTTTGTCATAATAAACAGAATACGGATCACCAAGACCACTTACATATCCTTTGATCAAAAACTCTTTCAATTCATCATCTGAAATTTCATCACTATGAAGATAAACTTCATCGATCAAGCCTCTAAGTGTCTCCAATTTCTTTTCAGTTCCCATCGTGACAACTTTGTCATCTCTAGACATTTTATAGATGAAGAAGCTGCCTCCTACAAATGCTACCGCTAATAACATAGCAAGGGCACCGCAAAGTGCCCCTTTTAAAAAGCTATTTTTCTTTTTCATTCACCAATATACCTTCTTACATATAATTTGACGGGTTCACCGGAACACCATTTAATTCCACCTGAAAATGCAGGTGGTTTCCGGTCGATTGTCCTGTCGTACCTACGCCTCCGATATTCTGCCCTTTTTCCACTGTCTGACCTTCTGACACATACGGCATCTGCCACATATGCATATATTTTGTCACAAGCCCATTGCCATGGTTGATAACAACCCAGTATCCGGCAGAGTTGCTGTATCCGGCTGTTGTCACCTTTCCGGCTGCTGCCGCATAGATCGGAGTCCCCGGCGCCGCAGCATAATCATGTCCCTTGTGCGGTCTGGAATCACCGATTCCCTCACGTACTTCTCCGAAGTAGCTTGACTGGTAACTCATACCCGGACAAGGATGAGTGAAGAAACCATTCCCACTCACAACAGAATCTCCGGCAGTACCGCCAGAATTTCCATTATTCTGCTGTGCCTGCTGCTTAGCTGCCTCCTCTGCTTCCTGCCTTCTTCGCTCTGCTTCCTTGGCAGCTGTGATCAATCCCTGCACTTCGGTCATCTCGGATTCAATACTCGCAATCTCCGAAGCCTTCTCCGTCAAAAGCTTCTCCACTGCTGTCTGCTTTTCTGTGAGACTCGCCTGAAGTGTGTGCAGCTCTTCATATTCTTTATTTAACTTTGCCTCTTCTTCCTCCACTTTCTTTACAAGCTTCTGGAATTTTTTCAACATATCTCTGTCATACTCAGACATCTTTGTGGCGTACTCCGCCTTATTCAAAAAGTCTGCCATATCTTTTGCTTCCAGCATGATCTCTAAAAATTCGGAACTTCCATTTTCATAAATGTACTTGATTCTTTTTTTCATGCTTTCATACTGATTCTGCTCATCTACCTTTGCGTTGACAAGTTCTTCTTCAGCCTTTTCGATTTCCGACTCTTTTTTTGTCATGTCCTCTTCTGACTTTTTCATGTCCGTCACAATGGTATTCAATTGTTCCGCCAAAGAAGACTTTTCTGATTCGGCGGCCTTTTTCTGTTCTTCTAATTGCTGTGCCTTCTGTTGTGCATCGGATAAATCCGTCGCATATGTCGGCATGATAAAACTGAGTGAAAGTACTCCTGCAATCATACAGTTCGCAATTCTTCTTCTTTTTGTCATAAAGTCACCTATGCCTTTAAATGTTTCCTAATCGTAAAGAAACTTCCCACAAAACCAATTCCTACTCCGAGAATTAATCCAACCGGCAGTAATATCTGATATACCTGCCCCACCGGAAGAAAGTCTAAAATATTATTTAAAATTTTAAATCTTTCCAAAACATAATTAACAACTTTTCCATATGCAAAGTACAGTGCCACAAGCGGTACCGCCGCTCCGATCAAACCGATGAAGATACCTTCCACGATAAATGGCGCTCTTACAAAAAAGTCTTTTGCACCTATGTATTTCATAATCGCAATCTCTTCACGTCTGATTGTAATTCCCATCGTAACCGTATTGCTGATCAGGAAAATAGATACTGCAAGCAGAATCAGGATAATTCCTCCTGAGACATATGCAATGAGCACATTCACATTTCCTAACGCATCGGCAACGACATCTGATTTGTTGACCTGGCGAACTCCGTCAAGTCCCTCTGCATATTTTACAAGGTCTGCCTGTGTCTCAACTGATTTTAAATATACTTCGTAGTTATCAGAGTCAATCAACGGGTTATCGCCTTCAAATCCCGCTGCCACATCCGCATTGTCCTCTCCAAAATAATCTTTCTGGAAGTCTTCCCATGCCTGTTCCGCGGAAATATATTTCACCTCTGCCACATCATCTCGGCTCTTTAGTTTCTCGCCGATCTCTTTAATCTGCTCGTCCGTCGCATCTGCATCGAAAAGCACCGTAATTGCTACTCCTTCTTCAGCCTTATCTACAATGTATCTAAAATTTATTACAATTGAAAAAAATACGCCGAACAGGAAAATACATGCTGCCATCGTCGCCATAGAGGCAATGGAAAACATCTTGTTTCTCCCAATATTCTTAACCCCTTGCTTTATCGAATATCCTAGTGTACTGATTCTCATTATACATACCCACCTTTTTTCTCGTCGCTGACAATGCTGCCCTGTTTCATTGTTACAACTCGTTTTTGCATTGCATTTACAATCTCATGATTATGTGTAACTACAATGACTGTAGTTCCTCTGTCGTTTGCCTCCTCCAGCAACTTCATGATCTCCCATGAATTAGACGGGTCCAGGTTACCGGTCGGCTCATCTGCCAGCAAAATAGACGGCTCATTGATGATCGCTCTCGCGATCGCCACACGCTGCTGTTCTCCTCCTGACAACTCCTTCGGAAACGATTTATACTTTTGCGCCAGTCCCACCAGCGATAATGCCGCAGGAACTTTCTGTTTGATAATACGAGTTGGTGCCTCTGTCACACGAAGTGCAAATGCAATATTTTCATATACATTCCGATCCTTTAAAAGGCGGAAATCCTGAAACACAACTCCGATTCTTCTGCGGTATTTCGGAATATGTTTGTGTTTCATTTTTCCAAGATCCTCACCCATAACAGTAATTGTTCCGGATGTTGGATCCAGCTCTTTCATCAGCAAACGAATCAAAGTCGATTTTCCCGACCCACTGTCTCCTACGATAAATACAAACTCGCCTTGCTCAATCGTCAGACTGATTCCATTGAGCGCAGCTATCCCCTTTGAGTATTCCTTCGTAACATCTTTTAATTCTATCATACGCTCCTCCATAATTATTAATACTCCAACGTTTCCATATGTTTCATGTATTTTACAACCATCAGCGCAATCTTAAATGTAATGGCATCCTCAAAGACACGCAGATCAAGTCCTGTGCTCTTTTGAATCTTATCCAGTCTGTACACCAGCGTATTACGGTGAATGTACAATTGTCTTGATGTCTCAGATACATTCAGACTGTTCTCAAAGAACTTATTAATTGTGATCAAAGTCTCCTCGTCAAAATCATCCGGTGATTTCCCCTCAAAAATCTCTCGGATAAACATTTTACAAAGTGGTATCGGAAGCTGGTAGATCAGACGTCCTATTCCGAGTGTACTATATGCTATCACATCTTTTTCGTTAAAGAAAATCTTTCCGACATCAAGCGCAAGCTTTGCTTCTTTATAAGATTTTGAAACTTCTTTGATGTCGCTTACGATCGTACCATATGCGACATGCAATCCTTCTTCGCCTTCTGCTTTTAATAATTCCAGCATTGCATTCGCAGCCTGCTCCATCTCCTGATAGCCTTCCCTCGCTTCCAGTTCCTTTACGACAATAATATTTTTTTCATCGACAGCTGTGATGAAATCTTTGTTTTTTCTTCCAATGGACACTCGCACATGTTCAATCATATTCGCATCTTTCTCATACGCCATCTCGATAATAAATACGACACGTCTTGCATCTGTATCAATGTGTAGTTTCTTTGCACGATTATAAATATCCACAAGCAACAGATTATCCAATAACAGATTTTTGATAAAATTATCCTGGTCAAATCTTTCTTTATATGCAATCAACAGATTATGAATCTGGAATGCTGCAAGCTTTCCGATCATATATGCATTTTCATTTTCCCCGTAAGCAAGTAATATATATTCTAACTGATATTCGTCAAAAATTTTAAAAAATTGACATCCTTGCACCACCTGGCTGTCTGCAGGTGAATCTACAAAAGATTTTATCGAGGTTGCATAGTCATCTGTCTCTGTACAAGTCCCCGCAAGCACTTTTCCCTCTATATCTACTACACATAAATCAATTCTTGTAATTGCTTTTAGTCCTTCAATTGTGTTTTGAAGTATTTGATTTGATATCATTCAATTCCCTCCACTCGTAATTTTCATATGCATTTTCTACAATACATTTTTTTCTTAAAATGGTTAAACGCATATTTCTACGTTATATACTAATGCAAAACAGCAAAAAAAGAAAGAGGAAATCATAATTTTTTATGCATTTCCTCAATTTTCCTTTTGCTCTTATCCTTTTTCCACACTATACATTGTTCACAAATTCTGATTTTGCTTACGTTCTTTCTCAATCTTTTTCTTCACGATGTGTTGTGTAAAAAATGCCTTCAGCCGTCTTCTTCCAAATCCCGTTCTCCTGCGTTCTTTCAATCCAGTACCCATTCCGAACCAAATTCTGGCATTCAAAAGTGTGCGGTTACGAAGAATGACTTCTTCCTGAAGCGGAGATGGAAGCGCCGCAAAGATACAGTCGGTCTCTGCACCGTTGATTCGATTGACAATCATGTCATCGGACTTTCCGTGTTCTTCCATGGTCGCAGTCTCAGAGATAACAATCCCGCTGTATTTTCCTGTCACATATTCTCTCAGTTCAGACAAAGCCTCTTCATCTTCGGCGAGCAAAAAAACCTTTTTGTGGCTTTTATGCAGAAATCGCATTACCATTTTCACGAACAGCAGTGTCTTGGCCTCATTCAAATATTTTGAGTCAGTCACTCCTGCCGCCTCTAATATTGATTTATCTCCTGCAAATGTAAGGTCAAACTCATCAATATATGGCTTTTCTTCTTTGTTCAAAAGCTGCGACAACGTATTCATCGTCACCATCTCGATCACATTGATCGGTTCTGTCTCCATATATTCCATGACCTTTTTCATTGCTTCCTTAGCCGTGTAATGATTAATTGACACGCCTAATACTTTTATTTTCTCATTCATAACCTCACCTGTTGTTTCTCCCCAGTTTTACGATTATAACAAATCTCCCTTCTCTTTTCAAGTCCGGTTCGAAATTGTTCACACTTTGGTCACTACTCTTTTGCTTTCTCCATCTCTCGCCTTTTCTTCGTAATCAGTCCGCCGATTCTCCCGGTCTCTTTTGAAGAAAGCGCCTTCCAGCCATCCTCCAGCACCTTATCGAGCAATCCCAATTCTTCTGCAATCTCATATTTTAATTTTTCTTCCGGCTCCAGCTTGCTTAAGCAAATCGGTTTTTCTTTCTTTTTAGACATAATAAAAATCCCCTTTCCGTGATGGTAAGAGGATTTCCATTTTTTTCATTTTTATTCCAGACTATTTTTCAAATTTTACATTGACACTTCCCATGCCACATTCAATATTCAAATTTTTCGATGCCCCATGGTCAATCTGTTGCTCAACTGCGATTCCTGAATAACTTCCGTCTGCAATCTTCACTTCACCCATTCCGCACTCCAGACTATAGTTATAGTCTTCTTGTTCTCCATGGAGCACAAGCGTTGCAGAACCCACTCCACATTCCAGATACATCTCTTGCGCCATAATGCCCTGTATCTCTGCGGCTCCTGCCGCCACCGCAACATCCGCATTTTCCGCATGTACGCTTTGGAGCTCTGATTTCAAACTTCCTGCTCCTACTGAAATGTCCATCTCGTAGAATTTCACATCCTGCGGCAAGTACAAAATAATCGTCCCTGCCTGATTGATTCGATTATTTTCCAAATCTGTCTCAATGTTCAGTGTGTTTCCTTCCTTATAGATTTGGAGATTTGCTCTCTCGTCAATATCTTCAGTGCCCACACATACTTTTTCATTTTGAGAAGGCTTCAGATATACACTCATATGATCCACATCAATTTCCAGATTTTTTACCCCTTCGAACGTTTTTTCTTCGCCGGTCTGCCCTGTGCTTTCCTTTACTGTCACCACCCTGTTGCTCAATGGAAATATATATGGGAAACCAAACTTGATCTTTGAAAAAGAGACTCCCAGTATAAATCCCAAAATCAAAAACAGCACGCCGATTCCGGCAATCGCACCACTTGTGATCCAAAATCTCTTCCATCCTTTTTTCATTATGACACCGCCTTTCTATGAAATGGTTTTTTGCAAATTTTTACAATCCACCGAAACATCTTCGGGAATGCAACGAAGCAAAGCTGCACAAGCAACACAACTCCCACCATTCCAACTGCGAATAAAATCATTCCGCTGCCAATCAACGTAAATGCCTCCGGAAGCGCCACGGCAATCTGCGTAAGCCCGCCAATAAACAATGCGATACCTACAACTGCAAGACATCCTGCCGCTATAACAAATGCGATCAGAGCAATAAATCCCGAAAACACCACTGCCAATACCGTCAGCGCCACACCTAGAACGATCGGGCCGGCAATGGATAAAACAAACAGACCACCTACTATGATCAGGAGAATCTTCCACCAATTGTTCGTATCTTTCTCTTCTTTTTCAGCCGGATACACAGGGGCTTTCGTTTCCCCAGTATTATTTCTCCCGTAAATTTCCGCTTTGATTGCCGCCGCTACCTTTTCCGGGCTATCTAATTCTGCTGCAACTTTTTCTTCATTCTCCTCACCGGCCTCATCAAAATAGTCGTTGTAGTATTTCATTGCTTCCTGTCTTTCTTCCACCGGAATGTCCTGAAGCATCGCTGCCAGTCTTGTCATATATTCTACTCTGTTCATTCATCCACACCTCCCTCAAATATCTTGCAGATCTTCTCTGAATAGCTTTTCCACTCTTTTCGATACATCTCCAACTGTTCTGTCCCTCTCTTTGTCACTTTGTAATATCGCCTGTTCCTGCCGTCAAACTGCATATCATACACCTCCAGACACCCATCTTTTTGAAGACGCCTGAGCACCGGATATAAGGTTGACTCCGATACTTCCAACGCCTGCCTGACATCCTGTGTGATCTTATATCCATAAGTCCCCTGCTGCTCTTTTGATACTACAGCCAGAACAATCGCATCCAGTAAGGCTGCTCCTGTATTAAATACCATGACCTCACTCCTTTCTATTTGATGCAATATTATTTTTATACACATATTATATGTCATATAATATTATTAGTCAATATAATATTACAAAAAAAGTAGGAGTTTTATCTCCTACTTCAAATAAACATATATCACAATTCCAGCCTGCAACAAAAGAATTACAGGCACTCCAATATAAAATTTCGGCTTCTGAGTCTTATGTCGGAATATTTGCATCCCGACACAGGCTCCAACAGAGCCTCCCAAAGCCGCCATTGAAAGAAGCGTCGCCTCCGGTATCCGCCACCTTTTTTTGCGCGCCTTCTGTTTGTCTATTCCATATAAGAAAAATGTCACGATATTGATCGCCAGTAAATACCACATTATATATCTCATATTCACACCTCGATTTCTTTTTGCATTGTAAAGGAATAAATAATCTTCTCTTTTACACATTTTCCTGTAAGCTGTTCCAATGCCCGCGCATAATAATCAAGCTGTGTATGATATTTTTCCCTCAATATCTCTTCTTTGAACACTCTGTCTGTCTTATAATCCAAAACAACCAATTCTCCATCTTCTTCAAACCAGACGTCGATGATTCCCTGAACGAGAACAGTTTCTTCCAGGCTTTCCCCTTTATAAAGTTCATCTGCATCTATTCCAAGAACAAAAGGCTGCTCTGCCCACAGTGTCCCCCGAACTGCCGCTCGATGCATTCTCTCTCCGACAGGTGTGTTTAAAAACCGTAAAATATCCTTCTCCCGAATCGAAGTACACATCTCCTCCGACAGCTTTCCGCTTCGTTTTTGCTCCTCGATCAGTTCCTTCAATGTCACTTCATCATACTTTTTCGAGAAATCAAGCAATTCCAGCAATCTATGATAAGCGCTTCCTCTTGATGCCCCGGTAAGCTCCTCCTCTTCCTGTAAAAATTTCGGAAGAAGGGGAACGACATCTGCCTCATCAAACACAAGTTCTCCGGCTTCTTCTTCCAAATAAGCACGTTTTTTCAGTTCTGATACCGTCATTTTTTGCTTCAGTTTTCGCTCACGCTCATATGGATATTGATACCCGAACTGTATTTCCAACTGTTCTTTCATCTGCTCATCATAGGTGCGAGTATCATCCCAGTTATGCAACAGCTCTTTCGTATACTGTCCGCTCAGCTCCTCTGCAACTTCCCCCGCGACAATCTCTCCGATTCCCATTTTGTATACCCGGATTGGCACATCACGATCATACAGCGGATTCATAAACGGCGCTCCTATATTGTACGTCTCTAAGATCGGTGCAAAGGAAGCATGACGGTAAAGTGCCGGAAGTACCCAGTCGAAATAGGAATTTGCTTTTGTCAGTCTGCTGAATGTAAGCTCCGTTTCCTCATGGCTGCGAAGCCCTTCATAACTTCTTATTTTCTGTTCCAAATTCGATATTGTCCCCGTCATAATGAGTTTTTCTTTCGCTCTTGTAAGTGCCACATATAAAACACGAAGTTCTTCGCCCGCATTTTCCATCAACACTTCTCTTTGAATCATCCGTTTCAACAATGTTGGTGCCTTCGTTCTTCTTTCTACATCCACCGCGTCAATTCCGACACCAAATTCAGGATGAATCACAATACTTCCTTTGATATCCTGTGTATTGAATCGCTTGCTCATGCCGGACACAAAGACAATCGGAAATTCTAAGCCCTTACTTTTGTGAATACTCATTAGCCTGACGGTGTCTGCCTGTTCATCCAAAACAGATGCCTCTCCATAGTCCACATCATATTTATGAAGCTGCTCGATATAGCGGATAAAATGGAATAATCCTTTGTAGCTGGTACTCTCAAAGCTCACTGCTTTCTCCACAAGCATCTCCAGATTCGCCTTTCTCTGTTCTCCGGAAGGTAAAGATGCCACATAATCTCCATATCCTGTCTCTTCTATGATGTCCCATAGCAATGCGTGAATAGCCGTATAAGGTACTTTTCTTCGGAATCTTTCGTACTTTCTCAACAAATCTGTGATCCGCTCTTTGAGATTTTCGTCACTTCCATTTTCCAAATAGAACAATGTCCGCTCATAGAATGTCTTTCCTTCCCCTTCACACTGTATATTCGCAAGCTCCTCACTCGTCAGCTTGCCAAAACAGGAGGTCAGCACTGCCGCAAACGGAATATCCTGTCTCGGATTGTCTAAAATCCGCAAATAGTCCAAAATTGTCCGAATTTCTCTCGTCTCAAAATACCCTTCCTTAGAACCGCTGTACGCCGGAATCCCCTCCCGGTTCAAAATATTCGTAAATACATCTGTCCATCCTTTCAGGCTCCGCGTTAAAATTACGATATCACTATATCTGGCAGTCCGGTATTCCCCCGTCTCCTTATCCAATACCATGTGATGACCGACAAGTTCTTTGATCCGCCTCGCCACAGCTCTCGCCTCCAGCTCCCGGTTCGTTTCCTCCATCTTTTGATCATCCTCATCCTCAAAATCCGTATCTACCAAAATAACTTCTGTCTCATTTCCAGCCTGTTCTTCATAGGCTGCTCCGACATAGAGCGCAGCTTTGTCATCATATGCGATGCCTCCAAGCCCTTTTGTCATGACCTGTTCAAAAATAAAGTTCGTACTGTCAAGTACCTCTCTTCTGCTTCGGAAATTTTTGTGTAAATCAATTCTCTGCTTGTCGCTCTCCTCCAGACTATATGTGTTGAACTTTTCCATAAAAAGCTCTGGTCTTGACAGACGGAACCTATAGATACTCTGCTTAACATCCCCCACCATGAAAATATTATAGCTTCCTTTAGAGACTTTGGATACGCTCGTCAGAATCGCCTCCTGAATCAGATTACTGTCCTGATACTCATCGATCATAACTTCCGCAAATCTCTCCTGATACTCTTTGGCAGCCTTAGACGGCACTAGTTTCCCGCCCTCTTCCAATGTCAGAATCCGCAGAGCAAACTGTTCCATATCTCCGAAATCAATCATATTTTTCCCGGTTTTCTTCTCTGCAAAGGTATCAGCAAAATCATTTACAAGCTGTACAAGCACTTCCATATTCGATTTTGCCGAGAGCATATCCTGATACAACTCTTCGGGAGCGTCAAAAAAATACTGTTCTACAACCGAAGCCACCGTCTTCTTGACTTCCTCCCGGACACCTTTCACATAGGCAGCCAGTTCTTCCGAAACACTCTTGTCGCGGTTGGTTGCAAGCCTTGCCCATTTCACCTTAGAAATCAAGTTGGACATCTCCAAAAAGTCTTCTGCACTGTTAATTTTTTCTATATTCTGCAGGTCTGCTTCCAGAGTCTCCCGATACATATACGGCCCATCTTCGCAGTCACATACTTGCAGCCCTGATACAATAGTTTCTTTCAGATCTTTCATATAATATCTTGTATTGCGCATAATATGTCCTACAAACTCTGACTCTGTCATCGCCTGCAGACTGTCAAACTCGTACTGTTCCACACACTCTTGCAACCATTTCCCCGGATTCGGATAACTTCTTGAAAATTCATATAGCTGCAAAATAAGCTCCTCTAGTTTCTTATCGTCTCTTCCAGATGCAAAACACTCTACAAATTCCTGAAAGGTCTGACTCCCCTCTTCATAATATCTTTCTAAAAGCTCTTCCATCACGTCATGCTTAAGTAGTTTGAGTTCTCCTTCTTCGGCAATCCGAAATCCCGGATCCAGATCGATCGTATGGAAATAATCCCTTATGACAGAGAGACAGAAGCTGTGGATCGTCGTCACCTGTGCACTGTGAATCAATGTCGCCTGACGCTGCAGATGCACATTATCCGGATTCTCCTCCAGTGCTTTTTCAATTGCTGTACGTATACGTTCTTTCATTTCTGATGCTGCTGCCTCCGTATAGGTCACAATCAAAAGCTGATCTACATCTATCGGATTTTGATCTTTTGTAAGCCTCGTAATAATACGCTCTACAAGCACCGCAGTCTTTCCTGATCCGGCTGCTGCCGATACCAAAATATTTCGATCTCGCAGGTCAATAACTTGCTTTTGTTCCGGTGTAAATGTTACTCCCACTCTGACACCTCCTTTCTCATCTTCATAAGCGCCTCATCTTTTTTCAGTTTCTGCAGTCTCCGATATTCATATCCCGGAATTTTTTCTTCAAATCCGCAAATCGCCTTGTAAGGACAGTAACTACAGCCTGTCATCGTTCCAAGCTCATATGGGGACACCTCCGTCTCCCCTTCTAATATTCTTGTCCCAATCTGTTTCATCTGCTTCTTGGCATACTCTGAAATCAGCTCAAACTCTTCCTGTGTCGCTGTTTTGGATGCCTTTGACAGACTCCTGTCTTTATTTCGCCCGATCGGCACAACAAGTGAATTTCCGGATATCTCCCTATCCAAATGCCGCACCACTTCTTCCCTTGCATTCACCACGCCATCCAAACGCAGTTCTTTTAATATTTTCTTTTCCAGTTTTTCTTCATCTTTTTCCTTGTCCACGATTGGATCTTTCATCTGATAATAAAAAATCCCGGCAGGTATCACTGTTTTCCCGTGATTTTTTCTGCTCTCCAGTTCTAATGCCGTATTCAGATATAAAACGAGCTGCAACTGTAAGCCATAATACAATTCCCCCAGATCAAACGCTTTCGCCCCCGTCTTATAATCAATCACTTTGACATAGACATTGTCCTCATCCTCACAGATGTCAACCCTGTCAATCTTTCCACGCAGTCTCATTCGCCCATGTCCATCCAGCGCAATGTCCGATGTGGATAGTCCGGATGCTCCTCCGAAAGAAATCTCATACCCGCCCGGCATGAAATCGCCCTTCTCCAACTGTTTTGTCAGCGCCCAGACGGTGCGCCTCATCATACGTTTCAGACGTTTGATAATATATTCATTTCTCGCCGAGCTATAGAGGATTGTATTTCCATAATCCACAATACTTTCCTCCACACTTTCTTCAATCAGTTCTTCTCTTCTTACTTCCGGAAGCGTCGTCCATGTGTACCCCTCCGCCTCCAGTTTTTTTGCAAAATGTTCAATGGCACTATGGAAAATATTTCCCAGATCGATCGCCTGAAAAGTATATTCCTCACGTTCCCGCAAATTTAGCCCGTAAGATAAAAAATGAGCATAGGCACATGCCGAAAATTTTTCTAATCTGGTTACACTGTTCTCTAAAATAGTCCCATACAATCGTTGAGCTGTTCTTGTTGTAAGACCATCTTTTGGTTTTTCATAAAAACAAGCTTCCACTATCTGTTCTATTTTTTTTCGCCATTTTGGATTTTGTCTGTACCATGTATACAATTCCTGCCACTCAGTGCCCAATCCTTCGTGTTTTTTCTGTAACTTTTCAATCAGATATGCAAATCCGCTTTTCGGTGTCAATTCTTTTTTGTCTGGCTGACAATCTGCATCTTGAATTTCCATCTTTTTGTACATTCGCCGTAAATCCTGAATCAGGTATGCCGGGCGAAGTGTCTTTCCATCCGCAGAGACCTTACTATATGTCACATACAACTGTTCGGATGGTTTTGTCATCAGCAGATAGAGATAAAACTTCTGGATAAATGCTTTTTCTTTCGCTCCCGGAGCCAGTACCACTCCTCCTTTTTGGAACAGCTCCCTGTCATGCTCTGAGAGAATACCTCCCGCATTTTCTTTTCCTGGAATATACATGTCATTGGCTCCAAGCAAAAACACCGCCTTTATGTCCTTGATACGGGTTCTTTCAATATCCCCCGCCACAACCTGATCAAGACTTGGCGGGATCACACCAACCTTCGCCTCCTCAAGTCCTGCATCCAACAATTCACAATACTCTTTCAGCGCAATCTGTTCCTCTCCAAGCAACTCTACAAACTTATCAAATAATTCAATTACAATACGGTATACCTGTCCATATTCTTTTTCTAATGCAAGTTCTCCGTCATTTCCAAATCTAATTTCATATTCTTTTACCTTTTTTTGCAATTCTTCCTTCACAAGAAAGTCATACAGTGCTTTTGTGACTTCTGAGACCGTTTTGTTTCGTTTTGTTAATACCATTGTCACATCTTCCACTTGAATAAGGAAACGTTCTTTGATGTCATTAATACGTTCCAATTCCGTTTCCTCCATCCCTCTGGCTCTTCGAATCCATTTCTCCTGCCATTTTTTGTATCCACGGATTCCAAGTGCAATAACATAGTTCTCCACAATGTCAATCTCTTCGTCTGAAAACCCGGTCAGTCCCGTGCGCAGATAACGGAATACACTTTCATATGAAAAGTTCTGTTCCACCATCGCAAGAAGACTTCTGACGTATTCCACAAATGAATTCAACAAAATACTTCTTTTATGATCCATAAAGATCGGTATCTGATATTCTCCAAAAATCTTTTCAATCTGATTTCCATATGTGTTCAAGTCACTTGCAATGATTGCAATCTCCCGATAACGGTATCCTCTTGTCCGAGCCAGATTCCGAATCTTCTGCGCAGCAAAATCGACCTCTTCTTTCGGATTCTTCGCACAATAAACCTGAATACAATCCTGTTCCTTTTCATACTGCTCTTTTGAATAGCGGAACAGATGCGCCTCTAAAAATGCAAGCGCTGTATTCTCGCGGAATCGATAAATCGGTCTGTCATATAGATATATCGGCTCCTCTACATCTGTCTTTGTCTCTTTGGCAATTGTAATCAGGGAAGTCACCATCTGCTTGCTCAATGCAAACAGCTGGTATGGATGTTTATAAGAAAATGGATTCTCCTTTTGCTCCATTGTCACTGTAATCACAACCCTCTTGCAGACACCAAACAGTTCACGCAAAAGCTTATTTTGAACAGGCGTAAATCCGGTAAACCCATCCAGTACAACCACACTGTCTTTTAAAATCTTAGATTCCCCCACCACAGTACAAAGGACATCTAAAAGTTCTTCCCCTGTAATATATTTTTCTCTCAGATATTCTCGAAATCCATGGTAAATAGTCTTGATATCCTGCAATTTATAATAAAGATTAGAAGAGTCTTTCACCTCTTCTATCATCTGTTCCAACGTCTCTTCCTGTATATCATATTGTGTAAATTCCGATATAACCGACTTCACTTCCCCGATGTATCCGGTCTTTTTCAGATTACTTCCAAGTACGCGAAGCTCTGCCTCACAATCCCCCGCAATCTTTCTCAGCACAAAACTTTTCCCCACATCATCAAGAACTTTTCGCTGGTTTCCACCGGTCTCCTCAAAAATACGATGTGCAAGTCGTCCAAAACTCAGCACATCTACATTCATAATTCCTTTTCTCGGGCTTGCCATCACAAGATCTTTCTGTGTCTGCATGGTAAACTGTTCCGGCACAAGCACAATATAATTGGTCTCGGGATGCTCCAAAGATGCTTTTGTTACTTTTTCATATAAATAATGGGACTTTCCCGAACCGGGTGGTCCCATAATAAACTGTAATGCCATTCCTTCTATCCTTTCAGCTCTCTCAGATTTTGTTGGTAATACTGCTCTGCTTTTTCTCTGTCAATATTTCTCTCCTTTAGTATAAACAATCTGTTTTTAAGTTGCAATGCCTTTTACACTTGAATATTCGGGCAATATCAGCAAAGGACCATCCACCGCGGACAGTCCTCTTCTCTACATCATTCTCAATTTTTCACTCAATTCATTTCCAAGTATCATCTTTCCAATATAAAATACTTCACCTGTCACAAATATCTCCCAGTCCTCCTGAATCTCCACCTGCAACTCACCACCTGGCATGTGCACTGTCACACCCGGATTCGTAAGTCCAAGTTTATATGCAGCTGCCGCTGCAGCACATGCACTGCTGCCAGATGCAAGCGTATATCCCACGCCGCGCTCAAAGATTTCAATCCGAATATTTTCTTCATCAATCACCTGCATCACCTGTGTGTTGATCTTATTCGGAAAATATCTTGCAATCTCTGAATGATTTCCGATTTTGCACACGAGATGTTTCGACACTTCTTTCATCGGAATCACACAGTGTGGATTTCCGACAGACACACAAGTCGTCGGATACAGGTTTCTTCCGAACACCATGTCCTCATCGACCACTTCTCTTCGTTCCCCTGTCACAGGAATTTCGTCGCTCCAAAAAGATGCTTTTCCCACCGAAAGACGAATGCGGCTTCCATCTTCATTTAAGTAGAAAACCTCAATTTCTCCTCCCGGTGTCTGAAAATGAAAATTTCGTTTCTGTACATAACCGGCATCTTTTAAATATTTTGCAAAAATACGATCCCCATTTCCGCTCATTTCTGCCTTGCTTCCATCTGGATTCCAGATTCGAACACCCATCTGCTCTGTCTCAAAAACAGGACCTTCCAAAATCCCTTCCGCTCCTATACCATAATTGCGGTCACATAACAGTCTGACATTTTCTTCATTTAATTCCATTTCATTTTTATTTGGGTCAAATACAAGGTAATCATTTCCAAGTCCATGATATTTTTCTAATACAACGTTCATACATTCACCCTCCACGGCATTTTTACTACTTCTATCTTAACAGGCATTATATGTCACAAATACACAAATAATGCTTTCTATATTGCAAATAATGCTATATAATACTCTCATAGCAGGAGGGTTTGATATGGAACACTATGAAAAAAAAGGATATTTAAGCAGTGATTTCCGGTTGTTTCATCTGACAGACAGGAGTATTCCAAATATTAAATATCATTACCATGAATTTGATAAGATCACTATTTTAATCAAGGGAAATGTGCATTATACCATCGAGGGACGAACCTATCAGCTCGAACCTTACGATATGGTTCTTGTCCGCCATAATGAGATTCACCGCCCGGTCGTCGACACAACCACGCCATATGAGCGGATTATTATTTACATCTCTCCCACTTTTATTGAAAACTACCGTACACAGGACTACGACTTGGGATATTGTTTTCAAAAAGCAGCAAAAAAGGAATCCAGTGTGCTTCGGATTCCCACTCGTCAAAAAAGTATTTTGTTTCAGACAATCCAAAGATTGGAAGAATCCTTTTCCTCTGATGGCTATGCCAACGAACTCTACAGGCAAGTTCTTTTTTTAGAATTTATGATTCATCTCAATCGCGCGGCGCACGCAAGACAGCTTTTCTTTTTGGATACCGCCGTCTACAACGAAAAAATAGCGGACATTCTGCACTATATCAATGCCAATTTGTCCGCCCATCTTTCAATTGATGACCTCGCCTCAAGATTCTATCTAAGCAAATACTATATGATGCGCCTGTTCAAATCCGAGACCGGATACAGCCTCGGAAATTATATTACACAAAAACGACTTCTTTTTGCCAAAGACTTGATCCTACAGGGGACTCCGGTTCTAGAAGCCTGTTTTGACTGTGGTTTTCAAGATTATTCTACTTTTTCCCGTGCTTATCGGAAGTGTTTTCATGAATCGCCACGTCAGACTTTAACTTCAGAATCATCACCGGTATCGGCGGATGATTGGGGCGATTGTAATAGGAACTCAGAATAACAAGATAATATTTTGTATCCAGGAGTTTCAGAAATGACAGGATTTCATCCCGTTCCTCAAATCCGCTGTCCCCTCCGCTGTAAATGCAAAGGCTCATCATGCCCCCCACCTTCAGCAGTTGCAGTCCCTGTCTGATTGCCTCTATACTTGTATCTGCTTTAGTCGCAAGCTGATGGTCACCGCCCGGAAGGTATCCGAAATTAAATACGATGCAGTCTACCGTTTCTTCCTTTGCATACTTCTGCATCTTAGTATGACTTTCTAGGAAAACATCTGCACGTTTTTCCATCTGATGTTCCAAAATCCGCTTTTTCGTATTTTCCACCGCTTCTTTTTGAATGTCGAATGCCAACACCCGTCCACACTCTCCTACAAGTTCACACAAAAAGAGCGTATCATTACCGTTTCCGGCTGTCGCATCAATACAGAGATCTCCTTCTTTCACATGATTCTCCATAAAATGATGGCACCACTCTGTAATCTGATATCTTTTCATTTCTCTCACAGTTTCACTTTCTCATAGATTTCAATCGGAACGTACCCTTTTGCAAAAATACCTTCTTCCCGGTACTCTTCTTCTAACAGTTCCCCGTATTTTCGAATCAATTGTATCTTTCCCGCATCAGCATACGGATAAAGCTGCTCAATTAAAATTTTCTGTTCCCGCAAAACTTCTTCGATTACATTTTGCAGATTCTCTAATCCCTCACCAGTCTTTGCCGAAATATTCACAACATGATCTGCTTTAAAATCACGTAAAATAACTTCACCATCTACTTTATCCTGTTTATTAAACGCCGTGATAACCGGTTTATTCTTAACTTCCAGATTCATCAGTGTCTCATAGACAATATACATCTGCTCATCCATCTGCGGATTAGATGCATCCACCACATGCAGGATGATGTCTGCATATTTTGCTTCCTCTAACGTACTTTTGAAGGCTTCAATCAGATGGTGCGGCAGTTTTCGGATAAATCCAACTGTATCCGTCAGCAATACCTCTTGTTTACTTGGAAGTTTTAAGTTCCGGGTTGTCGGATCCAGTGTCGCAAACAGCTTATCTTCTTCCAGCACATCCGCCCCCGTCAGTGTATTCAAAAGTGTAGATTTTCCGGCGTTTGTGTAACCGACAATCGCAATGACCGGAACTTGGTTTCTGCTTCTTTGCTCCCTTGTCACCTCACGGTGCCGCTTGACATCTTTCAATTCTCGGTTCAACTGGGCAATCCGCCCCTTGATCAGACGCCTGTCCATCTCAAGCTTTTTCTCTCCCGGACCTCTTGTCCCGATTCCGCCGCCAAGTCTTGACAATGATTTTCCAAGTCCCACAAGACGCGACTGTCTGTATTTCAACTGCGCAAGTTCTACTTGAATTTTCCCCTCATTGGTCGACGCCCTGTTTGCAAAAATATCCAAAATAATGAGGGTTCGATCCATAATCTTTGTATTCAACGCATCTTCCATGTTTCCAAGCTGAATCGGCGATAATTCATCATCACAGATGATGCCCGTCGCCTCTGTCTCCCACAACAGGTCTTTTATCTCGTCCAACTTTCCTTTTCCGACATAGGTCACCGGGTGGATCTGTGACAGATTTTGAACAACACGCCCGACCGTCACTGCCCCTGCAGTTGACGCCAGTTCTTCCAGTTCATCCAGCGATTTCTCCGTATCATCATGATCATCCGTGCTGACTCCGACCAAAATGACCTTTTCCTTCACCTGTTTCAGTTCTATCATTTCCGCCATAAAGCCCTCCTATCTGGTCTCCAAAAATTCTGCTTCTTTTTCTGCCTTCGAGTCTCCAGGATACTGCTCGTTATACTCGCTCACTTTCTCTTTTGCATTGTCCCAGTCCCCCAACTTTTCATATGATACAACCGTGTTAAACAGCATCTCCTGTTTCATTGTATCAGAGCAATCCTCCATAGACATACCTTTTTCAAAGGCAGATACCGCTTCCTCATAATTTTCGATTTTCATATTACTGATACCGATAAAATTATATAACGTTGCCGTTTCTTCTGCCCCATTGTCCAATGCCTCCCCGAACGCATCAATTGCTTTTTCGAATTCTTCCATCTCAAAATATGCAATTCCCATTCCGCGGTATGCCTCATCTAAGTTCTTTTCTTCATCGATCTCCTTCTGAAAAGACTTGCTCGCCTCCTCATATTGCTTTTCTTCCAACTGAGAAACGCCTTCTTCCAAATAATTTGTTCCCATACAGCCTGTCAATAAAACTCCCGTCATGACAAGCATTGCTATTTTCCTTTTTTTCATCTCTGCTCCTTTTCTATTATGCCGGATTTTTAGATGCCCATGCAGCATTCACAATCGCAAGCACAATCACACATACTTCCCAAATGATCGCCCCCTTGATTGTTATCATTCCGCACAGCGCCAATCCCAATACGATTATTTTAATAAGAACCGCATAAACCGTGTTCTGCCTGATGACCTTCAACGTCTCCTTTGCAATACGGACTGCATCTACCAGCGCCAACGGTTCATCATCCATCAGGACAATATCCGCCGCTTCGATCGCTGCATCTGAGCCAAGCGCTCCCATAGCAATCCCTACGTCGGCTCTCGTGAGCACCGGCGCATCATTGATACCGTCTCCAACTGCTGCAAGACATTCCGTGTCGTCCTGCATATTCAAAAATTCTTCCAATCGCTCCACCTTATCCTGCGGAAGCTGATTTGCATAATAATAGTCTAATTCCAATTCCTCAGCCACTTCTTTTCCAGTAAACTGGGTATCTCCCGTCACCATCACAGCGACTGCCTGACAATGCTTTTTCAAATACATAATCATCTCTTTTGCATCTTTTTTTATCATATCTGAAACGACGATATAACCTGCATATTTCCCGTCAACCGCAATGTAAATTACGCTTCCTGACTTGTGTATTTCCTGAAACCGGATGCCTCTTTCTTCCATCAGTCTTGCATTTCCAACATACACTTTCTTTCCCTCGTAAATTGCTGTCAATCCATATCCCGGAATCTCTTCCATCTCAGTCATACGGGTCTTTTCAAGTTCTTTCCCATAAGCATTTTTCAAGGAAACAGCAATCGGATGATTCGAGTAGCTTTCCACATATGTTGCAATCTCCAATAATTCCTCCTCTGTAAGCCACTGTGCATGTACCTCCTGCACTTCAAAAACACCTTCCGTCAACGTTCCCGTCTTATCGAACAGAAAGGTGTTCACCTTCGCCAAAATTTCCAGATACACGCCTCCTTTTACGATTACACCTTTTTTAGCAGCGGAAAGAATCCCGCCTAAAAATGCTGTGGATACAGACATCCCAATCGCACATGGGCAGGCTGCCGCCAAAAATACAACAACTCTCTTCATTCCAGTCACATACTCATATGTCTTATCAAACAGACTTGGCAAAACAACAAGCATCGCTGCCGACGCTAATATCAAGCCTACATAAATCTGAATGTATCTTTGTACTTTGTGCTCACTTTCTGCCTTTTTCGTATCTACATTTTCTACGATATTCAAGATTCTTGACACCGTAGAATCATCATATGTATGAAGCACTTTGACTTCTATGGCGCCTGTCAGATTCAGACTTCCACTATATACAATTCCGCCCGGCTCTTCCTCACGCGGAATTGCCTCTCCCGTAATCATCTGTGTATCAAGCGAAGTTGTCCCCGAAACGACTATCCCATCTACCGGAACTCGTTCGCCCGGTCTGATCAAGATTCTGTCGTCCTTTTCAAGCTCTGACGGCTCTACCTGTATTTCTTCCCCATCTACCAGTTTATTTGCAAGGATTGCATGTACATCGATGAGTTCTCTGATTCTTCGTTTGGAGCGATCTATTGTGATCATCTCGATCAGATGTCCAACCTGAAAAATCAAGATCACCGCCACTGCCTCCACATAATATCCAACGGCAAACGCACAAATTGTAGTGATTACAAGCAGTACATTCCCATCCAGAAAAAATTTCTCCAAAAAATGTTCCGCAATCTTCTGAAACACACTGTACCCAGCCAGTAGGTACGCTGCAAAAAAACAGCCAAACGCAATGTCCGACGGCAAATGATAACTTCTGCTCAGCCAGACACTTCCCAAATACAACAAAAGTCCGCACACTGTCATGTACACATTATTACGTATTCTTTCCTTCATAACCTGCCCTCATCAAACAGCCTCTACTCTATTATATGCTCCATTCCCTGATTCAAGATGCTCTGTATATGCCCGTCTGCCAGCGAGTAAAATACCGTCTTTCCTTCTCTTCTATTCTTTACTAACTTCATCTGTTTTAATATTCTCAGTTGATGTGACACTGCAGATTGAGTCATTCCCACAACTTCTGCCAAATCACACACACACAACTCTGCCTGAAACAACACACATAAAATTTTTATTCTCGTCATATCTCCAAATACTTTGAAGAAATCTGACAATTCTCGTATCGTTTCTTCTTTCGGCATTCCGTCTTCAATCTGGTGTACCAGACTGTCATGCAAATGCGTTGTCCCACAACATTCTATTTCCGATTTTTCCATATCTTACTCCTTTCATATGACTCGACATTCATAGAACAATTATGAATGATGTACTCTGTTTGGTCAATACTTTCCTGCAAAATAAGTACGACTGTTCCCCTGACTCACCGCAGGACAACAGCCGCACTTCTTTTATTTCTTATATAAAATTCGGATGGAATTTAATACACAGAGCATCGCAACTCCTGTATCGGCAAACACTGCCAGCCACATATTTGCAAATCCCATAAGTCCAAGTATCATTACCAGAGCTTTCACAATCAGTGCAAACACAACATTTTGCATGGCAATCGCTCCGGTCACTTTTGCAATTGCAACAGATTGCGGAATCGCTTCCATCGAAGATGTCATAAACACTACATCTGCCGCTTCAATCGCAGCATCCGCTCCACTTCCCATCGCGGCTCCGACATCTGCTCCAGCCAGCACCGGCGCATCATTGATTCCATCTCCAACAAACATAACAGCTCCGTTCTTTTGACGTATCTCCTTTAATTTTTCTACCTTATCCTCCGGCAAAAGCTGTGCGTACACTTCTTCTACACCTGCCTTTTTGGCTATGGCATCTGCACTTGTTTTGGCATCTCCTGTAAGCATTGCTGTTCGAAGTCCGTATTTTTTCATCTTTCTGATTGCACTAACGGAATCTTCTTTCAAAGTGTCCGCAATGACAAGATATCCTGCCAGCTCTCCATTTATCGCGACAAATACTTCGGTTCCATAAACGTCGCTCTCCATCATTTGCACATTCACATGATGCATTTCTAAAAGGGCTCTGTTTCCGCATAGCACCTCGCCGAGTTTCATTTGCGCACGGATTCCCTTTCCTGATATTTCTTCCACTTTTGATGGGCGTTCCAATTCTACAAAACGTTTTTTTGCTTCCTCCACAATACTGTTCCCAATCGGATGCGTGGATGTACTCTCACATCCTGCTGCAACTGCTAAGAGTTCTTCTTCCTTCCATGCCCCCAATGAAATACACTTCTGCACTTCAAAATTTCCTTTTGTAATAGTCCCTGTCTTATCCATGACAACTGCCTTGACCTCTTTTAACGCCTCCAAAGCAATTCCGCCTTTAAAAAGAATTCCCTTTTTAGATCCCGCGCCAATTCCGGAGAAAAATGCAAGCGGCACACTCAATACGAGCGCACATGGACAGCTTATAACGAGAAATGTGATTGCTGTATAAATCCAAAATTTCCAATCTCCCGTAATCAGTGAAGGGATAATTGCAGTTCCCAATGCCAGGATTACTACAAATGGTGTGTAGACCCTTGCAAATCTTGTAATAAATCGGTCTATCTTCGGCTTGCTTGCCGCCGCATTTTCGACAGACTGCAGAATCCGTGTAACCATAGAGTCGCCAAGTGTCTTTTCTACCCGAACCTTTAACATTCCGGAAGTATTGACACACCCTGAGATTACCCGGTCACCTTCGCCTGCTTTTACAGGAACCGGTTCACCTGTCACCGGCGCTGTATCGATGCGGCTCTCACCGCTTAAAATCACTCCGTCAAGCGGAATTCGATCTCCAACTCTCACAAGGAGCACGTCTCCGATCTGCGCTTCCTCTGCCGGAATCACTTCCACCTCATCTCCATGCAGAAGATTTACAACCTCCGGTCTCATGTCAACCGCATCCATAATCTGTCCACGGCTCTTTTCCACTGCAATATCTTCAAACAACTCTCCACACCGGTAAAACAGCATCACACCTACCGCCTCAGCAAAATCTCCAATTGCAAATGCCGCCAGCGTCGCAATACTCATCAGAAAGTTTTCATCAAACACGTGCCCCTTCTTCAGATTCTTCGCTGCCTGTAATACAATTTTCCCACCAAGAATCAGATAGGCTATAACAAATCCAATTGATGTCACTGTCGGATAAGAATCCTCAAATATCATCCCTGCTGCAAACAATACTGCACCTGCAAGAATACCTATTATCGCTTTTTGGTTCTCCTCCTGTTTTTCTTTGTGTACTTTTGACTCTTTTTGTTTTACCACTACCTCAGACTCTATCGATGCACAAATTTCCTGTAGTACCGGAAGAAGATCCTCTTGATGATTCGATGCAACTTTTAACTGCTTTGTCGCAAATGTGATCACCGCATCTTCCACTTCCGGCAATTCCTTAATCTTTCTCTCCATCTTCGCCGCACAGTTTGCACAACCAAGATTTTCTAAGATATATACTTTTTGCTTCGCATCCGATTGAACATGCGAATGACTTTCTTTATCACCACTCCCATGTTCATGGTCATGTCCGCATCCGCAGGCTTCGTGTTCATGGTCGTGACCACATCCACAGGCTTCATGGTTATGATGATGTTGCTCTTTATGTTCTTCATGATTCTGTTTCATCTTTCTACCTCCTCATATGAGTGATTGTTCATATGTTCATATAACCATATTTTATGTGAAATGTCAAGATATCAATTAAAAAAAGTTGAAACATACGCCTTCCATTCGCATATCTCAACTTTTATTCTATGTTACATCTCTTTTCTCTACAATTCATCAATCTGCCAGTCGATCGGTTCCACTCCATTCGCCTCAAGGAATTGATTCGTCTTACTGAATGGTCTGCTTCCAAAAAAACCACGGTAAGAAGACAGTGGACTTGGATGTGGAGCTTCCAATATCAGATGCTTTGGGTTATTCAACATCGCTTTTTTCATCTGAGCCGGTCTTCCCCATAAAATAAACACAATCGGTCGATCCTGTGTATTCAACACACGGATTGCCGCATCTGTAAACTCTTCCCAGCCGATTCCTCTGTGGGAATTTGCCTGATGCGCCCGCACAGTCAAAACAGTATTGAGCATTAACACTCCCTGTTTCGCCCATTTCACAAGGTATCCGTGGTCAGGAATCGTGCACCCCAAATCATCATGCAGTTCTTTGTAAATATTTACAAGCGATGGTGGTATCTCCACCTCCGGCTTTACCGAAAAGCAAAGTCCATGCGCCTGATTATTTCCATGATACGGATCCTGTCCTAAGATAACCACTTTCACATCTTTTAAAGGTGTCAGATGAAATGCGTTAAATATGTCATTTGCCGGTGGAAATATTAATCTCGTCCGATACTCTTCGTTCACCTTCTCAAACAGCTGCTTATAATAGTCTTTTTTGAATTCATCCTTTAATGCTTCCAGCCAATCTCCGTTGATTGCCGCCATCTTTTCTTCCTCCTTACATTCTGACTGAAACGCCTTTCTCTCGCAAGTATTGTTTGACTTCTTTAATCTCTAATTCTTTAAAATGGAATAGAGATGCTGCAAGCGCCGCATCTGCCTTTCCTTCCGTCAACGCCTCATAAAAATGTTCCAGCGTTCCTGCACCGCCTGATGCGATGACCGGAATCGATACTGCTTCCGCAATCGCTCTTGTCAACTCCAGGTCATACCCTGCCTTTGTTCCATCTCCATCCATACTCGTTAAAAGAATCTCTCCCGCTCCGAGCGCACCCACTTTTTTTGCCCACTCAACCGCGTCGATACCGACATCGACTCTTCCACCATTTTTATAGATGTTCCATCCGGTTCCATCCGCTCTTTTCTTCGCATCAATTGCGACAACCACACACTGACTGCCGAATTTTTCTGCCGCTTCCCGTATCAACTCTGGACGATTGATCGCAGATGAATTGATTGAAATCTTATCCGCTCCTTCCCGCAAAAGTACTTTAAAATCTTCTACCGTCCGGATTCCTCCGCCAACTGTAAAAGGAATAAATACATTGGCGGCCACTTTCCGCACCATATCTACAACAGTTTCTCTCTCATCTGACGATGCTGTGATATCCAAAAATACAATCTCATCTGCTCCTGCTGCATCATATGCCTTCGCAATCTCAACCGGGTCACCGGCATCTATCAAATCTACAAAATTAACTCCTTTCACCACGCGCCCATTGTGCACATCCAAACAAGGGATTATTCTTTTCGTAAACATCTCTCTTCCTCCTAGCTAAGCTCTACAAAATTTTTCAAAATCCGAAGTCCCACATCACTGCTTTTTTCCGGATGAAACTGGCATGCAAACACATTATCCATTTCCACAGATGCATGGATGTGTGCGCCGTATTCTGTCGTCGCCTTCACAATTTGTTCCTCCTTGGCTTTCAGGTAATAAGAATGCACGAAATATACATATGCGTCCTCTTCAATTCCCCGAAAGAGTCTTCCGTCATTCTGAAGATGCAAAGAGTTCCATCCCATATGCGGAATCTTAAACCCTTCTTGATCCGGAATTCTGCAAACCTCTCCTTTTAAAATTCCAAGTCCTTTCACGCCTTCCGACTCGTCGCTTTTTTCAAACAAAAGCTGCAGCCCAAGACAAATCCCCAAAAAGGGAATCCTTTTTTCCACCACTTGATGAATAACCTCCACCAGACCATACTCGTTCAGATTCTTCATCGCATCTCCAAATGCTCCGACTCCAGGCAGAATCACTTTATCCGCAGCTAAAATCTGCTCTTTCTCGCGTGTGATCACAACATCCTGTCCCAACTTTTGTAATGCTTTTTCTACGCTTTTTATATTCCCCGCATCATAATCAATAATCGCTATCATATCACTTGTGCCCTCCTCTATTTTGCAGATAATTCAAACCAGAATTCCACTCCGTTTTCATAGTTGTTCACTCCATACTCATGATGGAACGATTCCATAATCGCCTTAACAATAGAAAGTCCGATTCCATTACCACCATATTCTCTTGTGTGCGCTTTATCCACTTTGTAGAATTTATCCCAAATGTGCCCGATATCCTCCTTTGGAATCTGTTTTCCGGTATTGAACACCGAAACTCTCGTCGTATCCGGCTCTTCTCCTTTTGAAATGCGAATGTCAATCAGCATCTGCCCCTCTACATGATTCAATGCATTACTCACATAGTTTCGAATAACCTGCTCTGCCTTGAACTCATCCGCCCAGACATACGCAGGTTCATTCTGCGTAAAATGCACTGTGGCATTCTTCTGCTGTATCAGTATCTCACAGCTTTGCACTACTCCGCGAATCAGTTCCGCGATGTCAAAGCGCTCAAAAGACACTTCCTCTTCTCCAAATTCCAACTGGTTCAATGTCAGCAGATTTTTCACCATACGGTTCATCTTTCCTGCTTCGTCCATAATCACGTCACAATAAAACGCCCGACTCTCCGGATCATCCGAGATTCCCTCTTTCAGTCCTTCCGCATACCCCTGTATCAAAGCAATCGGTGTCTTTAATTCGTGAGATACATTTCCAAGGAACTCATTTCGCATATTTTCCATCTTTTCTTTTTTCTCAATATCTTTTTGCAATTCATAATTGGCTTTTTTCAGCATCGAAATGGTCTGCTCCAGTTTCTCTGACATCGCATTAAAGTTCTCTCCAAGAACTCCAATCTCATTATCTCCGCCGCTTGTATATTTCGCATCAAAATCCAAATCCGCCATTCTCTTCGACAAAACTGCCAGTTCCATGATCGGATCTGCAATCCTTTTAGAAAAATACCATACCAAGACGGTGCTGATCAGTACAACTACAACCACAATGTAAGATAAAAATTTATTCGAGAGCGCCACACTTTCCCGAATACTCTCCAGCGGACTTCTTAAAATAAATGTACTTCCATCTTCCAGATATCCCCACATCTCGATATATTCGTACCCACTTTGCACATCTTTTGCACTGTGAATCTGATAGGTATCGCTCTCCTTTAAAAGCGTCCCGTTCTCCTGATTCCGCCCTAGCATATAACCAATCAGCTGCATGACCAGTTCATCACTTTTCTGTTCATTCTGCGCAATCGAAAGACGGACTTTCTCTTTTCCTGAAACAACAGCAAGCGTAATATTACCAATCTCAACCATCTCGCTCAATTCTTCTACCGTGCTGTCAGATGTCAATTTCCCTTTCTCAGAAGCTGTTTTTAACTTTTCATATACCTCTGTCAGACTCGCCTGTTTATTCAGGATATAATACTGTCCGAGAAATTTTGCATTCACTCCAAGTGAAATCAAAAGAATTGCCACTACCAGCCCGATAAATATGACTGAAATCTGACGTTTAATTGATCCTCGCATTATTCCACCTCAAACTTATATCCCATTCCCCATATCGTCTTAATATAATTTCCTTTTTCTCCCAGCTTGCTTCTCAGTTTTTTCACATGGGTATCAATTGTCCTCGCATCGCCAAAATAATCATAATCCCACACATTGTTCAGTATCTTTTCTCTGGACAATGCCATCTTCTGATTTTCCACAAAATATGTTAAAAGTTCAAACTCTTTCACACTCAGATCAATCGGTACATCATCAATCTTTACAAGATGTGCTGCTTTATCAATCACAATGACCCCGGCATCAATCAAATCTTCAGAAGCCGCTGCTCTTCCTCTTTTTAAGATTGCATTCACTCGCGCAACCAAAATCTTCGGACTGAACGGTTTTGAAATATATTCATCCACTCCAAGTTCAAATCCCTGCAGCTCGTCCCGTTCTTCCCCGCGTGCTGTCAGCATGATAATCGGAACCTGAGACAGCGCACGCACCTCTCTGCACACTTGCCATCCATCCATTCTAGGCATCATCACATCAAGAATAATCAAAGCGATATCCTTATTCTCATAAAAAATATCCATCGCTTCCATCCCATCAGCAGCTTCTATAATAATATGTCCCTCTCTCTCTAAAAAATCTTTTACCAGTTTTCTCATTCTGCTCTCATCATCTACAACCAATATTTTCAATTTTTCCATATATCTTCACCTCGTTTAATATTCTCTTTTTATCATACCAAAGATTTATGTCAACTTTGTGAAACAATAAATGGCAGTCAGAAAACTCCTTTTTTTAGTTTTTCCAACTGCCATCTGCCCTTTACTATATTTTATACCCTCGGTAGGAATACAGAGAACATCGTTCCCTTTCCAACAATCGAGGACACTTTAATGTATCCACATTGTTCTCGTATAATATGTCTCGCAAGATAGAGACCAATTCCAAGACCTTCCTGCTCTTTTGCCTCTTTTGTGCGATAAAATTTCTTAAAAATCGCCTCTGTCTCTGTATAATCAATTCCCATTCCATTGTCCGTAATATCTACTCTCGCATACATATCATACTGCATCACACTTACTTTGACCATGGAATTCGGTTTTGAATACTTAATTGCATTTTCCAAAATATTCGAAAGCGCCACGAGCGTCCACGGATAATCAAACACCGCCTGAATCTTCTTTTTCTTATATTGAATTGCAATTCCTTTTTTCTCTGCCAATGGAAGCAATTCCTGACTCACTTCACATAAAAGATTCCCAAGATTCTGTGATTTCGGCTCAATAGAATTCAATCCACTCTCCAGCACAGAAATTCTCACAACTGCCTCCAACATCATATTCAAGCGTTCCCCCTGTGCACTGATGCGCTCTGCAATCTTTCTGCTGTCATCTGAGAGATCTTTCTGCTCAACCAGCATATCAGAATACATCTTCACATCTGCAAGTGGTGCCTGCGTCTGAAAAGCAACTTCTGCAATCAATGACTTGATCCTGTCTTTTTTTTCTTTTGCACGTCTGTTTCTCACAATACATATTTTCAGATACTGATTCATCTTAACTTCCAGATCCGAAAACACAGAGCCATCCGGCCTTTTTGATTTCAATGTTCCTTTTGTTGCATCATCAATCATCGTTGTCAGATTCTCGATGAGATTCTTCATACTTCTTCTCTGTAAAAATACGACCAACACACAGATGACAACTACAATCTGAGCAATTACAATAGCAATAATACTTATCTTATCCATTTATCCTGATACCCCTTTTTTGCATTTTCCCCTGTAAAAAAATTATAGCACTACTTGTAAACATATGCAAATAAAACCTCAGCATATGCTGAGGTTTTGAAATGGACCTGAGGGGAATCGAACCCCTGTCCGAAAGCCCTTCCATCGAGGCATCTCCCATCACAGTCATTATTTTGACATTCCCTCCATCAGCCGCCTAATGACAGGCTTCTGATCTCAGTAGCTTCATAAATTCTTCCATCCCCTCAAAGCTTTGGAAACGAAGTGCCTCACCTCGTTGAAGCCGGTGACTTAAGCAGTGAGCGACTTAAGGCCGACTGCTGCCACTAGGCAGCGTACGCTAAATTTTCGTCTGCGTTTAATTTTAAAGTACGGATTGTTATGCGGGCCCGCCCCGCAGATGGCTTCCCAAACTTCTGAACCCCCGTCGAAACCAGTACAAGCCCTAATTCAGCATTGTCGTGGTTCGCAAACGTAGTATTCATTATATGCCACCTTTTTTACCTTGTCAAGGCTGGATACAATAATCCTTCCTATCTCACCCCAAATTTATAAACCGTAGTCGTGTCATACGCCTCACCTGCACGACAGATTGGGCTTACAAAGTTCTCATGATTCACTGCATCCGGAAAATACTGTGTCTCAAAACAGACTGCGTGGTGTTTTTGATAGATTGCGCCCTCTTTTCCACACTCATCCTCTACAAAATTGGCTGTATACATCTGCACTCCAGGAAGGTCTGTATACACTTCCATCTCAATCCCCGTTTTATCAGAATAAAGTGTTGCAACCTTTCCAACTCCGTCACGTGGCTTTAACACCCAGTTATGGTCATATCCATTTCCGAAATTCAGTGCCTCATAATCTTCTTCAATATCTCTTCCAATCGTCTTTGGCACACGAAAATCCATTGGTGTCCCGTCTACGGAAACGATCTCTCCGGTTGGAATCGACGTTGCATCCGCTCTCGTGTAAGCATCCGCATCAATCCATACTTCTTGATCTAACACCGAACCGGATTTATGTCCGGACAGATTAAAGTAACTATGATTTGTCATATTGATGATCGTATCTTTTGTCGGCACTCCATAATACTGAATTTTTATTTCATTGTCATCTGTCAACGTATAAGTCACTTCAATGCCCAATTCACCCGGATAATTCTGATCGCCATCCGGACTGTGCAATGCGAATGTAATGCTGTTCTCCGTCTGTTCTTTCACTTTCCACACACGGAAACTATAAAAATCCAACCCGCTGTGAAGATTGTTTTCACCGTCATTTTTATCCAGATTATATTTTTTCCCATTCAGCACAAATGATGCACCACCGATGCGGTTCGCGCTCCGGCCCACCGTAGCTCCAAAAAAAGTAGCTCCTTCTTCATATTGCTCTGCCGTGTCATATCCAAGTACCACATCACAGAGACTGCCATCCCTGTCCGGCACAAGGACCGCATGGAGCGTTGCCCCCAGATCAGTCACCCCGATCATCATGCCGTTCTTGTTCGTAAATGTATATAATAAAGCAGCATCACCTTTGCTGTTCGCTCCAAATGCTCTCTGTTCCATTCTGTTCTCATCCTCTCCAAATGCCTACAGTGTCTCTATGAACCGTTTGAATGCAATTCTTCCCTCTTCTGTACATTTATAGACACCTGCATCTTCCAAAACATTGGTAAATACAATTCCAACTTCTTTTTCCAAAATTTCCATTACATTTTCCTTTGTAAATCCGTCATATTTTCCTCGGAATGTCTCTACCCAGTCTGCATGTTTTTCAATCTTTTCATTCTCTCTGATATTTTTGCCTTCCACAAGATAATCTGCAAGGATTTCCATCTCTTCTTTCAGACGAGACGGAAGCACTGCAAGTCCCATTACCTCGATCAGACCAATGTTCTCTTTTTTGATATTATGCCACTGTGCATGTGGATGATATACTCCAAGCGGATGCTCTTCTGTTGTAATATTGTTGCGGAGCGCAAGATCCAGCTCATATGTATCCCCAACTTTTCTTGCGATTGGAGTGATCGTGTTGTGTGGCTCTCCATCTGTGTTCGCAAATACAAACGCCGCTTCGTCTGTGTATCCTCGCCATGCATCTAAAATGTGTGCTCCGAGTTCAATTAAACGCGACTCATCTGTACTTCTCAATCTCAATACAGACAATGGCCATTTTACAATTCCAACTTCTACATCTTCAAAGTTTTTGATTGTAAATGTCTCTTCCATCGGCGCTTTTGCCATTGCAAATGTATAATTTCCTCCCTGGAAATGGTCATGACTCAAGATAGAGCCTCCTACAATCGGAAGGTCTGCGTTTGATCCCAGAAAATAATGTGGGAACAATTTTACAAAATCAAATAATTTTACAAATGTCTGTTTTTCAATTTTCATCGGCGTATGCTCACCATTAAATACGATACAGTGTTCATTATAATATACATATGGCGAATACTGGAATCCCCATGCGCTGTCATTCACTGTGATCGGGATAATACGGTGGTTTTCTCTCGCCGGATGGTTCACACGACCTGCATATCCTTCATTCTCCACACAGAGCTGACATTTTGGATAACTACTTGCCTTTGCATTCTTCGCAGCCGCAATCGCCTTTGGATCTTTCTCCGGTTTTGATAAGTTGATTGTGATATCAATCTCACCATAAGCGCTGTCCACTTTCCATTTGCGGTCTTTTTTCACTCGGTAGCGACGGATATAATCGCTGTCCTGACTCAATTTGTAGAAATAGTCTGTCGCCTCTTTTGGAGAAACCTCATATCTTTTTGCAAACTCAGCCTGTACCTGTGCCGGGCGTGGTGTCAGACAGTTCATAATCTTTGTGTCAAACAGGTCTCTGTACACAATGCTGTCTTCAATAATTCCCCTTTTACATGCCTCATCAAGCAACCCTGCCAGAACTGTTTCAAGTTCAATTGTCTCATCATGAATATCCGTATCTTCATAGTTTTCTTCGTGAAAAAGATCCAACAACAGATTCGTTGTATAAATACGTTCGCACTCCGGCGTCAATCCTGTGTCAATTCCATACTGTACTAATTTTTTAATATTTTCAAATAACATTTTTTTCTCTCCTGCTTATTTTAAAATTTTTGCTCCATCTCCGATGTCTACTACATAAAATTCCGCTTTGTGTCCCACTCTCTCCTCATACTGTGCTCCGACAGTCTCGATGAAATGATCCACTGCATCATTTTTCACAATACTTACTGTACATCCGCCGAATCCGCCTCCTGTGATACGTGATCCGATTACGCCCTCGATTGACCATGCGAGATCCACCAAAATATCAATCTCTTCACAAGATACCTCATAATCATCTCGAAGCGATACATGAGATGCATTCATCAGCTTTCCAAATGTCTCAATATCATCTGCTTTGAGCGCTTCTACCGCCTTGATCGTTCTTCGGTTCTCATACACCGCATGCTTTGCTCTTTTCTGTCTGATCTCAGACTGGATTGCATCTTTATGCGCCTCAAATTCCTCCTCTGTCAGATCACCAAGCGTCTGGATACCCAACACTTTCTGCAGTTCTCTTAAGGCAGTCTCACATTCATTTCTTCTGTCATTGTATGCAGAGTCCACAAGGCTGTGTTTTACTTTACTGTTTACAATTACAATTTTTGCATCTTCAAGCACAACCGGTGCATATTCATACTGCAGCGTATTGGTATCCAGGAAAATAGCATTGTCTTTCTTTCCCATCGCGCTTGCAAACTGATCCATAATTCCACAGTTGCAGCCATTAAAGTTATTTTCTGAATACTGCCCAATCTGCGCGATCTCAACCATCGTCAAGTCGTCAAATGCAAACATATCCTTCAAAAGCACTCCTGTCAGAACTTCCAACGATGCAGATGAAGAAAGCCCTGAGCCGTTCGGAATATTTCCGTAAATCAGAATATCAAGTCCGTTTGTAAGCTTATATCCACGTTTTTCAAATGTCCACATAACTCCCTTCGGATAATTCGTCCATCCTGCTGCCTCTGACGGAACCAGATCATTCAGGCTTGACTCGATCACACCGAGAGATTCAAAATTTGCAGAGTACAGTCTCAGCCTGTCATCTTCTCTCTTTCTTGCAATCGCATATGTACCTAATGTCAACGCGCATGGAAACACATGCCCTCCGTTGTAGTCTGTGTGTTCCCCGATCAGATTCACACGCCCCGGTGCAAAATACGCCCGGATATCCCCTTCTGGTCCAAATAATTGTTTGAATTGTTCTACCAGTCTCGCTTTCATTCTTCTTCTCCTTTTTTTATTTTAATATTTTTGTTTTAAAACACCTTATTTGTTATTTATTATATCACATTTTCCTATACTGTAAAGCTTTAATAACTCAATTTTAGAACAATATCCTGTGGATAATCTCCAAAGCCGTCCCCAAATATATTAATTCCGCCTTTGTGTGCTGCATCCTCCTTAATTCCGATCTTCACCGAAATATAATCCTTGTCAGAAAGGTTGTATTTTTCCAGTCCGGCATCAGAAATCTTTTCACCGTCCAGAAAGCTTCCGTCCTTTTTTACACACCAGTTCTTTAACATGCCATACTGGGTCTTATCCGATGACCACCATGCCGGATTCAGCTTCCCGCGTCTTCCGCCAAAATCGCTCGGACTTTCCCACGTTCCAACCTCAACGTCATTGATCCACAGTGTGATATCAGAAGGCCAGTCCATATTGTACTCATGGTCTTCCGAACATATTTCTGCGGACACCTCCACTTTCCTGAGTGTTTTCTTTTTTAATGTCACATTTGGAAAACGGTATTCCAAATATCCATTTCCAAACCAAATGAGCTTTGCATTGACCCTTGCCGGATTATAAAATACCGAAGCCTCATCTTCCACATCAATGTACCCGTCCTGAGATACTATTCCGCAAGTCGGCTCCACATGGTAATCCACATAATTTCCGATCGGCATGTGAATCTCATCGATTTCTCCTTCTTCCTCCTGCTGTAAGTCAATAAAAATTCCATCTACTTTTTTTCTGCAGATTTTCATAGATCCTCTGACTGCTGCCCGAAGTTCTGTCTCAATCAGTCCAGCTTCCTCAAGAACCCGAACATGCAGCGCTGCCGAAGATGCCGGTATCTGTAAACATTCGGCAATTTCATTTACATTATAAGCTCTTTCTTCCAGTTCACTCAAAATCCGGAGTCTCAATTCCGATGACAATGCTTTTCCAATTAATGCAAGCTGTTCTTTTTGGCTCAAATTATATTTTTCCGTTCTATCCATCTTTCTTTCCTCTTTAATGCACTATATTTATTATTTTATACCAAAAATCTTGTTATATTTATTTTAACTTTTCTAGTGACCATCGTCAATTATAAATGTTATAATATCTCCAAGAACAAAAGACAGGTGATGCAAATGTACATTTTTATTGTAAATCCGCACGCTCGTTCCGGTCTCGGGCATGTCGTGTGGGACGAATTAGAATCTATTTTAAAAAAGCAAAACATACCTTATAAAGCGTATTTTACAAAATATCAAAAACATGCGACCGAGATTGCCCGCAAAGCCACCTCCGGTGATGCTCCTTCCACTTTGGTTGTACTCGGCGGAGATGGTACGATAAACGAAGTGGTAAACGGAATCCAAGATTATGAAAAGGTGATTCTGGGGTATATTCCAATTGGCTCAAGCAACGATTTTGCCAGAAGCCTGAATATCCCTTCTTCACCCAAAGAGGCTTTGGAGCTTATTCTCGCGGCACATGACACCCGCTCGATAAATATCGGACGATTACAGTATCAAGACCGCTTGAAACATTTTGCCGTAAGTGCAGGTATTGGCTTTGACGCCGCTATCTGCCACGAGGCAGTCATTTCAAAATTGAAAGTTGCATTGAATAAGATCCACCTTGGAAAACTCACTTATGCCGGCATTTCCCTGCACCGTCTCTTTCTGACAACACCCCAGAAAATGACAGTAACGTTGGATCATAAAGAAGAATTCACTTTTCCATCTGCATATTTTGCCGCAGTTATGAACCACAAATACGAAGGCGGAGGGGTCAAATTCTGCCCCGATGCCCGCCCCGATGACAATCTGCTCGATGTAATTGTTGTTTCTGATCTTTCAAAATTAAAGATTCTCACCCTCCTTCCGACAGCATTTACCGGTTGGCATACGCATTTTAAAGGTGTCCATACCTATCAGTGCCGCCATGTGAGCATTCACGCAGAACGAGCATTGCCGGTTCACACAGACGGAGAACCTGTATTTTTGCAAAAAAGCATTTCCGCCTCATGCGATTCTAAAATGCTTCAGGTCATCGTGCCGCAAAGGAGGTAGTTATGTTTTTTATTGTATTACTATTTTTATTGTTATTCTTGTATTTGATCTTCATCTGTCCGAATCTCGCCAGACGTAAAATGATGGAACCATTTTTTCATACAGAATTCGCCCATCGCGGCCTGTTTTCAGATGCCCGTGCCATTCCTGAAAATTCCATGAAAGCTTTTCAGGAAGCAGTCAGGCAGCATGTCGGCATCGAACTTGACGTCCATCTGACAAAAGATGAAAAAGTAGTCGTTTTTCACGATGACACGCTCACAAGGATGTGCCAGATTGATGCCCTCATCGAAGAAACCTCTTATGAAGACTTGCAGAAACTTTACCTGAATCACACATCGGAAAAAATTCCGCTTCTCTCCGATGTGTTGTCGTACGTCAACGGTCGTGTTCCGCTTTTGATCGAATTAAAACTTCCTACAAAAAGCACCAGACTCTGTCATGAAGTACACAAGCTTTTGGAAACTTATCAGGGAGCTTATCTGATTCAGTCTTTTAACACAATCGGGATTTTCTGGTTTCGAAAAAATGCCCCGCATATTCTGCGTGGTCAGCTATCCTCGAACCTGACAAAGACACGAAAGACCGAGCCTTGGCTTGCCTGTTTTCTTGTCCGTTTTCTCCTTTTAAACGGTATTGCAAAACCCGATTTTATTTCTTATAAATTCAAAGACGCCTCCAACATCAGTCTCCGAATAATAAGAATTCTCTACCGCACACCGGTCGCAGTCTGGACACTTCGTACACCAGAATCATTTCTCCAGGCAAAACGGCAATACGATATGGTCATATTCGAAAAAAAGTTTTAAAAATTCTAAAGATAGTATGAAGACTGTTGTTGCTCAATCTTTTTCATGCTATAATCATCTACATACTTTAATTCACTTTATGAAGGGATTTTGATAGCATGAAAAGCTTCCTACAAAAACATAGACATGCATGGGTTTTTCTTTACGGATTCATTTACCTTCCTTGGTTTTTTTATCTGGAAAAACATGTGACAACAGATTTCCATATTATCCATACCAGTCTCGATGAAAAGATACCATTTTTAGAGATATTCATCATTCCTTACGGACTATGGTTTGTATTCATCGCAGTGACTGTCGGATATTTCTTTTTCACAGATAAGACTGATTTTTATAAACTTTCAGCCTTTCTCTGTATTGGAATGACGATTTTTTTGATATTTTCAACTATTTATCCAAATGGGCAGATTTTACGTCCGACAACATTTGAGCACGACAATATTTTTGTCGATTTAGTAAAGCAGTTATACCGTGCTGATACACCGACGAATATTTTCCCAAGCCTGCACGTGTATAATTCCATCGGTGCCTGCATTGCAATTATGCATAGCCAAAGATTAAAAGAATATCGATGGATTCAATACGCCTCGCTTGTACTTGGCGGACTCATCATCTTATCTACCATGTTTTTAAAGCAACACTCTGTGATCGACGTGGTAGGCGCCGGTGCAATGGCTGTAATCTGTTATCAGCTCGTATATGTGGCTGCATTCAAAAAACAGCCGGCCATATCCAGACAAACAATTTAGGACCAGTAGATTGCTGGTCCTATTCTTATTCCTCATATTTTTCCTGTCCAAGTTTGATATCCACAAAATCGGTATAATATTCAAATGCTGCCGGAATTGGATACTCTCTTTGCACTTCCTCCGGATGGATGAACAACATTTTCTCTGTACAAGATTTTTCCAACTCATCTACTCGAATGGCAAACCCGGTCATATGCCATTCCACATGGCTGAAAATATGTTTTGCCACCCCTAGTTCTTTTATTCTCAGCGGCTGCAGTCCAATTTTCTTACTGTATTCCAGTGCTTCATCTGCACTTAATTCTCCCTCAATATTCGGAAGTTCATACAATCCTGCCAAAAGGCCTTTTGCCGGACGTTTCCGAATTGCTACATTCTCGCCATCCTGAAAAATAAATACTGTCCTCTTTTCAATCTTTCTCGCTTTTGCTTTTGTCTTCACCGGGAGCTCTGACTCAATTCCTTTTTCCCTCGCTTTGCAGAGCTGCCTCAACGGACACAGCAGACATTTCGGCTCCCCATTCGGCACACAGACAATTGCACCAAGTTCAATCAGCCCCTGATTAAAATCACTCGCCGCATTTTTCGGAATGATACGTTCTAGCTGCTCTTCTATCCTTGTTCGAACGCTCGCTTTCATAATGTCATCATAGCTTGCCGTGATCCTCGAAACCACACGAAGTACATTGCCATCGACCGCCGGTTTTGGAATCCCAAATGCAAATGAGCTGATTGCTCCCGCCGTATAGTTTCCGATTCCTGTAAGACTTTTTATCTCCTCGTAGGTCTTGGGAAATTCTCCATGAAAATCTTCCATGATCTGCTTTGCCGCTTTCTGCATGTTCCGCACACGGTTGTAATATCCAAGACCTTCCCACAACTTCAAGAGCTGGTCTTCCTCCGCCTCCGCCAAATCCTTTACTGTCGGAAGCGCATTTAAAAATCGGGCATAAAACGGCTTCACCGCCTCCACTCTTGTCTGCTGCAACATAATCTCTGACACCCACACACGATAGGCACTGATCTGTTCTCTCCACGGAAGTTCTCTTTTATTCTCCCGATACCATTCGACCAGCGGATCTGCGATTTTCTTTAGATTCTCATCCTCCAAAAGAACAGGCACTTCCTTTCCAATCTCAATGCTGTCTTTTCCAACTTTACAGTCATATGCAAGTACATGCACTCCCTGCTCCTTCGCTCGTTTTAGCGCTTCGCCAAATGCCGGCTGCGTTTCCATATTCGGAGTAAAATACCGCACGCCTTTCATCTGGATCACAAAAAAGATATACGCTTCATATCCTTCTTTTGTCGCCTCACAAAGCTCTTCGATGTGCTTTATCCCCCGCTCAGTCGGTGCATCCGGAAATTTTACAATTCCATTTTCCTCCAGTGTGACTCCTTTTACTTCTACAAAGATTTTTCTATCTCCCTCTTCCACATAAAGGTCAAATCTGGATTTCCTGTACGTCTTTTCCGGTCTGATCACTGTCGCGTCCGGAAACAAATTCCCTTGCTTAATCCATTCCTCCACTACTTTGTTCGGTATCTGGGAATCCATATTGATCATACGTTTCCCTTTTTTTACACCGATCAGATCCCACTGGGTCTTTCTGTCCGGATTTTCTGCCCGCTGCACATACACCGATGCATTCGGTGTCAAAAGTTCAGCACAACGCCCTGTATTTTTCACGTGTACGATCTCTTTCTTCCCCGCAATTTCTACATACGCAATAAAACGATTGGGACGTTCAATGAACCTCCCAATCTCAATTCTTTCATATTTCATTTAACTTAAAACCTCTTCCCAGGAAACCTCTTTAAATCCCGGAACAGCAAACTCTTCACCTACTAAAAGCGGACGTTTCACAAGCATTCCATCTGTCGCAAGAAGTGCATATTGCTCTTCTTCCGTCATATTCGGAAGTTTATCTTTCAGCCCGAGTTCTTTATACTTCATACCGCTTGTGTTGAAAAAACGCTTCAGTGGAAGACCGCTTTTTTCATGCCACGCCTTTAATTCTTCCGCAGTAGGATTTGCCTCCACGATATGTCTGTCCTCAAAGGCAATGCCCTTTTCTTCCAGCCACTTCTTCGCCTTTTTACAAGTCGTACATTTTGGATATTCTACAAATAAAATACTCATCACGTTCTCCCTCGCTTTCTTACAATACTTTTGACAAAAATTCTTTCAGACGCGGATCTTGTGGATTTTCAAAGAATTCTTTCGGCGTGTTGCTTTCTTTTACTTTTCCCTCATCAATGAACAGTACACGCGTTGCAACCTCTTTTGCAAATCCCATCTCATGCGTCACGACTACCATCGTCATTCCCTCATCTGCCAGTTCTTTCATCAGTTCCAGAACCTCTCCTACCATCTCCGGGTCAAGCGCAGACGTCGGCTCATCGAACAGCATCACATCCGGATTCATCGCCAGAGCTCTTGCAATTGCAATACGCTGTTTCTGACCACCTGACAACTGTCTCGGATATGCATTCTCTTTGTCAGGTAGTCCCACACGCTGCAACAATTCTTTTGCTTTCTTCTCCGCCTCTGCCTTTGTCATCACACCAAGCTTCACCGGTGCAAGCATGATATTCTCCTTTATCGATAAATGCGGAAACAGATTGAACTGCTGGAATACCATGCCCATCTTCTGTCTCAGTTTGTTGATATCACAATCTTTGCTTGTGATGTTATTCCCCTCAAACCACACTTCTCCGCCTGTCGGTTCTTCCAGAAGGTTGAGGCATCGCAAAAATGTAGATTTCCCGGAACCAGACGGTCCGATCACTACTACTTTTTCTCCCTTTTCAATATGCTCGTCAATTCCACAAAGCACCTTGTTTCCATGAAATGATTTTTGTAAATTCTTAGTGACGATCACCTTGTGACAACCTCCTTTCCAATAAACTCTGCAATTTTGTAAGTCCTAACACGATCACAAGATAGCAGCCTGCTGCTACAAACAACGGCGGCAATACAATGAAGTCTGTAGAACCAATGTACTGCGCTGCTTTTGTTAAATCTGTCACCGCAATTACTCCTGCCACAGAAGTCTCTTTGATCAATACGATAAACTCGTTTCCAAGCGCCGGCAGAATATTTTTCACTGCCTGTGGGACAATGATATAGCGCATCGTCTGTATATAGTTGAAGCCAAGTGAACGCCCCGCCTCCATCTGCCCTCTGTCAATGGATTCAATTCCCGCTCTGATAATCTCAGCCACATACGCACCCGAGTTGATACCAAAACAGATTGCACCGACAAAAATTTCATTCGTGTCTCTTGCCGTAAACACCATATTGTACATGATCAAAAGCTGTACCATAACCGGTGTTCCTCGAATCACTGTCGTGTACACATTACAAAACCACTTCAAAATTCTGACAAAAACATTTTTGGAAACCGTTACTTTCACCACCGCAATAAACAGACCAATCGCCACACCGATCAGGATTGCAAATATGGAAATTAAAATAGTAACCTTTAGACCATCCAAATAAACCAAATACCGCTGGTCATAAATTACCGCATGATGAAACCCTTCTATAAACCTTTGTATGAAGTCCATCTTTTCTCCTCTCTTTCTTTTGTAATTGCATCAAAGAATCAGCAGACTATACAAAATCTGCTGATTCTAAAATTACTTATCTTCTATTTTACACTATTTTATTACTTTTGTGTATGGTTTGCTGTAAATTCTTCAATTTTTCCATCCTCAATCAACTGATCAATTACTTTGTTGATTTTATCCAGTAATTCCTGATTTCCTTTTTTCACTGCAATTGCATATTTATCTTCAAACAGCACACCATCTAAAATTTTCAATGTTCCATTAGAAGCTACTAATTGTTCTGCCGGATATTGGTCCATTACGATACAATCTACTTTGTTGTTTTTCAAATCTTCTGTAGCCTGAGCAAATTTTGTATAACGTTTTACTTCTTTCGGCTTGCAGTTTTCTTCATTTGATACCCAGATATCTGCGATATTCCCCTGCTGTACCGCAACTACTTTTCCGTCAAGATCTGATCCTGAAAGTTCTGCTCCTGCCGGAGTCACTGCCGGGCTTTCACCGTTTACAACGATTACCTCTGTTGAATTTACATATTCATGAGAGAAGTCCATTGTTTTCAAACGGTCTTCATCGATAGACACACCTGCTGCAACAAAATCTACCTTTCCGCTTGCAACCGCTGCCAAAGCACCGTCAAAATCCATGTTCTTGATCTCCAGCTCTTTTCCCATATCATCCGCAATCGCTTTTGCGATATCCATATCAATTCCGACAACTTCATTGCCTTTCATGTACTCGTATGGTGCAAAACCAGCCTCTGTTCCGACAATAATCTTGTCATCCTTAGCTTCCTTTTCTGTTTTATTACTTCCACACGCTGCCATAGATACCACACATGTTGCCACCAATAATGCACTTAATAATTTCTTCTTCATAATCCAATCTCTCCCTTTCGCAATTTATTCTGCATAAAAATTCAACTCTGTGTTATATTCTATCACATTTTTCAAAAAAAGCAAGTGGCTATTTATACATTTTTCTTGCATAAATAGCCACCCATTTGTATATTATTTTAAAAATCCGCTTGCCGCAAAGTACCCAAGCACGATCACACCCAGGATGATACGGTAATAACCAAATACTTTGAAATCATTTTTCTTGATATATCCCATCAAAAATTTGATTGCAATGATCGATACAACAAACGCCACCAGACATCCTACGATCAGCATAGCTGCTTCCATCCCTGTGAAACCGCCGCCAACTTTGATAAACTTCAACAATTTAATTCCACTCGCACCGAACATAACCGGAATTGCAAGGAAGAATGTAAATTCTGCCGCCACATATCTGGAAGTACCAAGCAACAATGCACCGATGATCGTCGCACCGGAACGTGACGTTCCCGGCACAAGCGAAAGAACCTGAAATACTCCGATAAGCAATGCTGTCTGATAAGAAAGCTGGTGCAGTTTTGTCACCTGCGGTGTCTTATCTTTATTCCAATTTTCTATCACAATAAATAAAATACCATACAATATCAGTGTAATGGATACTACTACATAATTATGCAAATGCGCCTCCATCCAGTCATCCAACAGGATTCCAAGAACAGCCGCCGGTAAACATGCAACAATCACCTTCATCCACAACTGAATCGTATACACTTTCTGTTTTCTTGATTTCTTTGGTGAAAACGGGTTCAGTTTATGAAAATACAAAACTACAACCGCTAAAATCGCCCCAAGCTGTATCACCACATTAAACATCTCTTTGAATGCGCTGCTCGCCCCAAGCTTAATAAACTCATCTACCAGAATCAAATGTCCTGTACTGCTGATTGGCAGCCACTCCGTGATACCTTCCACGATTCCAAGTATAATTACTTTTAACATATCTAACATTCTTCTATTCCTCCTCTAGTCCAGCACAAACCTCTCAATTGCCTTTGCCACTCCATCTTCATCATTCGAAACGGTCACAAAATCTGCTGCCGTCTTGACAGGATCAGAACCATTTGCCATGGCAACAGCAAACCCAACTTCTTTTAACATCTCCACATCATTGCCGCCATCACCGCACGCCATAATCTCCTCTCTTGAAATTCCAACAGATTTCCCTAGCTGCAAAAGACCAAGTCCTTTGTTTGTTCCTTCTTTATTAATCTCCAGATTATTATCCATTGCTGCTGTGACAACGATGCCAGAAAGGGTATTCAGTTCTTCCAGTGCTTCCTCTTTATCTTTCTGATTTCTAAAAATTCCCTGTAGCTTATCTACCTCACACTTCATCGTCTGTAATTTTTCTTTTACATCTTTTACCGGAATTCTTGTACTTTGTAAATATTCTGCCATATGAGGTTCTTCAAAATATGCATATACATTCTTCAGACCATCTTCATTCATGTAGCCGACTCCGTCAACAAAAAACTCGTGAATTGCATGATGCTTTCTCAAAATATCTATAACTTTTTCGGAACTCTCCACTGAAAGCAAATTCTCATAAACTACCTTCTGCTTCTGCATATCCAATATTCTTGCACCGTTTGCCGTAAGCGCATATCTTATTCCCGGAAAGTGTTTCAGCTCATCAGGCACTCCCGAAAATGGACGTCCAGTAGCCACAACTACAGCCACTTCCTGCTCAATCGCCTTTTTTAGCACCTCTCTTGTATAGGCGGTCAGCTGTTTTTCACTGTTCAGCAATGTCCCATCCAGATCCACCCCAATCATCCTGATTGTTCTACTCATACACGGTCAGTTCCTTTCCTTCTTTTGTAAAACGCAGTAATTTCGTGCTTACCTTGTCAAATGAACGTTCAAACGATTGTATTCCATAAGCTTTCATCTCTTCAATCTGCTTTTGATTGCCTGCAGGAACAAATAGAACCATATCTTTCGTCGGCGCCATAATGACAATATCATCATCAAGCTTTTCACTGCACATAGACCAAATATACTTAAAACAAAGTGAACTTGCCTCATGATAACCGTCAGCGATAATACTAAAGCCACCATATAATGTGTGTCCAATTACAAATTTTACATTCCTTGCAAGATTCTCGCACGCTGTATGGTAAAGCAGTTCCATGTCCGTATCCGGCGGAAGCATATTGTCCTTTAATATTTCATATGTATCTTTGTCTCTTTCAATTACAAATATCACCATCAAATCCCCTGCAAAAGAGACTATCGGAGTATCTTTATCAGAAATATACTTTCCATTCAGTGCCTTATGATCTACAAGAGATTCTTTCACCCACGGATAAATCTTATCCTTGATATTCTCATAAAGATAATGCTCCTCTTCGTATTTCATCATATTCTACTGCCCTCTTTTCTTCTGCTATTTGATTCTATTCTAACAAAATTTGATTAATAACGCAATTTATAGTATAATATTTTAATAACTATTTATTCAGGAAAGGAATTACTTATGAAAAACAAAAAGTTAAAAATGCTGATACGTACCTGTTCCATTTTAACTTCCATCGCAGTGTTCACAGTTTTTGCTACTTCTTCATATGCTGAAGATTCTGTTGAATCACTTGAGGGCACAACATCAAACTTACAGAATGAATTATCCGATTTAAATAGTGAACTCGACGCCTTGAGTGGAGAACTGGATACCATTATGAAAAAGATGGATACCACCACAGCAGAAATTGAGCAAGTGAAAGCGGATCTTGCTGTTGCAAAAGGCGAGGAAGCAGCTCAGTATCAATCTATGAAACTGAGAATCAAACATATATATGAGAGTGGCAATACCTCTTATTTAGAGATGCTGTTTTCTTCTGCGAGCATGAGTGAATTTTTAAATAAAGCTGAATTTATCAGCGCTGTAAGCGAGTACGACCGCAATCGTCTGAAAGAACTGGTCGACGCACAGAATGCCGTTGCCGAAAAAGAAAAACAGCTTCAAACTGAGCAATCTCAACTGACGAAACTTCAGGATGAGCTCAATCAAAAGCAAGCGGATCTTACCGCAAAAATCTCTTCCACATCAGGCGAATTAGAGCAATATTCTGCAAAACTCGCCGAGGCAAAAGAGCGTGCAAAAGCAGCACAGGAGGCTCTCGACAAAGAAGTGACACCGGTTGAACCGGAGACACCGTCTGTTACTCCTCCTTCTGATAACGATAACTCTGATTCTTCTCAGAATCAGACTCCCGATGTCAGCGCCAGTGAATTAGAGATTTTTGCCGCATTGATTGAATGTGAGGCTGGAAGTACTGACTATGACGGAATGCTTGCCGTAGCCTCCGTTGTCATGAACAGAGTCAACCATAGATATTATCCGGATACCATTACCGGAGTAATTTATCAAAGTGGACAATTTTCTCCGGTTGCTTCCGGAAAGCTTGATAAAGTTTTAAAAAGAGGAATCAAATCTTCCTGTCTGGAAGTTGCAAAAGATGCAATTGCCGGAAAAAACAACGTAGGTGACTGTCTCAATTTCCGGGCGGCAAGTTCCGGACATAGCGGAATTGTAATTGGCGGAAATGTATTCTTCTAATGCAAATACTATTCATCACAGAAACGGAGGTATCTTAACATGGGATTCTTAGTTTGTGTCATTGCGGTAAGCATCATTGCCGCAATTGTTGCAGCTGTCGTCGCTGCTTCCACCGGTGCCTTAATCGGTGCGCAAGAAATAGACGACGAAGAATAAAAATGACTGCGGTTTTAAAGAAACCGCAGTCATTTTTATATATTCTTATTGATAATCAAATACATCAATCCATTTCATCAAGAAATCTTTTTCCATCTCATTATTCTTTGTCAGCTGTGCTGCCGCCACAATCGGAAGCCACTGTTCTACATACTGTCTTGCCGTATCACTCTTCTTGCAGAACAATTTCAAGTATAAATCAGCTGTCTTCTGATTGTCCAGCGCAAACAGCAGATAGGTCTTCGCTGCATCTGCACTTGCATTTCCCTGTGTCGCATGTGCCCAGTCAACGATTGTCATCTTTCCATTCTTTCCAACAATAACGTTACTTGGATTGAAATCTCCGTGACATACTTTATCATGTTTTGGCATGCTCTCCAAACGTGTCAGAAGCTCATACCTTGCTGTCGCATCCAAATCTTTCAAACTATTAATCTGTCTTGCCAATTTGTCTTTCAGTTTATTCAATCTAGGTGCTCTCTTGCTATGCATCTGCAATTGAAGATCTACAAAGTCTTCCATATACTTCTCTATATTGGCTGGATCTGTCTTCATCATCTCTCCAAGTGTCTTTCCGTCTTTGTATTCAATAACAACCGCCCATTTTCCATCAATCTCTGTTACACTTTTCACCTTAGGAATGTCAAGACCGGCTTCTTCTACTCTTGCCGTATTCAACGCTTCGTTAAACACATCTGCTTTTGAATGCGTTTTCTCAAATACTTTTACAATACCTTCGTCACATTTGTACACTTCTTTATATGCACGTTTCACGATTAAGTTGCTTTGTTCTAATTTCATATGTCCTTACCTCCTATAAGTATTACACCTTTTCTTATTTGATAAGTTTATTATACACCTTATTTGCAATTTTGCAATAGATTTTTGAGTATTTTTTAACAAAGTTTTTCACTATATTTTTATTGTCTTTTTCTTAACAAACTTCAAAAAGGGACAGGGGTAATGTCAATTGGGGACGTAGTAAAATTGAATTTTACTACGTCCCCAATTTAATAATTATTTTCCGTAATATACTTTTAAGTACATTTCTTTGATTTCTTTCATCAGTGGATATCTTGGGTTAGCACCTGTACACTGATCATCAAATGCCTGTTCAACCATATCATCTAATGTATCTAAGAAGTATTTCTCATCTACACCATAATCTTTGATTGTTTTCTTAATTCCTACTCTATCTTTTAATTCTTCGATTTTTACTAAGAATTTTTCAAATGTATCTTTGTCATCTTTTCCAACAACACCGCAGAATCTAGCACATTCAGCATATCTTTCTAATGCGTGTGGATACTGATATTGTGAGAATGTTCCCATCTTAGTAGGTACATCTGTTGCATTGAATTTCATAATTTCTGTGATTAACAATGCGTTGGCAACACCATGTGGTAAGTGATGGAATGCACCTAATTTATGTGCCATTGAGTGGCATACTCCAAGGAATGCATTTGCGAATGCCATACCAGCCATGCAAGAAGCATCTGCCATTTTTTCTCTTGCTTTTGGATCATTTGCTCCGTTTTCATAAGCTGATGGAAGGTATTCAAAAATGTTCTTCATTGCTTTTAATGCAAGACCATCTGTATAATCTGTTGCCATGATTGATGCATATGCCTCTAAAGCATGTGTTAAAGCATCGATACCAGAAGCACTTGTCAGTCCTTTTGGCTGGCTCATCATATTGTCAGCGTCGATGATCGCCATCTTAGGAAGTAATTCATAATCTGCTAACGGATATTTTACTCCTGTTTTTTCATCTGTGATAACTGCGAATGGTGTTACCTCAGAACCTGTTCCTGAAGATGTAGGGATTGCTACAAAGTAAGCTTTCTCTCCCATCTTAGGGAATGTATATACTCTCTTACGGATATCCATGAAACGCATTGCCATATCCATGAAGTCTGCTTCTGGATGTTCGTACATTACCCACATGATCTTTCCGGCATCCATTGCTGAACCACCACCAAGAGCGATGATTACGTCTGGACCGAATGCTCTCATTGCCTCAGCACCTGCTTTTGCACATTCAAGTGTTGGGTCTGGAGCTACTTCGTAGAAGCATGTGTGCTGGATTCCCATCTCATCTAATTTTTCTTCGATACCTTTTACGTATCCATTGTGATATAAGAAGCTGTCAGTTACGATAAATGCTTTCTTTTTACCCATTACTGTTCCTAATTCATCAAGTGCAACAGGCATACATCCTTTTTTGAAGTAAACTTTTTCAGGTGCTCTAAACCAAAGCATATTCTCTCTCCTCTCAGCAACTGTTTTGATATTGATTAAGTGTTTTACACCAACGTTTTCAGATACAGAGTTTCCACCCCATGATCCACATCCCAATGTAAGAGATGGTGCTAATTTGAAGTTGTAAAGATCACCGATTCCACCGTGAGAAGAAGGTGTGTTTACTAAGATACGGCATGTTTTCATTGCTGCTGCATGTTTTGCAAGCTTCTCTGTCTCTGCCGGATGAACATAGATAGAAGATGTATGTCCGTATCCACCGTCAGCTACAAGCTGCTCTGCTTTTGCAATTGCTTCATCAAATGTTTTTGCTTTGTACATAGCAAGTACCGGAGATAATTTTTCATGAGCAAATTCTTCAGAAATATCAACAGATTCCACTTCCCCGATTAGAATCTTTGTCTCTTCCGGTACTTTTACTCCTGCCAGTGCTGCGATTGTATGTGCTGACTGACCTACGATTTTAGCGTTTAATGCACCGTTGATGATGATTGTCTTACGAACTTTTTCAATCTCATCTTTTTTCAGGAAATAACATCCTCTGAGTGCAAATTCATCTTTTACTTCTTTATAAACTTTTTCCAAAACAGTTACAGACTGTTCTGAAGCACAAATCATACCATTGTCAAATGTTTTTGAGTGGATGATTGAGTTAACTGCCATTTTAACATCAGCTGTGTCATCGATGATAACCGGTGTGTTACCTGCACCAACACCAAGCGCCGGTTTTCCTGAAGAGTAAGCTGCTTTAACCATTCCAGGACCACCTGTTGCAAGAATGATGTCTGCGCTCTTCATTACTTCGTTTGTAAGCTCTAATGAAGGTACGTCGATCCATCCGATGATTCCTTCTGGTGCTCCAGCTTTTACAGCTGCTTCCAATACAACTTTTGCTGCTGCAATTGTCGCATTTTTTGCACGTGGATGTGGGCTGATGATGATTGCATTTCTTGTCTTTAATGCGATCAATGTCTTAAAGATTGCTGTCGAAGTTGGGTTTGTTGTAGGAATAACCGCTGCGATCAAACCGATTGGCTCTGCAATCTTCTTAATTCCATAAGCTTTATCTTCTTCAATAACTCCACATGTTTTTGTATCTTTATATGCATTGTAAATATATTCTGCTGCGTAATGATTCTTGATTACTTTATCTTCAACGATACCCATACCAGTCTCTTCTACTGCCATCTTTGCCAATGGGATACGCTGTGTATTTGCTGCTACTGCTGCTTCAAAAAAGATCTTATCTACTTGTTCCTGTGTAAATGTAGCAAATACTTTCTGTGCTTCTCTCATTGCTTCCATTTTTGCTACAAGAGCTTCTACGTTATCAATAATTCCTGGTACGTTCGTTTCCTTCTTTGACATATCAATATCCTCCGTAAGTGTTGTATTTCTTTACTACGAGGCTTAGTATACTACCTCGTTAAATATTTGTCAATATATTATCTCCTTTTTTCTCATTTACGACTTTTTACACAATGAATTTTCCATTTTTTTTATTTCATTATGCAATTTATACAGTACAGAAATAAGTTTTTTCTGGTTTTTGACTTGCAAATACTTGTTTTTCAACCTTTTCTCACATTATAACTATTTACGACTCTCTTTGTGAATATCTGTTTACGTTCTTCCCAAAGCACATTATCGTTAATATAATAACAATCATTTCTGTTTTTACAGTTTCAACTTCGCGAATGCATCTGCAAATGCAGTATTCACCGGCTCTTCTTTTTGCTGTTTCAAATACCTCTGTACATCCTTTTTGCTCACGCCTGCACCTTCTTTTTCCCGTCTCGCCTTAAATGCTGACATCTTTTCTTTATGACCGCAAGTATTACATACAAATTGTTCTTCATCCCCTTTTTTGATGATCTCCATCTTCTTATGACATTGCGGGCATCTTGCATTGGAAATCCTTGCAACCACCTCTTTATGTCCGCACTCTCTGTCCTGACATACAAGCATCCTTGCATTCTTCCCGTTTACCGCGAGCATCGGTTTCCCACAATCCGGACACTTTTTATTTGTCATGTTATCATGTCGGAATGTTCCGGTTCCACCTTTGATCTCGTCGATGATCTCCACCGTATATCCTTTGATCTCCTGAAGGAAGGTTTCTTTTCTTAGTTTCCCTTTTGCAATATTGGAAAGCTTCATTTCCCAGTCTGCTGTTAATTCCGGTTTCCGCAAATCTTCCGGCACAAGTTCCAAAAGCTGTTTCCCCTTCGACGTAATGTAAATCTCTTTTCCACGCAATTCCATCAGATAAGAATGGAATAGCTTGTCGATAATGTCCGCTCTTGTAGCAACTGTTCCAAGCCCTCCGGTCTCGCCTAATGTTTTAACCGCCTGTTTATCGCGGGATTCCATATACTTCACCGGATTTTCCATGGCAGACAATAATGTTGCCTCATTAAATCTTGCCGGCGGCTTTGTCTTTCCACTGGCCATCTGCACCTGTTGTACGGAAAGCGCTGCCCCTTTGTTCACTTCCGGAAGTGACTGTTCTGACAACTGTTCTTCCACATCTGTCTCATCTCCGTCTCCCAGTTCATAGACTTCTTTCCAGCCCGCATGTTTTACGATTTTTCCTCTCGCAGCAAATCGTTCTCCTGCCGCTTTCCCGATCAGTGTCGTCTGCTCATACTCAAACGGCGGATAGAGAACACTCAAAAATCTGCGGACAACGAGATCATAAATTTTTCGCTCCTCGTTTGTCATATGCTCCAACTGCACAAACTGCTCGGTCGGGATGATTGCATGGTGATCGCTTACTTTCTTGTCATCCACAAATGATTTGTTGACCTTGATCGGCTTCATAATCAGGCTTCCCGCAAGCTTTTTATATGGACCTACACTTACTGCTCGCAGTCTGTCTTTCAAAGTGTCAACCACATCATTTCCGATATATTTGGAATCTGTTCTCGGATAGGTCAATACTTTATGGTTCTCATACAGGCGCTGCATGATGTTCAATGTCTCTTTTGCCGAGAAGCCAAATCGCCTGTTGGCATCTCTCTGTAATTCTGTCAGGTCATATAATCCTGGCGCAAATGATTTCTTCGCAGATTTTTCCACCTGTTCCACGACCATAATTTCACCATTCAAATCTTCTGCCAGCTTTTCTATTCGTTCTTTTGAAAATGAGCGGTAGCTTCCCGACTTTTGATCCTGCCATGTCCACTTGATTTTTCCTGCCTGCACAGTCACACCATAGTACTCTTTCGGCTGGAATGTACGAATCTCTTCCTCCCGCTTTGCAATCATCGCAAGTGTCGGTGTCTGTACACGCCCGCAAGACAGCTGCGCGTTGTATTTGCACGTTAACGCTCTTGTTGCATTGATTCCTACAAGCCAGTCCGCCTCTGCTCTTGAGACTGCCGCTGCGTACAAATCATTGTATTTCCTTCCATCCACAAGCTTTGCAAATCCTTCTTTGATCGCCTTATCTGTCACGGAAGAAATCCAAAGTCTTTTGATTGGCTTGTGGCAATTTGCTTTTTCCAGAATCCACCTTGCCACAAGTTCTCCTTCACGTCCGGCATCTGTGGCGATGATGATATCCCCTACATCTTTTCGAAACATCTGTGTCTTCACCGCATTGTACTGTTTTGCCGTTTTCTTAATGACAACCAGTTCCATCTTCTTAGGCATCATCGGAAGCACCTGCATGTTCCACTCCTTGAATTTTTTATCATACCCTTCCGGATCCGCAAGTGTTACAAGATGTCCTAATGCCCATGTAACGATATATTGATTTCCCTCGATTGCTCCGGAAATATTTTTATTACACTTCAGTACTCTGGCAATGTCTCTTGCCACAGACGGTTTCTCTGCAATTACTAATGATTTCATGTCTTATTTTCCCATCCTAATTTTATTTTCTAATCAAAGAAGCAGCCTCTTCATAATCTTCTTTTTTTACATACACTACATATTCATACATAAGTTCCGGTTTTTCTCCGCATGTCCCAGTTACCGCACGCGTTCTTCCACCCAAAGCCGAACCACTACTTCGATTCACGGTCTTCACTTCATACGGCATATGGTTTTTGGCAAGAATATCCCTGACTTCCGCCTGTTTTTCCATACTTGCTGTGACAATCAATTCTTTTCTGTTAAAAATCGTAATCATGGTTTTCCTCCTTTGCACTGCCTTTGTATTCTCAACAAGTTCTTCCGAACTTCCTGAAACGTACAATCCTCCGGATTTACCTGCAAAATGTAATTCACCTTTCCCATCAGATGCTGAAGGTACCGCTCTTCTCCTTTTTGCAGCCACATTTGCGCCCCAGTTCTCTGTAAATGCTCCTGTACTCCATATTTTCCACAGTAATAGACAGCCTGTCTGACATCTCTCCGATATGTTTTAGACACCTGCGCTTTTTCATTGACAACGATTCCGGTCACAGATTGTCTGTTATATTGTTTCAGCACTTTCGTCTTTTTCAAATTCAATTCAAATCCAAGTACCTGAAGGTAACTTCTTACTTTTTGTTTTACTTCCCGCACATCAAATTTCCCGGAAAACGTCATGTCATCACAATATCTTGTATAACAAATTTCCCGCTCTTCACACCATTTTCCCATATATTGGTCAAAGGAAAACATCACCAGATTTGATATCATCGGTGATGTCGGTGCTCCTTGCGGAAGATAGTCCCTGTAACAGCAAAGTTGGGTCAGCAGTGTACGCACTGCCGGCGGATAATATTCTCCCGAAAAAACACACTGGTACACCATAATATATGTAATATTTTCAAAAAAATCTTTGATATCCAACTCCAAAATTGTTTCTGCACCGACATGTGCAAACGCATTGTCACGAATCCTTCTCCCCGGACAATAGGCTTTTGCGTACTTTGAAACTTTCTCTTCACTTAATATTATTCGCAGAATATTTTTCTGCATCGTATGCAGAAGATAATCCGGAACAAGCAGTTTGCGCCTGCCACCTTTCTTTTTCGGAATAAAAACTTCACGATAGTGTTCTTCTATGTGATTACTGACCGCATAGATACATTTCAACGTTTTTTCTTTCGGAACATTTGCCCTTTCCAGTAAGTTCAAAGAAAGAATTGCCTCTTTGTCTTCCTCTTTCGAGCGATGCTGCCATAATCTTTGATTATCCATAATCTATCCTTTTCTTTCCAAAAATAAAAAAGCAGGAACAATACAATAAAGTGATTCCGTAAGATGCGTAGATGTACTCGGACCGCAAGGTCCATGCACACGAAGTGTGCAAAAGTACCTCGAAGCAGCTTATCGTTTCATCGTTTCATCTCCTGTACCGGGCAGCGACTCGCTCCCCTGCCAAAACATCTGTCTTGGATATGCTATCGTTCCTGCTGTTATTCAATTATAATACTATTTCTTCTCTTCCGCAAGATATGCCGCACCAAGTGCCCCCGCAAATCTTCCAAATTCTTCCGGCATCACATATTTTCCCAATCTTTCTGACAAACGTGCCGTAAAGTAAGTGCTGTGGCTTAGGCCCCCTGTCAATATGATTGTATCTGCCAACGCCTGTCTCTGCGCAAGCTGCGCCACCTTTACCACAACGGATTCAATCACACCGGCCGCAATATCCTCTTTTGCCCGTCCTTCTCCGATATAACTGATTACTTCTGATTCCGCAAACACGGTGCACAAAGAACTAATAGGGATACTCTTTCCTTGTTTTGCCAAGTCAAACAGCTCATCCAGCGTAATACCCAGTCTGTTTGCCATGATCTCTAAAAATTTTCCAGTTCCCGCAGAACATTTATCATTCATAAGGAAATCCATCACCACACCGTTACTTACCTGGATAACTTTTGTATCCTGTCCCCCCACATCGATGATCGTACAGTCTCCACTGGCAAGCTCCCGCCCGCCTCTTGCATGGCAGGTAATTTCTGTTATGACTTTGTCTGCAAAATCAACCGCAACTCTTCCGTAACCGGTTGCTACCACTTTAGTCTCCTGTGCTGTCACATCAACCCCTGCATTTTTCAGACGTTCTCGTATGATGTTTGTCGTCTCCTTACTGCTCCATCCCGTCGGCAGTACAAAATACATCTCATTGTCTCCACGCACTACGACCTTGGATGCAGTAGATCCAATGTCGATTCCTACATAGTTCATACTCTTTCCTCCTCAAGCATACTTTCTATTCATATCGAATCTCTGCCAGTATCAGACCATGTGGAGGTGCCGTCACTCCGGCAGCCTTTCGGTCTTTCGCCTCTAAAATCTCTTTCACCTTTTCCGGCTCATAAAATCCACGTCCGACACGGATCAGTGTTCCCACGATAATGCGAACCATGTTGTAGAGAAAACCATTTCCGCTGATTCGGATCGTAATCTCCTCTCCATCTTTCAAAATCTCAAGCTCAGTAACTGTCCGCACCGTGTCTTCCACATCTGTCCGCACATTGCAGAAACTGACAAAATCATGTTCTCCAATCAGATATCCTGCTGCCTTTCGCATCTTTTCAACATCCAGATCATAGGATACAAAATAATTTGTAAGCCGTTTTGTCGGAATCGGAATCCTCATATTTAAAATATGGTACTCGTAAGTCTTACTGCAGTCACAGTACCTGGGATGAAAATCTTCTGCCACCTCTTCTGACTTTACAATAACGATATCCTCCGGCAATCTCTGATTCAATGCATAGGAAATCCGCTCCGGCGGAATCGTCGTATGCGTGTCAAACACTGCAACATTTCCAAGGGCATGCACTCCAGAATCAGTCCGACTTGCCCCAATCACCTGAATATCCTCACCAGTCAACTTTTTTAATGCCTTGTTTACTACTTCTTCTACCGTAATTCCGTTCGGCTGTACCTGCCAACCACAATAATTTGTGCCGTCATAGGCAATTGTCAACTTTATTCGCTTCATACTTTAAAATATCCACACTTTAAATGGAACTAACCTCCCTATTACGATCACAGCCACCATATACACAATAGTAATGGCATATGCGATATAGTCTCTGCTTTGATATACAAGCGGTTTCATCTTTGTACGTCCCTCACCGCCGCGATAACATCTTGCTTCCATTGCCATCGCCAAATCATTTGCCCGTCGAAATGCTGACACAAACAAAGGCACCAAAATCGGGATCATGCTTTTTGCTTTTTGAATAATATTTCCGCTTTCCAAATCTGCCCCTCTTGCAATCTGCGCTTTCATGATCTTATCTGTCTCTTCCAAAAGAATCGGAATGAAACGAAGCGCAATTGACATCATCATCGCAATCTCGTGTACCGGCATCTTGATTTTATTGAATGGCCAAAGCAGTTTTTCAATTCCATCAGTCAGTGCATTCGGTGTTGTTGTAAATGTCATAAGCGATGAACCGATGATCAGGTAAATCAGACGCACCGCCATATAAACAGCCGTCCGAAGCCCTTCTTCTGTCACTTGAAAAATCCAGGCTTCAAACAAAACATCTCCACCTTTTGTCAAAAACAGGTTGAACACAACCGTGATCATCAAAAGCATGATGATCGGTTTCAAACCTTTCAGGATAAATTTCAGCGGTACCTTGGAAATACGGATAACTGCTGCCAAAAACACGGTTGCAATCGCATACCCCAAAACACTTTTAAATAAAAACAAAGAAATCAAATAGAATAAAGTACACATTATTTTGACCCGCGGGTCTAAGCGGTGCAATTTACTATTCGCCGGGTAATATTGCCCAATTGTAATATCTCTAATCATTGTTTCTCCAATCTTATATCTCTTTCATAATCTCATCTACTGCTTCTTCAATCGTCGTTACCTCCGTGTTCACATGCATTCCTTTCTCAGAAAGCGCGTGCATAATATAAGTCACCTGCGGTGCTGCAAGCCCTACTTTTTCCAGTTCTTTGTAATGTGCGAACACTTCTTTCGGCTCCCCGTCATACATTTTTCTGCCTTTGTTCATCACGACAATACGGTCCACATATTTCGCAATGTCCTCCATACTGTGCGACACAAGAATAACTGTCAGATTCCGTTCTTTTTGAAGATACGCAATCTGATCCAATATCTCATCGCGTCCTTTCGGATCAAGTCCTGCTGTCGGCTCATCTAAGACAAGCACCTTTGGTCGCATAGCAAGCACTCCTGCAATAGCCACACGGCGTTTCTGTCCTCCCGATAAATCAAACGGAGAAGTGTCATAATATTTTTCAGAAAGTCCTACAAGTTCCAGTGCCTCAATCGCACGCTTTTTGCATTCTTCCTCCGTAAGCCCCTGATTCTTCGGTCCAAAACAAACATCTGTCAGGACATCGATCTCAAATAACTGATGTTCCGGATACTGGAACACAAGTCCTACATTATTCCGAAGTTGCCGCAGATTATACTTCTCATCATAAATGTTCTCGCCATTATAGTAAAGCGCTCCGCTTGTCGCTTTCATCAGTCCATTCAAATGCTGGATCATCGTCGATTTTCCAGAGCCGGTATGCCCGATTACCCCGACAAATTCACCCTCATAAATGTCAAGATTGATATCCTTCAGCGCTCGCTTTTCATATGCAGTCCCAGAACTGTATACATACTCGATATGCTCAAGTTTTAATATTGGATTCTCTTTTTTCTCTTTTTTGACAACCGTTTCTGCATGACCAACATATGTCTTCTTTTGATTCTGCCGCCAGTCTCCTGCTTTCTCCAATGCCTCAATCAGCTCGTTTGTCGTCAAAATTCCTTCTTTAATATCTAATCCTCTCTGTTTTAATCCATGTGCCAGCATTGTCACCTGCGGTACATCTAATCTATATTTTTTCAACAGTTCTACTTGGCTGAAAATCTCTCTCGTCGTTCCGTCCATGACAACATGTCCCTGATCCATGACAATGACTCGGTCTGCTCCAATCACTTCCTCCATATAATGCGTGATCAAGATAACCGTCACATGTTCTCTTTTTCTAAGTTCCTCCACTGTGCGCAGCACTTCTTTTCTGCCGTTCGGATCAAGCATCGCCGTAGGTTCATCCAAGACAATACATTTCGGACACATCGCAACAACACCAGCGATAGCTACGCGCTGTTTCTGTCCGCCGGATAATTTATTCGGGGAATGATGACGGTACTCAATCATTCCGACCGCAGACAGGCTCTTCTCGACCCGCTGCCAGATCTCTTCTGTCGGAACACCAAGATTCTCCGGTCCGAACCCGACATCTTCCTCCACAACTGTTCCGATAATCTGGTTGTCCGGATTCTGAAACACCATTCCGGCTGTCTGTCTGACATCCCATAGATTCTCCTCTTCCTTCGTGTCCTTTCCATCCACCCACATTGTGCCTCCGCTTGGCACTAAAATTGCATTCATGTGCTTTGCAAGTGTGGATTTTCCTGATCCATTATGTCCTAAAATCGCAATAAACTGCCCAGGCTCTATGTCAAGATTCACTTCGTCAATGGCACGATGTGTTCCGATTACATTGCCCTCTTCGTCACGTTTCTCATATTCAAATATTAAATTGTCTGTTTTGATCATGCTCATAGACTTTCCTCTTTCCATGTTATTCACTGGGTTTTATTTTACTTCATCTCTTTCTCATTTGCAACAATTCTTTCCCCTGCCGACATTTTATTTACAAGAATGATTCCGGCGCTTACACAGAGTAAAGCCACCAAATTCTTCAGCGAAAAAATATCCTCTCCCAAAAATACCGCCGACAATCCCGCTCCAAAAATCGGAATGGAAAATCCATAAATCGTAACCTTTCCGACCGGATTATACTTTAATAATGTCGTCCACAGACTGAACGCAACCGCCGACAGCATCGCCATATAAAATAGAAGCAAAGTTGACTTCACGGTAAATCCACTAATATTTCCATCAAGTAAAAATCCAAAGCCAATCAGAGCAGCGCCTCCCACCATCAACTGGTACGCTGTGATTGCCATTGCACTCCCCTTTTTTGATACAAATTTCATCAACACCGAACTGGTTCCATAGATGATTGTACAGATTGCAACCATCCCTTCCCCTTTCAGTGAAAATCCACTTCCCCACGCTCCCGGTGACAGGTTGATGATGACAACTCCCGCAAATCCGAGAATACATCCGACGCCTTTCTTCCACGTCATCCGTTCTCCTTTCACAAGGAAATGCGCCACGATAATGGACACAAACGCATTCGACGCATTGATAACAGATCCTTTCACTCCGGTTGTATTAGCCATTCCGATATAAAAAAAGATATACTGCAGAGTCGTCTGAAAAATTCCGATTCCCGCCACATATGGTATTGCTGATTTTTTTAAGGTCAAAACCCTTTTTTCAATAATACATCCCATCAAAAACGTAAGTATTCCTGCTCCGAAAAATCGGTATCCTGCAAACAAAATCTGGCTTCCTGTCGTTTTTATTTGTAACAGCTCATACCCGATCTTCACACATGGGAACGCGCTTCCCCAAAGGGCACAGCAGATCAGCGCCATCACACATATTACAATCGGTTTTTTGAATAATTTCTCCATTTTGTTTCTCCTTTTCCATTTACACTTGACTTTCCTTTTTGACTTGTGATATGTTTTAAACAGTTCTGATTAAAAAGAAAGAGATGGAAAGTCAGCCATCTATTCACTCATTATATCATTCTATTACCACAATATGAAGTGGTATATTTTTGAGTTGCAAGCGTCGCTTTCTTGCAGCTCTTTTTATTTTCTAAAATTTTAAGCAGGGGGTATTTTACAATGTCCATGATACGAATTGAAAATCTTACTTTTTCATACCCGTCAAGCTATGATGCCATTTTTGATCATACCAGTTTCCAAATTGATACAGACTGGAAACTAGGTTTCTGACAAAAAGCAATTGACGGAAAATATTTTACAGGAAGTCTGCCCGAATGCCGAAAGCTGGGAATTGATGCGTGAACTGTCCTATCTAGATGTGGATGCAGATGTACTATGGCGTCCTTTTGAAACACTTTCCAACGGAGAATAGACGAAGGTACTGCTCGCAGCTCTCTTTCTAAATGAAGGACATTTTCTGCTGATTGACGAGCCGACAAATCATTTGGATACCGCTGCCCGTGAAAAGGTATCTGCCTATTTACAAAAGAAAAAAGGATTTATTTTGGTGTCGCATGACCGATGTTTCTTAGACGGATGTGTCGATCACATTTTATCACTCAACCGGAACAACATCGAAGTACAAAGCGGAAATTTTTCGTCTTTTATGAGAAATTTTGAACAGCAGCAGCAATTTGAGTTATCCCAAAACGAACGGCTCAAAAAAGATATCCATCGCTTACAGCAATCTGCGCAACGCACTGCTGTCTGGTCCGACCGGGTGGAAGCATCAAAAATCGGTGCGCAGACAAAGGCTTTGTCGGTCACAAAGCAGCTAAAATGATGAAACGCTCTAAATCGACTGAAGCGAGGCAGCAACAGGCAATCGAACAAAAATCCGCATTACTGAAAAATGTGGAAACTGCAGACTTCTTGAAGATTCAGCCACTTACATACCGCACAGACGTACTCGCCTCATTTTCTGATGTATCCGTAATCTACGACGATCGCCCGGTCTTTCAACCGATGTCATTCGAAATCCGGCGCAGAGAACGCATCTTTTTGGATGGAAAAAACGGCTGTGGGAAGAGCAGTTTATTAAAACTGCTGTCAGAATACGCCCCGGAACATACAGGTACTGTGACAATCGGCTCCGGTCTTGTCATTTCCTACGTACCGCAAGACACCTCACATTTGGGAGGAACACTGTCTCAATTTGCCGAAAAACATCATTTGGACGAAAGTTTATTCAAAGCAATTTTGCGGAAAATGGATTTCGAACGCGTGCAGTTCGAAAAAGATATCTCTGATTTTTCCGGAGGACAGAAGAAAAAAGTGCTCATCGCAAAAAGTCTCTGTGAGCAGGCTCATTTATATGTATGGGACGAACCATTGAATTTTATTGATGTGTATTCCCGCATGCAGATTGAACAGCTCATAGAAACATTTTCACCAACTATGCTTTTAGTGGAACACGACAACGCATTCCGGGAAGCAATCGCGACACAGGTAATACGTCTATAATACATTGTTTTTCCATCTCAGGTTGACAAACCTATTTGTGACTTATAAAATGTTGTTTACAAAATAACTATATTTTAGAAGGGAAGTATCGATTATGGCAAATCCAATCGTAACATTTGAAATGGAGAACGGTGATGTAATCAAAGCTGAATTATATCCTGAGATTGCTCCAAACACAGTAAACAACTTTATCACATTAGTGCAAGACGGATTTTACAACGGACTTATTTTTCACCGTGTCATCCGTGACTTTATGATTCAGGGAGGATGCCCTGACGGAACCGGTATGGGCGGTCCTGGATACTCAATCAAAGGTGAATTCTCACAGAACGGTTTCACAAACAATTTGAAACATGAGCCGGGTGTCCTTTCCATGGCGCGCGCAATGCATCCAGACTCTGCCGGATCACAGTTCTTTATTATGCACAAAAATTCTCCGCACTTAGACGGATCCTATGCTGCTTTCGGAAAAGTCATTGAAGGCATGGATATCGTAAATAAAATCGCTGAGACAGCAACTGACTACAGCGACAGACCACTTGAAAAACAGGTAATGGAATCTGTAACTGTGGATACAGACGGAGTAGAATTCGCTGCACCAGAAAAATTATAATTTGCAAATTGGGGACGTAGTAAAATTGAATTTTACTACGTCCCCAATTGACTTTATTTGATATAATAATCTACGGTATAAACTGTCTCCCTACTATTATTTTGAAATTTCACTTCCACTTTTGTTTCTGTATCCACCGGATTCAATACCGGCTGAATTGCATATCCCTGATACACAAGTTTTTCTGCAATCTGTTTGATTTCCTCCGGTTCGGTATATGTGTCTCGCTTTTGTGTCACTTTTGTTCCTTCCCGCAGCTCTGTCACTTCGATTTTTGCAATCTCATATTCACTAATCTTCTTCTTTGCCGGAATCTGATACTTTTCAAGAAGCGTAAGCGTCTTTTCGAAGCTTGGATATAAATACGCACTCGTCTCATTGCCAAACTCTCCGTCCGTCACCAAAAGTTTCCCTACCGGAAGTTCTTTCTCCAAAGTCCTAATATCCAAAACCGTCAATTCCTGGCTATATGTCTCCATCAGTTTTTTCGTCTCATCAGGAGAAATGTTCAATGTCATATTCTCTACCTGATTGGTCCACGTAAGTTCAAGATTTTCATAATCTGTATAGGAAAGCACGCTGTAGATTCCGTTTTTATAGTCCTTCGTCGTATAAATTGGATCAAATGCTTCAATCTGACTCACATTGGCAATCGGATAATTTCGATATACTACTTTTCCATTCTCCAAATGATATGCGATTGTCACATCTGTCAACTGCCCATCATTTTTCTGAGCAAGTAATTGCTCTTCAATCCATGTATGCATTTTCTCAATATCATCCTTTTTTGTCAAACGCACGTTCCGAAGACGCTCCTCCGTAAAAGAGTAGTCTTCTTTTTCATCCACGCCTCTCAGGCTGATTCCCACGGACGCAATTTTCTCTGTCTCCGGCAAATATGTATCATACGAATTCTTTCCTGCAAAAAATCCAAGCACAATTGCCGCCGCTACAATTCCCTCAGCCGCAATCAAGCCCTTCTGCCTGAATCTGACCTTTAACCGCATACGAAATGCCATTTCCAACAGAAGATAAGAACATATACTTCCGGCTACGCACCCTGCAGCACCTGCGATGAGCTGATATGTTCCTGATGCAAACGTAATCAAAAGATTCCCCACTAACAGTCCGACCGAAATATCAATCACTACATGGAGCACTCTCTCGATTCTAAAAAATGCCACCGGCGCTCCCGCACTCTCGGCGGTTCTCTTTTTCTGTAAGATAACACATACTGCCAAAATCAATATATTCCACAACACAATCGTCACAATTTCTGACCATTCTACCGCATAGGCATATTTATTGACTGACATCTTGCGGTATAATCCATTCAGACCACTGTACAGTTCCCATGGAATCCCATATGTTCGTATCCGATTAATCATATCGATCTGATAAAATGTCTCGAAGCACTTTCCACACAGCGGTAACAGAAGATCATCTATCACAATCCGAACACAATATAGAAGCACCAGAAAAATCCCCACTGCTCCAAACATATTCCCAGCCAGGTAAATCGCCATAATTGCAAGATGATAGAAGAAAAAGAGCGCAAGCACATGGACGAAAATTCCCCAAAGTAAATATCCTGTCAGCTCGTTCCATCCCTCTTTTCCTAACCCACATACCATAAAAAAGCAGATATGCTGACTGATCAGCATTGGAATCAGATACACCCAAATCCCATTCAGATAATTTCCCCAAAATAGATGACTTCGCTTGACCGGAAGACTATAGTAAAAATCAACCGTCTTTGCCTGCAGCAAAAATCCATATCCCTGAAATGCGATCATAACCGCCACGGCGAGTGTAATCCACATCATCTTCGTATTATACAGCCCAAAATACATCTCATCGCTGTCCATCAGAACATCCTGCATAAAAAACGTAAAAGTAAACACCGTAAAAATAAGTCCGCTCAATATCCAAAGCCACCCTTTTTGTCTCCGGTTCTCTTTGCAAAACTTAGAAAATAACTTTGCTGATGTCATAATCTACCCCCCTCCATATTACACAGAAAAATCTCCTCAATAGACAATGGAATCGTCTCACACCAAACCGGAGTCTTTTCCTGAATCTTTTGCATGATCGCTTCTTTTTCTCCCTTCACTACCATTGTCACAAAATTTCCTGTTCTCCCATATCGGACAATATGAAGATGTTCTCGCAAAAATGCTTCCTCATCTTGTTCAAACACACACTGTATCTTGTGCATATCGCTTGTTTCTTTTCGAATCTCACTCGAATGCAGCAAGTCTCCTTTATGTATAATTCCGATGGAATCGCAAAAATCTTCCAGCTCCTTTAAGTCATGAGACGCCATGACCAAAGTCATTTTCCGCATCTTTCGTTCCTGTCGAAATAAATCTTTTACCACTTTTGAGACAATCGGATCCAGTCCGTCAAATACCTCATCGCACAAAATATATTTTGTATTGGAACAGATCGCCAGAATAATAAATGCCTGACGCTTCATTCCTTTGGAAAAAGTTCGAATCCGTTTGTTCTCATTCAGGTTAAACTGCCTGATCAACATCTCAAACCCATCCTGATCAAACTGCGGATATAGATTCTGATAAAATTCTTTCATTGTCTGCAGCGTGGCATTCGAAAAGTAATACGGGGCATCTGACAGATAAAACAAATTCTGTTTTATCTCTGGATTGTCAAAGACAGCATCTCCATCCACTAAAATTTCTCCAGCATCTTCTTTTAGAATCCCAGCCATCATACGAAGCAGTGTGCTCTTTCCGGCGCCATTACTTCCAAGCAGTCCAAACACACTCCCATCCGGAATCATAAGCGATATCCCCTCAACCGCCTGTGTCTCACCGAATTTCTTACTGATGTTGCTCAACTGTATCATTTTCTTCCCCTCCTTTGCATTTTCCACCATTATAAAATAACAAAATATTTTTCTCAACCACTCCGACAGCCTTTAAGGAATTCCTAAGTAAATCATAAGAAACTGTTTTTTCTTCCACAGTTCCGTCTTCATAGGCAATCGTAAATGTAATCTCATTTTCCAAATCAGGTATCAGTCCAATCACTTGAAGTTCATGCTGTGTCTGCATCTCCGACTCCTGATAGCATGTTCTTTTGAAATCTTCGATTGAACTATCCGCCACATGAATCGTATACGATATCTGCGCTGGATTCTCAGTCTCAAAGTACACATACAAAGACTGTGTATTGGTTCCAAACGGATTATATTTTATAAGCATATTATCTTGCGTATAGGTCTGCTCCTGTTTTAATCGCCCCAAATCTTCCTTGATTTCTGCTTGATTCTCTGTATTGTAAACTGCATTTATTTTTTTCTTTTTCTCTGCCTCTTCTTCCGACAGACTGCTTTCTTGCACCGCAGAGTCATCATATATCATCCATCTTGCCCCAAGACCAATCCCCATCAAAACAATTACCGCCAATATACCTTTTACTTTTCCGGACATAAAATACCTCACTTTCTTCTATCGATAGTTTATAGAAAAAATGTGAGGTATCTTTGTGTTTTTTATGTTTTTTATGTTTCTTTTGTGAATTTCTATTTTTTACCGTATTGTTTACATATCTTTACAACAACTCCACTCAGAGCCCACAGGGCAATCGCATTCGGAATAACCATCAAACCGTTAAAGAAGTCTGAAAGAGACCATACAAGCTGTACCTTTAAAGTAGAACCGACGATTACGAACCCGATTACAAGAATCGAATAAAATTTTGCTGCCTTCTCTCCAAACAGATACTTGACATTGACCTCTCCAAAAAAATGCCATCCAAGAATCGTGGAGAATGCGAAAAACAGCAAACACACTGCCACAAAAATATCTCCAAAATTTCCGAACCCTTTTGTGAACGCTGCCTGTGTCAGGGCTGTTCCTTCTTTTCCGCTGTCCAGCACACCGGTTGTCAAAATAGAAAATACCGTTAAGTTCAAAATGATAAATGTGTCAATGAATACACTGATCATCGCCGCAAGTCCCTGTTTATGCGGATTCTCCACTTTTGCTCTCGCATGTGCATGAGGGGTAGATCCCATACCTGCCTCATTCGAGAACAATCCTCTTGCAACACCAAAACGGATTGCTTCCCGCACTGCAATACCTGCACCTGCGCCGACTACCGCCTCCGGATTAAATGCTCCGACAAAAATCATCTTAATTGCTCCCGGAAGCGCCGTAATGTTCATGAGAATCAGGACTAAACTTCCCACAATATAAATTCCCGCCATGATCGGAACAATCTTTTCCACCACTGACGCGAGACGATTGACTCCTCCAAGAAAGATAAATCCAATGACCGCTGCCAGAATCAGTCCAAACACAATTGACGGAATCTCAATATTTCTCGCTGAAAACACTTCCGAAAACGCTGCTCCGATGGAGTTGGACTGTACCATATTTCCAGTAAATCCAAGCGCCAGTACGATCAGAATTGCAAAAATTGCCGCCAGCGCTTTTCCAAATGTCCCTTTAAATGCCGCCCGTATGTAGTAAACCGGTCCGCCTGTCACCTCTCCGTCTTTTTTGACTTTGTACTGTTGTGCCAAAGTCGCCTCGGCATAGATTGTGGACATTCCAAAGAAGGCGCTTACCCACATCCAGAAAATAGCGCCAGGGCCGCCTCCGATCAGCGCTGTCGCCGCCCCCGCGAGATTACCTGTCCCGACCTGAGCCGCAATTGCCGTTGCCAGCGATTGAAATGTTGTCATTTCGCCGTTTTTCCCTTTTTCTCCTTTCAGAGAAATATTTCCAAATACCAGTTTAAACCCTTCACCAAATTTCCTGATCTGGATAAACTTCAATCGGATTGTAAAATAAATTCCGGTTCCGCAAAGCAAAATAATCAAAATGACATTCCACAAATAATCACTCGCCTTACTCACTACTTCTGTTACTGCTTCCATTTAAAAACCTCCTGCTCATTCCATACTCACTCGGATATGTCCTAAACAAAGCGAAAGACCAGTCATTTGACCGGCCTTTGAAATTCATACATTTGCCCTGTCCTTTTGCCTGAGAGATTAACAGACATTTCTGTCTGCCGTACACCTTCGGCGCTCTAATATTTGAGACTCTCCAGAGTTTTTTTAATTTTTTATACAACTAAGACTTTAACACATCCTCGTCAAAAATACAACTGTTTTTCTTAGAAAGACATCTTTTGTTATAAATTTGTATTTTTCGGTAACACTATATATAAATTTTAAGAAAGGATTACCTCATCATGAATACAAAAAAAACAGCAACTACAACAAATTATAGCTGCTCTCATTTTTCCGGAAAAACAGGCAAAATTGCCAAACAACGTCTGTCTGCCATGCAGCACAGCGATAAAAAAGAATTCCGTACTGCTTTTACAAACAAATCAGATTAAATTTTCCAGCTATTCTTTTTTCAATAAGGACAACATAAGAACTGCCCCCAATATGCCTGCCAGACCAATAAAGTCTACAAATTGAAACGCTGCTCCCATAAACACCACAGTCATAAATGTGGCTGTCACAGGCTCCACAGACGCAAACAGACTTGCCTTAGATGCCCCAATTAGTCGAACACCTTCCATATATGTTGTAAAGGACAAAATTGTTCCAACCAAAATTACCGCCGCCATCGCCAGCACTGTATAGATATCCCACATGCCGATCACATGCCAAGGCTTTATAAATACACATAAAAAGATTCCTCCAATCAGCATTCCCCATCCAATTACATTGAATGTTCCAAACTTTTTCATCAATTCTCCCGGAATCAGATTATAAAGCGCCATTGCCACCGCTGAGGCAAGTCCCCATACTAAAGTCTCCGTAGAGATGGCAAGATTCGTGATATTTCCATGTGTTGCAAGCAGGAATGTTCCCCCGACAGCCAGAACCAGCGCCAGCATCTCAATTCTCTGCGGTACTTTTTTATTGCGAACAGAAACGTACAGCATAATAATGATCGGCGCCGTATACTGCAGAACTGTTGCGGTTCCGGCATTTGATGTCTCCACCGCCACATAATAACTCAATTGACAGAATGCCATCCCAAATATTCCAAACATTATAAGCTGAAATACATCTCTTTTTTCGCGCCATATTTCAAACATCTGCTTTTTTTGTTTTGCCCAAACCGTCAGAAGCAATATCAATCCGGCCAGCACAAGCCGCACACTTACAAGCCACTTTGCAGTCAATCCCCGCTCTTCAAACAAATACTGTCCGCAAACACCTGCAAGTCCCCAAAATATTCCTCCAATAATTGTCAATGCAATTCCTCTTAACTGCTCTCTTCTTTGCATATGATTCATTTTTCTCTTCCCCCATTCTTTTCCGCTACAATTCTATCAAAATTTTTGTTCGCTCACAACTGCATTGCGCGGAAAATTTTTTCAATATATAATTGTTGGGTTTAAAAATTCATGGTAAAGTAATCCTGACAAACTATCTCAAGGAGGTAAAACTAATTATGGAAATGACAACTTTATGCTACATAGAAAAAGATGACTGCTATCTGATGCTGCACCGTGTTTCCAAGAAAAATGATGTCAATAAAGACAAATGGATTGGTGTAGGAGGGCATTTTGAGAAAGACGAAACACCCGAGGAATGCCTTTTACGAGAGGTAAAAGAAGAGACAGGTCTTACTCTGACTTCTTATCAGTTCCGGGGAATTGTCACATTCATTTCAGACAAAGTCGGACACGCTGAATATATGTGTCTCTATACTGCCGACGGCTACGAAGGTGAGATGATTTCCTGTGATGAGGGCACTTTAGAATGGGTTCCCAAAAAGGATATCTATCAGTTGAATCTCTGGGAAGGAGATCGGATCTTTCACCGCCTGATCGCTGAAAATGCTCCATTTTTTTCACTGAAACTTCGCTATGAAGGCGACGTTTTAGTTGAGGCAAAATTAAGCGGACAGCCTGTATAACGGCTGTCCGGCTCCTCTTACCCTTTTTCTTTTATTGGAACAAAACAATGTTCCCGATAAACGGTAATTCTTCTTTTTTGCTCTTACATGCATTCACAATTCCGATTATTGCAAGTACAACAAGTGCCAAATTTACAATACCTAAGAGATCTCCCAAAGAGATAATCCCAACATCCATGAACCATACAAAACGCGATAAAATCCAGTCCAATGCATTCCACAATACACTACAGATAAAAAGCACAAGTCCCTGGTTCGCATGGAATCTGACAAATTCTGATTTACTTCCCGACAAAATCGGCACAAACACCAGCAGTCCCAAATATGCAAGCACTGCCAGCACTCTGTCTGTCCCCTCCTCCTTAACGGTTTGTTCTCTGAAATTGCGCTGCTCTGTCTGATTCTGCGTATATTGACCATTACCGTACTCATATGTATGATGTGTCTCTTCTTTTGGAATCTGTGCACCACATGACGGACAAAAATTCATACTGTCCTCTACCTGTCTTCCGCATTTCACACAATATCTCATAGCATCTTCCTCCTTAGTCAAGTCCTAATATTTCTGCCAGAACATCAATGATGATCTCGTTCGTACAAGATTTCACATATCCCAACATATGAAGCGAAATCTCATCCTGCTTCTGTGCTTCCGTCAGATTCTCGTTGTGCTTTGTCTGATCAATCAGCTGTATCAATTGCGGCGTCAGTTCCTCGTATGTCTCAACAGTCGCCTCCGTCACCAGTTTACTGAGTTCTTCTTTTGTTCTTGGTACCATATCTATATCCTCCTAATCCAGATTTCTGATCTTAAAGTCTCTCTGTGCTTCTCTTTGCTGATCTTTCTTTGCAATATCGTTCCGTTTATCATAAAGTTTCTTTCCTTTTGCAAGACCGATCTCGACTTTTACAAGACTTCCTTTAAAGTACACCTTCAGCGGGACAAGCGCCATTCCCTTTTCCTTGATCTTTCCTGTAATTTTATTAATCTCTGATCTGTGAAGCAATAGCTTTCTCACCCGCAGTGGATCTTTATTGAAAATATTTCCTTTTTCATAAGGACTGATATGCATTCCATAGACAAACACTTCCTCGTTTTCAATACGGATAAATGCTTCTTTGATGCTGCATTTTCCCATGCGAAGGGACTTTACTTCAGTCCCATGCAGAGAAATCCCCGCCTCGTATGTGTCCAGTATAAAATAATCATGATATGCTTTTTTGTTATTCGCAATTAGTTTCCCCTGTTCTTTTGCCATAATCCACCTCTTCTTTTTCTACGAATTCAAAATCAATCGTCCGTTGAAGCCGATCTGTCCCTGTTGCCACAATATATACAGTCTGTCCAAGTTTGTAGACTTTCCGTGTATGCTCTCCGACCATCTCAAATCGTTCTTCTATATAATCATAATGATCATCATGCATATTAGTTACATGGACAAGACCTTCAATCGTGTTTGGCAGTTCCACATAGATTCCCCATTTGGTAATGCTTGAAATCACACCCTCGAATACTTCGCCGATATGCTCCTCCATATACTCAACTTTCTTTAACTTGATCGTCTCTCTTTCTGCCTCTTCTGCCAGACGTTCTCTCTCGCTGCACTGTTTCGTCACTTCCGGAAGAATCTTCTCGTAATGCTCACGTCGATTGTCATTCATTCTGCCTCGCAAATCTTCCTTGATGATGCGATGGATCTGCAGATCCGGATACCGCCTGATCGGCGACGTAAAGTGACAGTAATACGTTGTAGCCAAACCAAAATGTCCAGTGTTTTCCGGTGTATATTTTGCCTGCTTCATAGATCGAAGCGCCAGTCGGCTGATCAATGCCTCCTCGTTCGTCCCCTCTACTTTTGCAAGCAGCTTTTGAATCTCTTTTGGACGAACTGCATTGTTTGCAATGTGCATAGAGTGCCCAAAATTATTAATAAAAATCGCCAACTTTTGAATCTTTTCTTCATCCGGCTGTTCATGTGTCCGGTAAACAAACGGAATCTCCTGCCAAAAATAATGTTCTGCCACCGTCTCATTGGCAAGCAGCATAAAGTCTTCAATAATCTTTGTCGCCACGTTCCTGTCATATGGTTTCAGCTCAATCGGTTTTCCCTGCTCATCCAGAACCATCTTCGTCTCCGGAAAATCAAAATCAATAGAGCCTCTTTTTTTTCGCTTTTCGCGTAAAATTCCCGCTACTTTCTCCATCATCTGAAACATTGGTACAAATTCTTCATACTTTTTGCTTTCTTCCTCATCCTGTTCTTCCAGAATCTTTTTCACGCTCGTATATGTCATTCGGCGATCGACACAAATAACTGTCTCCGCTATCTTATAGTCTACTACATTTCCCTTGTCATTGATAGTCATAATACAGCTCAATGCCAAACGATCTTCTCCTTCATTCAAAGAACAGATTCCATTAGAAAGTATATGGGGGAGCATCGGAATCACTCTGTCCACAAGATACACACTTGTACCTCTTTTGTAAGCCTCGCGATCCAGCGCGCTTTTTTCCTGTACATAGTTTGTCACATCCGCGATATGCACTCCCAGTTTATAGTTCTCTCCCTCTTTCGTCAGGGAGATTGCATCGTCCAAATCTTTTGCATCTTCTCCGTCAATCGTCACCATCTGCCAGTCACGGATATCCATTCTCCCTGCCATGTCTGCCGTACTGACATCTTTTGCCACACGCTCTGCCTGATTCAACACCTTTTCCGGAAATTCAATTGGAAGATCGTACCCTTTTACAATGGACATAATATCTGTCCCCGGATCATTGACATGCCCGATAATCTCCACAATCTTTCCTTCCGGCTTTTTATTGTCTCCCCCATATTTCGTAAGTTCCACAACTACTTTGTGTCCGGTGACTGCTCCTTTCGAGCGCTCTAACGGCACGAATACGTCCTTGATAAACCTCTGATTGTCCGGAACGACAAAGCCAAAATTTTTATTCTTCTGAAAATATCCAACAAGCCTTGTCGTACCATGTGATAAAATCCGCACAACCTTTCCTTCCCGTCTCTTTCCATCTGGTGCCGATTTGATCGTCACTTCAACCTGATCCCCATGAAAAGCTCCATTTGTATCATCTTCTGATATAAAAATATCATCGTCTTCCCCTTCTACCGCAACAAAGCCAAACCCTCTCGCATGAGCCTGATAAGTCCCTACGATACGCTTTGCCTCTCCCTTGGTATACTTCCCTTTTTTAGATACATGTACCTTGCCTTCCGCTTCCAACGAATCCATAATCGCTTTCAGTTCTTTTCTCTGATCCTTCGGTACTTGCAGTAAGATTGCAAGTTCTTTCAGCTTCATCGGCACATAAAATTCATCACAAATAAAATCATAAATTAATTTTTTTCGTCTTTCAAATGTCTGATCCATTCTCTCTCCTTTGTCTTTCTAGTCTAAAACAAGTGCTTCCTTCTGCACAGTGTAAAAAAAACACTCTTATATCAATAAGAGTGTTTCGCAAATCTCATTCGCCCGTATATGATTAAGCAAATACTTTCAAATTCAATACTGCTGCCAATACGATAAATAATACAGCTGCAAACTTCGTAGATTTTACAAGAGCGCCTTCCATAGAACGTCCTTTATTCTGTCCCCAGTAGCTTTCTGCAGCACCGCTGATTGTTCCCAGTCCTGCTGACTTTCCCTCTTGAAGTAATACGATCGCAGTCAATACGATACAATCTATTGCAAATAAAATCATCAATACTGTTTTTAAAATATCCATTTTACACACCTCCTGAATAAATAACATACTTATTTTACCATATGTTTGTTCATTCTGCAAGCGTTTCGATTGGATTTCGTATATTTTTTATTAAAAGGTTACTGTTCTGTCACCTTAAAAGCGCTTAAATGGATCTTCGTAACATGACACATTGCCAAGATGTTCTTCTATTCTAAGCAGCTGATTATATTTTGCCACACGCTCCGACCGGCAAGGTGCCCCTGTCTTAATCTGCCCCGACTGAAATGCAACAGCAATATCCGCTATGATGCTGTCCTCTGTCTCTCCCGACCGGTGGGAAATGATTGTCTTATATCCCGCATTTTTCGCCATTTCAATTGCCTCAAATGCCTCTGTCAGTGTCCCAATCTGGTTCACTTTTACAAGAATCGCATTTGCTACCTTCTGTTCAATCCCACGCGAAAGACGCTTTGTGTTAGTGACAAACAGATCATCTCCAACAAGCTGCACGTCTCTTCCAAGTCTTGTCGTCAAAAGTTCCCATCCTTCCCAGTCTTCTTCATCAAGCGGATCTTCAATAGACATGATTGGAAATTCCATAATCAGTTCCTCATAATAATCAATCATCTCCTCCACGGAACGAATTACCTGACCGCCCCGCATTTTTCCTTCTCCTTCAAATACATATTTTTTAAAATCTTTGTTGTAGAACTCTGTCGCGGCCGCATCCAATGCGATCACAATATCTTTTCTCGGCTCATATCCTGCCTTTCTTACCGCATCTACAATAAACTGTAATGCTTCTTTTGCATCTTTAAAATCAGGTGCAAATCCACCTTCATCCCCCACCGCTGTACTGTAACCCTGCTCTTTTAGCAATGCCTTTAGCGCGTGATAAATTTCTGAGCACATCCGAAGTGCCTCTCGAAAGCAACACGCACCGACCGGCATGATCATAAATTCTTGAAAATCAATCGTATTATCTGCGTGCCGTCCTCCATTTAAAATATTCATCATCGGAACCGGCAATTTTTTCGCATTGACTCCTCCAAGATAGGCATAAAGCGGAATACGCAACGCTTTTGCCGCTGTTCTCGCAGCAGCCATCGAAACCCCAAGCAACGCATTCGCCCCCATATTACTCTTGTTTTGTGTCCCATCCGTTTTTAAAAGCACTTGATCCAAATGCGCTTGATCGAATACATTCAGACCAATGACCGCCTGTGCAAGCTTTGTGTTGACATGATCCACCGCCCGTTGTACTCCGAGTCCGCCATACCTCTCCTCTCTATCTCGCAGTTCCACAGCTTCGTATTGTCCGGTAGATGCTCCTGACGGCACTGCTGCCCTCCCCAGGAACTCATCTCCCGCCAAAACTTCTACTTCTATTGTAGGATTCCCTCTGGAATCTAATATTTCTCTTGCGTATACGTCTGTAATCGCCAAATATCTGTTCATTTTTATATCCCTCCTCTTCTATTTCTATTGTTACCATATTATGCACTCTAATGCGTTGACTTTTTATGTTTCTAGCGTTACAATTCGTATGAATAGAAATAGAATACGGAGAAAACATCAAATGAAAGAAAAATCAAAATCCTTTTTCCTGTTGACTGGAAGTATATTGGTGATGGCAATCGGAATTTACTTTTTCAAATTTGCCAACAATTTCACATTCGGAGGCATTACAGGTCTTGCTGTTTTAGTTGCCAAAACAGGCGTGATGTCCGCCAGTGATTTTACCTTTATTATGAACATGCTCCTTTTACTGATTGGACTTATCGTTCTCGGTAAAACATTTGCACTGACTACTGCTTACTGTAGTATTTTACTCTCAGTGCTTTTATCATTACTGGAGCGTATTTTTCCTATGTCCCATCCGCTGACAGATCAGCCGATGCTGGAACTTGCCTTTGCAATCGCACTTCCCGCATTCAGCTCTGCTGTACTTTTTAACATTGGTTCTTCCAGTGGTGGTACAGATGTCATTGCTGCGATTTTTAAAAAATATACGAGCATCAACATCGGACGAGCATTGCTTTTGACAGATTTGGCATTTACCATTGCCGGTTTCTTTATTTTTGACATTAAAACCGGTCTATATTCTTTGCTTGGATTGTCTATTCGCTCTTTTATGATTGATAACTTTATCGAAAGTTTTAATCTTTCAAAATATTTCAATGTTGTATGCAGCCATCCCGAACCCATTTGTGACTTCATCACACATGATTTGATGAGAAGTGCAACGATTGTGGATGCTCAGGGCGCATTTTCCGGTGAACACCGCTATATTATTTTTACTGCACTGAACCGCCAGCAGGCTATTAAGCTTCGTAATTTTATTAAGCAGCAAGAGCCTGGAGCATTCATTTTGATTTCTAACACAAGCGAGATTATCGGAAAAGGATTTCATAACGTATAGGGCTATATAAATAAAGCAAGGGCGAAAAGCTTGTTTTTCTCAAGTCTTTCGCCCATCATTATCATAGAAGTTCCTTTGTATTGCAACAGCTGGGGTAGTAAAACTATTTACCACCCTAGCCGCTCTGTTTTGCCAGTAACAAAGGGATCTTGATCTCTACTTTCCAAATATGAAACAAAAACAGGCTCAAAGAGTAAAACTACCCACAAAAATATAAATGGAATTTTAAATCTTTCCAAAAACATGTTGTAACTCTTGCTTTTTCATAGTTATCCTCTCCTTTAAGCAATGGTTTTCTAAATCTGTTTTTATTTTTTATATTATCACCCAACAAACAATATATCAATATATTAATTTGTTATTATGTAGAGATAATTTTAGGGAAAGCAGCTACTTCTATGAATCGCTACTTTCCCTCTTCTGACTTATCCTACAATCAGTCCTTGCTGATGCATTACCTCAACAACCTGATTTACATATTTTTCACACAGTTCATCTGTAGATGCTTCCACCATCACACGAATTACCGGCTCTGTTCCACTTTCACGTACCAAAATACGTCCATCATTTCCAAGTGCCTCCGTCACTGCTTCCACCGCCTTTATGACTTCCGCATTTTCTCTTGCTGTCTTTTTATCAGATACTCTTACATTTTTCAAAAGCTGTGGATAAATCTTCACTTCTTCTGTTAGCTTTGCAAGTGTCTGTTTCTTTTCCAGCATAACTTCCATCAACAATAACGAAGTTAAGATACCATCACCTGTTGTCGCATATTTGCTGAAAATAATATGCCCTGACTGCTCTCCTCCGAGACAATGGTTGTTCTGCACCATGTTCTCATATACATATTTATCTCCAACTGCAGTCTTTTCATATTTGATTCCAGCTTTATCACATGCTTTATATAATCCCAGGTTTGACATGATTGTCGTTACAATTGTATCATTGTTCAGTCTTCCCTGTTCTTTCAAATATTTTCCGCATACATAGAGAATAAGATCCCCATCAACTTCATTACCATTTTCATCTACCGCAAGACATCTGTCCGCATCTCCATCGTAAGCAAAACCTACATCTAATTTCTTTTCTTTCACAAACTCCTGCAATACATGAATATGTGTAGATCCACAGTTTCTATTGATGTTCGTTCCATCCGGCTCACTGTTGATCACGTATGTCTTTGCTCCCAACGCATCAAATACACTTTTCGCAATCGAAGATGCACTTCCGTTTGAACAATCAAGCCCCACACGTTTATCTTTGAAAGAACGAGTTGCCATCGCGATCAAATGTCCAATATAGCGATTTCTTCCAGCCGAATAGTCTACCGTGCGCCCAATTGCATCGCGTGTTGCGTATGGAATCTCTCCCCATGTTCCATCAATATATGACTCAATTTTTTCTTCTACTTCTGCTTCCAGTTTATGTCCTTTTGCATTGATGACTTTAATTCCATTATCATAGAAAATATTGTGGCTTGCGGAAATCATAATTCCACAATCGAAATCTTCTGTACGTGTCACATACGAAACACTCGGTGTTGTCGTTACATGCAAAAGATACACATCTGCACCGGATGCAGTAAGCCCTGCCGACAGAGCGTCCTCAAACATATAACTGCTTCTTCTTGTATCTTTTCCGATGACAACTCTCGCTTTATGTTCCTGACCATAATACCATCCTAGAAATCTACCTACTTTAAAAGCATGCTCTACTGTCAGAACCACATTTGCTTCTCCGCGAAATCCGTCTGTTCCAAAATATTTTCCCATATTAATTCCCTCCATAAATTTGGCTTATTCGCCGCTTTTTTTGCACAATCAGTTTTCCAACCTTTTTTATTATATACTCATGCCATAAAATATACAACTACTTTTTTCAAAAAGGGACAGGGCTAATGTCAATTGGGGACGTAGTAAAATTCAATTTTACTACGTCCCCAATCAGTCAACTACCGTCTCTTTCTCATTGCAACTACCAGTGCGAATGCAGCTAGCATTACGGCACCTGTTGCTGCTACAGGAGCGGCATCTCTTGTCTTCGGTGAATTCTCATCTGCTTTACTTGCAGATGTTCCGCCATTACTGTTTCCTTGATTGTCTTTTTCATCATTCGAAGCAACTTTCAAGCCCTTCATTGCTGTCTTCAGTTCTTTTTCTGCATTTTTTACATCAGTCTCTGTTGCATTCTCGTCTGCAAACACTGCTTTCGCATTTGCGATTGCTGTTCTTAAGACTGCCCCGGATTCTTCTGTATATTTTTCAAAATCTGTCTTTTCTGCTTCTTTGATCAAATCATCTAACTTATCTTTATCCGGAATTAGTCTTAATCCAAAGATTGCATTCTGCAATGCATTGTATGCTGCATCGACTTCTTCCTGAGTTGCATCTTTATTTGCGAGAATCTCTCTTGCATAATCCAATGCGCCCTTGAATATTTCTCCTGTCTCAGGAGTGTATTCTTTCAATTTGTCTTCATACTTCTTAGATTTTTCTACCAGTGTCTGAAGTTTTGACTTATCTACCGGAACCTTGACAAGCTGATCCATCGCCTTATGCAATGCCTCTCTCGCTGCATCGATTTCCTCCTGCAATGCATTTGTATCTGCAAGTACAGCTTCTGCTTTTGTCAATGCATCTTCAAACACTGCCCATGATTTTTCTGTGTAAAGTTTCTCATTCAAGCCTTTTGCTGCGTCCACCAATACTTTTAATGACTCACTGTTTCCGGTGAAGTCAAGATAGTGAACCATCTGAAGCAGTTTGTCATAAGCTACATTCACTTCTTCCTGAGTTGCATCTGCTTTTCCGTAGATTGTCTCTGCCTCTGCCAAAGCCTTCTCAAATCTTTCCTTCACTACCGGAACCAAATATTTGTATTCCTCTTTGCTCTGCTGTGCTTTTGCATAGTTGATCAAATCTTCCAAATCTGCTTTCTCAATTGTTTCCTCTTTTGTCAGAGCTTCCTCTGCCGCAAGTAATTTTGTCAACATCTCATCTACTGTATTCTGAGTTGCTTCCTGTTCTTCCAAAACAGCCTCTGCTTCTTTTAATGCATCTTTCAACACTTTTACGCTTTCCTCTGTGTAGCCGTCCAGCTGCAATTTGCTGATGCGGTCCACAGCTTCTTGAAGTGCTGTGAAGTCTGCACGTTTCTGCACAGAATCCAGTGCATCCTGAAGCGCTTTTGCAGCTGCGTCAATCTGACTCTGTGTTACACTTGTCTCATCTTTTTCAAAATCTGCAACTACCTTTTCTGCTGCTGCTTTCGCTGCCTGAACTCTCTCCCATGAAGATGGAGTAACCTCTTCTTCTTTGATCTCTGCTGCTTTCGCAATCGCCTCTTTCAAAGTAGTGATATCTGCTTTTTTCACAAGTTTATTTTGTGCATCTAACAGTGCGATCTTCGCATTGTTGACTTCTTCCTGAGTAGATTCTTCCTTTTCAAGAACTGCTTTTGCTGCATTTAATGCTGTCTCGAATACTTCGTAAGAGTCCTTCGTGTAAGAATCTTTGTTTTCAACGATTTCTTTTGCGCCATCAACGACTGCTTTCAAATCACCAATGAATACAAGCTGACCTTTCGCATCTCTCAATGCATCATAAGCGTTCTTTACTTCCTCTTTTGTAGGCGCATCTTTCTGTAATACGTCCTCTGCTGCACCTAGTGCTGTCTGCATTTCTGTCCAGCCTTTTCCAAAGTAATCTGCTTCTTTCATGTCTTTACATTCATTGATCAGATTCTGTAAATTCAGCTTATCTGCTTCTGTTGCCGAATCGTCTTCTTTGACATCAAAGTCAAGCCAGAGTACAACATTTTCTGCATTCGGATCAGTTGCTTCATTCAACTGTTCTGCTGTCAATGCCTGATTAAATACCCGTACCTGCTCAAATGTGAGTTCAGATTTTCTTCCCTCTTTCTGTGGCTCGTAACCTACAGAGAATGTATTCTCACTCTTCTGAACAGATTTTTCTCCTGCTTTTTCCGTCACTGCATCATCTACATATACTTTCAATGTTTTACCATCATAAGATACGGATAATGTGTGCCATTTATCAAAGAAATCACTCGGAAGCTGTCCTGTCGTTGCCTGCAGCCATGAACTTCCATCACTGATAAATGCATCAATATGAATATCTTTTCTGTTCTTATCGTAGTAGATACGGTAAGCAAAACTGTTGTCACCCATACTTGCAATCATATTATGTTTTTCGTGCGGGTTATCTTTGTCCCATACACCTGTGTCAGTAGATTTTACGGATGCTGGAACATAAACTCTCGATGATACAGTAAACGCATTTTTGCCTGAGATAGCATCGTTTACCACTTTATTTTCATCATCTACAGAGAAGTATCCCTTCAAAGCACCCACTTCTCCCGATTCACCTTCTGTAAACTGTGCTGTGTCCGGAAGAACTGTGTCCAGTTTATTCTTGCTTGAATCAAAGATTATCTGGTCTTCCTGCTCAGGTTTTGCTGTGACAGTAATCTGAGCCTCTGCCATCAATTCTTCTTCTCCATTTACATTTTCTGCCTTCAGTACATATTCGCCTGCCTGTGCTTCTTCTGAAACTACTACTGTTGCCTTCGTGTAATCTTTCGCACTGTATTGTACTTTAACCCCATCTGCATCAAATCCGTCTGCATCTAAAACAGACCATCTTACGCTTGTCACTTTTGCATCTGCATTGTCCGGTACAAGTGTAAATTCTTTTTCATTTCCAACTTCAATTGCTGCTTTTGCCGGATCAATTTCTACCTGATAAATATTTTCTTTATCGTGGAATTGAATGTTTTCCATGTCAAGCCACAATGCCACTGCCTCATCTGTCGGTTGAACTGCTAACTGCTCGCTGTTTTGAGCTTTCACTTCCTCTGCTGAAAGCGCTCTGTTGTAAACATGAAGAGATGTAAAGTCAGCAGCTGAAGATCTTCCTGTCGACGGACATGCACCGATTGTAAGATTGTAATCAGAATGTGCCACACCCTCATTTGTGTTAGTTGCTGTTTCTTTCTTTAATTCTCCATCAGCATAGAACTGAATTTTATGTGCTTCATGGTCATATACACCGATTACCTGATGTTCTTTTCCGAGCCAGTCTGCTCTTTCATTTTCCGGAATTGCGTATTCAATACTTCTCCAGCTTCCGCCTGCATAAATATGGAAATCTAAGCTCTCTGTTCCGCGGATACGAAGTGCAAATGCATTATCGCCTTTACCTGTGAACATATTGTAGTCGCGGCTTCCTGTAGGTGTCACATTCACTTCTACGGAGAATGATGCATCTCCCTCAAAAACAGGATCCAGAACATCGTTAAATGGAACTGCGAGTTTTCCATTCATAACGACGGTCTCTCCATTCTTTTTGAATTTCGCTGAAGACTCATATGGAACTTCCAGAGCATTGTTGCTCTCATCCTGAATATAAGTTTCTTTGTTTTCTAAGGCTTTGACTGCCTCCACATATTCCTTTACTAATTTGCTTCTGTCTTTATCTTTGTTTACGATTGCAGCCTGCGCTTCTGTCATCGCATTCACATCAGCCTGTAATTCCTCTACTTCCTCTAACTGGTCATAGCTGTATGCAACGAAGGAATCAATTTTTTCAATCAATTCTGCTGCATACTCTTTGTCATAGTCTTCACGGTTAAATGAAGAAACCTGATGATAAGGTTTTGCCATCTCTGTCAATGCCTGCGCATCTGCATCTGCTTTTGCCGGAATCATTGTGAATTCCCACTCGTAAACTCGGCTGGATGGCAGCTGATACTGAGTAAGAGGTCCAGGACCACATGTAGCTCCACCTGTTCCGAGTGAACCATAGTTCACACTCAAGATCGTCTCTTTTCTTGGCGTTAATCCATATACATGATCTACCGCATTGATGTCATCCGGTGTAAAGTGAAGCGCACTTGCTTCTACTGTATCTTTCGCAGAAACTAAAAGTGCATTTTCCCCATTATCTACAGAGATCCATTTTACATATGTTAAGTTTCCAGAATCATCTACTTTCAAATATGGGAAGAAGAATTCAGATACCGTATTTTCCCAAACACCTTGTCTTCCATTTGTCTTTCTGTCGTTGAATGTTTCAACAGGTCCGTTTCCGTACCATGTTACATTCTCGTAGCCTTCCGGAAGTGTCATCATAGAACCAACACGAAGGAAATTGCCCATTCCGCTCTTTGTTGCATCCACAGACATCTTCACAGTTACTTCTCCGTTTCCGTTTACTGTGTAAACGATGGTCTCTTTCGTATTTCCTGCTGTAGGGAATACTAAATTCGCTGTAATCACCTGCTGACCTGCTTCATTCTCAACTACTGTAATCTCTTCAACGTTTATTGTTTTTGCCGCATTTGCCCAATTCCAGTCAAACGCAGTCTTATCGTTTTCTACCGTGCCTCTCCAGAAGTTCGGAGCCGGTCCTTCCTCCACAAGCATATCACCGTTATATGTATAGTTTTTCAATGTACCTGTTGCTTTTTCAATTGCAAAACTAAAATTATTTCCTGTCACATTCCAAGCTGCATCATCCTCTGCAACTGTCACTTTTTCTTCACTGATCACAGGGGCAGCCTGCTCTACTGTCACCGGAACAGAAATCTGTGACCAGGACATTTCAGCTCCTGCCTTCGCCCATTCTGTATCTTCTTTTAAAGTTACAGAAATGTTCAAATGATATTCATTTCCTGCATCAATTGTCTCAGGCATTGTAAATGGTACTGATATTTTTCCTGTAGACTGCGGAGCAACATCAACATCTTCCACTTTGCCTTCCTGAATAACAAGACCATTTTCTAACAATGACCATGATACATCATACTCATTCAGATTCTTAAAATTATTTTCATTATACACATTTACCTGGCGTACATCTAAATCTGCAACATCTGCACTGAACCAGAAATTCTGATATTGGTATTTTACTTCTGCCAGTTCCGGTTGTGGTGTACGGTCAGGACTTACAATACCATTCTGACAGAAACTGTCATCGTTTGGAGAGTCTCCCCAGTCACCGCCGTATCCATAGAATTTTCCTTTGATTTCCTCTGAATACAGGTTTGTATGAGCCTCTTCTGTTGCGTAATAATCCCATCCTGTAACCTGTGCTGTCTCATGCTCATCCGCATAATCCATCCAAAGCAGTACACTGCTGTCATCCGTTGCGATATCTGGAACTGCTTTTCTCTGTCCGTTAATTTCCTCTGCACTTAACGCTTTATTGTAAATACGTGCAATTGAAATTTCTCCGTCCACTTTTCGTCCTTTTTCCGCATCATATCCGATACCAACCGGTCTGCTGCTTGAAGCAATACTATCTTGCACCGTATTTTCTGAAAGTTTTTCTCCATCTACATAAATCTTTAAATTACCTTTGTCATATACACCGACTACTTGATGCCATTTACCTGTCCAATCCTCTGGGAATCCACAGGATGTACTCTTCCAGCTTCCGTTGTTATACACGAAGAATTCCAATCCACTTCCACTGCTCTGTGTCTTCAATGCAACCTGTGTATCTCCTTTGGAAAGAAGTACACTGTTCTGTGATGTAGATGCCGGTTTTACCATTACCTCAAACGTAAATTCTTTTCCAGTTCCTGAAAGCGCCGCATTATATTTCTCATTGTCTTCCATAACAGTGTAGCCTGAGAATGATTTACCGCCATTCAGACTTTCTTCTCCTGCATCGTTCTTCCAGTCTTCTTCGTATCCAACTGCCTCTCCGCTCACACCTGTTTTGTCTGTCATCTTATAAGTAGAACCAAGATCATTCAAATCGACCGCTCTCGCCTGATCTACCCAGTCCCAGATAAATCCGCCGAGCATATTCTCAGAACTTCTCACTGCATCCCAGTACTCTTTCAAGTTTCCAATTGAGTTTCCCATACCATGAACATACTCACACATTACATATGGAATTTTCCCTTCTCCTGCTCTTCCCTGAACGGTACCTACACTTGGATACATGTTACTTCCCATGTCTACACCCATACTGTCCGTCTGACCTTCACTGTGTACCGGTCTTGTAGGGTCATTGTCTTTGAAGTACCAGATCATATCACGGAACAAACCGTTTGAATGGTTCGCATCTGAAGTATAAACCATCTCATTTCCGATAGACCAGATTACGATCGCCGGATTATTTTTTAACCGCTCATACGCTGTCTCTGTTCGATCCATGCCAAGCTCATAGAATAATCCCATCGCATTGCTGTTTCCCATGATCGCATGACTTTCCATGTTTGTCTCGCCCATCATATACAAGCCGTATGAGTTACACAGCCAGTAAAGATAATCATCATTGCTGTAGTGAGACGTACGAATTGCATTTAAGTTATTCTGCTTCATCAATGTGACATCTTCAAGTATTGTATCCTGTGGAACCGCTTTTCCATAGAATGGGTCAGTGTCGTGACGGTTTGCACCTTTTAAAAGCAGTCTCTCGCCATTAATCTTAACTGGCTCCCATTCTTTTGTCGTCACTCTGTAATTGCTATCCACCTCTGTAGATGTGAATTCAATTTCACGGAAACCAAGCTGAGCTGAAAGTGTCTCCACTTCCTTTCCAGAAGGGTCTTTTAACGTGAGAATTAACGCATACAGATTTGGATTCTCAGCTGACCACAATTTGGGATTCTTCACTTTTTGATTTATCTCTACCGTTCCTGTCTCCGTCGATGCGACCTCAGAAACCGGAACATTGACTCCGCCTAAAATATCATTTCCGGCTTGATCAAGCGCTTTTACATCAATGCTGTATCCGTCTTGAGCCGCTGATGATAAATTTCGCACATCCACTGATAATTTCAAATTTGCAGCAGTATAGTCTGAATTCAAATCTGTCCGAACTGTGTAATCGTGAATCTGAACAAGCGGTGCACTTGTCAGATAGACATCACGAAAAATACCGCCGTCATAAATCATATCCTGATCTTCAAACCATGTTCCGTCACAGAACTTATGCACTTTCACGGCAAGAAGGTTTTCCCCCTCCTGAAGATAGTCCGTAATATCAAAGCGATGTGGACTGTAACTGTCCTCGCTGTATCCGACTTCTTTTCCATTTACGTACACATAATATGCAGATTCCACCCCCTGGAAGTTCACATATACTCTCCGGTTATCTTCCAACATTTTATCATCTACATTAAATGTTTTCCGATACAGACCAACCGGATTGTAATTTGTCGGCGCATTTGGCACAGACACATTCTGATCATATTTTGACTGCCATGGCATCTGTACGTTCGTATAGATAGAAAAGTCAAAATCGTCCCTTGTCCAGCTCTTAGGCAATTGAACAGTCTTCCATCCGTCTGCCTCGTCTTTCTGGAATTCTTTCGTCATGAATCCGTTTGCTCCCATAAATTTCTGAGCCTGTTCCTGATTTTGCACGACAGTTAAATCCCAGTCTTCTCTGTCTCCTGTGAGATGTTTAAAATATTCCGATCCTTCTCTGGCATTATAATCCCAAACCGCCGCCGATGCAGAGGCAATATCCTGATATGGAATCAATGTTGTCGTTGCATCCTCACGATTAATTCCAAATACGTCCTCTCCAGTTACTTTTTTGCCCTCTACATCTGTGTAGTCCGTTCCTGTCCACTCTTTGTGTGTGAACTTCGTCTTATCCACATCTGCCCTAATAGATTTTGCCGGCGATAGTTTGTCGGCTGCATACATGGTCAGACTGTTTGCCGGGAGCATCGTTCCGCTCAAGGCTGCCGTTAACACAATTGCAATAATTCTTCGTCTCTTTTGCATTCCCTTCTCCTCCTTTTCAGCAATTCAACCAACAATTATTTTGCTTCAAGTTTTATTATATCGCTTTTGTATATTATTTCAAATAATATTTTGTTTTTTTGTTCTTTTTGCACAAATATTTTTTCTAATCACATAAAAGAACAAATAAAAAACCGCAGTGGAAACACGTTCTACTGCAGCTTTTGTTTCGATTTAGTGATGGAACAGTCTGATTCCTGTAAACGCCATCGCCATATTATATTTGTCACATGTGCTGATTACATTGTCGTCACGAACGGATCCTCCCGGCTGCGCAATATATTTCACACCGCTTTTGTGAGCACGTTCGATATTATCTCCAAACGGGAAGAACGCATCTGAGCCTAATGCTACATCTTCCAGCTTATCTAACCATGCACGTTTTTCTTCTCTTGTAAATACCGGCGGTTTTACTTTGAAGATATTCTGCCATGTTCCTTCTGCAAGTACATCTTCATATTCATCTCCGATATATAAGTCAATTGAATTGTCTCTGTCTGCTCTTCCGATGCTGTCTACGAACTGAAGTCCCAGTACCTGTGGAGACTGACGAAGCCACCAGTTATCTGCTTTTTGTCCAGCAAGACGTGTACAGTGGATACGTGACTGCTGTCCGGCACCGATACCAATTGCCTGGCCATCTTTTGCATAGCATACAGAATTTGACTGTGTATATTTTAATGTAATTAAAGCAATGGCAAGGTCAATTTTTGCCTGTTCTGTAATTTCTTTATTCTCTGTCACGACATTCGATAATAATTCATCATCAATCACAAGCTCATTTCTTCCCTGCTCAAATGTAATTCCGAACACTTCTTTATGTTCGATTGGAGCCGGCTCGTAATTTGGATCGATCTCAATGATCGCATAATTTCCTTTTTTCTTCTGTTTTAAAAGTTCTAACGCTTCCGGTTCATACCCCGGTGCGATGACACCGTCTGATACCTCGCGTTTAATTAATTTTGCGGTTGCAACATCACACACATCTGACAGAGAAATAAAATCTCCGAAAGAAGACATTCTGTCCGCACCTCTTGCTCTTGCGTATGCACACGCAAGTGGTGAAAGTTCTCCCATGTCGTCTACCCAATAGATTTTTGCCAATGTCTCATCTAATGGAAGTCCAACGGCTGCTCCTGCAGGTGATACGTGTTTGAAAGAAGTTGCTGCCGGAAGTCCGGTTGCCCTCTTCAATTCTCTCACTAACTGCCAGCCGTTAAATGCATCTAAAAAGTTGATGTATCCCGGTTTTCCGCACAATACTTTGATTGGAAGTTCTCCGTTTTCCATATAGATCTTAGATGGTTTCTGATTTGGGTTACATCCGTATTTTAATTCTAATTCTTTCATCTGTCTCGCTCCTACTTATTCTTGTTTACAATCTTTGTCTCATAGTTTCCTGTTGCAATATCAATATAACGCACAAATAACGAAACTTTGTTGTCTTCATTCAGACTGTTCCAAAGCATCTCCGTAAATGCCTCCATATCGTCTAAAATCCCAACTAATTTTGGCTCACCTTCAAAACTTGGAAGCGGATTGCCATCGCATTTATATGTATGAATAAAATGTCCTTCTCCTGCTACCGGATTCTCATATGCAAATGTATAACGGTTGCATGCATCCGGATTCCCATTATTGCTTTTCAAAATGGACATTGCATAATTGTATGTTCCATTTTCAATGTGCATAATTCCGGAAATACGAGGTGTGTAATTCGGTGCATCCGGCTCAAATTCTCTACTTCTTAAAGACTGCTCAAAAGTCAGCTGTTTATCCATTCCCTCATAAATTGTATCTGTTTGATCACCATTTGTTACAATTGTTTTGTTTCCCAAAACTCTTACTGGTGCATAAATAATTAAACTTGGATCTGTTAATTTTGAAGGGTCAAATGCCTGTGTGCGGATTCCTTCTCCCTCCTCTACGAATACACGATTTCTACTGTTCTCACTTCTTCCCATGATGAAGTACGCAGTCACTGCTTTTGTTCCGTCTGGAGTTTTTCCAATGATAATTCCACGTCCCGGATAAGCGTTTCCCTGTAATTCTTTTTCGATTGATAACATTTCCATGAATATTCTCCTTTGATTTCTGTGATAATCGTTTCTTAACTTCTTCCTTTTCATTATAACTTATAACTTCTTCTTATTGTATTACAATTTACTAATAAGTTCTTATAATGTTTATTAATATCAAACCTCTTTTTCACTCCAAAAAAGTCTTCCACTAAATGGTGCCAATACAATCTCTCCGTCCCGAATCACTTCTATTTTCTTCTCTGTACTTCCGCCGTAAATATGCCAGTCACTGTTCATGCATTCCTCAAGTATTCGGTTTTCCGCCTCTTCTATGACACATTCCTGCTCTTCATCTGAAAAATTAAACACTGCCACAAGCGTCTTCTCTCCTTTTCCCCGCTCGTAAGCATACACAGACTGCTCCGTCGCATCATCCACAAGCCAACGAAACATCTCTCTGTCATACTCATCTTTATAAAGCTGTTCCTCCTGACAATACAACTCATTCAACTTCCGAATATAGTGATAAAATCCATCGTGCATCGGAAATTTCAGTAACTCCCAATCCTGCTGCCGCTTTTCATCCCACTCTCGGAACTGTGCAATCTCATTTCCCATGAAATTCAACTTTTTCCCCGGATGGGTCATCATATACAAATAAAATGCACGGCACTGGCTGAATTTATCTTCATAATCTCCCCACATCTTCTGTATAATTGTCGCTTTTCCATGGACAACTTCATCGTGCGACAGTGCAAGAAGATAAAGTTCATTGTAAAAATAATCCATTGAAAATTTTAATTTGTAATAATGCTCCGGTCGTTCTTTTGGCGGAGTTTTAAAATAATTCAACGTATCGTTCATCCAGCCAAGATCCCATTTATAATCGAATCCCAGTCCATCGTATTCTACAGGAGCCGTCACTTTCAAAAACGTTGTCGAATCTTCTGCAATGAGCATCGCAGTCGGATGCAGTTTTTGCAATCCTGCATTCATATTTTTCATAAATGTAAGCGCACAAGGATTCACGCCCCGATCCGGCTCTCCCTGCCAGTAAATCGCACGGCTGATTGCATCCATTCGTATTCCGTCAAAATGATACTCTTTCAGCCAGTAATTTGCGGCAGACTGCAAAAAGCAGCAGACTTCCCGTCTGGAATAATCAAAATTTCTTGTTCCCCACTCACTGTCTGTCACATCACTTTGCACATACTCATACAACTCTGTTCCATCATATTTTGCCAGTCCATAATAATCCGTCGCAAAATGAATCGGAACAAAATCCATAATCACGCCGATTCCCGCCTGATGACATTTATCCACCAGCTCCATCAAATCTCTTGCAGTTCCATAACGTGATGTAGGACTGAAATATCCTGTATTCTGATACCCCCATGAACAGTCTGCCGGATGTTCGCTGAGCGGAAGAAATTCCAGATGTGTATACCCATTCTCTTTCGCATGTGCAATCAATTTATCTGCAATCTCATGATAGCGATACCAGCCATTTTCATCTTTCTCATTTGTTCTCCATGAACCGAGATGCACTTCATAAATATTAAGCGGTCTGTTATAATTTTTGTCTCTGTTTTTCATCCACACTTCATCGTGAAATCTGTATTCCGACAAATCCACAATATAAGAAGCGCTGTTCGGTCGAAGTTCCATACCGAAACCATACGGATCACAATGTTCTACTCTCCACCCTTCTTTCGTATAAATCACATATTTATACATCATCCCGACTTTTGCCCACTCACATTTCAGTTCATAAACTCCGCTTTTTTCAAGCGGAATCATTTCCTCTTCCGTCCATTGATTAAATTCTCCAAACACCGTAACTTTAGACGCCCCCGGTGCGTAAGTCCGAAACATCACTCCGTCTTTTTCTTCATGTGCTCCAAAATATTCATATGCGTCAAATGCCTGACCCTCATAAAATTCCTGAAGTTTCATACTAATTCTCCTTCAATACAATCTCATCTATTTTTTCTAACTCTTCCTTCGTAAACGCTGCACTTTCAAGCACTTTTAAATTCTCCAAAATCTGTTCTGGTTTCGATGCACCAATCAGAACACTTGTCACATCCTCATCTTTTCGCACCCATTTCAGCGCCATCTGTGCAAGACTTTCTCCGCGCTCTTTTGCAATTTCATTCAATTGCTGAATTTTCTGCATCTTCGCTTGCACTGTCTTCTCCTGTAAAAATCTTCCATCGGTACGGATTCTGCTGTCCTGTGGAATCCCATTCAGATAGCGGTCTGTCAGCATTCCCTGTGCCAGCGGGCTAAATGCGATGATTCCTTTTCCCTCTTCTCGCGCTGCCGCTTTCAATCCATTTTCCTCAATCGTACGGTCAAAAATAGAGTATCTGTTTTGATTAATTACAAACGGACAATTCAAATCTTTCAAAATCGCACATGCCTTTTTCATCGTCTCCCCATCGTAATTAGATATTCCCGCATACAAAGCTTTTCCACTCTTAACAGCGGTGTCAAGCGCTCCCATCGACTCTTCAAGCGGCGTCTCAGGATCCATACGGTGATGGTAAAAAATATCGACATACTCAAGCCCCATTCTCTTTAGGCTCTGATCCAGACTTGCCAGCATATATTTGCGGCTTCCAAAGTCGCCATAAGGCCCGTCCCACATCAAATACCCTGCCTTCGTGCTGATGATCATTTCATCTCGATGCGCTTTCATCTCCTTCTTCAAAATACGCCCGAAATTTTTCTCTGCACTTCCCGGTTCCGGTCCGTAATTGTTTGCCAGATCAAAATGTGTGATTCCGTTGTCAAATGCCGTAAAACACATCTGTTTCATCGTTTCAAAATTTCCGGTATCTCCAAAATTATGCCACAGACCGAGCGAAACCTCTGGAAGTTTCAACCCACTCTTACCACATCGATTATAATTCATCGTTTCATATCTGTTTTTCTCTGCCTGATACATCTGAATCACCTGTTTCCCTTTCTCTGTAAAATGTCCAAAATTGTTTTCTCAGTTCCTATCATTCCCGGCGAGGCAATCTCTCCCATATTCCGCATTGTCTCCTCTGGTGTATTTCCGATAATTCCATGCACATCGTCAATATAGACGCCGTCCATCGCAAGCTCCGCCGATTGATATGCCGCATCTACAGCCGCAATCCCTTTCATCGTGCACCCTTGATTTCCGCCATCGCAGATCATTCCCGTAATACTTCCTGCCATATTATTAATCGTATGTTCCATCATCTCTACGGTTCCTCCACGCAGATACACAAGTGCGCAAGCCATTCCGGTCCCCGCCGCAATGGCACAGCCACAAAATGCAGACAGTTTTCCGGAATATTCTTTGATATACATACAGATCAAATAACTCAATGCGGTCGCCCGCAGAAGCTGTTCTTTTGAATATCCATTTACTTTATAGGCTGCATACAGCGGCATCGTCGCAATAATTCCATGCGCTCCCGACCCTGTAATACTCATCGCCGGTTTATCCAAACCAATCACTCTCGCCTCAATCGCCGCATTACAAAGAAGTGACGCTGTCTTTTGTTCCTCTCCAGAAAAAACCATTCCTCCATTTTTTCTTAACAAAGATTTTGCAAATGTCGTTCTTTCACTGGTCATCCCCGCTTCAAACAGCTCCAAATTCACACGATATGCCTCCCATATAAATTCCAGTTCCGACACATCTGCAATATCTGCATACTCGCATAGCTGCCGAAATGTATACCTGTGAATTTGCGGTTTTTCTTCTGCCTCTCCACCTTTTGTTTTCTCTTTTGAGTTAGCAAAACGCACTTCTCCATTTACTACAATTCCAGTAATATTCGTGTGTGTATCTTCAATTGTCACAACTGCCTGATCAAGCTTTGTCTTTACTTCCACTTCTATAAATATTCTACTAGAAATATCCTGAAGTATAACCTGCACTTTTCCCTGTTTCACAAGTTTTTCTGCTCTTTCTGCGTCCTTTTGCTTTACATCTGAAAGCGATTCCAATCCCAATTCTTCATTTCCAGCAATTGCTCCGAGTGCCGCTGCAAACTCGCTCCCAACTTCTCTACTGTTTGGAATTCCACATGTAAATGCATTCTTATACATGCCGCTATTCAACTTCACCGTGACAGATATAACTTCGCCGCTTGTATAACTTCTCGCCTTCGCAGCTGCAAATGCAATCGCCCCCGGTTCTGTCACTCCGAGTGCGGGTCTCATATCTGACCGAATCAGCCTTGTAAGTTCTTCCACAAGACTCCCTCCTTAAATATACATATATGCTTTCTCTTATCATACTACAAAAGGGAGGTTTGCACCTCCCTTTTTTTGAATTATCTTATTTTCTTTTTCATTTGACGAATAACTGCAAATACAGATGCCAATACTGCTGCAAGTAACACAATCGGAGTTGCGGAATCTCCCGTAACCGGTTTGTTTCCACTGCTTGTATTGCTGTTATTACCACCACTGGTATTATTATTTTCAGGTTTTGGTGTCACACTTGTTTTCTCAACAAGTTTATCCGCCGCATCTGCCAATTGATGAATTGCAGCATCTACTTCTTCTTGAGTTGCACTTTCTTTATCCAGCATTGCTTTTGCATTTTTAAGTGCTCCTTCGTAAACCGTCCAACTCTCCTTTGTATAACCTTCCTGTTTGTAATATCCAATACATTCATCGTAGTATTTTTGCAGTTTCGATTTATCAACTGCTGTCGGTAATTTGGCAACTGTTCTTTCTTCCTCAAAACCACAGGCAACACAAGCTCTTCTTTCTAAACCTTCTTCTTTGTCTGTCGCCTCTTTCACTACTTCCCACTGACCAAACTTATGTCCCAAAGCCGGAATCACTGTGCTTTCTTTCACTGTTACACCACACTGTAAGCATACTACTTTCCCTGTAGCTCCATCTTCCGTACAAGTTGGTTCTTTTGCACCTTGAATTTCTGTTTTCTCATGTTCGCATGCTTTGAATACTGCTTCAATTGTAACATCTGTATCAGATTCTACTGTATAACGACTTACCGCGCCAACTGATTTTCCGTTTACAAGCACATCTTTGATAGAATAACCTGCATTTGCTTTTATCGCAAATGTTTTCAATTTCCCTGCCTGCACTTTCATCGTGCCATTTTCATCTAGTTTGCCCGTTACCGGTGTAATCATACCGTTTTCTCCAGCTTTTGTTGTCACTGTAATCATAATCGGCTCTGCTTTTTCATAAAGTGCAATCTCTCTCGCCGTAGGATGTTCTCCTCCTGCCATTGTCTTTGCAGTCAAACGAATCTTATCTGTCTTAATCACTTCTTTGAACACAGCATCCTGAGCCGCTGTTGAATTGCCTTGGTTTTTAAATGTTCCACTGCAGACCTCTTTCCAAACAGTCTTTCCGGCGTCATCTGTTCCTGTTGCCGCCTCAATAATATAATTTCCAACTGTACCAGTATCTCCCGCTTTTGGAATATATGTCAATTTTGCAATCTCTTTTGCTTCTTTCAGCGTCATCTCAACACTGATTCCGTTTGGATGATTTTTCAGTTTTCCAGCATCCCCCCACTGTGCATGCCAAAATGTGTCAAGATTTTCATCAAACGCATTCTCAATGCCCTGTTTATGCTCTGCTGTTTTTTCTTCCGATGTCGCCGTCACTGTCTTGTATACATCTTTTGGAAGTTTTTCTGCTGTCACATCTTCCGGCTGTCTTTCCTGATCTAAAATCGTAATCTTTGCTTTCGATGTAAATCCAAGAATCAGACCTTCATTCTTTGTAGATAATTCTTCTGTAAAGTACTGGTCTCCGGTATCTTTTGTATTCCGTCTCGTAATCACAACAACGTCTTTTTCTTTCTCTCCATCTGCAAATGTTACCGTTGCTGTTCCTTCTGTATCAAAATCATCTTGAATTGCAGTTCCCGGATTAGGCGCTACTGTCACAGTTGCCTCTCCCTTGCTTCCGCCGACACGAACTAATTTCATCTTCATCTCAGAATCTTCTTTCATCGTGTACTCTGCTTTCTCGATTCCTACCATTCCAAGACCGCCATTATTAATTACATATGCACCTTCTATACCAATTGCTTTGTTGTCATTGTTGGTAACTTCCAGTTTCAATGTATGTTCTCCGTCCTCCAAATCATCAGACGTGAAAATAATCTGACCAACCGCTCTCTTAGATGCATTCGTATTAATCTCCACTGCTTTTCCGTCTACTGTCACAGTTGCCTTTCCATGTCCGGAATCTAATGTACCGATAAGATATACTTTTGATCCTTTAAATTTCATTTCAAAAGAAGCACCTTTTTTTGCCCACACATTTGTGCCATTCAAATATTGACTTCCATCTTCCTTTGTCCACCCATTACTGAATGTAAATGCTTCATCTCTTTCATCAATGACCTGCATTCCTTCCGGAGCTGCTGATGGTGACTCAAAATCAGAAGTCGCTTTGTATACTCCTACTTCCGAAATCATCGGCACTTCTTTACTCGTTGTAACTGTAATACGAATTTTATCTGCTTTTACAACGCCTTCTCTGCAAAGCCTCTTTGCACCGATTGTTGTTCCCTGATCAAATACTTTCCAGTCACTTCCTTCATTACTATACTCTACTTTGAACTGTTTAATACGCTGGCCGAACTGAATCGCCTCTTCAATCGATACAACATCAAATGATTTCGTTCCGCCAAGATCTACTACTAGCTGACCTGTTGTCGTATTATCGTTCACAGTCCAATATGTATCATCTTTTCCATCTAATACATTTTCCGGTGAATAAGCCACATCATTACCACGCACTTCTGTTGCTTTTGCAGTTCCATGTGCTGCTAAGTTAGATTTGAACGTTTCTTTGATGTTCTGTCCAAATTCTTTCACTCTCTGTAAGATTGCCTCATCAATCTTTCCCTGTGTATTTGGAGGAATATTCAAAAGCAGCGGCGAGTTATGTCCAACAGAATTGAAATACATTCCCGCAAGATCCTCCACACTCTTTGGCGTATTCTTCGTTGTTCCCCAGAACCAGCCGGAAGTAATACGCGCATCACTTTCCGGAACCGTCCACTGGTTTCCGTCTTCGTAACCAACTGTGTAGGCGCCTACTTTTTTACTGTCAATTGTATTATTATCATAATTTACTTTTGATTTTGACCATGTCTCTTCGTTCGCATATCCGAGCTCATTTCCAATCCATCTTACTGTTGTGTAAGCTTCCGCCCCAAACAGCATACAGTCTGAATCAAATCCTGCTTCTTTTCCTTCATGTTTCTGAATGGTAGCGAACCATTTTTGAAATTCATACTCCTGATATCCGGCTCCGCTTCCTTTTGCACCGTCCATCCACACTTCTTTAAAATGTCCATTATTTCCATATTTTTGATTGCCCAAGATTTCTTCCAGCTGATTGTTATAATATTCATTATAATCTTTTGCATCCCGTTCTTTTACATCAGCCCAAGTTAACCCTTCAATCGGTTCACTTTTTCCATTTACAAGACGAACTAACGCTTTTCCATCTTTATCTTTATAGCCGTAACTGTCATCATGAATATCCCAAGGCGATAAATACAGTCCCATATCGACATCATACTTCGTACATGCCGCTGAAATCTCAGCCAACACATCTCCACCTAAGCCATTATAATTCTTTGATGCATAACTTGTGGACTCCACATCATACTCTGTATGTTTACTATTCCAAATACAGAAACCATCGTGATGTTTTGCTGTAACAATCAATTTTTCAAATCCTGCTTCTTTGATTGCTTCTACAAACGTATCTGCATCAAAATCTTCTTCTAATTTAAAAATCTCATCCGGCTTTTTGTCTCCATATTTTTCCCCCCACTCAATTTCATTGAAGGTATTCGGACCAAAATGGCAAAATGCCGCCAATTCTTGTTTCTGATACTCATACTGATTTGCATTCGGCACTACACTATCTTTTTTCGGCGCCACTGTATGACGATCTGCTAACTGTTCTTTTCCCACTAACGCACTTTCTCCCGCAAACGCCGTCATTGTTTCCGATGGTAAAAATTGTCCTATCATAAGCGCTGCCATCAAAAGACTAACTATTTTTTTCTTTTTCATAACGTTCCCCTTTCTTTTTTCAGAAATTTTAATATCAATATGCTTCTTATTTTATCACTAATACAATATTTGTTGCAATATCTTTGATTTTTATATACTTTTTCATCGTTTTGTATTATAAAATCGTTTCTTTATATGTTTTTAAACAATATTTTTGTTTGTTTTGCACAATTTTTTCTCCTCTCTTCCAAAAAAAGAAGAGCGATACAAGCTCTTCTCTCCGCCTATATCACTCTTCTTTCACAGAAGTATTTTAATCTTCTTTATTTTTCCTTTTTCCTAAAACAGCTAATGAAGATGCCGCTGTTGCCAACCAGAGCATGATTGATGCCGGATCTCCAGTTGTCGGAACTTTACTTTGTGTTGTTGTTCCATTTTGTGTAACTGGTTTCTTATCCACTACCACCTTCTTCAAATTCTGGACTGCCTTTTCCAAATCTGCTTTTGCTTGTTGTATTTCTTTCTGTGTTGCATCTTCTTTTGCCAATACAGCTTTGGCAGTGTTTAAAGCTTCTGCATATTCTTTCCAACTGTCTTTTGTATATTTAGCTTCTTTATAAGATTCCACACACTTATCATAGTATGTTTGCAAGGCAGATTTATCTACTTTTTCTGGTTCTACCGGTTTCTTTTCTACCAGTTTGTCCATCGCTGTCTGAAGTGTCGCCTTTGCATCATTTACTTCCTGCTGTGTTGCTTTTTCATTTCCTGCAACTGCTTTTGCAGATTCTAATGCTTTCTTAAATGCTTCTTTTTCTGCTCCATCCTCATAGTTTCCTAAGTCTTTTCCTTCTGCATCTTTAATAACCGCATTTAACTGTGACTTATCTACTTTTTCTGGCGCTGGCTCTGTTTCACTGATTCGTTTAATCTCAAATTTATCAATCTGTGGTCCTTTCCCTGTATCTGGTGCTGTGAAAGAAAGCATTCCCGCTCCATCTTTTTTCACATCCAGTTCAAACGTTGTTGTTTTTACTTGCAATGAATCATTTACGTTTGTATTAGCTACAGCTGTTTGTCCTGCTACAACATTTCCATCTTTTTCTGCCCACGCAAGTTTATTTGTATCCGAACCACTTCTATAAGTTAATTTCACTTCATACTTACCTGCTTTTGCTGTGTAAGCATATTTAATATAGTCTTTAAATGCCAGACAGTTTACATATTTCCCATTGCTTGCCCAGTCTTCTGCTTTAATCTCCAAAGGCCAATTCGGATCCGAATCTGTATCATTGCTGTTAATCAATTCTGTCGCATACTCTGCTTCTAAAGTTTTTATTTCGTCTTTCTTGCTCGGGAACTCAAATGGGTTCTCTTCTGTATACTTGAAGTCTTCCGCTGCAAACGTCGCCTCAATCGCAACATCTGCACTTACATTTTTCACAGTGTATGTTGTGACTGCACCGACAGATGTTCCGTTTACTTTTACATCTTTTACTGTATATCCTTCATTAGGTGTGATAGTGAATGTTGCATCTGTTCCCGCTTCCACTTTGTCAGGACCATCAATCTTACCGTTTTCTCCTGCTGTCTTTGTCACTTTGTATTCTACTGTCTGCACATCTTTTGCTACGATATCAAACTTATCAAGACGTGGAGCTTTATTTGCTCCTCCCACAATTGTAAGGAGACCTTCTCCTGGTTCCTCCACTTCCATCTCAAATATCTGCTCATGGTACGCTCCTTGCGCTGCATCTGTTGCTCCTGCAGTTACATTGCCAGCCTTAATTTTTCCATCTGCTTCTGACCACTCAATACTATTTTTTGCATCACCACTCATGTAACGTAATGTAACAGTATATGTACCCGCTTTTGGTGCATTATAGTATAGTTTTACCTGATCATTTGCCTGTACATTATCTATGAGTTTGCCATTGCTTGCATTATTCTCGTTCATTATCTGTGCCGGCCAACCATTATCACCTTCTGCATTATTGACAATCTCCATCAACTCTGCTTCCAAAGTTGTTTTTTCATCTTTCTTAGATGGGAATTGGAATCTGTTATTCTCATTGTAGCTTCCATCGTCAACCGGTTTTCCATCACGAATGACTACTCTTGCAGGTGTGTTGAAGCCGGTAATTGTCCCATTTGTAGGTGTGTTTAATTCCACTGTAAATGATAAGTTGTCAACATCCACTGTTTTAATCTGAACTTCAAATTTTTTCTCGGTCTCACCTTCTGCAAATGTAAGTGTCCCCTTTGCATCTGCATCAAAATGATCCTGAATTGCACTTCCCGGATTCACTGCGTAATTTATGCTGGCTTCACCTTTAGAACCTCCGAGACGTTTTACCGTAAATTCAGCCTTTGACTCTTCATTTACTTCAAATGAAGAAACCTCAAAGTCAAACATACCTTTTTCTTCATTGTCCAAAACAAGCGCCGCATCTACCCCTGTCGCTTTATTTTTCGGAACAATTTTTAATGTATGTTCTCCATCTGTCAATGTATCTGACTCAAAAATTCTTTGCTGCAGCTTTCTGGAACTTCCGTGTGTGTCAATTGTCTCAACAAGCTTATCGTCAATATAAACATCCGCGGTTCCATGATTCGGGTCTACCGTTCCAAGAAGCCATACCTTTGTACCTTTGAATTTAACAGTCGCTTCTGTTCCATTTCCCGGATTTGCCCAGCGTCCTGTTCCTCCTGTATACGCTTCTCCTGTATCATTTCCCCAGCTTCCGCTAAATGTAAAGTCTTTGCTGGTATCTTCAATAATCTCAAGTCCTTCCGGAATACCATTTCCGAGGGCAAAATCTGCTGCCGCGCGATATACTCCTACTTCACTGATAATCGGCGCTTTATGTTCTGCTTTTTCCGATGTCTTCACTGTAATACGGAGTTTGTCCGCTTTCACAGGGCTCCTTCTGCAAAGTCTCTTTGCGCCAACTGTTTTTCCGCTTCCAAATACTTTCCATTCATCAGAACCATTCTTATATTCTACTTTGAACTCGCTGATCCTCTGTCCAAATTTAATTGCTTCCTCAATTGACACAACATCAAACTGTTTTGTCTCACCAAGGTTCACTTCCAATGTTGCCTCTGTTGCTTCTGTCTTATCATCTGTTGTCCAATATGTATCCTGATTACCGTCCAATACATTGTTCGGAGAGTATGCGATATCATTTCCTCTGACCTCGCTCGCGGTACAACTTACATTCTTTCCTGCCGCAATGTTGTTTGTAAATGTCTCTTTTACTGCATTTCCGAATTCTTTCACCCGATTAAGAATTGCATCATCCACCGTTCCCTTATTGTTCGGTGGGATATTCAAAAGCAATGGTGCATTACGTCCTACAGAACTGAAATACATGTTCGCTAATTGCTCCATACTCTTTGGAGTACTCTTTCCATTTCCCCAGAACCATCCCGAAGTAATGCGGGCATCCACCTCCGGTACTGTCCACTTATTTCCTTCTGCATAACCATTAGAAAAATGATCTGTCGGATCCCCCTTAAAATCATCCTCTCTTTGGCTTGGGTCATTTTTGATCTTGTTATCCTCTGTTAATATTGATTTTGACCATGTCTCATCTGCCGCTTCCCCATTTTCATTACCGATCCAACGCACAGATGCATATGGTCCTGCTCCAAATATCAAACATTCCTCGCCTTCATACTTTGTAATAGTCTCATACCATTTATCGATTGTATAATCCTGCGGATCTGCTCCACCGCCTTTGGCGCCATCCATCCAAATTTCTACAAATTTTCCGCCATTACCATATTTATTATTGCCTAAAATTTCTTTGAGTTGATTATTGTAAAATTCATTATAGTCTCCCGGCGAATTATTTCCGTAAGACGGCTCATGGATATCCCACGGCGACAGGTAAAGTCCCATATCAATATCTTCCTTCGTACATGCCGCTGAAATCTCAGCAAGGATATCTCCACCCATATTATCATAGTTCTTCTTTGCGTAATCCGTTGAAGCTACATCGTATGTTGTATATTCACTGTTCCACAAACAGAAACCATCATGGTGTTTTGCCGTAATAATCAATTTTTTGAATCCAGCCTCTTTGATTGTCTTCACCAAAGTCTCTGCATCAAAATTTTCCTTCAATGTAAAAAGTTGATTTGGATCTGTATCTCCATAATTGTCTCCCCATTCTTTCCCTGTAAATGTGTTCGGTCCAAAGTGGCAAAATGCAGCCAACTCATCTTTTTGGTACTTGTACTGACTGCTGTTCGGTACCGCTTTATCTTTTTCAGGTGCCGCAGTCTTTTTATCCGATAACTGCTCTTCTCCTACCATTGACTTCTCTTCCGCCGAAACAATCATCGTTCCAATCGGAACTGTCTGACCAATCATTACACCAGCCAACAAAAAACTAAGTATCTTTTTCTTTTTCATAACCTTCTCCTTTTCAGCAAATAATAAAATTACTCTTTCTTTATCTTAGCACTTTTATTTATTTTGCACAATATGTTTTTTTATCACGATAATCGTAATAAATATATTGTATATTTTTTATTTAAAAAAACTTTTATTTATGTAATTTTCATATATTTTATCTATCATTGCATTATCAAAGAATTGGTCACAAAAAAGGAGCTATTGCTCCTCAGATGATTTCTCATCTGAGGAGCAACAACTCCCATTCTTTTTCTTTTCTAATTTCAAATCGTGTTCTGCTTCTTTTGCTTTCATATTTTCCCTTATGATTGCAAATTTATTTTTCATGCGAAATGGGACATACATCATCTTTTGCCCCGTTTTCTTTTTTATGAAGTTCTCAAATTCCTCCTGCTTTCCTTCTACAAAGCATTTTCTCGGAAGCGGGTATAAATTATCCCCCTCAATCCCTATGTAATAATTATTTTCATCCATATACAAAGCAGCTACTTCCTTATAACTCTTCGAAAATCCTTTCGTCTCTCCACTATTTTTAATTCGAATCTCTCCATCTAAGAAAGAAGTATCCACTTCCCAGTCATTCTGATAAATTTCATCATTTCCTTTCAGCTGCATCACGCCGATATGATGTCTTGCAAATGAAAATATACACAACAAGATACCTATCACCAGACACATCCACATCGCCAAAGAGCCCCTCTCCATGCCGGTTCCTATAATCAGAAATCCTACACCGATAACAAACAGGCGAAACGTAGTCTTCGGATGATTTACACGAAATGAAAATTTCACAAATTCTTTTAAAAGCTCTTTTGTATGCTTTGTTTTGACTCTGTATTTTACTGTCATCTTTTCTCTATTCTTTCTGCTCTTTTTGACGCATTTTTAATTTCAATTTGGCAAGTGCCAGTTTGCAGTCACGCTCTGTCATGTTATTTTCACCTACTACATTTGTCTCTTCACCACTGGCGCTCTTGTTCATATCAACAACCCCGTCCAAATAGTCATTTACTACTACAAATTGCGCTACTGTACCATTAAAAGTAATCCCTGTAACCGGTATTCCTCGTGTGCCGATCTGTTCCATTGTATTTGTATAATCGACATGGCTGTTTCCCCAGCCATCACAGGAAAGGATTACACCATCTGCACGCATACACTCCGCCCAGACCGCTGCCCTTGTTCCTACAAGCATCTTATCTTCATTTCCATCCGGCGATCCGACTAACATCACGCCCATCAAATCCACATCTGTATCTTTTGAAACCACATCTAACAAAGGGTCTCTAAAATGATGTAACGACGTCTCTTTTGTCGAAGGACCAATTCCCATAGTTCACACCTCCTACTGCATAGACCGGATAATGCCATCCCGATATTCATTCGGTGTCAGGATAATCGGCATATTACCCATATCAATAATCGATTTTCCGCCTTCCACTCCTGAAGGCTCCTTTGCAAATAAATGTGTATCATACATCGCACCCTGACCAGCTACCTGCTTAATAATCAGCACGCGTTTCTTTCCCGTTCTCACAATGTCATGATATTCATGACGCTCCGTACACAAATCACCCTTGAACTTCTTCAGTTTGTCGCGATAACTTTGAATAAACTTATCGCACGCCCTATGAGCTGCTGTCGGTCCCGGTCTCTCCTGCCCCATTCCTGCAGCCAATGTCACATCAAATGATATAATCACATCGTTATCGCCAGGTGTTCCCGCACGGTTCAAATATAACATATCTTTCAAGTTACCCTCTGAAGAACCAAATTCATGTGTCTGTTTCCCGTTAACATCCACACCTGTTAAAATTACATACACACCCGTAATTGTATGTGTAATACCTTCTCCAATTTTCCCCAGCACTTTTGTGGAAATCGGAATAATATCCATCATCGTATTTGTCCAACGATCATGTTCGCCCGGCTTGATAATCTGTATGTCGATTTTTTCAATCAACGGTTCCGATTCTACAAACTCTTCGATCATCTCTTTGCTAACCGTCATCTTCCCATCGACTGTGATGTCATTGTGTTCTCCCCACTCCACTTCATTCATGTGGTAGGCTTTAATCACAAGACGTCTCAAATCTTTTATCTGTTCCTCCATAACTATTACACCTCCTGTTTGATGTATTTATTATATCAAAAAAGCAGATGCATTCGCATCTGCTTTTTTAAAGTTTTATTAAACTTTAGCTACATATTCGAATGGCAATGGAACAATCTTTCCAGGTGTCTGGATTTCTACTAATTGTTCTAATGTTGCTTTTACAATAGCTGTCTGTTGTTCCACATTGTTAGGAGCACCAGCATTAGCACCCATAGGTACCAACGGAGCTACCGCACGTGGTGTACCAGTTTGACGTACAACTGGTGGAAGAGCTGCAATAATAATTGTAGGAATTCCAGCTTCTTCAATCGCTCTCTGCACCAATACTGCAGAGCGGTGGCAAGTACCTCAGCCAGCGGTGAGGACAACTGCATCTACGCCCTCTTCTTTGAACATCTGAGCAATAGCCGGACCAGTCTCATGTTTAAATTTCTCCTGGTTTCCACCACCACCCATGAAACCTGCGTGTACAGGTGCACAAGCTTTGATAAATCCTTCTTTTGCTAATTCGTGAATTCTATCAATTGGGAACATACAGTTGATGTCTTTATTAACATCACCATTGTCATATCCACCATGAGAAACCATTAATTCACTTGATTTCATCTGGTCAGTAATTTTTCTCCAAGTAAAGTCACCTGCAAGGTTAAATCTCTTGTCTTCTTTGTGGTGTACACCAGCTGCTGTAGCAAGAGCAATTGTCATGTCTTTTAACTCTTTTGTTACAGGAGTCCATACCATCGGCGGAGTAATCGGAACGAAAATTTCTGATTGCATTCCTTTAACAGTTGTTAAACTCATTTCTTATACCTCCTTGTTATTCTCTTCATTTTTGGCACGCATTTCTTCCTGGCGCCTATTGTAGACATCTAGGTTACTGACATATTTATCATTGGCTTCCGGACCAAGCTGCTCTATAAAACTCATGTTCCATGCAACTTCCTGTCCTACCACAAGCGGATAGTCCGTAATCAGCATTCTCATCGGAATCTTCAAGTATCCAAGACGACCTTTTAAGTCTATTGCAACACAGCCGTCATGAACTTCCACAATTACGCCTTCCATCTTAATTATCTTATCGCCATATTTCATAATTCGTCACCTAGCTTTTAGTCGTATTTTTCTTTTCTCTTTTCACTCATTGGTAATGACTGTTCATTAGCAACTAACTCGATTGGTTTTCCAGTTACGTTAGAGATTAATTCTACGTTTGTAGATTTTACGTTTGGATTCCATTTCTTTTCAGCTTTCTTAACTTCTGTTCCAGCCATAGCATCTTTTAACATTGCAAGAGCTCTGATAGCATCTTCATGGCAAAGTGTGTTACATGCAAGAACTTCGTTTTCGATACCTGATTCAGATTTGTTGTTATCTACCATGTGAGTCATGTATTTGTTACCAACAACAAGTGCTCCCTGAACTGCACAGAATGACATACCAACTACAGGAACGCCTCTCATACCGATTTGTTCATGGTGGCTTGCAAAGTCAATGTGGTTGTTTCCGAAACCTTCTGTTGTAACGAAAGCTCCATCTACGTCTAATGCTTCTACCATCATACCAACACGTTTTGATACATAGAATTTTTCTGCATTGATCTGAGGAGAACCAACAAAGATAACTCCACAAAGGTCAACTTCTTCATCATGAAGTACTTCAAGAACAAGTGGCTCTCTCCAGTAATGTCTTGACATTTCTTTAGAAGCTGGTCCGATACATGTTAATGCATGGATACATCCGTCTAATACTTCCAATGGAGATACCATAACCGGAACGTTTCCTAAGTCAACGTTTGGTTTTCCGCCAAGAATACCAACTGGCTCAACCGGCAGGATTAAGTTGTCGTGCATAGCACCTTGTCCCATGATTTCTTTTACGATAACAACTTTTTTCTTTCCTGGTCTTCTTACTTGCTGGAATTCTTCTGTATCTACGATAAGAGATTCATCAAGTTTCTTCAATGCTTCTCTGATTTCCTGAGTGATCACATCTGTTGCTGTATGAGCAGCTAACGGACCTGGTCTTTCCATGTTTGTTCCTTCTTTGATAACCACTTCAGTTTTAATGAAGATTTCACCTTTTTCAGGTGCACCCGGACGTCCCCACATAATGTTTTCGTCTAAGTATCCTTCTGAAGAACCAAACTCACCAATCTGAACACCATTTGCATCTGTACCTGTTACCATCATAACAACGCCGTCAAGCACTCTTGTAGCACCTGAACCGATTTCATCATCGCCGTCTTTTGTAGCGATTGGCTGAACATCCATGATTGTTTCTGAATATGTGTGGTACTGTTCTGGTGTAATAATATCAATCTTTAAGCTGTTAACAAGTTCCTGTGAAGCTACTGCTTCTTCTTCAATTCCTTCACGGATGTAAAGAGTTGTTCCCTCGATCTTTGTCTCTGGTCCTCTCTTAACTTCTGTGATGTTGAAGTGTTTTCTTGTAAGTGTTCTAACAACTTTTACTTCTTCATTGTTTGCTGCTGCCGGAGCTGCTTCAACTGCTGCTACAGCTTCTGCTGGTACTTCTACTGCCTGAGCTGCACCTGTACCGATTCCCATTGGTAACTCGATATCGATATCTTTACCTTCTCCAATATGAATCTTTAATGTTCCACCTGATACTGTTGTTGTAGCTGTTGCTGGAACTGCTGCTACTGGAGCTGCTGTTTCTTCCACAACTTCCTCTGCTGGTGCTGCCTCTACCTGCACAGCATCGATAACATCAGCTGTAACCGGTGTAAGAGAATCACAAGTTTTTGTAAGTTTTGCACCTAAGATCTGTTCGATAGTTAAGCAACCATCTAAATTTAATAGCCCTGAATCCACCAAATCATCAAAAATTGTTGGATCTTCTAAGTTTTCTGGGCCAATTGTAATACCTGCTTCTGCTCTACAGCATAATACTGCAGGATCCTTTGCATGTTCTTTACATGTTTCGGCTGTAATTGACATAATTTCTTACCTCCTTATTTTGTTTGTCCTCGGGTTTCCCCAGTGTATATATCCCAATCACTCTTCCGTCTCCGCAAAGATGATTCATCTAAGTTCTGGAAAATCGGGGGTTTTCCACGTGATTCGGCTGGTGATAGTTATACCGTTATCTAAATATCTTGTTCTACTTTTTTAGACACTCTTAAGTATCTGTAAAGCGGATGTCCAATTGTTCTCATCACGTGATCTGTCTGATGGAATACTTTCAAGCCCATCTTCGGCGCAGATCCCATAACTGTATTGGAACAGTCAGAGCAGTTACCAATTACTATATATTCACATTTATCTTTCTTAAACTGCATGCTGTTTTTAACTTGTCCAGGACAATTTCCCGGTCTTTCACATTTCAAAGCGCCGTTCTTCATCTCTGCCGCCTGTTTGCATCTTGCCACAGAAACAACTTTTGCATTCATCTTTTCTGCGATATCACGCATACGCGCTTCGTCTCCACCGCACGCACAGACAAGAAGTCCGATTGTTGCTCCGTGAAGATCAGGGAATTCCATTGTCACGATAATTCCACCTGTTGTCTTTGTAATCGGCGCATCAAATGTAGTTGCTTTTCCTGTAAACGGTCCGCCCATGATGATCTCACCATATACTCCATCAATACCGCCGGCTCTTTCAATAAGCTCTTCCACAGATGTTCCTACCGGAACGTCCATAAATACATGTGGCTGATTTCCACCGTTAAGCTTACCGATTACTGTAAGATTCTTACTGAAGCAAGGCTTTCTTTCATCAATTGCTTCTGCAACTCTTGCGAGTGTTTCCACATTGATAACGATAGATTTTGCTGCTGAAGGAAGCTGTGTCGGATCAAGTTCGATTCCAAGACACTCTCTTACAACTGCTCTTTCTTCGCCCATCGGATAAATGTCCGGCAGTAAATGAATAGAAATTGCAGGTTCATCCTTCAAAGCTTCTTTCAATGTCTGAACTGCTTTTGTATTTTTCTTTTTAATTGCAAAAATTGCTTTCGCAGCATTCGAAATCTCCATACTGTATTTCACACCGCGGATTACTTTGTCACATTCTTCTTCAATCTGCTGAATGTTGTGACGAAGTCCCGGTTCACACTCTGCTGCATTAATCAAAATATATCCACCTTCAAGGTCTGTGCCAAGTTTTACTCCTGTTGGGAATCCGGCACCACCCATACCAACTACTCCGGCAGCTTTCACCATATCAAGCTTGCTTCCTTCTTCAATTGGTACGAATTCATCTTTCTGTTCCTCGTCCGGTTTAATAATGATTCTGTCTTCCGTCACTTCAACAACTTCACCGTATGCACTGGAAAAAATATTAGCGCCAAGCCCTGTTGGTGTTGCAATCAGAGTTCCTTTTTCCACTCTGTCGCCGGCTTTTACAATCGCTTCACAAGGTGCACCTACATGTTGTCTTAGTAGAATCTGTAAATTTCCCATGACAATCTTCTCCTTTATATTTTATTTTTATATAAGTAAAAGCCGAGTACCCTCTGCTCACTTATTTATTGTTATAGGTTTTTTCTATATATCAGACCTCTTTTTCTGTTGGTCTTTTTTTTAACACTTTTTTGGCGGAGGCATGTGGGAATCGAACCCACCCGGGACGCTCTTAACGCCCCACACTGGTTTTGAAGACCAGGAGGCACACCAGTCACCCAACTACCCCCATATCATATTTCGTTGCTCACTAACTTTATCACAATTTTCCGCAGTTTTCAACACTTTTTAGACATTTTTTATTAAATTTATTTTAGCAAAATTTCATTGACTTTTCAAGCCTTTTGGGACATAATAGTGTATATAAACTGAACTAGATACTAGAATATAGTCTAATCGTTAGTTTTTTATCATTTCTTACCTTATTTTAGAGATGTTATGATTCAAAAAATCCGATCAGGCACTCTTTGCCAGATGACAATTTATAGTTATTTTCTATAATTGAATGTAAGCACAGTCACAGACTGCTCAATCGGAGACCAATTAGAGATATGACTAGTATGTGTATTCAGAGCAAGCATTAAACAAAAATAAAAAGAAAGAAGGTTGTATATTATGAAATTACAAGCCAACGTAAATTTTGATCGTTTTGAAGCACAACTTCAAGTAGTAGACGCTCATACTGTGGGAGAATTTTGTAGAGTCGTAATCGGCGGCTTCCCGGAACCTGAAGGAAACACAATGATCGAAAAGAAAAAATGGATGGAACACAACTACGATCACGTTCGTACAGCATTGATGTTCGAGCCAAGAGGACATCATGATATGTTCGGTGCTTTCCTTTGCGAGCCAGTGAACAAAGAAGCAGACTTCGGTGTAATGTTCATGGATACAGGCGGATACTTAAACATGTGCGGACACTGTACAATCGGTGCTGTCACTGTAGCCATCGAAGCTGGTTTAGTAGAATCTCACGAAGGAGAGAACTCTGTTGTATTGGATGCTCCTGCAGGACTTATCCGCACAACAGCAATCGTAAAAGACGGTAAGGTAGAAAATGTCACATTAACAAACGTTCCTGCATTTGTTTACAAAGAAAACCTTTCTGTTACAGTTGACGGACAGGAAATTCCATTTACAATTTCTTTCGGTGGAAGCTTCTTTGCATTAGTCGACACAACAAAATTAAACATCGGAGAGATCAATCCAAAGACAGTTCCTGAGTACACCAAATTAGGAATGAAGATGATGGAAATCATTAACAAAGAGATTCCGGTAAAACATCCATTGCTTGACATTGATACAGTTGATCTTGTAGAATTCTACGGACCAACTCCAAATCCTGACAAAGCAACTATGAGAAACGTTGTTGTATTCGGAGATGCTATGGCTGACCGTTCTCCATGCGGAACAGGTACAAGTGCAAAACTTGCTACACTTCATCACTGGGGAGAGATCAAAGTAGGCGAAGAATTTATCTACGAAAGCTTTATCGGAACAACTTTCAAAGGTGTGATCAAAGAGACTACAAAAGTTGCAGATTTTGATGCTGTCATCCCAATGATTACAGGAAGCTGCTACTTGACAGGTGTTGGAACATATCTCATTGACGGAACAGACCCATTGAAATATGGTTTTCAGGTAGGCTAGTCTAGACAGCACAAAATAATTCTGTTATAATTTATAAGAATGATAAAAGCGGATTATCTCAATCCGCTTTTATTTTGTCATTTTGAAACAATATTAATTTTTAAGAAGGAAGTGAAATTACATGCCAAGAAAACGCCAATCTACAAAAAGCCGCATCGTCAAAGCCGCATGGAATCTATTTTACAAAAACGGATACGATGCCACTACTGTAGATGACATCATTGCTGCATCCAAGACTTCAAAGGGAACTTTCTATCACTATTTCAAAGGAAAAGATGCTCTTTTAAGTTCTTTGTCTAATCTATTTGATTCTAAATATGAAGAATTAGCCGGAGTAATAGACCCCAATCTTCCCTCTTATGATAAACTGATGTTTTTAAATCAAGAATTATTTTATATGATAGAGACGAGTGTAGATATCCATTTGTTGGCATCACTCTACTCCTCGCAGCTGATCACCAAAGACAAAAAATCGCTGCTCGATAAAAAACGATTCTATTACACATGGATTACAGAGATTATAGAAGATGGGATTCAAAAAGGAGAGTTTGCCTCTACAAGCACTACAAGCGAACTGGTAAAGATTTACGCTATGTTTGAGCGGGCATTGATTTATGACTGGGTTCTTTGCAAAGGAAAGTATTCACTGTCCGAATACAGCCAGAAACTGCTCCAGCCAGTTTTAGAACGCTTTAAAATCGGGTTTGAACAAGAATAGATTGTGCACAAGCACAATCTATTCTTTCTTTTACACCATACATTCGTGTATCTCTTCTTCTTCAATTCCAACTCTTTTCATTATCTCCTGCACCTTTTCGCGCTCTTTTAGATCCGCGCACCAGGAAAGTCCGCACCCAGCTGAGATTTCCCGCGGAACCGGAATCAATCTTCCCGGAACCTGATGCTCTTTACAGCATTTTTCCATCGCCATCGCATCTGCGGTTGTATGAAATGTCACGATTAATTTTAACTCTTTTTTTCTCATAAATCTATTCTTCCTCTGCCAATTCTTCTATCGCCCTGATTGCAGTTTCCACTTCTTCCTCTGTATTATAATGGGAAAAACTGAATCTGACTGCACCTTGTTCTACCGTTCCTAACGCCTCATGCATCAGTGGCGCACAATGCGCCCCAGGTCTTGTGCTGATTCCATACGTCACAAGCAGTTCGTCACTCACTTCCGAAGAATCATATTCTCCAATATTCAGCGTCACAATCGAACAACGATTTTCTGTATCAAAATCACCGTACACCTTCACTCCAGGAATATTTTTCACGCCACGATAAAACTTCCACATATGTTCCAGTTCCCGCTTACGAATCTTTTCAATCCCTTCTGTTTTCAGATAAGAAAGTGATGCATGCAGACCTGCAATTCCATGTCCGTTCAACGTTCCTGCTTCCAACGCTGTCGGCATCTCAGCCGGATGCTTTTTATTATACGTCTGCACACCGCTTCCGCCGGTTTTCAAAGGTCGTACTTTCACGCCTTCTCTTACATACATCCCTCCGGTTCCCTGCGGTCCAAGAAGACTTTTATGCCCGGTAAAGCACAAGATATCAATATGCATCTCCTGCACATCGATCGGGTATACTCCCGCTGTCTGAGAAGCGTCCACAACAAAAAGAAGCCCATGCTTTTTCGCAATCTCTCCGACTCTCTTGATATCTATCATATTTCCTGTAAGATTCGATCCATGTGTACAGATAATAGCTTTCGTGTTCTGACGGATCTCGTGTTCTATCTCTTCATAAGAAATATTTCCTTTACGGTCGCTTTTCACAATGCTCAATTCGACTCCACGCTCTTCCATCTCATACAACGGACGCAAGACGGAATTATGTTCCAGCATTGTCGTGATCGCATGATCCTTCGGATTCAAAATCCCTTTGATCGCAATATTGAGTGATTCTGTAGAATTACTTGTAAACACAATCTGTTTTGGATTTTCCGCGTCAAAGAAATCTGCGAGTAATTCTCTTGTATCATAGATTACTCTCGCAGCGCTCAAAGACGCTTCATTCGCACCTCTCCCTGCATTCCCCATTGAATTCATTGCATGCATGACTGCCTCAGCAACTTCTTTTGGTTTTCGCATTGTCGTTGCGGCGTTATCCATATAGATCATTCTCATTCCCCCACTTTCTGCAAACACTGTGCCTTCTGCCTGTAAATCTCTTTTACGGTCTTTACAAATTTTTCCGACAAATGAGACAACTGAAAACTCCTGTTATACACAACGTTGATATCTCTCTTTCCATCTTCTTTTGTAAGTGGAAATCCCAAAATTGCTCCTTCTGCAATTTCTTCTTCCGCCGCAAGTCTGGAAATGATCGACACTCCCATTCCATTACTCACTGATTTTTTGATCGCTTCCTGATTCTCCATGCTCGCCACAATGTTGAGTCTGCCAATCTCAACTCCACTTTTCTTCAATTGCTTTTCCGCTTCTTTTCGCGTGCCAGAACCCTCTTCTCTCATAATCAGCGGCTCCTGCAAAATCCATCTAGTATCACTGGACGTCTCCTGCAATTTCCGGAATTTCTCATTGTTCGGAGCGATGATGATCAACTCATCCTGATAAAACGGAACATATTTGCAATGTTTCTTATCTATGACCGTCCCTGTAAAGCCGATATCCACTGTATGATTCAGTACTTCCTCCACCACTTTGGCGCTGTCTGTCTCAATGACCTTGAACTGCTCATTCGGATATTTCTCATTGAATTTCACAAGAATCTCCGGAAGCAGATATTGTGCCGGTATCGTAGACGCCGCAATCGTAATACAGTGTTCTTCTTTCTTTTCATTCTCCAAAAATGTCTTTTCAATTTTTTTCTGCAGCGCAACAATCTGTTTTGCAGAATCATACAATAGTTTTCCCTCTTCTGATAATTTTACTTCTTTTGTATTTCTTACAAACAATCTGGCATTCAATTCTTTCTCCAGACCGGCTATGTGAGCGCTGACAGTTGGCTGTGTCAAGAACAGCTCCTTTGCCGCTTTTGAGAAGCTTTCCCCCTCCGCAACATGTACAAAAGCCTCCAATTGTTTTAAATTCATACGTAAGCTACCCTTTCACTCTCTGTTCCATTCTTCTTTGTCACTTTGATACTATCCATATATTCCAAGATTGGTTTTGCACTTTTTCTGCTTGTCCCAAGGAGATCCCGAACCTCTGCAATCGTAATCAACGGATTCTCTTTCAGTCGGTTCTGAATGACTTCTTTCGCTTTCTCAATAATGCTTTTCAAGGTGTAAATATCCTCCGTGATCTTCACCACAATATCCTCATCAATCAGTAACAGCATGATATCTTCTACTTCTTCCCGTTTTATATTCCCAAAAGAAATCTCTGAAAATCTTTGAAAATCAAACTGTACCTTTTCAAATTGTTTCTGAACCGTCTTCAATACCTTTTCATAAACCGCATCTTTTCGCACTTCAAATTCCGGGAGCTGCAAAAATTCCTGATGACGTTTTAAAGCACCTTCCTCTGACAGCATCTCCACATACAAATCAAATACGTTTAATTTTACCTTTTTCATATAAGTCATATGGATCTCTGCTTTTTTCATTCCATACCGATACGGATATTTTTCATGATAACCGCAAAGCGCTTCCGTCAGCCGGTGACGCATATTCTGTTCATGTATCGTATGCCACACATATGTATCCTTCTTCATACGAAATACTTTCACAATGCCCTGCTGTTCCAAAGACTGTACATCTTCCGTCACCTCTTCCATCGAAAGCGCCGTCAGTTTCGCAAGCTCTGTCACAGTAATCATCGTCTCCTCATGTGACTTTACGTGCAGTTCAATGACATCTTCCGAAGATCCGGATTCTTTTCTCTGCAATTCCTCAATCGCATCTTTGTCAAATCGTTTCTTTTTCTTCGGATTTGGTTCTAAAACAATTCCGCCCCCGATGGTCTCCATCGGAGAATAAAAACGCACTACAAACTTGTCCCCTCTGCGAAGTGCAATCTCCTCTTCCAGTCGAAGCTGTACAAATCCACTCTCTCCCGGTCCAATCTCTTCTTTGTCAAGCAGCACCGCTCGGCAGAGAATCTCGCTTGTACCGGTAAACAAATGCAGTCTTGTATGGTTCGTCAACACACGCATAGATGACGGCAGCACATTTAGTTTCACGTCTAAAAGCATCGTATTTTTCATGTTGTTTGGCGGCGCAAGTACACACCCTCTCCGAAGTTCACTTTTTTTCACATTCGACAGATTGATTGCAACACGCTGTCCCGCATAGCATTTCTCTACATCCTGCCCATGCACTTGAATATTTCGTATCTTACATTCTTTTCCAATCGGATATACCTGCAGATTATCCTCTTTTGAAATCGTTCCCGCAAGCAATGTCCCGGTAATGATCGTTCCAAATCCTGACAGGCTGAATACACGGTCAATCGGCAGCCGCGGAATCGTATTCACATCTTTTTCTACCACTTCTTCCGCAGTCAGTCGCTCGATAACCTCTATAAGCTCTGGTATCCCCTGTCCGGTCGCTGCCGACACTTCCACGATCGGCGCCTGTTCAAGGAATGTGCCTTCCAATTCTTCTTTAATCTCTTCTTTGACAAGCTCCAGCCAATCTTCTTCGACCAGATCACACTTATTCAACACAAGAATACTCTTTTCGATTCCAAGCTCTCCTAAAATGTCCATGTGTTCACGTGTCTGTGGCATGATTCCCTCATCTGCAGCAACAACAAGCATGACAAGATCCATACCGACAACTCCCGCAACCATGTTGTTGATAAACCGCTCATGTCCAGGAACATCGATAATTCCGACACGATCTCCGTTTTTCAAATCAAAATATGTGAATCCCAAATCGATCGTGATCCCTCTTCTTTGTTCCTCTTCCCACCGGTCTGTATTTCGACCGGTGAGCGCTTTTATCAAAGTTGTTTTACCGTGGTCAATATGACCGGCTGTTCCAATAATAATATTTTTCATAATCAGGTCGTAAGCCTTTCTATTTTCTGTAACTGTTTAAAATATGCAAAATTCTGGATCCCAATTGTTCTGACATCTAAGAAAATTTTGTCATTCATCGTTCTCGGGATAATCGGCACAGGAAGAAAACGCATGTATTCTTCCAACTCCACTGTCGACATTCCAAGCGGCTTGATCGTCACTGCCATGCTCGGAATTCGTTCAAGCGGCAGGGATCCTCCTCCGATTTGTGAATGACACTCCTCCAGTTCAATCTCCGCATGTAAAGAAAGAGTATTCAGCAGACGTCTCAGACGCTGCGCCTCTTTTTTCACCTCTTCAAATGGTTTCGTCATCATCTGAAGAACCGGTATATTTTGTACCGCTCTTTCTTCGGACAAATATTCTTTCAAAACGACTTCCAACGCAGATGCCGTAAATTTGTCAATTCGCAGCGCACGCATCAATTGATTTTGTTTCATCCTGTCAATATATTTTTTCTTTCCGACAATGATGCCTGCCTGTGGTCCGCCTAAAAGCTTGTCTCCACTGAAGCACACGACATCGGCGCCATTTCGAATAGAATCCTGAACGGTCGGTTCGTAGGTGATGCCGTATTTACTCAAATCAATCAGAACACCGCTTCCAAGATCTTCAATCACCGGAAGGTCATGCTTTTCCCCCAGTGGAACCAGTTCATCAATTCCAACCGACTCGGTAAATCCCACGATTCGGTAATTACTTGTGTGTACTTTCAAAAGTGCTGTCGTCTCCTCCGTAATCGCATTTTCATAATCAGCGAAATGGGTCTTATTAGTTGTTCCAACTTCTACAAGTGTCGCACCGCTTTGCTCCATCACATCCGGAACCCGGAATTTTCCACCGATTTCAACAAGCTCTCCTCTTGAGACAATCACCTCTCCGCCTTTTGCCATCGTACTTAAAATAAGCATCACTGCAGCGGCATTATTATTGACCGCAATCGCCGCCTCCGCACCGGTTACCTTGCATAGCAGCTCTTCAAAATGTGAATACCGCTCTCCACGTCTTCCCGCTTCCAGATTATATTCGAGATTTGAGTATCCTGTCGCAATATCAGAAATATGTTTCATATGCTTTAAACTGATCGGTGCACGTCCCAAATTCGTGTGCAGAATCGTTCCTGTCGCATTGATGATTTTTTTCATATTTGGATTAAAAATTTTCTCTGCCTGCAGCCTGATCTGCTCTATCAAATTTTGAACCTGTTCTCGTGCTTCCTCTTCTGAATCACATTTTTCAATAAACTTACGGAGTCTGTCCATCTCCACTCGAATGGCATCTATCACAATATCCCTTCCGTAAACTTCTATCATTTGCTTTATTTTCTCATCTTCGAGCAACACGTCCACTTTTGGTATGCTGCGGTATAAAAGATTCTTATCCATCTCACTTGTTCTCCTAATATAAGCGAATCAATTTATCGCCTTTTTCTACTACTTTCCCTATAATCGACACCTTTGTGTCCATATTTTTTTCTTCAAACGCTTTCATAATATCATCTACATATTCCGGTGACACACTGATCAGAAGTCCTCCCGAGGTCTGCGGATCATACAGAAGATCAATATAGTGTTCTTCTACATGTTCCATATCGACCATCTCTGCGGAATATTCCCGATTCTTATATGCCCCTGCAGGAACCAGTCCCATCTTTGCATAGGAAACAGCTTCCTCCAAATATGCAATATCTTTTACCTGAAGTTCAAATGTCACATCACTTGCAGATGCCATCTCCACACAATGTCCAAGCAAACCAAAGCCTGTAATATCCGTACACGCTGTCACCGGATAATGCTCAACGACTTCTTTCCCTTTCTTATTGAGAGATGACATAACTGTAATCGCCTCTTTGATCGCTGCTTCAGATGCCATCTCTGCCTTGATTGCAGTGTTGACAATACCACTTCCAATCTGCTTTGTCAGGATCAGTACATCTCCCGGTCTGCTTCCATAATTCTTAAAAATCTTATCTGGATGCACAAACCCAGATACGCACAATCCGTATTTCGGTTCATCATCCTGCACCGAATGTCCCCCCACAAGAACAGCACCGGCTTCTTTTACTTTATCCGCGCCTCCTGCGAGAATCTCCCCCAGTATCTCAGGGTCGAGACAATTCGGGAATCCCACAATGTTCAATGCAATCTTCGGTTCCCCTCCCATCGCATATACATCACTTAATGAATTTGCTGCTGCAATCTGACCAAACGTATACGGATCATCGACAATCGGAGTGAAGAAGTCAACCGTCTGGATCATTGCAATCTCATCTGTCACTTTATAAATCGCAGCATCGTCTGATGTTTCGATTCCCACGATCAAATTATCGTCTTGGAATTTTGGCAACTTACCCAGAACCTGGGCAAGGGTCTCAGGACCTATCTTTGCTGCTCACCCCGCCGTCTTTGTCATCTGTGTCAGTTTCACATCATACCTCATATATCGTATTCTCCTCCTCTTCCTCTTTTGTTAAGGCTTTACAATCTTGTCTGCCTCTGCCATCTTTTCCACGATCGTGTACATATTTGTCACACTTCCGACCTGAATCTTCTCAGTGAGACCATAATAGTTCAGGCAGGTTCCGCAAGTTAAGATCTCTACTCCCTGTGCCTCAAGACTCTTTAAATCTTCGAGTGAATCTGAGCCTTCCGCAGTGAGTGTGGCTCCACCGTTGTAAAACAGCATTGTCTTTGGCAGTTTTTCAAGCTGTGTGACAGCAAAAAGGAAACCTTTGATCAGCACCTTTCCAAGTTCGTCATTTCCATTTCCCATACGGTCAGAATTGATTACGATCACCGTATTTTCTCTCTGATCCGGCACACAGACCGTCTCTTCTTCACTTTCCTTTGCTCCATTCATAAGAATCGTAATCTTAAATTCTTTTTCTGCTGTTTTTTCAGAAGTAACTTTAGCTCCCGCACTCGATGCCATCTTTGTCACATTCTGAACTGCGATTTCATTGTCAACCAACACTTCTATCGTCTCTTTACCGTTCACTTCCTGCATTGCTTTTTTTGTTTTAATTACCGGAATCGGACAGTTGTCTCCAATTGCATTTACTTTTAACATCATTCTCTCCACCTTTTCTTTTTTTCTTGTCAACTTTCCTACATTCTTCACTTATAGAAATATTCTATCACTAAACCGACAGAAGGTAAACTGATTTTGTTAAAATTTTGTTTATTTTTTTAATTTAATAAATCTATACAAGCCTTGAAATTATTGGTATAATTGGGAGTACTGTAGACCGTAGTCTATATTCAGCAATTGCAATATTGAAAATTATATGAGATGATAGTTTTAAGACAAAAATTTCTTTGTTAATAGAAAGGATTACAATATTATGTGGATAGCAGATGGATGGAAAGATTATGAAGTGATTGACACTTCCAACGGAGAAAAGCTGGAGCGCTGGGGCGATTATCTTTTGGTAAGACCGGATCCTCAGGTAATTTGGGACACAAACAAAGCTCACAAAGGCTGGAGAACTATGAATGGTCATTATCACCGCAGCAAAAAAGGAGGCGGCGAGTGGGAATTTTTTGATTTACCACAGCAGTGGCAGATTCATTATAAGAGCCTTACTTTCAATTTAAAACCATTTAGTTTCAAGCACACCGGACTTTTCCCGGAACAGGCGACGAACTGGGACTGGTTCTCAGAGAAGATAAAAAAAGCCGGGCGCCCAATCAAGGTACTGAACCTCTTCGCTTACACGGGAGGAGCCACTCTTGCGGCAGCTGCTGCAGGTGCACAAGTCACACATGTGGACGCATCAAAGGGAATGGTTACATGGGCAAAAGAAAATGCAGTCTCATCAGGACTGAAAGACGCTCCGATCCGCTGGCTTGTAGATGACTGTGTCAAGTTCGTGGAGCGTGAAATCCGCCGCGGTAACCATTATGATGCAATTATTATGGATCCTCCTTCCTACGGACGCGGACCAAAAGGAGAGATCTGGAAGATTGAGGATGCAATTCATCCACTAATTAAATTGTGTACACAGATTTTATCGGACAACCCGCTGTTTTTCTTGATCAACTCTTACACAACAGGGCTCGCTCCTGCCGTATTGACTTATATGCTTGCAACGGAATTGAAACGCTTCAATGGGACAGTTGATTCACAGGAAATCGGACTTCCGGTAACTGAGACCGGACTTATACTTCCTTGCGGTGCCTCCGGGAGATGGGAATCGAAGTAATATAAAAAAAGATTGCACACGCAATCTTTTTTTAATCCTCTTTTATATATTTCACCATCTCTTCCAGTGTATCAAGCTTCATCCAGATTATCTCTTCCAACTCTTTTGGCGGCTGCACAAGGTCTGGAACCGCTACAACTCGAAGTCCCGCTGCCACCGCTGAACGAATTCCCGCCGGCGCATCCTCAAATGCAACGCTCTCCTGCGGCAACACTCCAATCGCCTCACAAGCTTTCTCATAAATCTCTGGATCCGGTTTAGAATGGCTCACCATATCGCCAAACACAAATCCGTCAAAATAGTCATACAACTTTGCTTCTTTTAAAAGTCTGGAAGCATAATCTCTTCTGGAGGATGTCGCCACAGCAAGACGATATCCCTTTTCTTTTCCAAGCATAATCAGCTCTTTCGCTCCCGGCTTCACTGCAAGACCTTCGCTGTCTACAATCTCACGGAACACCACTCTCGTCCTTGCCGTAAATTCCTCATGCGGAAACTTCGGGTCGATATGTTTCAAAAAATAATTTTTCCTGCTGACCACATTCATTCCGAGCGTATTATAGATATGTTCTCCGATATTTCCATATCCCATCTCGCACCCTACAATATTCCAGGAGCGCTGTACTACTCGCTCCGAATCAAAAATAAGTCCATCCATATCAAATATGAATGCTTTCATCTCCATGCTGCCGCTAACACCTTTATTCTTCAAAATTAATACTTTCCTCCGTTGCATCATTCAGATAAGTCACTACATCTTCTAATTTTGCGAGGACTTCCTGTCGCTCCTCCCAGTCTTCACCGACCATCTCCTTGTTTACAAGACATTCTTTTACATGTTTCAAATTGTGAATTAAGTTTTCGTTCATATCGATGCCTCCCTTCGCTTCGATAAACACTCCCGTAACTTCATACCACTATTTTACTACGAATTTGTACTTCTTTCAACAAGGCGATGCAAGGTTCGTCTCAACAAAATAATCGAAATTACCATCGCAATAATCTCTGCGACCGGGAACGATATCCAAACTCCTGTCACACCGAGAAATCTCACTAACATAAGTGATACCGGCACTATGATGACCAATTGACGCAGCAAAGACACCACAAGTGATTCCACACCTCTTCCAAGCGCCTCAAACACACCCGCAAACACCGTGCTGACCGCCGAAAAAATAAACCCGGTTCCAATGACGCGAAGCGCCGTTTCTCCCATTGTCATCATCTCATCTCCCGCCTTGAATAGTTCCAGAATCGGTCTAGGCAGCAGCACAAACAACATCGTCCCTAAAATCATAATGACTCCCGACACCAGCACACTCACTTTAATCGTCTCCTTCAGACGGTCGTATTGTTTTGCTCCATAGCTGTAGCTGATCATCGGACGCATTCCCTGAATCACTCCGTTTCCAGGCATATATACAAACGACTGCAGTTTGAAATAAATTCCAAGCACTGCCACTCCCACCTGAGAGATCGCCGCAAGGATTCCATTTAAAATTCCAATCAAAACAGATGGCAGTGACATCATAATCGTGGACGGAATCGCTACGACATAAAGCTGGCTTACAATTGTCTTATCCAAACGAAATCCTTTAAACCGGATCTTGATTTCTTTACATCTGGCCACAAACAAAATCACAGAACAGATACATGCTGCAAATTGCCCGATCACCGTTGCGATCGCCGCTCCTTTTACCCCGAGTGCCGGGAATCCGAAATAGCCGAATATCATGATCGGATCTAAAATAATATTGATAATCGCACCGAGTGCCTGCATCGCCATCGGAATCACCATATTTCCACAGGACTGAAACATCTTTTCGATCGCAATATGGAACAAACTTCCGGAGGAAAGGCAGATGACGATATATGAATATTCACATCCCCACCTCAGCACGTTTTCATTCTGTGTAAACATCTGCAAGAACGGCTTCGTCAAAAAAATTCCAACCAGTATAAAAATAATCGCATGAATCGCCGTAAAGAAAATTGTATGAGCAGCAATGCGGTCTACCCGGTCTTGATTTTTGGCTCCCAAATTTCTTGCAATGCCTGCATTTGCCCCCACTCCAAGTCCTACCGCAACCGCCAAGACAAGATTCTGCAAGGGATATGCAAGGGAAACTGCCGTCAGCGCTTCTTCACCCAATCGCGCAACAAATATGCTGTCCACTATATTGTACATAGACTGGATCAGCATCGACACCATCGGCGGTACTGCCATAGACATCAAAAGCGGAAATACCGGTTTGGATTCCATTGGGTTTTTCATCGTTCTACCTCCTCTTTGAGCACTTCATAAATATAAGAAATCGGCAATCCGACAACGTTATAATAGTCTCCTTCTATCTTATCTATATGGATTGCAAACCTCCCTTGGATTCCATACGCCCCCGCTTTGTCCATGACATTTTCATGTTCGATATAGTCTGTGATTTCTTCTTCACTCATCGGATTTACAAATACTTCCGTGCACACTGCATGATTGACTGTCCGGCAGTTTCCGAACTCATCAAAAATCAAAATCGCAGTCCCGGTATAAACCTGATGTGCTCTTCCTTGCAGACTCTGAATCATCGCAAATGCATCTTCTTTTGACTTTGGTTTGCCCAAAATCTTTCCATCCAAAGCTACAACCGTATCGGCTCCGATCACGATCACATTTTCTTGTTCCAAACTTTGCGCGACATCCTCAACCTTCAAAAGAGACAGTTCTTCTACAATCTCATCCGGTCGCTCACTTTGATAAACCTCTTCCTTTTTGCTCACCTGAATTTCAAATGTAAATCCAGCCTGTTTCATCAACTCACTTCTTCTTGGTGATGCTGAAGCAAGCACAATTCTTTTTTTTCTCATTTTCTCCCCCTTTTTGGCAATAGAATCGAACTCAAAATTCCCACAGCCAAGCCGAAAATTGCAGGTATGATCCACACTAACTGTTCTTTATATAACGGCAGACTCTTTAAAACAGTTGTAATCACGCCCATTTTTACCCCAAGCGTTCCTAATATATAGAAAACGCTTGTCAGTCCTGTCATCAGAATCGTAACCGGATAGACAAATCTCCATTTTGCGATCCACGGATGCAAAAATGCCAATACAATCAATACGATTGCCATCGGATAAATCGTCTGCAAAATCGGAACTGATACTTTCAAAATATTGCTCAGTCCAAGATTGGATACCAGAAAACTTATTCCGGCAAAGACAGCGCTCCATACAATATACGGAACCTTTGGAATCAGTTCTTTGAAATATTCACTGCAGCAGCACAATAAGCCGACACATGTATTTAGACATGCAATCAGAAAAATAACTCCGAGCAGAACAAGTCCTGCCTGTCCAAATATTTTCTGCACAACATATGTCAGAACCTGCGCACCATTTTCCCCGTTCTGATACGTTCCACTCACCATCGCTCCGATATAGCAAAGCGCGCTGTATATTGCAAGCAGGAGTCCACCTGCAATCAGACCTGCCTTCATCGTCTCCTTGACAACTGCCCGCTCCTCAGTCACTCCTTTGGCACGAATTCCGAGTGCGATTACGATTCCAAAGTTCAATGCTGCAATCGTGTCCATCGTCTGATAACCTTCTAGAAATCCTTTTACAAAGCTTCCTGCCTGATATGCCTCTGTCGACGCCCCAAAGCTTCCTGATTTAAAAAACAGCGCCCGCACAAATACGATAAAAATCAACGCAAGCAGACATGGAGTCAAAAATTTCCCCAAACATTCTGTCAATTTTTCCGGTTTCAAAGCAATCAAAAATGCCACGAAAAAGAACGCCGCTGAATAGATCAGCTGTACTTTCCCGGCATCGATACCCGTCGGAATAAAAGGCAGCACTGCCATCTCAAAAGAAGTGCTTGCCGTTCTCGGAATTGCAAGTCCCGGCCCAATCGACACATAGATTAAAAGGGTAAATATAGATGCAAAAACAGGATGAACTCTTTTTGCCAGCACATCCAACCCTCCTGATTTTGCGACTGCTGCCACACCAAAAATCGGAAAACCTATCGCTGTAACGGCAAATCCCGCCATGGCTATCCATACATTTACGCCTGCTTGATTTCCTAAAAACGGCGGGAAAATCAAATTTCCCGCTCCAAAAAACATGGAGAACAATGTAAGTCCCACTAATATTGTATTCTTTTTTGTCAATTGATTCATTTCTTCCCTCTTTTCTTTTTTTCACATATCCGCTATTATAGCATTTTGGGACTCTATGTTCTACTGTTTTTTATTTGAATTGTGCTTTCATTTTCTCCCTTTTCAGCTAAGCCTTTTTATCAATTTCTGAAATCGTTCATCCTCCCGTAAAAATCCTATCTCCTCATCGTTTTCCAATGCTTTTCTCAGCATTGCTTTTACCATAGACCTGTCACTCGTCTCCGCAAATTGCATATGTCTGTACAAATCCGCTTTTTTGAAAGAATCTATCGTTTCTATGCTGGCAATCTGTTACTCTAAAAGTATAAGACACTCCTCTTTATCCTTTCTATCCAATGCCATATTGAATCTCGGAGAAAGAATCATATAGTCGCTCATCTCTAAAATACGTGAAATTTCCTCCGCCTTTTCCATCAGTTTTTCTGCTCTTGCAACATCATTTTTCTCCATCTCCAATAAATAAAGTCCTTGAAAGCAAACATTGATTTCCGAACAGCTCTGAAAGAGAATCCGATCCAAAAGTTCATATGCTTCCTGTCGCTTTCCGGCCTTTCTATAAAGCATTTCCTGAAGCCTATCCAAATTTATCCATTTCTTCGGTATTCTATCAAGATAACTTTGTGCCAACTCATACTGCCCAGTTCGCAAACATTCATTATACAATGCAATAATCGCTCCCTGCCTGATTTCTTCCTCCTCACTCTCCAAAGCCCTGTCATAAATAGCGAGAATCTCTTTCTTATACTGCTCTTTTCCACGCACATCCTCTATCCCGAAATAACTATCCAAAATCTGCGCCAAGACAAACGCCAACTTTCCACAGTTCGGATACTCCTGTATTTTCTGCATCGCACTTCGAAATACATCCTCGTAAGGCTCTTTCATCAGACGCTTCCCGATTTCATTTGAAATATTGGCGATCTCCTGCTTTGTCAATTCTTCGCGATACGATAACAATGTATCCGTGCTAATTCCCAAAAGTCTTGCAATTGGAGCTAAAAGCATAATATCCGGGCATGCATTTCCATTCTCCCACTTATTCACCGCAGGTGCTGTCACGCCGAGATAAGATGCCATCTCTTCCTGTGTCATATTCTTTTCTTTTCGATACTTTCTGATTACCGTTCCAATTTGCATAAATCCTCATCCTCCATTTTTTATTTGCAAGGGCCTTTGCTTATTTATATCATAGCAAACAGAAGCGTTATGCACAATTGAAGGTCGGTTAACTTATCGGAATATTTATTAACCAGTGAGAAAGAATCCCTTAGGATTTTCTTTAGAAATTTCATAATTCTTTTCTTCTTTCGACATATTTTACTCACAAATATCCTTTATAATAAACTTATCAAATAAAAGAAGACAACGGTTGTATTTAAAACCTTATTTATGGCTGTTGGACTTCGCCTAACAATTACGTTTTAAAACGTTTACATATATTTTTCTCCTTTCTCAGGCTGGCACATTGGTGCCGGTCTTTTTTTATGTATTCTTACACCCATTTACGGATATTTAACTTCTTCTATACAAAAATGTGTAGTACGCATTCTTAAATACACAAAAACAGAGAGATAATTACTTATCTCCCTGAAAATTAACGCTTTATCAGCGTTTCACAAAATATTCCTCATACCATACAAGGAAGGTATAAATTGTCCACACTTTTCTCCAATTGTCAGAGTTTCCATTTACATACTCATCAAAAATTGCGTTAATCTCGTCCACATTGAAGAATTTCTCTGCCATCTCACTTTGGAACTTCGCACGCACATCTTGATTGTAACGATCATCTGCCATCCAAATTCGAATCGGCACAATAAATCCAAGTTTCTTACGGAAAGCAATCTCCTCAGGAAGAACCTTCGCGGCTGCAGTACGAAATGCCACCTTGTTCTGTTCATCATTGACTTTATATTTAGACGGCATTCTCGATGCAATATCAAAAATTCTCCGGTCTGTCAGTGGCATACGGATCTCCAATCCCGCCGCCTCGCTCATCTTATCGACATTAAGGTAAATATCTCCTTCCAGCCAAATCTGAATATCGACATTGGACATTTTCGAAAGTGGGTCTAACCCTTCCATCTCTTCATAAATCGGAGCCGCAACTTCAATCGGCAGCACATCTGGATCATAATGCTTCAAAATCTTTTGTTTCTCATCTTCTTTCATGATGTTCGTGTTTCCAACATAAAAATCCTTCAGATTCTCACCGTATCGCTCTGCATTGCGATACATATTATATCCTCCAAAGAACTCATCTGCTCCTTCACCTGAGTAGCAGATCTTCGTATGCTCTGCTGTCGCTTTACATCCGATTGCAAAAACAATTGCTGACGCATCCCCAAGTGGCTGCTCCATATTGTACATGACATAAGGTACTGTCTCAAAATACTCCTCCGGCGTGATAACGCGTCTGGAAAATGTTCGTCCAAGAAGGTTTGCTGTCTCTTCTGCCATCCTTGATTCGTCAAATCTCTCTTCCTCATATCCACAGCAATCTGCTACTTCCGCCTCAGACATTGCAAGCACATAGGAAGAATCCACGCCGCCGGATAAGAACGATTCTACCGTCTCATCCTTTGCCTTCACTTCCGGCATGATTTCCTGAAGTGTCGTATGGATCTCATCTGCCCAGTCTTCCAATGATTTACTTTCATCTGGATGAAACTGCGGACTCCAGTAGCGCTCAATCTTCAATACTCCATCTTTCCAGATCAAGTACCGTCCCGGCATCAATTTTTTTAATCCGCGGAAAAACGTATTCTCACCCGCAACATATGTCAGGCTCAAATATAGTTGAAGCATCTCCTCATTCAATTCTTTTTTGAATCCCGGCTGCTCCATGATCTTTCGGATTGTTGTGCCATAAAGAAGTGTCCCATCTTCTGTCTCATAATAGTAAAACGGTTTTGTTCCAAACGGGTCTCTCAGACAGAACAACTGATTGTTCTCCTCATCCCACAAGGCAAATGCAAACATGCCGTGCATGTGATCTGCCATCTCATATCCCCATGTCTCATATGCTTTCACCAAAATCTCTTCTTCCCGTTCTTTGCGCGGCAGCAAAAGAAAAATCCCAAGCCGCTCACAGAGTTCTTCCCAATTGCGGATATGTCCTCTGTATTCCTGTACTTTTATCATCTGTATCATCTCCTGTAAATGTGATTTCATCCTACTTTGATAGTACGATTATAACGCAAATCAAAAAAACCGCCAAGTGTTTGTTTCTCAAAACGGAAGGTTCTGAACTATTTCCTTATAAAATTCCATATTTTTTCTTGATGCGCTCTAATTTTCGTTCCATCGGTCCCGCCAGAAAGAACAGGAACACCATTGTGGAAATCCCATGCACGATATTAAACGGCAGACCACTTGCATACATTGCCGCAAGCGCCTTCCACGAAAATCCGGTGCCAAACATAGTAATGGAAGACGTATCCATCAAAAAGCCATAGATTACAAGTGTCGCAATTCCCCCATACAGGCATAAAATCAACTTGCTTTTCTTATATTTTTCCCGTTTTCCACGGAACAATAAGCCTGCAAGAAACCCAATAATGCCAAACGCAAACATTTGCCACGGTGTCCACGGTCCCTGACCGAAAAAGAAATTAGAGACAAATCCCGCAACCGCACCTGTCAAAAAACCTGCTTCTGCGCCGAGACTGATTCCGGTTATGATTACTATGGCTGTCACCGGCTTAAACTGTGGCAGCATAAAAAATGCCATACGCCCAACAACTGCAATCGCGGCCATAACCGCAATCAAAAGCACTTCCCTTGCCTGTGGTTTCCGATCTTCAAAAATCATGCAAAACGGTATCATTGCAAGCCCAATAATACACAAAGCAATGAAAGATGTGCTTCTGTCATTCAGGAAAAAGATTCCGAAAAAAATCAAACACGGAATCGCAAACAGAATCAAAAAAATGGAAACTTTGGTTCGCTTTCCGATTTTTTTATCCTCACGCACACTTCTCTGTATATACATGATCGCCTCATACTCAAACTGCGTATCCAAAAGCTTTCCGACCGCTGCAATCATCACTAAAGCAAGAATCAACTGTGCATATGGAAATGCTGTCAGCTGAAGATAGCTGTGTATCGTCAAATTGATAAAATGACTCTCTCGTCCAATCTTTTCATTTAGAAACAGGTTTCCCTGCATGTTTGCCGCAAATGCCAGTGCCGGCAAAATTGCCGCTACCAAAAAGGTGAGACGAATATATACTACACTTTTTTTCTTCCACCTATATGCTGCAATCGCAGCACCAATCAGGAGAACTGTCAAAATAATTGCAAAGACCTGCAAGGCAATACTCCACTGCCCAATCGTTTTTATTTCCTCCGCCGTCAACAGTTCCATGGAAAGTTTTCCTCCTCCACGGATACTTTTCTGTATATTATCCACACATTCTGACACATTCCACAACGTATATGAAGTCTGAAGTTTTGAGTATTTCAAGACCGGCATGGAAAACCACGGCAGAAACAGTTCAGCAACAACCATAAATCCACAAGAAAAAATCGGCAGCATCGCCTTTGTATCTACTCCTGTCGCCTGTTTTTGCTGCATGCTTCTATCACTTCCTTTACTGTTACTGCATCCGGATATAACTGTCTCGCCATCCGGTTTGCCGCTGTTGTATAAAAACTATTTCCGACAAAAAATGCTTTTGCACTTTGCGAAGTTATAACACTTCCATCAAAAAACATTGCACACGTATCTCCATAAGAAGCACAAAATTCAATGTCATGCGACACCATCAGAATTGTGACACCTCTCTTTTTCAGACGCTCAAAAATATCCGCAAGTTTTTGTTTGTAAAAACCATCAAGACCTTTTGTCGGCTCATCCAAAAGCAAAATCTCAGGTTCCAGGAGAAGCACCTTTGCCAGAGCCGCCCTTTGCTGCTCGCCGCCGCTTAGGTCGTACGGATGCATATCAAGCAGATGACCGATTTGTGTATCTTCAATCACACGCTCCATTTGCTTTTCATATTCCTTTTTTCGCTGGATATGAAATCCAGAAAACATTTCCCACAAGTCCTCACGGACTGTGTTTCCCACAAAAAGACTTTGCGGGTTCTGCGGAAGCACCCCTATCAAACCATGAAACAATTCTTTTTCCTTTCGCTTGCGAATATCCTTTCCTTTCAGCAGGATTTTCCCTCGATAAGGTCTTCGAATTCCGGATAAAAGTGATAATGTCGTACTTTTCCCAGTTCCATTTCCGCCTAACATGCAGAAAAGTTCGCCCTTTTTTACCTGCAGGGACAGATCTTTCACGACATCCGGCATCTCTTTTTCGTATCGGAACCACACTTCCTTTGCCTCGATGACAACCTCATCTTTTCCTTTTGTACTCTTTTCGTTCTCTGTCTCACAGAATCCAGATTGCTCTTTTTCAAAATGTGCCTTCAGCCAGTTTCTCCCCTCGCAGACCGTCAAAGGGCATGTTCCGACCTGTCCCGTTCCATCATAAATCTGTACCGGACTTGGCATTGCAAGAAACAGATCATTTCCGGCAAGCGCCTTTCCTACCTGCCTTGGCTCATCATACAAGATTTGTCGTCCCTCCTCCAGAACAAGCACTTTATCTGCCATCGGAAACACTTCTTCCAAACGGTGCTCGATGATGATCACCGTCGTCCCAAGTTCCAGATTAATTTTCCGTATCGTTGCAAGGAATTCACTCGCCGCAATCGGGTCAAGCTGTGAAGTCGGCTCATCAAGCACAAGCACCTTCGGCTGCATTGCCATCACAGAAGCCAGATTTAAAAGTTGTTTCTGTCCTCCCGACAGTTCCTCCACATTTTTCGCAAACCAGTTCTGAATGCCAAAAAAGCTCGCCATCTCAGCTACTCGAAGCCGAATCGTCTGTTGATCATATCCGAGATTCTCAAGTCCAAATGCCATTTCATGCCACACTTTATCTGTCACAATCTGATTGTCCGGACTCTGAAGAACATATCCGATCTCACTTGCCTGTGTTCTGACAGATACCTGCTCCAAAGCGTCCCCCAAAAATCGAATTTCTCCACTTCTTGTCCCATATGGTGTCAGTGCAGTTTTAAAATGCCGAAGCAATGTCGTCTTTCCGCAGCCAGATTTTCCACAGATGACAATAAATTCTCCCTGTTCAATTGCAACATTCACCTCCTGCAAAGCCGGTGTCTTTGCCTCTGGGTAAGTAAATGTCAGATTTCTGATTTCAAATAGTGCCATTTTATATCCTCCACAATATTAATCACCATAGGAAGCATACACATTCCCCCATAAATGACATAGATCAAAAGTGTTTCCCAGTTTAACGGATTTCCCTCCATCATCGGGAAATATAAAAAATATACTTTTTTTGTTACAATTCCGCCAAGCACAATCAGGCCTGCTACAGCCATCACCGAAAATATCCTTTTGTCTCTCGTATCAAAACGATAGATGGAAAAATTAGTTCTGCCACGCAGTCCATATCCTCTCGACTTCATGGAATCTGCTGTCTCCACTGAATTTTCCAATGCCCACGTCGTCATGATTGAAAGAATTTTCATGCCGTGTTTTGCCTTTGCAAGTGTATTTCCATTTGTCACATCTCTCCCAATACACTTCTGCGCATCGGACACTTTTTCAATCTGATTTTTAAACTTCGGAACAAAGCGAAGCACCATAGATAAAATCAATGACATCGCCGGAATTAGTTTCCCAAACAGATAAATGAATTTATCCGAGGTCATAATGACCTGATAGCAGGAAAACCAGTTTAATACCGACACAAGCATCACACCGGACGCCAGTCCATATACAATGGATTCTAACGTCAGGGGATTGCCCGTTCGAAAGTAGAACAAAAGTGTCACTCCCTCATGATTAAAAAGAGGATTTACAAGTGCTGAGATCAAGAATACAGGAATCATGAGCCATAGAGCTGTTTTGAATGCTTTCTTTCCTTTAAGATAAATATAGTAAATAAAACCACTCACACAGGAAATCCCTAGAAAAACAGGGTGCCTCAAAAACATGGAGCACCCTATCACAAATACAAAATAAACAAAATTAATTATCGGATGATACGTACCAAAGTTATCTTTCCCCATTTTGATCCATCCAGCTTGTCCCCAGATCTCTTCCCAAATCACAGGTATAATTCCACTGGATTTCATCTCCTTCCTGAACTATATATCTGCTGCAGCCATAGTTTGGATACCACCCATTGACATTGTACATCCAGCCGGAATTCTGGCCGCAGTCAAACTCATACAGATTATTGATCGCTTCTATATAATTACTGTTGAACAGCGGATTGAAGGAATATTCCATATGCACACGGTTATTTTTCGTTTCACGGAGAAGGACATCAAAGACACTCTCTCCTTCATAAAACGTCACTTTTCTTGTCGCATAGATCACTCCGTCAGAAGGGATCAGTTTTTCTTTCCCTTCTGTCAGATTTTCCATATTGTCAAGAATCGTTGCACAGGAAATGGTGAGATAGCAGGTCTGTTTCTTGCTTTTGTCAATTGTGATTTCTCCTGGTTCCACCGGATTTTGCATTCCTTCCGGAACAGGATTTGTCTGATATTGATCCTGTCCACTTCCGGTCCCATCGCTGTATGTAACATTGCTGTTGCTATTTCCGCTTGCTGCTCTGGATGATTTTTTCTCCTCATATTTGGAATAGTCAACTTCCCCGCCTTGTATCTTGTCTACGTCATAGTATTCTTCTTCCTTAGAAGTCTCACTTTTATCCGTATCCTTTTGACCGGAGGCATCATCCTCCATCCATGCATCTGAATCCTTCTGCTTATTTTCATTCTGCACTGTATTAGTAAGCGTTGTCTTTCCACAGCCTGTCGCTACACTGCTCATCAACACAGCGATCAAAAGCAGCCCTATGACCCTTTTCACTTTATGCTTCATCACCATCTCTGTCCCTTCTACGTCTCTTTTTTAGAGTGAACGAATATCCAAGTCCCGATACAACCACTGCGCATGCAATGAGCGCCCCGACAATATATGGCACAGACAAGGATTTCGTCTCTTCTTTTGTCCCCTGAAGAATAATCTCATCTGTATCGGCATCAATAAAATTGTCTTTTTCTTTTGTATCATCCTTCAGTGACTTTGTACTCGCCCTCTTATCGATGAAATACGCTCCGCCTTTTTCAATCAGAAATTTTGTCTGTCCATCTTTTACTTCCACCTTCTGCACATACTCCGCCTTCTGTTCCTTTGGATTATAATACAAAAGTAAATACTCTCCGTCTTCTTTTTCTACCGGCACTTCCACCTGTATAACTCCAGGAAATGTTCCTGATTGTTCAAAATACAGCACAGCCGGATGTTCCGAGAGCTGTTTGATCTCATCATCATATGGACTTGTACGTTTCAGTTCAATATTGATCTCTTTCTCTTCCTTGATATCTTTTCCATTCAATGTGAATGTGTACGTCGTTCCATCGGTCATTTTTCCTTCCATCTGAAGGTTCTTATCCTGATCTTTGACACGGGCAAGTTCTGACTTTGCAACAACATTGTCTTTCACTTCTGCTTTTACAGTTTTACTGTCATCTTTCTTGGATGTCGCCTGTGCTTTTGCAGTCGTCTTTTTATTCGACGTCTCCTTTACCTGCTCTGCTATTTCCTGAAGATTTTTGGTTCCTGTAAACACAGGCTCGATTGTTCCTGCATTCTCCGGCTCACTTTGAATATAATAAGTCCCGCCCTCTGAAATACTGCAGGTGAGATAGCCTCCCAAGACAGTTGCGGTTCCTGCTTTAACAGACTTTCCATTCTCCTGTTTATAAAGCACATAATCTTTGCTCGTAAATCCGCTGCACTTGATACTTAGGTCGATATTTCCCGGAAGTGTTCCGCTCTCCTCAGTTGTAAAAAAGTATTTCCCATCTTTCTTTTCGCTTGTCACTCCGGCTTTCATATCCGCAGGTTCATAATTGTTCGCACCTCTCAGTGTGAGTGTATAATTCCAGGTCTCATATACATAATCGATACTAGAGTCTTTCACATTTGTAAAAATCTCTTTTGCCAAAATTCCATTCTGCAATTTTTTTACGATTGTATCTGCCTGCAGCAAATCCGCTCTGTGTTCTACATATTCAAGATTCTCTTTTGGGATACTCTCGTATATTTTCAGTAGTTCTGCAATTTTTTCAGCATCTTTTAAGGTAACTGCCAGTGGATTGATTTCATTCCATATCTGTTCATCGAGACTCTCTACTACCTTTATCTGCTCCGAGATTTCCTCTAGTTTCTCTTGCAATCGGCCGCGAAATTCCTCTTTTTCTGCAAACTTTTTCATCTGATCCAATTCGCTGATCAATGCATACACTGTCTGCTGATCTTTGATTCTGATTTGTGCCGGAAGCACCTCAAGTTTTGCCCGAAAACGTGCAATATTTTCCGCAGTCTCTTCCTCCTCGTCGCCGCCGTTTTGCACATCAGTCATATCATATAATGTATTTTTTCCGTTTACAGCCCGGTTATATGCGACAAGTGCCATCGCGCCCTGATCTGTAGACATCGCATCTGCTGCATTCTCCTGTGGGGTATGCTTGAACGCACCGTCACTTAACTGATAGCTTAGGAGATAATCTAATACCGATTTACCATTTTTTATAAATGCTTCATCCGATAAAAGCTCCACATTCAATGTTGAAAGTGCGATTACAGTTTGGGCTGCACTTTCCAGATTCTCAGTTCCAAAACTTGCAAATCCGCCATTTTCGTCCTGCATCGTACTCAATGTCTGAAGCGCTTTTTCAACCGCGGTTTCAACCCCGCTGTTTTTCTCATAATATGGAGCAAGCGCCTGAATTGCCATCGCAGTCATATCCGGATCAGACTTCGTTCCACTTAACGCCCATCCTCCATCACTCAACTGTTTATCCAGTATCTGTTGAATCAGCTTTTCCCTTGTCGTCTGCTCCAGCCCTTTTCCCAAATCTTCTTCTGTAAGCTTTGGAATCTCATAGTTCTTCGAATCCAGCGCAAGCAACGCATAAATCGTACCGTTGACTCCCTGCCAGTTTACCTGTTTGAAGTTTGCAAGCGGATACAGCATGTTATATCCGTTGACATCCGAAGGATCCACCCCGATTGCCGTAAGCGCCAGCACTACTCTCGAATATTCTGTATATTTTCGTTTGTCCAGAACACCTTGGTTTTCCTCCAATGTCCGATACAAATTTGCCAGATAATTCTTTTTTGTCTCCTCCGGCAGATTCCCATACCTTGCCATTGCAAGCACAGACCATTCTCCGCCCAAAGTGTTAACGACCGGGTTCGTCACATGAGTCTTCAGATAATTTGCTGCTTTGTCAAGACTTGCTTGCATATCTTGGTCTGCAATTTCATTTTCTGAAACTTCCACTGTCCCCTGAAAAAGAGTCTCCTCCGACTCTTTTTCATACAGCGCCGTTGATTCTCCCCCGGTTCCTCCTAGAATAACTTCTTCTTCGATTTCAAAATCCGCTGCACGAACAGGCATTGGGCTGCCTGCTGCAATCACCGCAGCAAGCATCAATGCTATTATTCTAACATTTCTTTTTTTCATTTTTATTTTCCTTGTCTTTTCTTTTTGACTACAACAACTGCAGTAATCACAACCGCGCATGCTGCAATCAGGTATACCAGGTACTCTATCTTTACACTGTCACCGGTTTTTACAGTTCCTGTCTGGCTGTTGCCGGAGCCATCTGCTGAACTTAATTTGTCTGTTGTACTTGCTCCGTCTCCTGCCATATCCGTCACAACACCAAAATCACCTAATTGTGTCACTTTCACAGTAATATAACCATCTGTAACAGTTCCGCTAAGTTTCTTCACTTCTCCGCCGGTATATAGTAATACATCCATTGTATTTCCATTATATTTTTTACCGACCGGAAGACTCAGCTTCGCTGTATCCGATAACGCAACTTCTTTTCCATCCTGACGAAGTTCTACATGATACAGTGCAAATACTCCTTTGCTTGACGGAATGGCTTTTCGAATCTCATCTACCGCCGCATCGTCTTTTGTCAATTTGGAGACAACAAGCTGCATGTCTTTTGTCAATTCTTTTCCTGTAAGACTCACTCCATACTGTGTATCTGTGAGTGTAATTTCTTCTTTTTCAGGCTCTTGTGGGTCTGGTTTTTCCGGATCTGGATTCTGTGAATCGTCCTCGTTCTTTACAGTCACCTGATATGTCACTTTTGCATCCGGTTCCACTGGTGTCGTGTAGCTTACCGGAACCGAAGTGATGTTTACAATAGTTCCTTCTTCTACCGGAATCGCTGCTCCATAACGGTATTCGTTTCCATTTGACTGGATTGTGATTTTGTCATAGCGGTTAAAGCTTTCCGGTGCAAATGACACTTGCTTTGTATCTTTCGGAATTGTCAATGTATATTCATATACATCTCTGCTGTATTGTGGAGCAAGTTCACCTGTATTAATTCCAAGTGATTTTAATTCTCCTGTAACATCCGTTGTGTCTGTCAAATCGTTTCCATAGTCGAGGGAATATTCCATTGTAACGATATCCCCATCTGCAAATTTTCCGTTTGCAACCGTAAAGTTACCTGCCCCATCATCTGTGAACCATCCGTTTAATGTTACAAACCAGCCACTCTTTTCACCACGCTCAAGCTGTTCCAAGCCATCAATTCCGGTCACATATGTTTTGTTCGAATCAAATGAAATTTCGATATTATTTTCCACACATGCACGCTCGATCGCATCAAGCATTGTATCGTCTTCATAAATAGACACTTTTACATTGTCTAAAATCACACCTTTTGCTTCCGGCCAGTCTTTTCCTTCCGGAGTCGAAACCATGTCCTGAACACTTACTGTCACAGTCCCAACCGGTGTTTTTTCCGGCTCTTCTAAAGATTTTACCGTAATTGTATATGTAACTCCATCTTTTAGCCCCAACAAGCTCATAAAGCTCGTCGGTGTTGATGTGATTTTAATTTCAGTTCCCTCTGATACCGGAATGGCGTCTCCATAGCGGTATGATTTGTCCCCCACACGAATCGCAACGTTATTATATCTGTTAAAGCTCTCCGGTCGGAACGAGACCTCCGTTGTATCCTTCGGAACTGTCAAAGTATATTTGTATACATTCCGCTTATATTCCGGCGATAAATCCCCTGTGTTGTTTCCAAGTGATTTTAGTTCTCCTGTTACATCTGTTGTATCTGTCAAATCACTTCCATAGTTCGTTGTATATTCCAACGTAATGACATCTCCATCTGCAAATGTCCCGTCTGCCACTGTAAATGATGCAAACCCTTTGTCTGTAAACCAACCGTTTAAAGTTCCCATCCAACCGCTTGCCGCTCCGCGGTCAAACTCCTCCAGGCCATCCACAGCCGTAATGTATGTCTTTGACGCATTCAAAGAAATCTTGATTCCATTTTCTTCGCACGCACGCACGATCGCATCCATCATCGAATCATCTTCATAGATAGACACATTCGTATTTTTCAAAATCACACCTTTTGCTTCCGGCCAGTCTTCCCCATCCGGTGTCGGAATCATATCCTGAATGCTTACTGTCACTGTTCCAACCGGTGTTTTTTCCGGCTGTTCACTCTTTTCTTTCACTGTCACTTCACAAGTTGCTGTCTTTTCCCCCGCTTTTGCTGTGATAACAGCTTTTCCTGCGCTCACTGCATTTAGCACGCCATCTTGATCTACTATGACAACATCTGTATGATCACTGCTCCACTCCACTGTCTGATTTGTTGCATCCGCCGGTGTCACAGTAGCCTGCAGAGATGATACATCTCCAACCTGTAGCTCTAATGTTTCCTGATCTAACGTAATGTTTTCAACCGGAACATCTTTTTTAACCGACACAGTAAAGCTTGGCAGTGTCGAAAACCAGTCTTTCAATACAGGTGCATTTAAGTTTGGTTCCCCTGAGCCATTTGCAGTAATATCTGCGCCGAGAGGACTTCCCCACCATTCAGAAAAAATTCCGTTTTGACTTGTGAATGTATACTCTCCTGCTTCCTCGAAGGTTACATCAAAATCATTGTTCGTCGCAAGATCCCACTGTTGACACTGACCTTTAAACTCGCCTAATGTCTCATTGCTGTAAGAAAGATATGTTGCATCGGATTTTCCCCATGCACTGTTCGATGTCCAGACCGGATTATAAATCGTAGCCAGCTTATACACTGGCATTGTCACACCGCGGAAACTGATATTTGCTGTGTCACCAGGCTCTAATGCCGCATCTGGATTCGTCTTATTCTCTACATTGATCTCAATAAATCTTGCATCAACGACACGATACAGCGATTTTACATTACCATCCGCATCTGTCGCTTCAATCCCGATGATATTACTCCGGTTTTCTAAGTTTGCAGTATATGTATTTCCATCTCCTTGGATTTCCAAACCATTCAATGTCACTTTTAAAGATTCAGCGCCGTCTGCCGATACCTCAAAAGTAAACGGAACCGTATCGCCTTCATTATAATAAATGGTATCATAATGACGCCAATTCTGCAGCTTTTCACTGCAGTTAATCGTAGCTGTCCCTGTCTCTCCCACTGTAAATACCGCATATGCTGTGTTCACAGGCGAGATTGCTCCCCATGTTTTTCCACCATATTCAACTGCATCATAGGTTACCTTCACTACTGACGTCCCTGGTTTTTCCGCTGTCACAACTGCTTTTTCAGTGGAACTTTCTGTATCCAGCGAAATGCTGTCGCCTTTGATGATCTCAAAATGAAATACCGGTCTCTGAACGTCATTTGCAACTGCATTGGAGATAATCTGTTCTACTCTCCAAGGCCGTAAATTTGTGGTATCCCCAACCTGCATTTCTTTTTGCTGATATTGCAGCCAGATGTCATTCTCAAAATCATCATAGACCTTTGTCTCTGTCTGAACACCTAAATATTCTTCACTGCCTGTCTGCACATTCTCTGCAATACTGTTCAACGGATATTGAACAACTACAGAGACAACCATCAACATCGCAAGCATAATGCTCACAACTTTATTGTGCCATTTTTTTCTGTTTCTTATCATTTTCCATTCTCCTATCTCTTTTTTTCAGATGAATGTTTTCTTCTTTCTGCCCTCCTTTTCTTTTTGTCTCGTCCCTTCTTTGTACATAAAAGCAGCCTTTCTGTTCTGAAAGACTGCTTTTTTACTCACATACAGTGATTCCAAATCTGCACATAATTATGCCTATGCAATCACCAAAAGAAACATTCTTTCCAACCTAAAAACATTCTTTCCTATATACGGCAGGTCTCCTGGCTTCGCATCTTTCTTTGAAAACACCTTCTCAACATTATTCTGTCAATGGCCTATTGTCTCATCGTCCGCGTTACAGTAGAGGTGACTGCTCCGGTTTTTCACCGGATTCCCTTTTCATGCTTTTGTATCATTCAAAAGCAACCGCATACATTTTCACTCTTTTTTCATTTTTATTGTATACGACTCTTTCTGATACTTCTAGTTATTTTTTTGGATTTTTGAAATTTTTTTATTTACGTTCTTTCTTTTGCATGTCATCACGGATTTTCAAAGCCTTATCTGGATAATTCGTAATGACTGCCTCCAGTTCATTCTGAATAAAAAAACGCATATCTTGCGCATCGTTTACTGTCCACACACGGATCTTACACCCACTTTCTTTATACCTTTCCATAAAATCAGCCATTTTCAAATGATACACCGCCGGATGTAATCCACAAACCCCAGTTCCTTTTGCGTAATTTTCCACATTCAGAATTACATCGCTGTACAAATATGCAGTTTCTGCCTTTTGATCCAATTCCTTTATTTTCTGTACACTATAATGGTTAAACGAAGAATAAATTACCCGCTTGTGCATCTCGCGGTTTTTCACAATCTCAAGTACCTTTTCTTCTAAGCCTAAATACCAATAGATTCCCGTTTTCAATTCAATATTCACTTCCATTTTGCTTGCTTTTACCAATTCCAGCACTTCTTTCAGTGTAGGGATTGAAATATTCTCATATCCCTCCATATGATTATCGAACGAAAACTTCCTCAATTGAACCAGTGTGTAATCTTTTACCAGGCCCTTCCCATTACTTACACGATCAATCACCTCATCGTGGATTACAACGACTTCTCCGTCTTTTGTCAGCTGTACATCCAACTCAATTCCATCTGCTCCCATCTCCATCGCAAGAGCAAATGCCTCCAATGTATTCTCCGGCGCATATCCGCTGGCTCCTCTATGTGCAAATATTTTTGTCATCATTTTTCATCTCCAATTCACTTTTCAGATAACATTAGAATACACCATCTTTTTCACTCATGCAAATCTTACACCGCCAATATAAACGGCTTTTTTTCCACCGTAAAAACCGGCAGTCTGACGCCATAGATTTCTTCTAACAGTTCTTCCGTCAAAATTTCCTCCGGAACTCCCTGTCCAATCATTTTTCCTTCTTTCATCGCAAGTATCTCATCGCTATAATACAATGCCTGATTGATATCATGCAGCACCATGACAATGGTAAGCCCATATTCCTCATTCAGTCTGCGCACCAATTGTAATATCTGTATCTGATACCGCACATCCAAATAGGTCGTCGGCTCATCTAAAAGCAGAAGCTCTGTATCCTGTGCGAGTGCCATCGCAATCCACACCCGCTGCCTTTGTCCCCCAGACAGCTTTGAGACCGGACGGTTTCGATATTTTTCTGTGCGTGTCACCTCCATCGCCCATTCTACTCTTTCCACGTCTTTTTCGCTCATCTTAAAGCTTCCGGTTCTTCGATGGGGAATTCTCCCGTAGCCGATCAGCTTCTCCACGCTCAAATCTGCCGGTGCCGTATGATACTGGTGCACAATCGCAGCTTTTTTTGCCAGATCCTTAAGTTTCATATTCCGAAGATTTTCACCATAAAGACAAATTTCCCCTTGATCAGGCTTTAAATTCCTTGTCAGCAGTTGGAACAATGTAGATTTTCCACAGCCATTCGCACCGATCAGAGTTGTGATCTTCCCCTTCTGCAGTGAAAATGACATTTCCTGAAGTACCTGATGCTCTCCATAAGAAAAAGAAAGATTCTGCACTTCATAAATCAATTTCTGCTCATTCATAGTTCTGTCTTTGACCTCCTTAATAATAAAATAAAACTTGGTCCTCCAATCACTGCCATAACTACCGCCGCATTAATCTCGTATGGATACGCAATCGTACGCCCGATCGTGTCGGCGAGCAATAGCGTAAATGCCCCGAGAAGCATCGTGTAAGGAATGAGTACCTTATGACTGTTTCCGACCAGCAGCCTTGCAATATGTGGCACTAAAAGTCCCAGAAAACTGATGCTTCCAACTACCGCAGTACTGATTGATGCCAAAAGTACAGCTGCTGCAGACACTATAAGACGCACCGCATTGACTCGAATTCCAAGTGAGCGGATTGTCTGATCTTCCAATCCAAGAATATCGCATTTTAACGCTAAAAAGACAGCCAAAACAAGCCCAATCACTGCATAGATGAAAAGCATCCGAAAATCCTCCCATGTTTTCATCGTAATATTCCCGTTCACGATACTAGCTGCCCCACTATAATTCGCTCCCATCATGCTTTCTCCGGCGGACATCAGCCCAGTAAAAAATGCATTCACCGCCACACCGGTCAAAATCACCCTGAGAGGACTCAAATCCCCCTTCCAGGAAAGCAGATACACAAGTCCACACGCAAAGACACCTCCTAAAAACGCAAATACAGGAACCGCCAGATACAGTGATGGCGCAAATGCCGTCACAAGCACTGCCGCCATTCCTGCGCCGGAGCTAATTCCCATGATTCCCGGATCTGCCAGCGGATTTTTCATTACCGCCTGAAGCATGACACCTGATACAGCTACCGACGCGCCGGCGAGCATCGCAATCAAAATTCTCGGAAATCGCAGTGAATATATCGTAGCGACTGTCTCATCATACGCTACAAACAATCCTCTCAAAATCTGTTCCGGAGATGCTTTTAAGCTTCCCGTATTAACAGCAACAAGGAACAGCACAATCAATGCTGCTCCCGTAATCAGAAATGAAATTATTTTTCTTTTTATGCTAATCAATTTGTTCCCTCCTGATACAAAAATGTTTCCAGTTCTTTTAGCGCCTCCTCATATTGGAAATTTGCACTCATCCCAAACTTTTCATTATCCAGGTCATATACTCTCGCATTTTGCACCGCCTCAAAATGTTTCCAAATATCATTCGTCGCAAACTCTTCCGCAAACATTTTTTTCACCTGCTCCGGAAGCGCATGAGAAGTCCGAAGGATGATATCAGGTGCTTTCTCTACCATATCTTCCGGATTGATATTCAGAAAATCCTGCCCGTTGCCATCTCCGTATACATTGACACCTCCGGCAAGCTTTACAAGACTTCCGACATAACTGCTTTCTGTTGCCACCACATAAGATCCCGGCAGCCCCATCAATATGAGCACCGTAGGAGCCTCCTGCTCATTATGCTTTTGTGCGAAATCGTTCTTAAAATCCTCGAATTCCTGATGAAGCTTCTCTGCCTCTTCTTCTTTTCCCAGCATCTTTCCTAATGCAAGAATCGATTCATACATTCCTTCTGTACTTTTCAGATCCAAAAAATAACTTTCAACTCCTATATTTTCATACTGGGACTTTAATTCTCCTTCCAGAGAATTCGGACTTAAAACGATATCCGGTTTTAACGACTTTATGATTTCCATATCGGGAGCCATCGGAGAACCGACGCTTTCTGCATTTTCATAGCGTTTCGGAATAGAATAACTGTCCGTTTTCGGAACTCCGACAACGCCTTCTACTTCCAGTTTGTCAAGAATCTCACAAGTCGCCACCGAAGTCGCCACAATCCGCTTTTCTTTTGTATCATTGTCTGCACTTTGATTTCCTGACTGATCCACACATCCGGTCAAAAACAGTGCGGATAACAAGGCTGCAATCAACTTTATCTTTTTCATTTCTTATTTCCTTTTCTTTACGAACACAACCAAAGAACCTATCACAAGCACAATGACAGCTCCGACTGCAATCTGTCCAACCGGCACTTTATTTGTATTTGTTTTTTCTGTCACCTGTTCTTCATCTGTAGTCTGCTCTTCATCTGCCACCTGCGGCTCTTCTTCAGTCTGTGGCTCTTCTTCAGTCTGTGGCTCTTCTTCAGTCTGCGGCTCTTCTGCCGATATCATCTCACTTACAAACTTTCCTGTCCCTGCCTGTGCAGATGCCATATCCAGTTTCACAAAGAACTGTACGTCTCTTCCCATCGGTTCTACATACAAGATTGGACTGATATAATTATCTGCCGAATCCACCTCAAACCGATAGTGATTGCACGTATCTCCATCTCTTTCACAACTTCCGGTCTGTGTAATTTCCACATCTCGATAAGTTCCGTCTGTTTCCTGTATCTGCATACGTACATCACTCACATTTGACATCAGACCAATTCCAAGCGTAACATACGTTTTCCCCTGAGACTGTTCTACCAGCGCACTGTCCTCCACAATACTCTCACACATACTGTCTCCAAGCGCAATGTTCGTCCCGCCATCTACGGTCTGTCCCGTCTCCGGATTTGCATAGGATGTTGTTCTCCCTACCGTATAAGCTCCATCTTCCATCGCATAAACAGGAACAGGGGCAGCCGCAATCGCAGCTGCCATTCCCAATCCCAAAACAATTTGCTTTAATCGTTTCATCTTATTTCGCCTGTCTCTTTCTGTAAACCATTGTCATCACACCGGCGGCTGCTGCTATAAGCATAACAACCGGAATCGCCGCATAATTATCATAGTCTCCTGTCTTTGGTGCACTTGACGCTCCATAGCTGCTTCCAGATGCAGGAGTTGTCACCTTAACAGTAGTGTCATTCGCATCTTCAGAAACTAATTTCAGCGCTGAGTAATCAATGCGAAGTCTTGCTTCAATATCCTGATGTCCCATGATCGCCACATGCGGATTCACTTTTACATTCAGATATTCCTGTGTATGAGGAAGTACAAATGAGAAACAAGTCGGATTTCCAGAAGCATTTTTCTCCTCCACAGTAGCACTCGTATAATTTCCGTTGGCATCAGCCACTTTTAATTCCTGAAGACTCGCTTCAATGTTTCCATATGTCATGGATTTTGTGTAAATATACATTGTCTTCACGCCATTTTTCACAACAATTCTTGCAGTGCTGTTCAAAGACTGCGCCGCCATAGACGCCTGATCTTTTGTCGCATGCCACAGCCATACAGGAACTTCATAAATACCATCTTTCAAATTGTCTTTATCCAGCGTTGTGCTTCCTGCATTTTGACTCGTGTTATTGCTTGTGTTATCGTTTGTATTATTATTCGTGTTATTGTTTGTGTTGTTATTGTTATTACCACTGTTATTGTCTGAGGTTGTCTTTTCTTTCAAGCCTTTGACTGCCACCTCAATGTCCGCTGCCATCTGATCTACTTTATTCTGCTCATTTTGTTTCAGACCGCGCACGACTGTCTGCAATGCATTTTGAAGCGCCTTCACAGTTCCGTCTGTATATTTTGTCAAGTCTTTCGGAATTGACGCAATCGCTGCATCCACTTTGCTGTAATCTGCTTCCGGAAGATCACTTACCAACTGCAATTTCCCTTTTAAATCTTTTAAAGAAGCAATCATCTCATTGACTTCTGCTGCCGATGCTCCGCCATTTGCAAGCAATCCTTCTGCTTCCTTCATTTTCGCCTCAAACGCGCTCCATGAATCTTCTGTATAATCTTCTTTCACAAGATCTTCATAAGATTTCAAGAGATCACTCAGTGCACTTGTATCCACCTGTGCATTCGCAAAATCCAATGTCAGTGTCACAACCGTCGGATATGGATTCCCTCCACCCATCAAATTGTTCATAAAATCTACTGTAATCTTCAATTCACACACACCATCGTCAGAAGGTGTAATCGGAAATTGCATTTTTTCCGGCACTTCTATGTTTGTAATTGCTGCCGGATTTCCAAATGTTGTAGAAGACTGCTCTGTCTTGTAAGAGAGATATTCCGCACCCTCTACAGTCAAAACATTCGCATGATATTCTCCCATCATGTTGATTACCATGTGATTGTTTTCAACAGTTGCTGTCATATTTCCTTCCCCGTCTACAGTCACCTTGGCACTCTCTCCAAACGCTTTGTTGAACGCCTCATTTACCGCAGCAATCGGCGCTTTGCTCTTGAGCGATGTAATCGGCACCACATAATCTCCTGCCTCTAGTTTTTCAGCAGCTTTTACCGTATTTACTTGTGTCAAACTAAATGTACACACCGCAGCCATCGCAAGCGCGGCCATTCTTCTCACCATTGATTTCATGGTCTTATGCTTCATTTTTCATATCCTCCTTTTTATTATGTTGCCTTCAACTATCATTTGTTAGATTAAACTAACCAGTAGGCATTAAAAAAAGCAACTTAAATTGCTGAACTGACTATATCACACTTCTTTTCGAAAGAAAAATCTTTTTTTGTTGCACTGCGCAACAAACCGCGTTCTTCTTCCTTTTTTTTACTTTAAATCATAATTTCTTTTTTGTTGCAACTCGCAACTTTTTTACGCAATATATACGGCAAACAAAAGCTCTTTCGCATCGTCCCCATCAAAAATCTGAATCCAGATTCTTCCTGAAAGCATCCTTCCTTTTTCGCCTGCAATGCTCTGAAACCGGATTTTGTCTGCCCGAAAAGCCAGCAATTTCCCCTGTCTTTCCATCTCACACCATGCTTGTCCATCCCAATATGCAAACTCATATTCCCGATACTCCTCCAGCATCCGCAGATACAATTTTCCATTTTTATTCTGTATATTTAAAATACAAGGATTTTCAAACCGCTCATTCCACACTGAGACTTCATGCTCCCGATGCAGCTCCTTCTGAAAAATGGTAAACGGAATCGGATAATTTCCATCCGGATATCGTCTGCTGAGCCTCTCTCCGTCAAATTCCATTCCTTCCCGAAATCCGTATTTTACCCGCTTTGCAATTTCTTCTTTTTTCAGAGCTTCCAACGTCTCCTCTTTGCAGTAGGACGCAATCGTCACAGCATCTTCCCTCGCCACCTCCTGCGAAACCCCGGTACTCAGCAGATGACCGATAACAAGTTCTACTTTCTGACTGTACGCTTCCGCCGCCATCTTTCCCTTTTTCGTAAGTATCGGTTTTCTCCGATTACTTTTATCAATTAAACCTTCCTTTTCCAAAACAGTCAGCACACGGCTGACTGCATACTTTTCCTCTCCAAGCGTCACCGCAAGGTTCGTCACGTTCCACTGTTCTTTTTGATTTTGAAAACAGATCAAAGTTTTTACTTTTAATATGTTCATGCAATTATTCCCCTACCAATGTTGTATCACGAACTGTCTCTATTTTCGTAAAGAAGTAGACATATTTAAAAATAATAAGGAACACAATAAATATTCTTCCATAAAGATTGCTCATCGCAATCATTGCTAAAATCAGCATTGCTGATGCCGGAAGCAGAATACAAAATTTTGTTTTCAAAGTCATGGCACGATTTTTTACAAAACTGTCTAAATGCTTCTGATACAGTTTTGTTCCGGTAAACCACTTGTGAAATCGTTCAGAACCTTTTGCCAGACAAAAAGATGCCAATAAAAGAAATGGGGTTGTCGGAAGTACCGGAAGTGCCACTCCGATCATTCCAATCCCCATTGCTAAAAAACCGATTACAAGCCAAAGAATTTTGATTGGATTCTTTCTCATGATAAATTCCTTTCTCTACACAGTTTCTATTTTCTACCAATAATTAGTTTTAACTAACCGTTTAGAGAATAACAAATTTTCACTTATTTGTCAATCCAATATTCCATCCTGTTTTTCTTCTGTCCATTCCAAAAATGTTCCCGAATTAGCATCTATTTCAAAATCATATTCCATTCCTTCATAGCTCAATTCTCCTTCATATTTATAAACGCCGTCATCATACTCCTGCTCAATTCGAATATTGCTGTCCGTCGCCCCTTGTACACGGTCAAGCACCAACTGCTTTGCCTGCTCTATGCTGATCTCTGTTGTCTTTTCTGAACCTGTCTGCGTATCATCCTGCACTGCAGCGGACTGTGTATTTTGAACATTGTTATTTTGTTCAATCTCTTTGTCCAGAATTTTTCCATTTGAGGCTGCAATCTCATAATTATACTGATAATCCGCCTCCACAAAACCGATTTCATATACAAGTCTTCCATCGTCCCTGTCTTTTAACACATGTACCCGTTCTACATCACTCTCCGAAATTCCCGCATCCTCATATGCAATTTTCTTGGCCTCACCTGCTCCGATATCTTTTTGATTCCATACTGCATATGCCGATATTCCTCCAATCAACAAAACTGCCGCCGTTCCTCCTGCAATCATTCCAATATATCTTTTCTTCATAAGTCATGTCTCCTTTCTTTTTCCATCTTGCTTCGATATGGTTAGTATACCCACAAAAGATTAAAGAAAGATTAAAATTTCTGCAATTCATTCAAAAATATTTATATTTTTCACCTTTCAGGGAACACATACGTAAATGTTGTTCCCTCTCCAGGCACACTTTCCACCTGTATGTTTCCGCCATGTACTTCCACGATCCACTTCACCATAGCAAGACCAAGTCCTGAATGGTTCCCGCCTGTGCGCGCTGCATCCACGCGGTAAAACCGCTCCCAAATGTGTGAAAGATGCTCCTTTGCAATCCCGATTCCATCATCTTTCACGGTTCCACACAAGCCTTCTGCGCCTCGTGTCAGCGTCACTTCGATAGTCCCTCCCTCTTTTCCATATGCCGTCGCATTGGAGAGTAAATTGTCCATCATTCGGATATAAAGTGTCTCATCCAGCTTTGCATATAATTCCGGTTCGATCTTCGTCTGAATCGTGATATCACGTTCTGTTGCGAGTATCTGTTGTTCCTCCACGATCATCTCCACAAGTTCGCTTACATTCACTTCTTCCAAATGAAGTTTTAGCCTTCCCTGATCTGCTCTTGAAAGCATCAGCAGATGTGAGATCAGCTCTGCGATTGTCCGCGCCTTTTTCTGTATGACCATAATCTGTCCCCGCTGTTTTTCGTTAAAGCTTTCTTCTTCCAGACACGACTCACACTGTGCCAAAATAACGCTGACAGGTGTTCGCAGCTCATGTGACACATCAGATGTAAATTGTTTTTCCCTTTGGAATACCTTCTCCAGTTCCTCCAACATCTCATCAAATGTCTGTGCCAAATATGCAATCTCATCCCGATTCTTTCTTCCATCTTCTTTATATAATCCAACTCGTCTTGACAAATCTGCATCGTGACGGATTTCCTGCACAGTCTCTGTGATCGTTTTCACCGGAAGCAACGTTCGTCTCGTCATCCGATATACTAAAATTCCGACCAGCAGAGCCGTCAACGGAAGCAGAATCACCGCAATCCGAATTGTGATAAGAAAGCTTTCCTCCGCATCGGTAACTGACGTAAGTCCACGAATATAGACAGTGTTTTCTTTCATTTGAAGCTTGAGATCATAGACATACCACTCGCGCTTCCCATCTTTGACTTTTTGCACCTCTCCATTTGAGAAATCAATCTGCTCCGTAAATCCTGACGGCCGCTTTCCATATAAAAAATACGCATTTTCATCGTATAATGCCAAATACACATTATCCTCTATCTGATAAAAATCCGAATCCACTTCCAATTGTCCATCTTCCCACTCGACTTCATCCATACTCTCCTGAACCCGGTTCTTCAGTTTCATCTGTGTAGATGCCAACACCTCCCGGTTACTGATTGAAAACAAAACCGCAAAGATGAATCCAATGACAAAAACCATACAAGCGGTATACAAAAGTGTTAATTTTACTTTTAATGATACTTTTTTCATCCATTCACCCTCAGCACATATCCTGCTCCCCGCACGGTATGGATCAGTTTTGGTTCAAATCCTTCATCAATCTTCTTGCGCAGATACCGGATATATACATCCACCACGTTAGAGCTGCCCATATAATCATAATTCCAAAGATGTTGCTCCAATTTTTCTCTGGAAAGCACGATTCCTTCATTCTGTACCATATATCTAAGCAATGCAAATTCCTTACTGGAAAGTGCAATCTCTTTTCCGTTTCGCAGTACCTGATGCGTATCCACATGCACTTCCAGACCGCCGACTTCATAGCAGGTCTTCTGCACAGCAGCGGTTTTTCGCACAAGCACACGGACTCTTGCCAATAATTCTTCAAACGCAAATGGTTTCACAAGGTAATCATTCGCCCCTGCATCTAACCCTTTTACCCGATCTTCCACACTGTCTTTCGCCGTCAAAAGCAAAACCGGTGTATTTTCATTTTTGTTTCGCATCTTTCTTAGGACTGACAGTCCGTCTAACTTTGGCATCATAATATCCAAAATTACTGCATCATAAGGTGCTGCTGCAAGATAGTCAAGCGCCTCCTCTCCGTCAAAGCACGAATCTACACTGTAGTGCTCTTTTTTCAGACGTTCTGTGATAATTTGATTCAGATCTCTCTCATCTTCCGCGATTAAAATGCGCATAAAATCCACCTTCCCTTCTTCACATCTTACTCAGATATCCCAGAGTATACTCTCTCGATATGCATCGCAAGATATCCTACTTCCATCTTCTCCAGTCGAATCGCGCACTCTTTTTCAATATCCTGACAGACTAACCTGCCTAAGCGAAATGCTTCCGGATGGTTCTGTTGCATATAATCGTTCAGATCCAGTTTGATGCTTTCTTTCTTGATTGCCCGTATGATCATGTATTTTACATGATTCATCAGCCTGTTATAAGAAAGTGATCTCACGTCAATCTGCTTTCCGGTCTCCTGCTCCAATATTTTGACACATTCCCGAACTGCTCTTGCCATCTGCATTGCCATCGACACATTCTCATCTTCAATCGCCGAATGGATATGGAGCGCTACGTAACCGATCTCATGACTATCAATCTCCACAGAAAGCCGTTCCTTGAGAATCTCTTTTAACTTGGAGGCAACCTGATATTCGCTGCCAAACAGCGCTCGGATATCTTCTGTCAATGGATTGCTGATCTGCTCTCCATGTCTGATTCGCTCTACCGCAAAAGAAATATGGTCTGCCAGCGGGAACAAGATTCTTCTGTCGATACGTCCGAATTTTTCTTCTGCTTCTACAAGAATCGCATTGGCAATTTCCAAATACTCTGGAGCGATACTTTTTGCCAGCTCTTTCGCGCTGCCACGTTCTGTATCCTCTCTCAGAGAATACCTCGCACATCCGTCTGGCGCTTCGAACCTCTCACTGATTTTCTTTCCAAAGCCAATCCCTTTTCCCAACAGTACATATTCTATATTTTCTTCCATATTAATCGCTATCACACCGTTATTATTTAAGACTTTGCTCACTCTGTACATGATATTCCCCCAGATTTTTTCTTCTGATACTAGGGTAACAAAATCCACGAAAAAAGTAAAGCGGACCTTTCCGGTCCGCTTGAAACTTTTTATTTCCGTTACTGTTCACTATTTTTCGTAACAATCCACTGCAAACAATGGCTCTCCTGCTTTCACCTCACCCTCGGCAAGCAGTCTCACTTTCTGGTTTTCTTTCAGATCTGTGCAAAGAACCGGCGAGCAAAGAGACGGTGCATGCTCTGTCAGATATGAGACATCTATTTTCATCAACAGATCTCCTTTTTTCACACTCTGACCATTTTCAACAAACACTTCAAATCCCTGTCCATTCAGTGCAACCGTATCGATTCCGATATGCAAAAGCATCTCAAGACCTGAGTCCGTCTGGAATCCAAGCGCATGTTTTGTTTCAAATACAAATGCAACCACACCATCTTCCGGCGCCACGATTTCTGCCTCTGTCGGGGTCACACCTGCACCGTCTCCCATCATCTTTCCTGCAAATCCTTCGTCCGGTATCTCTGCTACTTCCACCGCTTTCCCGGTAATCGGACTTGATATGATGATTGTCTCTGTCACTTTTCCTTCGTCTTTGACTGTTTTCTCTGTCACAGCGTTCTCCTCGGAAGAAGATCTCTCAATCACCTCTTCTGTCTCTTCCAAGCTATCATCCGCTGTTTCCAGATAATCTTCCAGATTCGCCTTGATCACAGTCACCTGTGGTCCATAAATGATCTGCACTCCCTGACCTTTTTTTACGATTCCTCTGGAACCACTCTGTTTTAAAATATCCTCATTTACTTTTCCTGCATCTTCGACTGTAATACGAAGTCTTGTCGCACAGCAATCCACATCACTGATATTAGCCTTTCCACCAAGTCCCTTTGTGATAAGTGCACTCACCGGATCCATATGTGCCTCATTTGATGTCGTCTGATTCCCTTCTTTTCTTGCATTTACATCTGCTTTTGTGTACAGTTTTGTCTCTGCATCCTCATCTTCACGTCCCGGTGTCTTAAAGTTGAACTTCTTGATCATAAACGTGAAAATCGCATAGTATAAAATAAAGTAAATAATTCCAACCGGAATGACTCTCATCCAGCTTGTCTTTTCATTTCCCTGTAAAATTCCAAACAGGAAGAAATCAAGGAATCCTCCTGAAAATGTAAGTCCTACCGCAATATTCAGCATATGCGCCACCATATACGCAGAACCTGCCAGGATGACCTGAACAACGAACAACGCCGGCGCCACGAATAAGAATGAAAATTCCAACGGCTCTGTGATACCCGTCAGCATACATGCCAATGCTGCTGAGAGCAGTAATCCGCCTGCCGCTTTTCTTTTTTCCGGTTTTGCACAGCGGTACATCGCAAGCGCAGCGCCCGGAAGTCCAAAGATCATAAATATAAATTCACCAGAGAAATATCTGGTTGCATCTGCACTGAAGTGTGCGATATTCGCCGAATCCGCCAATTGGGCAAAGAAGATATTCTGACCTCCCTGCACAACCTGTCCAGCCACTTCCATACTTCCGCCGACACCTGTCTGCCAAAACGGCATATAAAACACATGATGCAGTCCAAACGGAATCAAGGCACGCTTAATAATACCAAAAATCAAAGTTCCCGCATATCCGCTTCCTGTAACCAGCCCTCCAAGCGCATAGATGCCATTCTGAACCGGCGGCCACACAAAATACATACCAATTCCAACAAACATATATACAATTGTAGAGATAATCGGAACAAATCTGGAACCTCCAAAAAATGACAATGCATTCGGAAGTGCGATTTTGTGGAAACGGTTATGGAGCGCCGCAACACCAAGTCCGACAATGATACCCCCAAATACACCCATCTGAAGAGACTGTATTCCACATACAGATGCGATTGTTCCTTCCAGCACATCTTTGGCAATCTGCCCATCCGCTGTAATTTCCCCTGTTACTACCAGCATACCATTGATTGCCACATTCATAACAAAATATGCAATTAATGCAGATAATGCCGCAACCTCTTTTTCTTTTTTTGCCATTCCAATTGCAACACCAACCGCAAAAATCAATGGCAGATTATCAAACACCGCACTTCCGACCTTATTCATGATCGTAAGCAGTGCATGGAGCACTGTCCCGTCTCCTAATATTTTCTGAAGTCCGTATGTGGCAATTGTTGTCTCATTTGTAAACGAACTTCCGATTCCAAGCAGCAGACCCGCCACCGGAAGAATTGCAATCGGAAGCATAAAAGATCTTCCGATTCTCTGTAAAATACCAAAAATCTTGTCTTTCACCTTTTTTTTCCCCTTTCTTGTTGACTCGTTTGGCTCTTATGAAGATACTTTGGAGTTTTACATGTATTTATGCAACAAAAAAGCATTAACCTACAAAAACATCCAAAATAACGTTCATGTAAGGTTAATGCCTGCCGTACAGTTACACACCCAATATGCCTACATTATAAGTTCTTCATCGAGAAATGTCAATTTATTTTTTCTCACTGTTCCCACTCTGCCCTATAAAAGTTAGCTCGCTTTCTAAAAATTTAATATTTCAAATCCAACACAAAAGGTATATTTCGATTTATACTAGCATACAGGAGGGATTTTATTATGGAAAAGAAACACTTATTTTCACTCAGAAGCTTACCAATCGGAAAGATTTTACTTCTCTTTTTGCTAATTTATATTGCGCTGCTTGCCATTCCATATATTCAACACAAGAATGTCTCTGTATCTTATCAGAAAAAGTTCGCAAAACAGTCATTTTACAGTGATACTGCCGGTACGGAACGGGTTGCATATATCAATGACAACACAGATGCCTTATTGTACCGATTACATATGCTTGACGAGGCAAAAGACGAAATCATCCTCTCTACTTTTGATTTTAATGCGGACAAATCAGGGCAGGATATGATGGCATCTCTGCTGCACGCTGCTGACCGTGGCGTCTCGGTTCGCATTCTCGTTGACGGGATCAGCGGATTTTTAGATGTAAAACGAAATTCCTGGTTTCAGGCACTTGCCTCGCACGAAAACGTATCCATTCGCATTTACAATCCTATAAATCTTTTAAAACCTTGGAACTTACAGGCAAGGATGCATGACAAATACGTCATTGTCGACCAGAAAATGTATCTGCTCGGCGGAAGAAATACGACAAATTTATTTCTCGGCGACTACTCCAGGTCCAAAAATATTGATCGTGAATTATTTGTCTATGAGACGGCAGAAAACGACTCTTCCTCCATTCGCCAGCTCACTGACTATTTTGAATCTGTCTGGGCTCTTTCTGACAGCAAAGAATATACATGCAAAAAAATGACCAAAAAGATTCAAAGCTGTAAAGCAAAACTAGAAAATCGGTACACTTCTCTAAAAGAAAAATATCCGGACGCTTACAGTACATGGGACTATGAAGCACTCACACTGCAGACAAATAAAGTATCTTTGCTCTCCAATCCAATCAAGTCCGAAAACAAAGAGCCGTGGATGTGGTATTCTCTTCATCAGCTCATGATGCAAGGCGAACAGGTGCGTATCTACACTCCTTATATTATTTGCGGAAAAGAAATGTATCAGGATCTGACAGAACTTCACGAAAAGAACATTCCGGTGGAGATCATCACAAATGATGTGGCAAGCGGTGCAAATCCTTGGGGATGCACAGATTATCTGAACCAGAAAAAAAACATCTGGAAAACCGGCGCCCGCGTCTATGAATTTATGGGAGCTCATTCCTGTCACACAAAAGCTGTTTTGATTGATGACCGCATGAGCATTGTCGGCTCTTATAATATGGATATGCGAAGCACCTATCAGGACACCGAACTGATGCTTGCAGTGGACTGCCCGGAGTTAAATTCCATCATCCAAACTAAAATGGAACGCGACAAAACATACAGCAAAACAATGGGAAATGACGGAGAATATGATTACGGTGAAAACTATCACTCCAAAGATTTGAGTTTTGGAAAAAAGATCTTCTATGCCATACTGCGTGTGATAACCATTCCACTTCGAAGATTCTTGTAACACACAATGGTTTGTTTTGTTAATGTTGTATAATTTTATTTGTTAAAACATAGACAAATGCCTCCTGTTTTTGTCTATATTACCGTTTTTTTACAAGTAGTCTCTATATACTTGACCATTTTTATCCAGTATTATATAGTAAATACAACCCGAACAGGATTGGGCGAAATGACTCAGGAGGTATGTATTTTATGCTGTTTACAAAAGAATGTGATTATGCGATCCGAATTATGAGAGCGCTCTCAGACGGAGAACTTGTCAGTGTCTCCAATATCTGTGCAGCAGAGCAGCTTCCTTCTGCAATGACATACAAAATTACCAGAAAACTGGAAAAACAGGGTCTTTTAAAAAGTTGCCGCGGCACAAATGGCGGATATTGTCTGAACCGGACATTATCTGAGATTTCTCTCTATGACATCTGTGCCGCCGTAGACCCTGACATTCTGCTTTTAGAGTGTATGAAAGACGGCTATCACTGTTCTATGAACAATCAGCAAAAACCATGTCTGGTACATCGGGAATTCTGCCGCCTGCAATCCATGCTTTTGCAGGAGATGCGTCAGAAATCTTTATCTGAATTATTTTTCGGATAATTTGTATACTCGAAAAATGTGCCAGGCATATTTTTCAGGCCTAATCTTTACTATTTTAGTCAAGTTTAAAAGGAGGATTTTATCATGAATCAATGTTATGGATGTACAACTTGCAAAAGCGCCGATAAACCTTTAGAAGGATTTATCCGTTCGCTCCCAGTGGAAACTTCTCATCACCGTGTGGAGGGTCAGAGTACCAAATGTGGCTTTGGTCTTCAAGGTGTCTGTTGCCGTCTCTGCTCTAACGGGCCTTGCCGTATCACTCCGGAGGCTCCAAGAGGTATCTGCGGCGCCAACGCAGACACGATCGTCACCCGAAACTTTTTAAGAGCAGTCGCTTCCGGCAGCGGATGTTATATACATATTGTTGAAAATACCGCATTGAATTTGAAAAAAACAGCTCAGATCCGCGGTGAATTAAAAGGATTGAAATCTTTGGATCATCTTGCTGAATTATTCGGTATCACAGATGAGGATATCTATGTGAAAGCTGAGAAAGTCGCCGACTCCGTTCTTGCTGATTTATATAAGCCTGAATATGTATCCGCTGAATTGATTGAAAAAATCGCATATGCTCCGCGCATCAAGCGCTGGAAAGAACTCGGTATCATGCCAGGCGGTGCAAAAGCAGAAGTTTTCAAAGGTGTGGTTAAATGTTCCACAAACTTAAACTCTGACCCTGTCGATATGCTCACTGACTGTCTAAAACTTGGAATTTCAACAGGCGTATACGGACTGACACTGACCAACCTTCTCAATGACGTACTTCTTGGTCAGCCAGAACTTCGTCTTGCTCCGGTCGGACTTCGTGTCATTGATCCGGATTACATCAATATCATGATCACCGGACATCAGCATACGATTTTTGTCGATCTGCAGGAAAAACTCATCTCCGAAGAGGCAAAAAAGAAAGCTTTGGCAGCCGGCGCAAAAGGGTTCAAGTTGGTTGGATGTACCTGTGTGGGACAGGATCTACAACTCCGTGGCGCTCATTATACAGAAGTATTCGACGGACATGCCGGTAATAACTACACAAGCGAAGCAATTCTCGCAACCGGAGCAATTGATGCAGTTTTGTCCGAATTCAACTGTACACTTCCGGGTATCGAGCCAATCTGTGACGAGCTGAAGATCAAACAGATTTGTCTGGATGATGTGGCGAAAAAAGCAAATGCAGAACTGATGCCATTTGAATTTGAACACCGCGCAGAACAAAGTGATCTCATCATCGATAAAATTGTGGAAGCTTACAAAGAAAGACGAGGATGCGTTCCGCTCAATCTGATGGAAGAGCATGGAAATGACCATACGTTAACCGGTGTAAGCGAAGGCTCCTTAAAATCCTTCCTCGGTGGGAAATGGACTCCTCTCATTGAACTGCTCGCAGCAGGTGAGATTAAGGGAATTGCCGGTGTCGTAGGCTGCTCAAACTTAACAGCCGGCGGACACGATGTCTTAAGCGTGGAACTTACAAAAGAATTGATTTCGCGCGATATTCTTGTTCTGACAGCCGGATGTTCTTCAGGAGGAATCGAAAACTGTGGCCTGATGACACCGGAGGCTGCCGAATTAGCCGGACCTCGCCTGCGTGCAGTCTGTCAGAAACTGAATATTCCGCCTGTTTTGAATTTTGGTCCTTGCCTTGCAATCGGACGTCTTGAAATTGTTGCGACAGAGATTGCCGCAGAACTTGGTGTTGACCTTCCTCAGCTCCCGCTCGTTCTGTCTGCCGCTCAATGGCTGGAAGAGCAGGCACTGGCTGACGGATGTTTCGGATTGGCTCTCGGTCTTCCGCTTCACCTTGGACTTCCTCCATTTGTAACCGGAAGCAAGACTGCCGTGAAGGTTCTGACAGAGGATATGAAAGAACTGACCGGCGGACAGGTGATTATCAACGATGACGCAAAAGCCTCTGCCGATATTTTGGAACAGATCATTTTAGAAAAACGTCAGGGCTTACAGATATAGGAGGTGCTGCTATGAGAAGAATTATGATCAATGCCTCTCTCTGTGACGGCTGTAAAAACTGCACCGTCGCCTGTATGCAGGCACACAGGGATACCCCTGGAACCGTCTATGACTTAGACCTTACGGATATTCACAATGAATCTCGCAATCACATTGAAAAAATGCCGGACGGCAGTTACCGCCCGATTTTCTGCAGACACTGTGATCTACCGGAGTGTGTCATGTCCTGCATGAGCGGCGCCCTCTCCAAAGATCCGGAAACGGGAATTGTCTCTTACGACGAAAAAAAATGCGGCTCTTGCTTTATGTGTGTCATGAACTGTCCTTACGGCGTTTTAAAAGCAGACACCGCAACCCATACAAAAGTCGTCAAATGTGATTTTTGTATGAAGGACGATGCAAAGCCAAACTGCGTGAAATCCTGTCCAAAGAAAGCAATCTATGTTGAGGAGGTGTCTTTATGATTCATGTAATTATCGGAGTCGGCGCTGCCGGTATCACCGCCGCAAAAACAATCCGTGAAAATGACCCGGATGCTGCTATCACAATGATTTCAACGGATGAGCATGTACATTCCCGCTGTATGCTCCACCGCTATCTGAGTCATGAGCGTAATGAGGATACGTTGTCCTTTGTAGAGCCGGACTTTTTTGAGACTTATCGGATTCAATGGAGAAACGGTGTCTCTGTCCGCACCATCGACACCGCAGAACAGGTCGTTGTTCTCAATGATAACACCTGCTGTTCCTATGACCGTCTGCTGATTGCAACCGGAGCAAACAGCTTTATTCCTCCGGTCGGACAGTTTCGGGAAGCTAATAATGTCTTTGGCCTTCGTCACCTGTCTGATGCGCAGGCAATCCGGTCTCTTGCTGATCAGGCGAACCGTATCCTTGTAGTTGGTTCCGGATTGGTCGGCATGGACGCTGCATACGCATTTTTAGAGCGGGGGAAAGATGTAACCGTTGTAGAGATGGCAGACCGCATTCTTCCGATCCAGCTGAATGAGACCGCCGGCAATGCGTACAGAACTTTATTCGAATCACATGGCTGCAAATTTCTTCTCGGCAAAAAAGCATCAGAGACACATATGAACGAAGCCGGCGCAATTGATTTTGTTCTCCTTGATGATGGAACGAAAATTGACTGCGACCTGGTGATCGTTGCAGCCGGTGTCCGCCCTGCCGTGGAATGTGCCCTTGATACTCCAATTCATGTAGACCGCTTTATTCAGGTTTCTGATACCATGGAAACAAACTGCCCGAATATTTATGCGGCAGGAGATGTAACCGGTCTTTCCGGAATCTGGCCAAATGCAATGAAGCAGGGACAGATTGCTGCGCTCAATATGTGCGGAATACAGGCGGAATACACAGACCGCTACGCCATGAAAAACACAATGAACTTCTACGGGCTCGTCACACTCTCCCTCGGTCGCGGTGTTGCCGAGGAAGGCGATATCGTGCTTGAGGAGGAAGATGCTCACAATTACAGACGTGCCATCATCAGAGATGGAAAGCTTGACAGCATCTTACTACAGGGAAAAATTGACTATTCCGGTATTTATCAGTATTTAATCAAAAATCAGATTGATTTATCCGGAAAAGAACAAGATATTTTCCATCTTTCCTTTGCCGATTTTTATGGAGTCAAAGAAAATGGAGCGTATTGCTATCAGATATAACGTATAATGAAAGCGGCTGTGAGTTTGCCTCATAGCCGCTTTACATATTATGATTCTATTTTTCGTCTTTTTCTCATCACATACAACAATACTGCTACTCCCACAATTCCTGCGACTGGAACAGCAATGGCTGTAGTGTCTCCCGTTTTTACACTCTCCTTTTTGTGAGATGTATCAGAAGTTCCCTGTTGTTCGGAATCTCCCGAAGTGCCCGGATTCGGATCCTTTTTATCTTCTTCTCCGCTCTCTTTATCCTTGTATGTAAATTCAAATTTGTTCAGCTTTTCTAAGATTTCAGATACCTCATTCGGTGTTGCATTTGGATTGTCCAATACATTTTTCGCCTGTTCTCTAAGTCCTGTAAACTCTTTCCATGACTCATCCGTCGCCTGACCTTGTGTCATATCTTTAATCTTATCATACTTTTCTTGAAGTGCAGTCTTATCCGCACGCAGTCCGCTGATTCGCTGTTTCAAAATGGCCGTCTTTTCATTTACCTCATCCTGTGTATATGTGCCATTTAACAATACCTCTGCTTCTCTGATACCCTGCTGCAGTGCCTCAAAACTTTCTTTTGTGTATCCCTCCGAAGAAATTGCTTTCGCTGTCTTAATGACCTCTTTCAGTTCCGATATATCTACCGTCACTTTCTGGAGATTTTCCCTTGCCGCTTCTACTTCCGCTGCTTTATCGTTCATCTCAGATGTACAGGTCTCTTCATCTGGTTTTTTCAAAAGTTCTGTTGCACTTTTTACAACTTCTTGAAGCGCAGTCCAGCTTTCTGTTGTATACTCTTTTTCATTCAGACCCTCACAAAGCTTCAATTCTTCTTCAAGCTTGCATCTATCCACCATTTCTTTCTTTTCTTTCCGAATCGTCAGTGCGCCAACCTCAACCCAGCCTCTTTTATCCTGTGCCTGTGTGCTTTTTCCCACTCGCTCAAACTGAATCGTATACGAGCCTTCTGCAAATTCCTCCTGCATCAGCTCTGTTCCTTCCACTCGGTTTTGCGCATATGTATCAATCTCTTCCTGATAAATTTGTTTTCCGGATTGATCCTGAAGCGTCACCCGAATGACTCCGTGGTCATCTCCTTTTACAGTCGGAACCTGTATGAAATGTCCGGTAAATTCATACGTCAACGGTCCCGCATTGTCATCTGCTGTCGCCTTGAATTTACCTGCCTGAATCCATTTGTCAGAGCCTTGCAGCTCTCCTGAAGGAACCTGTATCTCTTCAAATCCTCCCTGTTCCAAGTTATCTAATGCTTTTTGCAGTTTCTGCGCTGTCTGATCGACTGTTGGCTGCTTTGCACTCTCATCAGCCAAAACTTCTTTTGCTTCTGCAAGCACTTTCTTTAACTGGTACAAAGACTCATTTGTATACTCGCCTTTCAGCGCTTCTTCTGCCCGTGCAATCAATGTCTCCAGCGCCGATTTATCTGTCTCCCCAAAGCCAAGACGGTCATATCTATTTGATAAAAATTCGGTTCTGGAATCCATCAAATCCTGTGATGCTTTCAACATTTCTTTTCCATCTGAAATGCTTTCTTCAAATGCATCTTTTAGTTCCTGCGGTGCATTTACATAATAGTCTGATGTACGGTCTGCTTCCTCTGCCAATCCAATCATGCTCTCCAATTCTGCTGCGTCACCAGCTTTATCTGCCGGAACACCTGCACAAAGTGGTGTCACCTCATACAGAGATGGTTCGCCTAAGAATCCTGCTTTCAGTATCACTTTTACAGAATCCGTATTGATCTCCGGAAATTCCGCTAAGTAATATGCATGATATCCTTCGCTGTTTCCATCTACATCTCCCACCTTGTCATTGATATCCCCCATCTTTGTACCTTCGTACACTGTCTGGTAGGTTCCATCCACAAGCGCTTGAATTTCAAATGCACCAATCGCATTATTTCTTGACACAAAGAGGTCAAATTTCATCTGGCTGAGTGGCTCTGCTTTTGCAAATGTCAATGTGAGCTCCATCGGTTTGGAAGTATCTACACCTTTTGATGCCCATCTTGTCGCCGGATTTCCGTCAATCATCTTCTCTTTTGCATAAGTATCTCCCCAATGGTTTTCATGGGATACTACCAAATCTTTAACGGAAATACCTTCTGTCATATATTTCTTTGTATATACCGGACTGACTCTCTGCTCTTTATAGAACAATGCTGCTCTGATAACAGTGTCCTCCTGATTACTCAACTGAAGTGGTTTCTCGTAGTTTTCTGATGTCTTTCTCGGAACACTTCCATCTGTTGTATAGCGGATCTCATAATTTTTAGCATTCTCACTCTTACTCAAAGTAAGCGTCCGGTCCTCCCCAATGATTCCGGAATCTTTACTAAATGAAATCACCCGGTTCTCCATCTGTTTTTCTAATTGTGCCGCGGTATCAGTAAGCTGACTTTCTGCCTTCTGATAGTATTCCATATCCCCTGTGTTTTCCAGCAACGTATTGCGCAATTCTCTCAACTGATTGTAAATAGTATCAATCTCATTGTAGGCAAGCCCTTCCTGATCAGTCAGATAATATACGTTCTCTGCTTCTTGCAGATATGTGCGGTATAATTGATCCATCTGTTTTGCTTTTGTCAGAATACTTCCCAGTTCTTTTGAAGAACGGTCAATCGCCGACTGCAGTTCTTCTTTAATCTTGATCAGATCCGGATGGAGTTGTTTTAAAAATGCTGTTGCCTTCTCTTTCAATTCCTCCACATTCGTCTCAGACATATCAATTGTATACGTCTTTCCTGCTTTCGCTTCAAAAGAAATACGACCTGTTTCTTCTTCTTTTGTCACTTCAATTTCTTTTCCATCAGCATATACTTTTGCAGAAGTGATATCCTCATAAGATCCTGTAAATGTACTGCTTTCTTTGTCTCCGTCATAGCATACCGTAAATGTCTCCGCCACGCCGTTTGCCCACTTTTCTCCAATTGTAAAGTTGCCTCTTGCTTTCAGTCCCTGTACGCTTCCTTCTTCCCATGCGCTTGGAATTGCCGGAAGAAACTGTGTATATCCGGACTGTGACTGTACAAGCATCTCTGCCACACCGGATGTCAGGCCAAAGTTACCGTCAATCTGCCATACCGGAGTTCCATTCATCATAGTGTCTCCACCGCCGGAACCATGAGAATCAAATAGATTGTACTGAAGCCCGGAAGAATTTCCTCCAATCAGATGATTCAAAAGTGTATATGCTTTCTCTCCATTCTCTGTCCTTGCCCAAAGGTTAATCTTATTTGCCTTTGACCAGCCGGTAGAGTATTCTCCACGCTCTGTTAAAGACTGGATTGCCGCATTCATATACTCTTCATTGTCTTTGTTGATCAATGTTCCCGGGAACAGACCTACCAAATGAGATGCATGTCTTTGTTCTCCCAGATGTCCGATATTCCATCCGCTGTTTGGAACTTCGATTTCTGCAAGATCTCCTGCCTGTGCATAAGACTGGTTATGACCGTTCTTCTGTCCGACACGTGTCTCCTCATACCACTCCTTGATTCCATTTGTATCATTGATCTCAATCGGATCCAGTTTTTGCATCTTTTCTTCCCATGATTTCAAAAGTGCTTCGTCTTCTCCGACAATTTTTCCTGCCTTGATACATTCATTGTACAACTCCCACACAAGCGACTGGTCATAAGTTGTTCCAACTGCTGTCGGTCCCTGTTCCTCTGAAAAACTTGGTGCAACTACAAGTCTGTTCTGGCCGTTATATGGCGAGTTCTCATCGTTAATTTTCTGATACTCCGATGTCCAGAGATATGAATCCCAAAACAGAGCTGCCTCTTTCATAATCGGATAAATCGTATTCTTCAGATATGCCTCATCCTGTGTAAACTCATAATGCCACCAAAGATTTTGGATTGCCCATGCAGCCCCTGTCGGATTCCATCCGTATTCCTGTGCATTTGTCGGCGCTGTCATACCAAACGGATTGTTCTCTGTATGTACGGTAAATCCGGTATGATTTTTCACTGCTCCTTCAATTCCGTGCACTCTCTCCGCAGTCAGGCGTCCCGGCTCTCTTAACTTATCCATATAATCTACAAACGTTGTCCCACATTCTGCAAGATTCGTTGCATAAACCGGCCAGTAATTCATTTGTACATTCACATTGAAATGGTAGTCTCCTGTCCACGCAGAGTTGCCAACTGTCCACAATCCAACTAAATTACTTGGAAGTGTTCCTCTTGAACCTGCGATTGTCAGATAACGTCCATATTGAAATGCCAGCACTTCCAGATAATGCGAATAATTTCCATTTCGATATTCATCCACAAGCTGGTTCGTCGGTACTGATGTGCGCTGTTCTCCCAAATCCAGACTTACTCTGTCAAATAATCCCTGATGGTCTGCGATATGTGTTTCCTTCAACTCATCATAGGATTTCTTCGTTCCATTGTTCACACGGTCAGCGACTACTTTTTTCAAATCTTTGTTCTTATCCCGATATGTCGGATAATCATTCTTATAATCCGTCTCTGCCGCCATCACGATCATCACGCAATCTGCATCCTGAATCTGATAGACTTGATTCTTTTCATCTGCGCTCAGTTTTCCACCTGTCAGAACGAGCTTCATCGTTGTGCAAAACTTCAGATCATTGTCCTTTACCTTTCCTTCGATCGTACATGTCTGATTCTTTTCATCAAAAGTGGTCTTCCCTTCTAAACCACTATTATTAAGCTCCATTTTTACATTCAAATCAAGTTTTCCTTTTTCAGATGCAGAAAGCTCTGTCACCATCACCTGATCCGGATTACTCACAAAATGTTCCCGCTTATATGTCACGTCTTTGCAAGAAAACTCTGTCGCCGCAATTCCGGTCTGAATATCCAGCTCTCTGCGGTAGTCCTTTACATTGTTATCATTGATTCCCATCTTGGAAAAATCAAGCCAGATATCTCCGAAATCCTGATAACTTCCTTTGTTCAGATTATTCTCTCCCGGGAACTTAATCTTTGCCCCCATTCCGTAACCGCCAAGACTTTTGTCATCGTTGAATACATTTGTAGATTTGTCATCTAAAAGCTTTCGATACTCCTCAATCTCCGTATCGGTATACGCTGTTGCCTTATTCCCGAACTGATAATTTGGACGACTTGATGAAGGTCCACCTGTCCAAAGCGTCTTTTCATTAAAATGAATCCTTTCCTTTGCAATCCCTCCAAAAATCAGATTTCCCAGATTTCCATTGCCCAAAGGCAGGGACTGCTGCATCCACTCGCCGCCATTTGTTTCTGCTGTGTCGATCTTAGCCGGCGAAGTATACCATAATTTCAATTCTTGATTGATCGACTTTTCCGCGGATACCGGCAATGCCTGTTCCGACTCTTTTGCAAGCACATTCTGTACAGTTCCGGTCGGCATGACCAACACTGCGCACATCCCTGCAAGAAACTGTTTGATTCCTTTTTTCACCATAACCTCTCCTTCATCTTAGCTTCTTTTTTCTATTCTTTCCTCTTTCGATGATACTACCGCTATTATACATTGTCAACTTTGACAATAAATTTATTTATCGAACATTCTTTTTTGTTGTTTTATAATATAATAAATATTTTCAGGAGGAGTTGTTATGAAATATATTGACAAATTAATTTGGTCACGAGCAGAATTATTTGACTTTTTTTCTACTGTGGATCATCCATTTTACAGTACAACTTTCCGTGTGGATGTCACGCAGCTTCACAAATACACCAAAAGCCATGGTATTTCTTTCTATTATGCACTGACCTACCTGGTTACAAAAGCGATAAATCAAGTGGAAAATTTCCGCTATACAATCCATGATGGAAAAGTTGCACTTTTAGAAGAGCGGATTCCAAGTTTTACAGACATAAAAAAAGACAGTGAACAGTTCTATATTGTCACTGTCCGCTGCCAGGATTCCATGGAAAAATTCTGCCGTATTGCAAAAGAAAAAAGTCATACACAGACGACGTTTATTGACCAGACCGAAGAAGGCGACGAGCTGATCTATATGTCCTGTCTTCCGTGGCTTGACCTTACCGGATGTACCCATGAACGTAATCTGGATATCGATGATATGATTCCACGAATCACCTGGGGAAAGATCATGGCCCAAAACGGTCGTGAGACACTCGGAATGTCCGTGGAAGTCAATCACCGCATAATCGACGGCGTTCATATTGGCAGATTCTATGAAGGTCTTCAAAAAATGATTGATGAATTATAAGTCTCAGAATGTGTCAGGCTGTGTCACTGCACACAGCCTTTTTACATCTGTTTTCTCACAATCTGATATTCGTCTCCGAACTGATAGTACGGGCAATCCCGAAATTCTCCCCGAACAAACCGATACATCTCATCTTCATCCAGATTTTTCATACATACATAGTAATCATATTCTTCATCATACTCGTAATTCATACAACTCTCACAGTTCGTCTGAGCCATTTTTCTTCCTCCTTCCAATTCGTTCTTGCAATGTGATAACAAGATAATAACCTGCCGCTCCGGCTCCAAGCCCGACAAGCACTCCGCCTAAAATATCTGTCGGATAGTGCACATACAGATACATTCGTGAAAATGCAATCAAAACAGCAAGCACAAGCGAGACCTTCCAAAGCTTTTTCTTCCCCGCAAAATAAAGCGCCGCAACCGCCGCAAAAGATGCAGCCGTATGTCCTGACGGAAACGAAAAATCTTTTGGCGCTGTAATCAAAAGCTGCACTGCCTCATTGACATCAAACGGTCTCGTTCTGGCAAACAGATTTTTTAAAATTCCATTGCACACAATGACATCAATGCATAATGCCGCTGCCACGATCAATCCGCTCTTTCTCGTTTTCGGGATCAAAAGCAGAATGACCGCCAACACGATCCAAAAAATTCCCGCATCTCCAAGGTGCGTGATCCCAAGCATCATTTTATCAACTATTGGACTATGTAACGTCTGTAGCCAGTCTAAAAATTGTATTTCTATTCCCATCTTTTTCTCCTTATTTTCTAAAACCATTTTTTCTTTTTAAAGAACCATATCTCAATCAACACAATCAGCAGACAGATGCCGCAAATAACCACATATCCATACCGCAATGAAAGCTCCGGCATATGGACAAAATTCATACCATACCATCCTGCAATGAGTGTCAGTGGCATAAATATGGTTGTCACGATCGTGAGAAATTTCATAATCTCATTCTGTCTGATATCCACCTGTGTCTGATGCATCTCCCGAAGCTGCATGGAGTACTCCTTCAATTCCTGGACAGTCGAATAAAACCGTCCCGCCCTTTCACATAACAAAGAAAATAATAACTCTTCTTTCTCAGCCCCCTGCTCGGCCGCATTCTGCTTTAGCGTCTCTCCCATATCGGATAATTGTTCATAATAGGAACTCAGCACAGAAAGTTCTTTTCTGATAGCCAGAATCGTGCGGTTAAAATCTTCCAGATTGTTATTTAACAGTTCATCCTCGAGATCCTCCAAATTATCTTCATATCCTTGCAAAAAAATCATATCATCTTCCAGCAGATATTCCATAAATTTGAACAGAAACTGCAACGGAGATGCCGCATCTATATTCGGATAGTCCTTCATCTCTCTCAGCATCGGTTCTATCTTTGTCTCGTACTCAATAAAAATAAATCGGTTCGGTAATACACAGTATCCAAATGCTGTTTTTTCTCCTCGTAAATGTTCTTTTTGCGGAATTGCAAACGTCCCCTCCACTGCCTGACTCCAATTTTCCGCCTTGCAGAAACGAATGTAATGCAGTTTGCTTGACTCAAAACTTCTATGAAATAATTCCTCGTATCTTTCCGCAAACTTTTCAACTGACAAAATCTCCATATCCCACTTTTGGTCCATATCTACACACTCCTGTCTTCTGTCAATGCTTTGCCCTATTCTAACATACATTTCAGCATCTGAAAAGGGAGAGCATACCGCTCTCCCTCGTTAGAATTCACTATTTTACTCTTTTCTTTTTGCTGATCAATATTCCGCCCACTGCGACAACACTTGCAAGCAACCATGCCATTGGCAGACTACTTTCTGTTGTGTCACCTGTGTGAACTTCATGCTTGTCATCCGAATCTGGTTTCTGATCCTGCTGTGGTTTATCTGGTTTTGGTTGTTCTGGCTTAGCAGCATCTTTCTCCACAAGATTTGCTTCCGCTGTCTCAAATGCATTTCTCAGTTTCAGATATTCTTCCTGTGAAACATTGTCAAGACGATCTAATACTCCACAAAGTTTCTGATATGCATCTTTATATACCTTGTAAGATTCCTCTGTATATTTTGAGGCATCTTTCAACTCAATACCATTGATATAAGCTTTCACTTCCTCAGCATTTGCTCTTGTCACAAGCGCTTTGATCGCTGCATCTAATTTGTCAACAGCCGCTTTTACAGACTCCTCTGTACTGTCTGTTCTGTCAAATTCTGCTTTTGCAGCGTTAAGTGCTTCTGTCAATGCCTGATAGCTGTCTTTTGTATAAAGCTGTGCATCTAAACCTTCCGCTGTTTTAATCAATCCAGACAACACTTCTTTTGATACAGGTGCTACCGGTACAAAAGTCAATCCCTCTTTTGCATCTTTCAACGCTTTCAATGCATCTTTAAATTCTGATGGGTGTACCGGTGTTGTCTTGTTCTTTTCAATCAGCTGTTCCACTGCTTCTTTTGCCGCAACAAAATTATTCCAAGACTCTTCTGTATAGATAGATTTATCTGTTGCATTGATAAAGTCATTTTCTGCCTGCACTGCGAGCATACATTCTTCCATTGCAGACGGATTGTATACAAGCGCTGATTTTGCCGCCTCTAAATCTGCAAGTAATTTTTCTACATCTGCTACTGATGTATTATCCGCATTTTCCATTGCTGTTTCAATCGCACTTACTGCGTTGCTGTATACACGCCATGTTCTTGCTGTGTAGTTCTCAGAATCTTTCAGCGCCTTGTCCAATGCTGCCTGCAATTTTGACATATCGCCTTTCAACTCTTTGTCTGCCACTGCATTTTTAATTGCAAGTACTGCGCTGTCAACGCTTCCTTTGCTTGCATGTTCGCTGTCATATACTTTCTGACCTGCTGCAATTGCCGCATCATATGCCTGCTTACTGTCTGTTGTCCAAGAAGAAGTATCTTCTTTGTTGTCTAACAGCTTTTTCAGTTCTGCTTTGTCCACATTCACAGTATCTGTTTTTGCAAATACTAATTCTGTGATAGATGGTGTCACATTTTTCCACTCTAATTTCACATCTAAGAGAACGGTATCTTTTTCTAATACGAACTCATTTACTGTCTGTGCAAGCGTTCCAAGTGTAATCCATTTATCCGGATTTTTCAATGTACGGGCTTTTACAGTCGCATTGGAAATTGCGTCTGCTCCCTGAATGATCTTAATCACATTGACATTGTTATTGTCAGAAACTGTATAGTTCAATGTTCCTGTTTCTTTTGCCGGAACAAATGCTGTAGACAGATCAGCATCTACCATGTAAGCATATTTTCCGTTTCTTGTATCCAGACAGTCACTTTCAAATGTCGGGTCGTTCACTGTCGGCATATACTCACCGCCATTGATCTCAAATTCCTGGAATCTCACCCATTTATCTGAACCTACTTTTGTTCTTGTAATCTCAAACTTGATAAAACGAGCTTTCTGGTTGATATTTTCTTCCAATTTTGCATTGTAGGAAGTCTCATGTAACGGAAGTACATCATTGATATTATCTTCGTTTGAAGCTTCGCCTTCATTTTCTTTATCCTGATTACCGATTGTCATCACATCTGTCCACTTTTGACCATCTGTTGATACTGAAATCTTTGCGTGACGTGGGAAATCAATCTCACTGTCTCTACATACTACTTTCAATGTCTTCAGGTCAATTGTCTGTCCCAGATCATAGACAAATTTTGCGCCCTGATTCTGGCTTCCCTGATAGATAACCTGTGTCGTGCGGTCTCCGTCAAACAGGTTTGTCGCCGGATTGCTTGCCGCCTCACCGATTGCAAACGTTGTCTGATCAGCTACAAGTGATTTTTCATAAATCTCAAATGTCTTCAATGACAACTTCTGAATATCGAATGTTTTCTTCGCATCTGTCTTGTTGATGAGACGTACATAACGTGCATCTACATTCTTTCCAGCTGCATACTCAGTCCATTCGTATCCGTTTTTCGATACTTCTAATGTAATACCGTCTGCATCTTTTAACTGATTCTCAATCGTTGTAATCTCATGTACACGATCTAATTTCAGACCAATATATTGATCTTTCTCCAACGCAATGTCATTTTGTGGAGCCAGCTCTGCTGAATCTGCAAATACGTTTGCCCCAAAATCTTTATATGCATCTACGTTTGTATATGCTTTCGCATTGTAAAATACTTTTGCATCTACATCAAATTCTCTGAAAGCAATCCAGCTCTCCTGATTTTCCTGATTTTCCAGACGAACATACTGTGCCTCGATGTTTTTGTCCGAAAGATCTACCTGAATATGTCTTGTATTTTTAAACGGCTCTACACCCGGAATATCCTTCCAGTCTGTTCCATTTACTGAATACTGCAATTTTACATTCTTGAAGTAATCACCATCATTGTCATTCTTACCCTGTAAAATATCAATTTTACCTAACGTGATTGGCTGTGATAATTTCACTCCGACATAGTCACCTTTGATTGTAGTATTTGCCGGATTTCCATTCTGTCTTACATTATACCAGATTGATGTCTGTGTATTTTCGTCAATCAAGTTACTTTCTTCTCCTTGATATGGAGCCCATCCGTCCTGTGTACGGATGACTTCTTTCGTAAACTCAACTCCTGTCTCCGGTGTTGTGGATACTTTGAATTCTCTCATAGATGGCCATTTATTGCCTGAGCCTTTTTGTGTACATTCATAACGTACTGCCACAACATTCTCAATCTCGATACCGGATACATCTACACGCTCTGCATATGGACCGTATTCTTTATCTGTTAAGTCTTTCCATGTGTCTTCTCCGGATACTTTGTATTTTACTTTTGCCTTTCCAAATGTATCCTGAGCTTTTCCGCTTTGATTTGCACCATTTAAAATATGGACACCGTAAACTGTACTTGGTTTACTGAAATTTACCTGGTAGTACTGTCCTGCCGCTTCTTCGCCATTGTGCCATGCATGTGTATTTTCATCGCCATCGATAATATTGTTAATATTTCCGGAATACCATGTATCAAAGCTTGACTCTGCTGTGATCACCAGCGGATTTTCTCCCTCACCGGATACATAATCATTGATTGGGCCGGATAGTTTCTTTTCTAATTTTTCTGCTAATGGAATCAAGTGTGTAGAACCTGGTGATACTACCTGTGGGTTTCCATTGATCATTGGCTTTGTAAATGTCTTTGATGTCTTAAAGCTTGAGCTTCCTGCTGTGTAGCTGTTAAACGCTGCATACATATCATCATTTTCAATTGCAATCTGCGCTTCTACAAATGAGCGGATTGATTTACATAATTCTTTCAGTGAATTTGTAAATGGCAGTAACTCCGCTTTGAGCGCTTCATTTTTGCTTTTTGCATGAAAACCATCACAAGCGTCGATGATGACATCCATTTCCTGCATCAATCTTGCTCCAACTTCTTTTACAGATTCATTGTTGTCCAGTTTTGTCTTAAATTCGTTCAACAACGGCTGTAATTCTTCTGATTCCGGCAACACCAAACCGTGTCCGTTTGGCTGTGGATTCGACATATGTTTTGCCAGTGTGTGTAATTCTTCTGTCGCATCTGCTTCAATGTATTTGAAAGAATCCTCCCAGCTCTTATCTACCTCGAATCCTTTTACATTCCATGCATAATCTGCAACTGCAAAAATCGCAACCTTAGAAGCCTCTGACTCCTGCATTGGGTTTGTCACTGCTCCGTAAATATCATTTACATTGATATCTGTGTGAAGCTGCACACCTTTTCCCATCAGCATACGTCCATGATTGATATCATTTACAGGCCAGTTTAACCAGAATAACGGTGCACGACGTTCTGTCTTGCCCTCCGGTAAATTATGCCTTCTAAAGTGATCCAGTGTCTTCTGCTCGATTGGCTGACACACTGCTTCACCTGTCCAAAAAATACGAACATCTTCCGGGAAACCTTCATCTAATTCATTTAATTCAGAATAATTTCCCTGCCATGAATGGTTGTAGCCTTGCGGACAAAATACGAGATCATATACATCGCCTTTTTCATCTGCCCATTTCTGCAAGTCATTCATAACTCTAATTACAACTTTTCTAGGAAGATTTCCTGCATCATCTCCCAGCACACCAAATTGACGCACTCCGACATTGTACAACTGATTAAATTTATCTTTAATCTTTTGGATATCTGCGTCATATGTTGCCTCTGTGATACCACCGTTCATAAATGGATGGATTGTCCATACAAAACGACATTTTGATGCATTTCCGACTTCTGTCATCTCTTTGATTTCTTCCAATTTATCTGCCGGGTATGGCTCACGCCATTTTGCAGAATGATATGGGTCATCCTTCGGCGCAAAGATATAAGAAGTCATCTTGAAGTCTCCACCAAATCTCATCAAAGACATGCGGTCTTCATTAGACCATGGAATTCCATAATAGCCTTCGATAAATCCACGAATATTTACATCTGCATAATCTCTCATCTCGAAATTGCGGATTGTAGACCCGTCCATCTGATTAAAGATATGTTTTAATGATGTAATTCCGTAGAATGCTGCATCTGTATCCACACCTAAAATGACGATCTCATCATTGTTGGATGCCAGAAAATAAGAACCATAATGCTCAAACAAGCTTGCATCTACGTTGTAGTTCTCCTTCACATAGTTGTCTACATAACCTTTTGAATTGTAGGTACCAACTAAAATGTTTGTCTTACCTTCTGCTTTTTCTGCTGTCACAGTGATATTCTTGTCTTTCGCTTCCAGAACTTCATTCATTCTGTTCTGTGTAGCTTCATCAATTTTCTCTTCAAAAACTACATTCACTTCCGGGCGAATAACATATTCTCCCTCTTGGTAGGACATGTCATGTGGATTCGGATAAATCTCGTATTCCACCTGAGTGTTGTCCTGTGCATAAACCTTTGGAATTGCCGGCGTTCCCATTGTTAAAACCATTGCAATCGCCAGTAATCCTGTCAACATTTGTTTTGCAATCTTTTTCATTCCTCTTTCATCCTTTCCTGAATCTGTCCTGTTAAAAAAGAAAAGACCAAGGACATTCTAAATAGTCCCCCACTTTACAGGAGCTATCTAAAACTCTTTCCCTGGTCTCGCCTAATCTAATAGTAACAATCCATATAATCGTTATTATCATATGATATTCTCTACAAGATTGCAAGTTTTTTTGTCAATATTTTCCAAAAGTAAATTTTTACATAGTCACAGTTCACACATTTGGATTCTTTGCACAATACAAGCTATATGCCGACAGTGTAAAACCATCCGTAATCTTTCCCTCCGCAATCCATTTCCGTAATTCTTCTGCTGAAAGAAACACCACATCCTCAATTCCTTCGTAGGCATACCGCCTCTGAACACCTTCCACCTGACACGCAAATACCGCCACTTTATTCGCTAAAAGTCCACTGTCTGCGACAACCTCTCCCAAATATTCACATTTGATAACCGTCGCACCGATTTCTTCGTGCACTTCCTTTTTGACATTTTCGTACGGTGAGAGTTCCTTTTCTCCAAATCCACGTGGAAAACTATACTGACTCGTTCGAATCGCGTGCCGATATTGCCGCAGGAGCACAAACAATCCGTTTTGAATCGTCACCGCCACTGCTGCTCCACTTGGCACAACCGGCAGTATTCTTTCATATGTATATAACTTTCCATCTGGATTCCGAATCAGATCCACAAGCAGATAATGGTATTCACTGCTATACATCACACCTACTTTTTGCCCGGTCTCTCTCACAAATGTATCTACCGTCTCTTTATCCGTCACAATCGGAATCTGCGTTGACTCTGCAAACAACTCCGGACGTTCCTTCCGCAATTTTTCATATGTGTTCCATTCTATTCCATCACTATATTTTTCTTTCATTGTTTCTCTCCTTATCTGGATTCTGATAGGAAATGCCGCTCTTTGCCATTCCGATTCGATACAAATCTTTCATCCCCACACCAATACTTCGTACACTTTCTAAAATATCCGGCAGTTGAAACACATTTGCAACAACAGAGCCTACTATTCCGAACATAATGGTAGAGCAAACCATCGACCACAGCATACGCATCCACTCATTTCCTGTCACATCAAAAAACAATCCCATCACCTGGTCTTCCACAAATCCCATAAAGTAATCTACTCCACAGAAAATCACAATGTACAAAAGCGCTGTACGCAGTCTTGCAAACATCTGATATGCAATCCGCAGGTTCCATCTCCTCTTCTCCTTCTCGCAATCTTCTTCATAGCGTTTTCCTATGCACTCTTTGGTCTGTAAACCCCTGTCACGCTTTCGCTCCTCCTCTACTACACGAACGGCTGTGTCCCATGGAGGAAGCTCTATCTCCTCAGACTGTTGTCCTCTCTCTTTACATTCCTTCCAATATAACATGAGTCTTTGGGTCAAATCCTTCTCAAAGGTGTCTCCTTCCTTCTCGTAATGCTTCGACACCTGATAAATACTTTCTTCTACTGTATAGTTATAGCAAAGATCGACCACTGCCTTTGCAAGCAGCTGCTGTGACTCAAGTGCTGTTTTTTCCTCTGATACAAGTTTTTTTATCCAATTCGTCCTATTGTTCATCAATTTTTTTGTTCTATCTTCACGGTACAATTCTTTTTTTGTTCGCTCCAGAATCTCTATCGCTTTCGGCAATCCTTCTTCCAATTCCCTGCCAGACTCCCCTGAAAACAAAGACTTAGGCTTTCGAAGTATCTCCACAATTTCTTCATAAAACTGCATAAAATTTCTCTTTTCTCCGGTATTTGCCGGCTGCCCTGAAATTTTCTCCAGACTCATCATCAGAATCATTCGCACAAATCGAATTACATACTCAAGATCTTTCTTCTTCTCTTCCTCTTTTTCATTCTCCATTAACTCTTCCAAAACAGTTGTATCACTATACTGAAGCGCATGCTTCATCTTCTCAAGTAAATCTTTCTCTGCACAGCGCACAGGCAGACCCGAAAACAAAAACTCTTCCTTGCTCGAATCGTTGCATTTGTCAATTGCGTTCTGTATATATTGCGACGGAGTTCTGACATCTCCATATCTTGAAATTTTAATTGCCCCAAGCGCAAACAACTGCACCATCTGTTCGTATGCTTTTTCATCTCTAATCGCACACAAAAAAGCTTCTGAGTCCGTCAATTGGTTAAACGAAAGCACAACCGTATTCCCCTTTTTGACAATCTCCTCAAAAAGTGCCTGCTGACCTCTTTGGATCTCTTTCTTCGAATTTCGCACTGAATCCAATTCAAATAAATATACAAAACGCCTCATCTTTTGTTCCCCCTGTGTTCTAAACCGCATTTTCTCTTACTATTCGTATTCTTCTAATGCTGATGCAAATACTTTTCTCTTGTTGCCATACCTCCCCTGATATGTCTTTCTGACTTATTTTGATCTAAGATCTTTCGTGCCTGATTGGCAAGCCCTGGATTAATCTGCAAAAGCCGTTCCGTTACATCTTTATGTATGGTACTCTTACTTACTCCAAATTTTTTTGCGGTCTGCCGCACTGTCGCCTGGTTCTCAATAATATAATATGCGATTTCTACTGCTCGCTCCTCGATATAATCTTTCATATACTTCCCCTGCAATTACTGTTGTTACAGTGTATGCAAAGGATTCTTTTGGTATGTCTTGATATTTCAGCCTTCCGGCTCCGATTGATAATTTTCCCTTATGCCTCTATATTCAAAACTTTCACCCACTTTGTATCTTTCCGATTATAGTTCATCGGCTTTCTTATATCGCTTTCCTTTTGTTGCCCCATCATCTACAAGCTTTTCATCAGTAATCAATGCTCGCAGCAATTCTTTCGTTCTTGTTTCTCTCACTCCTAACACATTCATTAAATCACTTGCTTTGTACCATACATCAGGCTGCATAAAGGTAAGAATTTTTTCATATTGTTCTTGTCTTTTTTTCGTCACTTTTTTATAAAAGAAAGCGTCAAAATCGTTCTGTCCGGATCAAATCTTTCTTCAATCTCTGGCTCTACAAATCCTTCTTCATTCCATACATTGAAAATATTCGGTACTCCACTTCCGGCACGTTCACCTATATTAATCAAGTTAAACATTTTCATGAGAGATTTATTTCGTGGATCAGATTCTCCGCCCAAACGCATCTGTTTTTTACCGGTTCGGACATAGCCTGGATTTGCAAAAGTAATTTTATCCGTCTCTTTCCTGATTCTTTAATCCCTAAAATAATGACACCGCCATAACAGTTTGCAAAAGAAGAATATGTGTCCCATAATGAAACCGGTAATCCTCCATTCGCTTTCTTCACTTCTCTTCTGTTATCTTCTCTATATTTATCGAACCGTGAAATATCAAATTCTTTTCTCACAATAAATCACCATCCTATTTAAAAATGTAACCATGACTTTCATATCAGTATCTGTACCTAATTTTACCTTGTTTTTTCCAACAGCACAAGTGGACTTCTAGTCCAAAATCTCTCGTTTTTCGCCATAGTAATTTTCTTCCAAAATATTCTCGGCCGCCTCCTGCATCGCCCGCTCCACCTTTTTTCATTCACTTCCATAAAAACCTTCAATATGTAATCGGCGGTAGTTTCTACCGTATTCGGATTATGAAACCGATAGTTTATTTTTTTTCTTGCCACGATAAACAAACTACCTCCCTTCCTGCACTCTTTGTCCATGTTTATGAATTCTTCTGAATAAATAGTCCTATAGATTCAGCTCTTCTCTTTTAAATCCAAATATAACCCTATTTTCCAATAATCTATGACAGTACTACAATTAAATGATATACTAATTTTAACTTATAATTTTGGAGGTATATTATGTCTAACATTCAGATAACAGAAAATGAATCGGGGAAATATTCTCCCGAATGGTTTTATACCGAATCTCAGACTCCCGAATGGATTGCATTTGCTCACAAGGCTGATGAACTACGAGAAAATTTTATAAATCTCTTTGGAATAGAACGCTTAAAATCTCTTTCCGGAAGGCATTTGTTAACTTCTTTATTCTATAACGACGAAGGAAATAAAACCAACCTCTGCTATATGCTTGAAATGGACAAAGATATTCGTGAAGTATTCGGAGGTATTTCTGGTGGATCTGCATATAAATTTGGACTCTTTTATCATAAAAAAAATCAGAGTTGGACTTGCGGATCACCATTAAGACCTATACATCTTACTGAAGAAGAAGCAATACAAAAAGCAGAAGAAATCCGTAATGACCTGATAGAAGGTGCGGAAATAATCTCTTCTTTTGGCCCTTTAAATTCTGAAGAAGATTATGAACAGCTTTACAAGCAACTGGGACATATCTCAGGAATCAATATGGTATGGCGAATGAAATATTATCAAATACTCTTTCCCACATTGTTTGCACCATTTTACGGACAAGATATTCAGCTGAGAGTATTACATTTTCTAAATCAAAAACCAAGCGATATTCCTTTCATTCGCATGGGACAAATTTCATTATATGTAAGAAAATGCAATGTTCCCGGAGTTGTTTTTGCCCATATTTATGGAAAGAATGTGGGATATACCAATGACTCTGATGATTCTGACACAAATACTCTTTCCGATAAAAAGCATAAAATTCACTACTGGATGTATACAATTTTTGACGATAATAGCTGGATTGAATGTCAGCAAAAAGAAATCATGGTTCTTGGTATGGATGACATCGGCGATTATTCCCAATACGCTTCTAAAAAAGCTCTTCGTCAAGAACTGATAAATGTGTATGACAGCAGTACTTCCCGAAAAAATCAGGCTTTGATGGCATGGAATTTTGCAAATAGCATATCAGTTAATGACGTGATTTATGCGAAACGTAGTAATACCCTTGTTGGTAAAGGTATTGTCACTGGAGATTATGTCTTTGATGATCTTCGTCAAGAATATAAAAGCATCCGCGCTGTAAAGTGGCTACAAGTTGGCGAATGGGAACATCCTGGTAATGCTGTTGCCAAACGCCTAACTGATATCACTCCATACACAGATTATATTGAAAAACTTACTGCCATCTTTGCTCTAGATGAATTGGATGATGTAGATACACAACCAGAAATCGACTATCCTATTTATTCTTCTACGGATTTCCTCACAGATGTGTATATGAATGAACAAGATTATAAAACACTGGTAAATGTCTTAAAAATGAAGAAAAACATTATTTTACAGGGTGCACCTGGAGTTGGAAAAACATTTACTGCCAAGCGACTTGCCTATTCCATTATCGGTGCAAAAAATCCAGACCGCGTTCAAATGATTCAGTTTCACCAGAGCTACTCATATGAAGATTTTATCGAAGGATACCGACCAACCGAAAATGGATTTACAATAAAAAAAGGCTCTTTTTACAAATTCTGCAAACTAGCTGAAGAAGATGATGAAAATGATTATTTTTTTATTATTGATGAAATCAATCGTGGTAATTTAAGTAAAATATTCGGCGAATTATTTATGCTAATCGAAAAAGACAAGCGTGGTATCGAACTACAGTTATTGTATTCTGATGAAAATTTTTCTGTACCTGCAAATGTGTATATCATTGGTATGATGAATACTGCTGATCGTAGTCTTGCCATGTTAGACTATGCTTTAAGACGACGTTTTTCATTTTTTACTATGAAACCAGGATTTAACACACTTGGTTTTCAAGCTTATCAGGATTCTTTAAAGAGTGATGCTTTTAACAAGTTAATTTCTTGTGTTAAACAACTCAATTCAAAAATAGCAGAAGACATTTCTCTAGGTGAAGGATTCTGTATTGGTCATAGCTATTTTTGTGGTTTAACTCCGGAAACAATCAACACCCAAACACTGGCATCCATTGTAGAATACGAATTGATTCCGCTTTTAAAAGAATATTGGTTTGATGAACCAGCCAAAATCATAGATTGGTCAGATCGGTTAAGGAGTGCTGTTAAATGATTCCTGTACAAAATATTTACTATATGCTATCCTACGCTTTCCAATCATTACAAGCACAGAATTACAAAAATCTTGCTACAGAAAAATTTCATAACACCGCTGAATTATGTGCAGCCATTCTTGATAAAGGCATTAGCATACAATTAAAACGTGGCTTAGGAAGAGATTATGTCCCAAAATCAGAATCGCTTTCTACACTCCAAGGAAAACTTAATATTTCCGAATCCATTAAAACTCAAGCTCTGCTGAAAAAACAAATAATTTGTACATACGATGAATTTTCAACTAATACACAATTTAACCAGATTATCAAATCTACAATGTTATTACTACTTAAAGCCAATATTACAAATACACGCAAAAAGAGTCTACGGAATCTGTTGTTATTTTTTTCTGATGTTAGTGAAATTGATTTACGTTTTGTAAACTGGAACCAGCATTATAATCGTTCCAACCAAAGTTATCAAATGCTAATCGGAATCTGTTATCTGGTTTATAACGGACTTCTGCAAACACAAACTGACGGTACCACGAAAATAATGGATTTTTTTGACGAACAACGTATGTGCCGTTTATATGAAAAATTTTTGCTTGAATATTATCGAAAAGAACATCCAAAACTATCTGCCAATGCATCACAGATTACATGGCAACTTGATGATTCCGAAAACCAATTGCTTCCTAAAATGCAAACCGATATCATGCTGTCTCAAGAGAACAATATACTTATTATCGATGCAAAATATTATTCACACATGACTCAGCGACAATACGGAACAAATACCTTGCATTCCAATAATCTCTATCAAATTTTTACATATGTGAAAAACAAGGAGTTCGAATTGAAAAACTGTGAACATACTGTCTCCGGAATGCTTCTTTATGCACAGACCGATGAAGATATTATTCCCAATAATACCTACCAAATGAGCGGAAACCAGATTTCTGTACGTACACTAAATTTAAATCAAGATTTTTCAAGAATTGCAGAATCACTGGATGATATAGTAAAAAATTATTTTTAGCATCTTAATAGCTGTCACTCTGATATAATCTCAAAGTGACAGCTAATCTTTTCTCTCTTTCCTTGGTTTCGTTCTTTCGCTTTTTTATCTCCTGTATATTATATCTCTCATTACGATAATATAAAGTCACATCTATAAAACCTTAGATTTCTGCTTGAACAATACGTCCAAAATTTATCTCATCTTTAAAAAGGTCATACACATATTCTGAACTTTCCATATATAAACCAGTTTCTTTATCCTGAAGTTTTTCAAAGACTTTTGAGTTATAAAACTTATTCATAGCCTCATCATATTCTATGTCCTGATCTGAAGAGAACATATCAACAATATCCTGAACTATATATTCAATCAACTGTTCTTGCTTACCCATATTAGTTTCCTACCTTTCGCAAAAGTTTTATACTTTTTTCTGTATGAAAAGAATACTGCGACGATGTCTGCTTATATATCATTCCTCTCAATAAAGTTTCAAAATCAATAATTTCATTTTCATACTGACGAAATAATAATGCCATATTATCATCCGCAACAGGTCCTATAACAATGTCATATTTATTGTCCTTATTACACAAAATATCTTTCACATTTGTAAATGTTCGATTTCTATTATTCATGACAAATTTTGCCCATTCTTCCGTTGTTTCTAAACCGAAATCCTTAACCTTGATATCCTCTATTTTTCTGAAATCATCTTGTATTTCAAAAGTATTGACAACGGGAGAACCACCATAAATCTTTGACACTCTTACGGCCATTTTTTCTGCCTGTTCTTTTATGTCTGTCAAATAGAACCCTTTTCCAAAATCCTTATATGGTCTGCACATTGCCAAATTTATACTATCAATTACAATATTACTTCCGTGATATAATCTCATAACGCGCCTCCGTTTTTTCGGCACAATATTCCTAAGTCTTCTACTATTGTTCCAAAATCTAAAGTATGTTCAACTTCATAGTTTTCTTTTATAAACGCAATCCCTTTAAATTGAAAAAGGTAACGGAATGCTTCTTGTATGCTGAGATTATAATGTTGTGCAAATTCATTTATACACGCAACAGTAAAACCTATTTTCTTTTTCTTTTCGCTCATACAAACCCTCCTATTATTTTACAACTACTGAAAATACACTCACTTCTGCAATTCCCCATACTACCTATCTTCCTTAACAATTTTCCTTCACTTTATTTATCACACATCAAAATCCGGCTTTTCGAAGCTCATCCATCATAGCCGGTCTTCTTTTGTAATCTTGCTTCCAACACTCTGCAATATCACGTGCTATCTTTTTGCCATCCGGATATTTTGTAATCTTTTTTAGGTAGGATATTAAATACTTATATGACTTTCTATCTGATGTTCGAGTTGATTCCTTTTTCACATATTGCACATACATATCCCTGACTTCATTCGGTAAATGCTTTTTCAATACTTTTTCATATTGATCTAATACATGAACAGACTGGTTCTTTTGAATTTCCTGAAGCAATCTTTCAAATAATTCTTCTTCCACTAAAAATTCATATCGTATCCAATAAGAAGTTTTCCCCTGTAAAAATTTTTCTCTTTGCTCCTCCCATTCCGTTTCACTACACAGCTTTTTCAATTTGACAATGTATTCCAAATCACGCTGCATACATTCAAACACCTGATATTGCAGTTCCTGCACGTATTCGTTCTGCATATTTCTTTTTTCGTAAATTTGAATTAATTGCTGACTATATTCTGCTACCAATCCGGCTTTGTCCGCATCCAATTTTTTACTTTCCTTCAATACTGCAATGGCTTCTTCATACTTTTTATCAGATAAATATTCCTGTATTTCCATCTTCCGAATTTCAGAAAAATTCCTATATTTCTGCCGATATTCTTTTATTTCCTGCTTAGAATAACTCAATTCTTCCATCAAACATATCCTTGTAATTATGTTATTGACCATACCGTAATATGCGGAATACGAATCGCCACTATAGTTTTCTTTTTGAAACTTAACGATTTTTTCATCCAACATATGAAGTTTCTTCTGAAGTAGTTCTTCATCATGAAATTCATTCAGCAAAAAATCACTAATATAATCTTCCAAATAATCAATTACATAATTTTCCTGATGATCTTGAAACCATTGAAACATATTTTCTTTTTCTTTATCATTACATTCTTGCAGTATTGTTTGCCAATACTCGTAACAATTATCCGCTACAAATGATGTGCCTCCATCTGAATCATCTATATCTCGATTCCCAATCTCATAAAAGATACAATTTACTAATTCAAATGCTTCCATTCTATAATTTTTCTCCAATAACAGCGGAACATTTTCATCTAAAAGCGTATTCAATGCATCTGTATAATCTGTTGCATGATAATAATCTACAAACCCGCCTCTGTCAGAATAATGATAGCCGATATCATTTACCTGTTGTTTCAATCTGATCATATGACACGGTGTTATCGGCGCATACTTTGTCATGATCCTATTATATAGAAACTCATCCGAATTTGCCTGAGAAAATACGATTTCCTGTAATTCATCTATTGGAATTCCGGCAATAATCTCTTGCAATTCTTTATTTTGTTCCTGAACCTTTTGAAGATAATTTCCCGGTATTTTTGTATCTGGTTCTCCTTCTTCTATCTCATACAAAACCGCCGTCATATGTTTGCAATAATTTCCCTCTGCTGCATATGGGCATGTACATGTCATATCATAAACTCGATTATCCAGAATCTCTATCTCTACATCATAATTTTCTGTTCCTACTACTACTGCTGTATATCCTGTCAAATTCTGTTCCAAAGAAGTAACATAACCTTCTTCATAATAATTTAGTCCACGTTCCAATATATGTGTGCGAAACAAATCTTTCCATGATTTCATTTGCTTTATCCTCCAGTCATTCCTTCCTATCTGCTGTTCGAGTTATATATACGGCTCTATCGTAAACACCGTCTGCTCTCCGACCTTTTCACTTGCCAATTCAAATAGATTTTCTTTCGTTGCGAACAGATTCTTAGGATTTCTTCCGATAATCAGATACTGATTTTTATCATCTAACGAAATATACTTCCTTGTATCGTCATTCAACAAAATATCTGCATTATCAATGACAACCAGTTTCCCCTCTGTCTGGCGGATTATTTCTTTTATATCTTTCTGATAATCATAATTATCCAAACACAAAATTTGAGGATTAACTGCCATACATTCTCTGATAAATGAAAATGTTGCTGTCTTTCCTGTTCCTGAATCTCCCATTAAGATTGTTATATTATTGGTAAATGTAAAGTCCACCACAAACGAGGTATGCACTGTTGAAAAATGTTCCATTACAACCGGTTTACTCTTCATTTTCCCACCACTCCTTTAGTTCTTCGTAATCCTCGATCACTTTACATTCTCTACCAGTCCGAACCTTCACACGTTCCATATTAAAAGGAATCATTGCATATTCACTATATACATATCCCTCTTCGAAACCATATAATATTTCCAAAGCATTATTTCCACATTCTTTTAAACAAAACACCTTGTCCGGAAAATACAATACATTCAATACAGTTTTACATCCTGTCGAAAGCTGGTCGGTATTCAACGTAATATCTTCAAAACGTGATCGAATTTTATATTTGCTGATAAGTTCCGAAGCATCTATCAGTTGAATATACTTTGCCGCCTTATCATCCAGTCTCGTTGCCGTATTTTGATTAAAAAATATATCATTCAGTTCTATATATTCTTTATTCAGGGGTATATCCTTCTTGTTTTTAAAAATCGTTATCATGCCACTACCTCCAATCCAACTTTCGGAAACTGTAACTTCAATGAACTTCCATCATAGATCCGTTTCATTTTATCAAACACAGCCAGTCTGTTATGATCCAATCCGCAAATATCGTCTTCCTGCCGATTTCCCCATTCACAACATGACTTTATCCAACATTCTCCAAGCGTTCCTTTTGATACTTCAAACCCGGTATTTCTTGTCAAATCGAATAGTAACTTCGCTGATAATTGCTCAATGTTATGTTCTTCAATACGTTTATCATAGTCTACAATTTCACGAATCCCTTTATAGTCAAAATCATCATCCTGCAAGGTTTCTACCAGCTTATGTCTTGCCTCAATCATCCCGGCTCTTTTTTTCAAAAAATCATCTTCCGAAGCATAAATCCATTCAATTAATTCTGTAAATTCTAAGAGAATATACTCGAAGCAAATGATATCTAACAGACAAACATTCTTCTGTTCATTCGCGTATTTCTTCAAACGCTTCTGTTCCATTACAACCTGTAGATTGTCAAAAGAATTATCAAAAACAATGATATATTTATTCTCTTCATCTTGTAACGTCTTTACCGATTTCACTAACTCACTATTATTCTTTTTACTTTCAACTATTACATCCGGATAGAGTTGTTTCATGAAATTTCCCCAAAATATGTAACTTGCTTTTCCTTTCCGATCTTCTATCCATAAAAAAGTTTTAGCCATGATTCTTCCACCTGCTTTCTATAGTCTATTTTAACCGATTTCCACCCATAGCACAATAAAATCACCAAAAAGAAAAAGACCGCATTTCTGCGACCTTTCTCTCCCCTATTTTCCTATCTTCACCTCACCACATACAAAATCTTCACACAACCGCCTATTTTGTTACATCTATATGTATGGTGCTCTTACTTACTCCAAATTTTTTTGCGGTCTGCCGCACTGTCGCCTGGTTCTCAATAATATAATATGCGATTTCTACTGCTCGCTCCTCGATATAATCTTTCATATACTTCCCCTGCAATTACTGTTGTTACAGTGTATGCAAAGGATTCTTTTGGTATGTCTTGATATTTCAGCCTTCCGGCTTCTGCACCTCTCTTTGTTCAAGTAAATTTTTTAACCGAACACTCTTGATTCACTAAAAGTCATTTTAATTATTCATGTAATTCAAGTGGCAAACCGTCTGGATCATGGAAAAATGTCATTCTTTTTTCTGTAAAAGGATCTTCTCGAATTGGTTCTGTTTCAATTCCTTTCTCGTGAAGTTCTTCAATGACTTTTTCCATATCTTCCACATAAAATGCAAGATGCCTAAGACCACATGCCTCCGGATAATTGACACGAGGCGGATTCCCTTTCCCTGAAAAAATCTCAAGTTCACATCCATCTAACTCTAGATCCAATTTATAATCTTCCCGCTCCGGTCGATAATTTTCCCTTATAACTCGAAATCCTAACTTTTCTACATAAAATTCTCTTGATTCTTTATAATCCGAAACAATAATTGCAACATGATGTATTTTTTTCAAATTCATTTTTAAGCTCCCTTTCACTATCTACAAGATTTTCTCATTTTGTCATAAAAAGTTTTGTTGCCACCTGATGATTTTTGATACGCATCAAGTTATCCCAGACGTCTACCTCGCCAAGTGGATTTATGTTGTCACTTTCTAAACTTTATTTTAACTGATATCCATCAGTTACTCAAGAAAATGGCGAAAATCAAAAGGAATTGTGTCTCCACAATCCCTTCATTTTTTAAGAATCTTTTGAATCTTTTTCTACTAATTTACAATTGTCTACAAGCCAGTCTGTCACTTTATCCTGTAACAGCGCTCTTTTCACTTCTTTCTTTCCAACAGCATCTTCAAGCTCTGCGGAATCTGTATAACCATACTGTGTTGCGTATTCTTCCAAACCTTTTTTGTACTCTTCATCAGAAATTTTTAAATTTTCTTTCTCTGCAATCAAATCCACTGCATATTCCTGTTTGATAATGTTCTCTGCCATCACCTCAGAAGTAACACCAAATGCCTGCTCTAAGAATGTATCAACATCATCCATTCCATACATAGAAGCAATCGAACCGTACTGTGTTGTAATATTATCGATTGTCTCCTGCTTTTTGTCTTTTGGATATTTTTCAACTGTACACTGTTCCATCAAAGCATCCCATACGTTCTGCTGTTGCTCAGACTCTGCTGCCTGCTTATTGGAAGTCTCCAAATCTTCTTTTACTTCTTTTTTGTAATCTTCAATTGTCTTTGCGGATTCAGAAAGCTCTGCTACCAATTCATCTGTCAACTCCGGAACAATCACTTCTGAAATCTTGTCCAATGTAACGGTAAATACAACTGCCTGTCCAGCCAAGTCTTCACTTTTATAATCCTCTGGGAATGTCAGATTCAGATCAAATGTCTCTCCGATATTGTGTCCGACAATGCCATCTTCAAACCCGTCAATAAATGATCCTGAACCAAGCTCAAGCTGTTGATCCTGTGCTGTTCCTCCATCGAATGCAACGCCGTCTTTCTTTCCTTCATAATCGATAGTAACCACGTCACCCTCCTGTGCCGGGCGGTCTGTAATATCATTCTGTGTACTCTTTGTCTGAAGCGTAGAATTAATGCTGTCTTCCACATCTGTGTCCGTAACCTCTACCGGATCCACTTTTTCTACTTCCAATCCTTTATATTGTTTAATTGTAATCTTGTCGTTAGAAATTCCTTTATTCCCACATCCGGTCATTACTACCACTGTGCATATTCCAACCAATGCTGCTATAATTTTCTTTTTCATGACTCTCTCCTATTTGTTTGTTTTCAGTATCTTATTAAAGATAGCACATTTGCCATTTGTTGAAAAGACTTTCTATTACTATTTCACAAATTTTTCACACATTTTTCACTATAAATCGTAATTATCCTCTGTTTTTCTCCCTGTGCTCTTTACACTTTCACTTGCACTTCTTTCCAAACAATGATACAATATTATTTGTGTAAAAGCGGATTATTTACATAGAATTACATATTGGGAGGTTTGTCGTGAGTCCAATTACCATAACACTGCTCGTTATTTTAGTAGTTCTGATTATTGTTTTAGCCGTATTGTATTTCTTCGGAAAAAAAGCGGAGAAGAAACAGGCAGAACAGCAACAGCAGCTCGAAGCAGCCGCACAGAATGTGACTATGCTTGTCATTGACAAAAAGCGTATGAAGCTAAAAGAAGCCGGTTTTCCAGCTGTTGTAATCGATAACACACCGAAGTATCTTCGCAGAGCAAAAGTTGCTGTCGTAAAAGCGAAGGTCGGTCCAAAAGTAATGACTTTAATGTGTGACGAAAAAGTATTTCCACTTATCCCTGTGAAAAAAGAAGTAAGAGCCGTTGTAAGCGGAATCTACATTACAGGTGTAAAGGGACTTAGAGGTCCTCTTGAGACTCCGGTCAAAAAGAAAAAAGGACTTTTTGCAAGATTTAAAAAATAGCATTTAAAAGGAACTGCATGCGCAGTTCCTTTTAAAATTTCATCTGTTCGTATATAGAAAACTCTTTTGACCCTTTCGGTTTTACATTGATTCGTATCGTGCATTCCGCAAGTGGTTCATAATTCACATCCAACGCATACTCCACCTTGATGTTAATGTTGTCTTCCTTTTCATCAATCTTAATATTTCTTGTAAAAATCCCAAGATTCAACTGGCCATACGGTGTCTCATAATAAGAGCGGTTCTTTCGCTTTGTATCAAAAATCATATGTGCATTGGAAACGCCTCGTTTGAGCACTTCAAGACTATCTTCTCCTTTTATTTTGATCTGAGTCTTCGTAACTCCCGGCACACCCTCTGATACCTCCTCAAATAAGAGATAGTGTTTCCCATTTTTAAAGAAGTAATTACCAGTACTAATCGTCTCAATTGGTTCATCATTATTCTCCATCTCATTTACGTCTACCTGTAATCCTGAAATATTTATCAGTACATCTTTTGTCATCTCATCACCTAATATTCTTCTATATTAATCTGTTGTGTCGTCTCAATATCATATGGGAGAATTGAGTTCGCAAATTGTTTGAACTTGTCCGCAGCATCGCTTACATAGAAGGAATATGTCGCATGCTCCCCTTCTTTTCCGGCGTTCTCCATACCGCTTTCTTTCAAAATATATTTTAAATCCATCGCAGTCTCATAGGCCGGATTCACAAGCTGAATCTTATCTCCCAGATACGCGCGGATTCTCGAACGAAGGAGCGGATAATGGGTGCACCCAAGAATTAGAGAATCTATATCGGACTCTTTCATCGACGCGAGATAATAATCAATGATCTCTTCCGTAACCTTATGCTTTGCAAATCCTTCCTCCACCAAAGGTACAAACAATGGGCAGGCTTTCCCAATAACGGAAACAGTCGGATCTAATCCTTTGATGATCTTTCCGTACATCGCACTCTGCACAGTCGCTTCCGTTCCGATCACCCCGATCTTTTTCGTCTGTGTAATCTGAAGCGCCGCTCTTGCTCCCGGCTCTACCACCCCGATAATTGGAATATCACTTTCCTCTCGAACGACATCCAAAGCCAGTGCACTCGCCGTATTGCATGCGATCACGATCGCCTTCACCCCTTTTGTCTTCAGGAAATGGATAATCTGTCTGGAATAGCGAATGATATTGTCTCTCGATTTACTTCCGTACGGCACACGTGCGGTATCCCCAAAATATACCAGATTCTCATTCGGAAGCTGACGCATGATTTCCCTTGCAACAGTAAGACCACCTACTCCGGAATCAAATACCCCTACTGGTGCTGCATTTTTATTATCTATACTCAAAACGATATTCTCCTTTTATACTATATCATCTTTTCATTTTACCCTCTCTTGTCATTCTTTTCAAGTGGAAAAAAAGAACCTTTGGAAATCCAAAAGTTCTTTTTGAAAATTTTTCTGATTAAAGTGCAAGATCTTTAGAAACTCGATATGCGTATTCCGGAATCTCTTTGTGCATCTGCAATGCTTCATTGATATCATAATCAACAAACTCGCCGTGCTGATAACCAACGACACGGTTTGTCTTTCCTTCTAACAATAAGTCAACAGCTTTTGCTCCCATGATAGATGCATATACTCTGTCTTTACATGTCGGGCTTCCTCCGCGCTGCATGTGTCCAAGAATTGTCGCTCTTGTCTCCATACCTGTTGCCTCTTCAATTCTCTTTGCCATATTCATGGAATCACCAATACCTTCTGCGTTGATAATGATATAGTGTTGTTTACCACGTTTTCTGTTTCCAATAATATCAGCGATAATCTTTTCTTCATCATAGTCATGTTCTTCCGGCATAAGGATGCGTTCTGCTCCATTCGCAATACCACACCATAATGCAAGATATCCTGCATCACGTCCCATAACCTCGATCACGCTGCATCTTTCATGTGAAGTTGATGTGTCACGTACTTTATCGATTGCTTCCATCGCTGTATTTACAGCTGTGTCAAAACCGATTGTGTATTCTGTACATGCAATATCCAAGTCAATTGTTCCCGGAATCCCGATTGTGTTGATTCCAAGATTTGACAATTTCTGCGCTCCGGCGAAAGAACCGTCTCCACCGATTACAACAAGACCCTGAATTCCATATTTTTTACAGATTGCTGCCGCTTTCTGCTGACCTTCCTCTGTGCGCATCTCTTTACATCTTGCTGTCTGCAGGATTGTACCACCTCTTTGGATAATATCAGATACGTCTCTTGCTGTCATATCGATGATCTCTTCCTGTAATAATCCGTGGTAACCACGTCTGATTCCTCTGACACGAATTCCTCTTCCTAAAGCTGTTCTTACAACTGCACGAATTGCAGCATTCATTCCCGGTGCATCACCGCCACTTGTTAAGATTCCGATTGTCTGAATTGTATCGTTCATTGTTAATCCTCCATCATTCCATGTATGTATTATTTGAATTGTTTTCATTTTTATACAATTCTATACCATTTTTCAAATGTTTTCAATGTATTTTTCTACTACTTTTATTCTTTTTTCGCCAAAATAATTTGTCATATTGCCGAGAATTTCTTTATCTACACGAATATTCCAGTTTGCTGGAAGCCTTTTGATCGCTTTTTCTTTCGCGCAATAAATGACAACACTGTCATTTCCTTCTGATGTCCGAAGCATCTCATAGACCTTTTTTTCCTCCGCAAGAAACGTCTCCTTGTCCGGAAACTGAATCCACAGTTCACATGTCGTATTTTCAAACGGGATAATCGCCTCGCAGATCAGTTTACTTGCACTTTCATCTTCCTCCGACACCCTTCCCTTTACAAATACTTTGTAATCTTCCTCCAGATACATCCGATTTTTCTCATAGTCTCGTGGAAATACAACCACTTCCACCGTTCCGACTAAGTCCTCAATCGTCAAAAATGCCATTGTCTTATTCGTCTTGGTATGCTTGATCGTCTTGTTGGTAATAATACCTCCAATGATTTCTTTTGCGCCTTCACGTACTTTGGTATGCCCGCTCTCCTCATCATACTGGAAATCCATTGTCGTGGCGCTGATATTTTTACGCCATTTTTCTTCATATTCCTGCATCGGATGTCCACTGATATAGATTCCAAGCACTTCTTTTTCGAATGCAAGCATCGTCTCTTTTTCGTATTCCCCCACATTCGGAAGTTGAATATCGAATTCTTTTTTCTGCTCCTCATCCACAATATCAAAAAGTGACATCTGCCCGGTCATCGAATATTTTCGCTCCTGATTCACCTGATCTAAAATCTTCACATAGATGACCATGAACTGCTTTCGTGTTCCATGAAGGCTGTCAAACGCCCCCGATTTGATAAAGCTTTCGATTGTCCGCTTATTCACTTCCTTGCCGGAGAGCCGTTCAATAAAATCTTTCAGATTCTTAAACAGACCGTTTTTCTCCCGCTCGGCGATGATTGCCTCGATCACAGGCTTTCCAATACTTTTGATTGCTGCAAGCCCATAGCGGATATTGCCATTGTCCACAGAGAACTTTCCTTCTCCTTTATTGATGTCCGGCGGAAGAATTTCTATTCCCATCTGCCGGCAGGAATAAATATATTCTGCCACTTTTCCCGGATTGTCAATAACCGACGTCATAAGCGCCGCCATAAATTCTACCGGATAGTAATATTTCAGATATGCAGTCTGATAAGCGACAACCGCATAGGCCGCCGCATGAGACTTGTTAAATGCATATTTTGCAAAATCAATCATCTCATCATAAATCTTATTTGCAACCTGTTCACTGATTCCGTTCGCAATACATCCCGGAACCCCTTCCGCCTCATTTCCATATACAAAGTTTTGGCGCTCTTTTTGCATCACATCGCCCTTTTTCTTGGACATCGCACGGCGCACCAAGTCGCTTCGTCCAAGTGTATACCCAGCCAGATCCCGCACAATCTGCATAACCTGCTCCTGATACACAATACATCCATACGTAGGTTCCAGAATCGGTTTCAGTTGTGGACAATCATAGGTGATCGCATTCACATCATTTTTCCCTTTGATATACTGTGGGATAAAATCCATCGGTCCCGGACGATACAACGAAATTCCCGCAATAATATCCTCCAGACTCTGCGGCTTTAATTCTTTCATAAAGCTTTTCATTCCTGCGCTTTCCAGCTGGAATATACCATCTGTCCTTCCTGTTCCGATGGAATCCAGTACCGCCTTATCGTCATAATCAATATGATCAATATCGATTGTCTTACCTGTGCTTTTTTCTGCCAGACGCACTGCATTCTGAATAACTGTCAATGTCCGCAGACCAAGGAAATCCATCTTCAGAAGTCCAAGTTCTTCCAACGTGGTCATCGTAAACTGTGTCGTCACAGAGCCGTCTGAGCCAAGCGACAGCGGGACATACTCATCCACTGATTTCTGGCTGATCACAACACCGGCGGCATGCATGGATGTATGCCGTGGCAGTCCTTCCAGACGCTTTGACATATCGATCAGATTCTTTACCTGCTCATCATTTTCATATAAATCGCGCAGTTCGCTGTTCATCGTCAGAGCTCGATCCAGCGTCATGTTGAGCTCAGTCGGTATCATCTTCGAGATACTGTCCACAAACGCATACGGCAGATTCATCACTCGTCCTACGTCACGGATCACACCGCGTGCCGCCATCGTACCGAATGTGACAATCTGTACCACACGGTCAGAACCGTATTTGCGCACAACATAATCGATAACCTCCTGCCTTCTCTCAAAACAGAAGTCAATATCGATATCAGGCATCGACACACGCTCCGGATTCAGAAATCGCTCAAATAAAAGCTGATATTTGATCGGATCGATATTGGTGATTCCAAGGCAGTAAGATACGATACTTCCCGCCGCAGAACCACGCCCCGGTCCCACCATAATGTCGTGGTCTCTTGCGTATTTGATGAAATCCCACACGATCAGGAAATAATCTACATACCCCATCGTCTTGATAACATTCAGCTCATACTCTAATCGTTCTCGAAGTTCCTTCTTTGGATTCTCATAGTTTTTCTCTAATCCCTCATAACAAAGCTTATTCAAATATTCCCACGACGTGTATCCATCCGGTACATCGTATTTCGGAAGCTTTGTCACTCCAAATTCAATCTCCACATGACAGCGGTCTGCAATCTTCTGCGTGTTCTCAATTGCCTGCAAAGCATATGGAAATAATGCTTTCATCTGCTCTTCTGATTTCACATAATACTGACCGCCCTCATAGCGCATTCGGTCTTCATCGGCAAGTTTCTTTCCCGTCTGAATACAGAGCAGGATATCGTGAGGCTTTTCATCTTCCGCATAGGTATAATGTACGTCGTTTGTCGCAACCAGTTCAATTCCTGTGTCCTGCGACAGACGCAAAAGCTGCTGATTAACATTCGCCTGTTCCTGCATACCATGATCCTGAAGTTCCAAAAAGAAATTCCCTTTCCCGAAAATCTTCTCGTAGCGGAACGCTGCCGCCTTCGCCTCCTCATACATACCTCTGTGAAGATTCTTCTGCACCTCTCCCGCAAGACATGCGCTCAGTGCGATAATTCCCTCATGGAACTCTTCCAAAAGTTCCATATCTACACGCGGCTTGTAATAATAGCCTTCCACAAATCCCCTCGACACAATTTTTGTCAGATTCTCATACCCTTTCTGATTCTCCGCAAGCAGCACGAGATGATAATATCGGTCTTCACTTGCCCCCGAACTTTTGTCAAATCGGGAACCCGGAGCCACATAAACCTCACATCCCAAAATCGGCTTGATTCCGGCCGCTTTCGCAGCACGATAGAAATCGATCACGCCAAACATCACCCCGTGGTCTGTGATGGCCGCACTGTTCATCCCAAGTTCTTTGACTCTGGCAACATATTCTTTTATCTTATTGGAACCGTCCAACAGACTGTATTCCGTATGGACGTGTAAATGTGCAAAACTCATACTATTTTTCCTCTTGATTCTTTTTCTACACTTTAGCTGTCTTTTATCATAACACAGTTTTATAGATTGAGACAAATATCTTTCTAAAATCAATCATAAATTTTATTTTGTTCCGAATTATATAAATTTTCTACAAAAGAGAATACATTTTAACAAGCACTTTATTTGTGAAAGTGTTATAATATCTTTAAAACATGCTTTGCTATTTATACAAAACAACTAACAGTATTTTGATTCATCATTTTAGGAGAGACATAATTTATGAATAAACGAAAAAAAATATTTTTTCTCATCGGAATAATTGCTATTGTTTCTTTGATTGCCGTGATCACATTCTGTGTCATTGCATTTCAGAAAAAGAATCAACTGCAGCTGACAATTGGCACTCATCAGATCAGTTCTGAAGAATATCTTGCATGTATGCAGTCTGTGATGTATGACACAAAGATGCAAATTCAACAACAATATGATGTAGACTACGACGATGATTTTTGGAAGAAAAAGTATGGTAAAAAATACGGATATGAGATTTTAGCTGAAAACACTTTAGAATCCTTAAAATATATCCACGCCGTCTACGATCTCGCCGTAGAAAACGGGTATGTAGATGACGGAAGCTACGAAGGATTAAAAAAACGGTTGGAGCAGGAAAACAACACCCGTAAAGAGAAACTTGCAAAAAATGATGTTATCTATGGTCTGAAAGAATACTCTTATGATCTGTACCTTCAATATGAGATGAGTTCCATCAAAGAACAATATTGTAATGATAAGACACGCGAAGGAATGGATCTGACAGAGGAGGAAATTGTTGAACACTATAATAGCCGGGATTGGATTTTTGGTGAGAATGCCGAGAAAGCGGATTTGGAGACTGCACGTGTCGCAGTCATACGAGAACTCCGCGAAGAAAAATACGACGCTATCATCGAAAAAAATGCTGAGAATTCACAGGTGTCTGGGAATATGGAGTCTATGAGCCAGTTCACCTTGAAGAATATATAAATTTCATGTAAGGAAGGAGTAATATTATTATGAAAAAGAAATGGATAAGTGCAGCACTTTCGCTCACACTTGCCAGCACAACTATCACAACGATGATGCCTGCCTACACAGTGCATGCAGAAAAAGAGACAACTCAAGGAACTACTTATTATGTAAGTTCTTCCAAAGGAGACGACAGCAACGACGGAACTTCTGAATCAAAACCGTTCAAAACGTTAGAGAAGATCAACAAGCTTACATTAAAGCCAGGTGATCAGGTTCTCTTGGAAAAAGGTTCTGTTTTTAACGATCAGTATCTTCACCTAAAAGGAAGCGGAAGTGCAGAAGCACCTATTAAAGTTTCTACATACGGAGAAGGTAACCGCCCACAGATTCTCACAAATGGTCAAGGATTATGGGAGTTAAATTACGGAAAGCACCTTGATAACACAAACCACAAATGGCACGGTACGGTGTCCTCTTCTATCTTATTAAAAGATGTTGAGTACATTGAGATCGAAGGTCTTGAAATCACAAATGATCGTGGAACAAAAAATGATCCTGAAGGTGATAAAGCCTATAATGATGCGGACTGTATGGACAGAACCGGTGTTGCCGGAGTCGCAAAAGACAAAGGAACATTAGACCATATCGTATTAGATGATTTATATATTCACGATGTTGACGGAAACGTATACAACAAACACATGACAAACGGTGGTATCTACTTTATCGTGGAAAAGCCTACCGATGAAAACAAAACAGGTATCGCAAAATACGATGATGTACAGATTAAAAATTGTCAGTTAGACACTGTCAACCGCTGGGGAATCGCTGTTGGTTATACATACAACTGGGATAAATTCCAGACAGCAGAACTCAGTGATGAAGTGATGGAAAAATACGGCGCTACTAACGTCGTTATTGAAAACAACTATTTAAATAATGTAGGTGGTGACGCAATCACAACTATGTATGCTGATGAGCCGTTGATTCAATACAATGTATCTGAAAATAGCTCCAAACAGATCAACAAAACGGATTACTCCAAACCACAGCCGGTTTTAGATAAAGTAACCGGAGAACCTACCGGACAATATCAGGGTGTTGGAGCAGGACGCGTTGCTGCCGGTATCTGGCCTTGGAAATGTAAAAATGCTGTATTCCAATACAACGAATGTTTCCGTACATTAAACGCTTCAAACGGTAACGGAGACGGACAACCTTGGGATGCTGACTACGGCGACGGCACAAATTATCAGTACAACTACAGCCACGGAAACACCGCAAGTACAATCATGTTCTGTGGTTATCAGTCAGTAAACAACACATTCCGCTACAATATTAGCCAGAATGAAGATATGGGACCTTTAGATCCTGCCGGAAATGCCGGAAATACTCAGGTTTACAACAACACATTCTATATCAAAGAAGGATTAAACAATATTTGGCATACTTCACATGGCAATGCCGGACCGATTAATCTTGAGAACAATATCTTCTACTTTGCAGGTGAGACTCCGGCAACTGTAGAAAACTGGAATCCAAACGGAAACAAGACATACAGCAACAACTTATTCTATAATGTAAGCACTTATCCAGAGGATGCCAACGCAGTAAAAGTAGATGCCGGAACAAAGGTTACAGAAAATGCCGGTTCAGGTCCAAGCACAGTCGCAGATGATAAACAGGCCAGACGCCACGAAGATCCATCTGCTGAGACAGTATTTGACGGTTACAAATTAGTTCAAAACTCACCGGCAATCAATGCAGGTAAGATTATTGTAGATAACAACGGCTACAAAGTAGAAAAAGACTTCTTCGGCAACAAAGTATCCGGTATTCCTGATATTGGTGCTCACGAGACCGGAACAGTTAGCTTGACAATATCATCTGACAGATTTGCAATTGATCAGGCTAAGAAAGAAATCACGATCGACACAGTCGATAAAGTGACTGCAAAAGATTTATTAGACAGCTTAATGACAGAAGACGGTGTTACTGTTGAACTGAAACGTGGTTCTTCCACATTGACAGGCGGTGTAAGACTTGCAAAAGGTGATACACTTACAGTATCTTGCAACGGCGAATCTGTAACATACACAGTAGTTACTGTGACAAGTGAAGTTACAAATGAAATTCCGGTAGCAGACATGACAGCAACTGCTGGTTCTGAAGAAACTGCTCAGGATAACAATGGTGTAAAAAATGTTCTGGACAATAATCTTGGAACAATTTGGCATACATCTTGGAATGGTTCAAATCCTGAAGATCGTTATGTCACAATCGAACTTGCTAATGACTATGAAGTAAGCGGATATGTGTACACACCACGTCAGGATGGAAGTGGCGACGGCGCTTCAAATGGTACAATTACAAAATATACCATCTACACAAGCAACGATAATGAGACATGGGAAGAAGCTGCTTCTGGTTCATGGGCTCAAGACAAAAAGGTAAAAACCGTTACATTTAAGGAACCTGTAAAAGCAAAATACATCAAACTTCTTGCTGTAGAATCTGTAAGAGACTTTGCTACAGCTGCTGAAATTCGTTTAACCGGTACAAGAGTGTACAACGATACAACTGCTCCTGTCGCTCCAACTGCGACAGCAACAGATGTGACAGATACAACTGCTAAAATCTCTTGGGTACCTGCTGAAGCTGATAAAGATATCGTAGAATATCAGTTGATGAATGGCGACAAAGAAATTGCAACATTTGATGCAACAGAGACTTCTTTCACAGTCGCTGATTTAAAAGCTGCAACAGAATATACACTTTCTGTATATGCACTAGATGAAGCCGGCAACAAATCAGATGCCGGAAACGTAACATTCACAACAAAAGCAACAGAAGAACACACACATACATGGGGTGAGTGGACGGTAACAAAAAAACCTACTTGTACAACACCTGGTGAAGAAAGCAGAACCTGCGAATGCGGCGAGACAGAGACAAGAGAAATCAAAGCTACCGGACATACTTGGGGCGATTGGGAAACAACAAAAGAACCAACAACAGATGCAGAAGGTTTGAAAGAAAGAGTTTGTAAATCATGTGATGCTCACGAAACACAGACAATTGCAAAACTTACTTCAAAACCGGTAACACCAACAACACCTGACAAAGACAAAGATAAAGATAAAGATAAAGATAAAAATAACAGCAAAGACAAACCGGTAAAAACCGGCGATGCTGATATGGCTGGTGCAACAACTGTAGCATGCATCCTCTCCGGAATTGCAGCAGTTGCAATTTTCAAAAAACGCAAAACGGTCTAATCACAAAATATTTTGAAAACACTTGATTTTTCAGGTGAAAAAGGGATATAATTTTTTCGGCGGTCATCTAGACCGCCGATTTTAATATTTCAATTACAGACCTCTGAAAGGACAACAGATATGAATCGGGACACAACTTACTTTTCTCTTTGCAAAAACTCAATTTCAGGTGCTGCCATTCAACACCGGAAAAATCATTATCACTTTTCAAAACATCTTCATACAAGTGTCGAAATCTATTTGATTAAATCCGGTACCTGTGTTATGACAATTGGCAATACCACGATTGAATGTAAACCTGATGATTTTATTATGATTCCGCCAAATGTCGTGCACTCTTTTTATTTAACAGATGAAAATGAATGCAGCTTTTATCATATTCACTTTTTCCCTGAATTTCTATCACATATCACCTTAGAAGAGGACTCATCTGTCAATTTGATGCACTCCTTAATTTTTTGCTGCGCTCCATTTCATCAGCAAAAAACAACGAAAGAACTAAAAGAGCTGATTCTCGCAATCATCCGATTATATAACACCAGTCAGGATTCTACGGTATCTGCCAACATCAATCTATATATTTTACAGCTGGTTCTGCTCATCATGCAGTCCTATAAGACATTATCAAAGGCGCAGTTTCCAGAAAAAATACAGGGGAACTATATTTCATTTACACTGAACTATATAGAACATCATTATATGGATAAAATTCTAATTCCGGATATCGCAAAGGAGCTGAATATCTCTACCCGATATCTCAGCAAGTTATTTTCGCAATATATGAATATTTCTCTCGGAAATTATATCAATGTATACCGCATCAACCGTGCCATTGAGTTGATGGATACGACTACTCTTACTTTTACCGAAATTTCCGGAATGATTGGGCTGAAAGATTCACAGCACTTTTCAAAATTATTTTATAACATCATTGGAACAACGCCCTCTCAATATAAAAAGTTTATCTTAAAACGCAAATAAGGATACCGCCTTCGCCGTATCCTCATTTTTAATATCTTTTATTCACCTTTCAGCATAAACTCTGTCAATCGTTCTATATCGTCCGGTTCATAAGCGACAATCTCCAGTTCCGGAATCTCACTGTTCGAGAAAATATTTGCGATTGAAACGTACTGTGAAAGCTTAGATTTCAAATTTAATCGATCTCCTTCACCTGTTACCAATTCTACTTTCCCGGAACATCTGTCCACCACTTCAAAAAACTTATCTATGTCCGTAATATTTTGCACCTTCATTATACACAACTCCTTTCGCCAGCTTTCGTAGACGCTATCCCCTATTTTCTGTACATGACAATTGCATGTTCCTTAATCTCAATCTTCTCTTCTTTCAGAAGCCGTCCTACTGCACGCTTAAATGCATTCTTACTCATCTGAAATTCTTGCTTAATCACTTCAGGGTCTGCCTTATCTGTAAACGGCAGTTTTCCACCGCGCCGTTCAATTTCTTTCAAAACACTCTCAGCATCTTTGTCCATCTGCATCGGAATCTTATCTCTGACACTCAGATCCAGCTTTCCGTCTTTCTTCACCGCCGTAACTCTCGCTTTTACTGTCTGTCCAATGCGAAGTCTTCCATATACCTCTTTTTTCGGAATCAAAGCGGAATACTGATTATCGACTGCGACAAACAATCCAAAGTTATCACTTGTGTCATAAATAATCCCTTCCACCATATCATCCTTCTGATACGGCGAATCTTTCTTCAACATATCATACACTTTCATCGTTGCGCAGAGACGCTCACTTTTATCAATATAAAGCGCCACAAGACATTGATCTCCCTTTGCCACTTTTACAGTCTGCTCTTTGAAAGGCAAAAACAGATCCTTTTCCAATCCCCAGTCTAAAAATGCTCCAAATTTTCCTGTATCTGCCACTTCAAGCACCGCCAGTTCTCCTAACTCTATCTTTGGCTCATGAGTCGTTGCTATCAGTCTGTCATCGGAATCCTTATACAAAAACACTTCCACAGGATCTCCTATCTCAACCCCTTCCGGAACCTGTCTTTTTGGCAGAAGCACACGATCCTCGTCACTGCCCAGATACACTCCAAACTCTACTTTTTTTACAATTGTCAGTACTTGTTTTTTCCCTAATCTCATCATTTATTTTTTCTCTCCTACAAATTCTACCACAGCGTATGGTCTTTCCTCCATATCGCAAAGTTCCACCACGGTACGGCTTGTTTCTTCGGCAATCTTCGGCAAAATAACATCTCCATAAACCGCTGATTTTTTATACTCTACTCGTACCTGTCTGATCCTCATGTCTTCCCGCAGCACTTCCATCGCCATCTGCACATATTGGCAATTATTTACATGATTGTTTGTATCAATATGATACTTGCGTACCGGGAACGTGTCAACCAAAATCGCTTTTTCCGACAGTTTTATTTTTCTCGGAGCATATTCCATCTCAAGCGCCGGTTCCATCCCATATGCTTCCACCTCTTCCTTTCCCGGTTTTGTTGGTCTTCCGGCAGCGAGGTCCATGAACACCCAGATAGAATTGGCATATGCCAGCATTTCCCCTGATTTTGTCTTCATCGAAAAATTCCTCGTCGCATACAGTCCCTTAAAATCAGTTGCCCACGTGCCAGCCTCAATCGCCTCTCCAAGTTCCGGATAACGTTCCACAATAATCTGCCACGCGGAAAGTATCCAGGCTTTCTTCTTCTCTTTCAGATAGTCAATCCCATGTCCGATCTGCTCAGACTGTGCGCTGCTGCAATCTTGAAAATAATTGATGATTCCCGGAAGCGTTATTCTCTTGCTCGTATCACACTCACTGAATCTGATCTGTCCTTCTAACTTATACATCTATTTTTCCTCCGCTATGTAACTTGTCTCCGTCACAATGACGCAACGGTATCTTTGGTCAATCTCCCTTACCTTTTTTCGAAGTGTCCTGCAGATTTCCTTTTGCTTTTCTTTATCATACTGAAATGGAACGAGCATATCAAAGATCAAATTCACCTGCTCATCTCCATCCACCATACGAAAATCATGGATACTCACCTGCGGATCGATTGCTCTCACCGCCTCTTCCAATTTCCTTTTTGCATATAAAACACGCTCGTCTTTCATCTCAATCGGATCCATATGAATGACCAAAAACACACCAAGCTCTTTTGTAGCTTCCCTCTCAATACGGTCGATGATCTCATGAGAGACTTCGATATCCACATCATTTGCCACCTCGGCATGCAGCGAAGCCATACTTCTTCCCGGACCATAATTATGTACAATCAAATCATGTGTCCCAAGGATTCCTTCATGGGATTCCACAAATTTTGTTATCTCTTCATACACATCTTTTGGAACTGCCTGACCAAGCAATGGCTCCAACGTATCTTTTGCGATCCCTACTCCTGCCCACATAACAACAAGAGACACGCCGATTCCTACAATCCCATCAATATTCCAGCCCGAAAACTGAAATACCAGCAATGAGACAACCGTCGCAGATGTTGTGATCACATCGCCCATCGCATCCGCTGCCGTTGCAAGCATCACATTTGAATGAATCCTCGTTCCAAGCTTCTTATTGAACATCCCAAGCCAAAGCTTAATCCCGATGGACAACAATAAAACAATGACAGATACCAGATTAAATTCTATCTCCTGTGGATGTTTTATCTTTCCAACTGCATCTTTAAAAAAAGTAAACCCAACCTGCAACACCAAAAACGCGACAACCAAAGCCGCAATATACTCCATCCTTCCATGTCCGAACGGATGCTCCTTGTCTGCCGGCTTACTCGCAATCTTGACTCCGATAAAGCTGATGATCGATGAACCTGCATCAGATAAGTTGTTAAATGCATCTGCGATAACAGAGATACTATGTATCATCATCCCAATTGTTATCTTCATCAAAAACAATAAAACGTTGCAAAAGATGCCTACCATACTCGCCAGAATTCCATAGCCAGTACGCACAGACACCTTTTCTGTCTTTTCATAATCCTTCACAAAATGTTTTACTAAAAATTCAGTCATGAATTCCTCCAATCACAACTTTGCCTATCATTGAAAGAAGAACCATTTAATCTTGAATTTTGTGCCGGCGGTCACCATCTCATATTCTTCTTCATCCAGTACTTCTTTCAATTCTTCTTTTCCCTCTTCCGGCACAACCGCATTTACCGCATCGATAAAACAGAGATTCGGGTAAAGCACACACCACCAGTTCTGTCCTTTTGCCTCCCCGATCTCAATTCGGAGTGCTTCATATTCCCCCTGTGGGAATGTCACATCTCCGTATGTCTTATCCGGGAAATAGCAGGTCGTAACCTTTGCCTTTACCGGATAGTCATATCCGGCTTCTTCAATGGTCCGTGCAGCCACTTCTTCAATCTCATCCGTATGTGTTCTCGCCCACGCCTTCGTCGTCTCCACACCATCCGAATATGGCAGATCTTCTTTCATATATGCAATGATTTCTCCTTTTACTTTCATCTTCAGTTCTTGATCTTCCTCGCTGTCGCTATTTGCAAGCACATGGAAACGAAATACTTCTTTCGCCATCCTCTTTTGAACACTTGCAATCTTTGCCTGTGCAAGCATTCCCTTCTTCTCTGCGGTTACTCCTGTCACAAGAACTGCAAGCACAATCGCTGCCGCTGCACAAATCATCTTCTTTTTCTCATATATCCATCTCATAAATATGTACCTCCTGTTTGATAATCGGAGTTTTCACATATTTTTCTGAGATTATACAAATATTCTATTTTTTTGTGCGAATCGTATCAATCACAGCTGCCACTTGATTGTCTATGTGGCGGCTCACCGCTTTCATCGCCTCTTCTTTGTCACGCTTTTCAATTGTCTCGATAATTCTCTCATGTTCTGCAAGAAGAGTCTCATGCGCATCTTCTCTTTTTAAGTATTCCACACGATAACGGTACATCTGCTCTCTCAAATTATATAAAAGCTGAATCAGTCTCTCGTTGTCTGTTGTCCGGTAAATGATATCATGGAATTTCACATCGGCTTCCGCAAATCTCGTAACATCCTCACAGTCCAATGTCTCTTTAAATTCCTGCGCCGCTTTTTTTAATTCTTCAATCTCCTCTTCTTTGATCTTGTCGCACGCAAGTCTTACCGCCAGCTCTTCCAGCGCCTCTCTCACTTCCAAAACATCCCGCAGGCTCTTTTCGGTAATATCCGCCACCTCTGCCCCTTTTCTTGGAATCATCAGCACAAGCCCCTCAAGTTCCAGCTTTCGGATTGCCTCCCGAATCGGAGTACGGCTCACCCCTAATTTGTTTGCAAGCTGAATCTCCATCAGGCGCTCTCCCGGTTTCAATTCTCCACGCAAAATCGCCTGACGCAGTGTATTAAATACAACATCGCGAAGCGGTAAATATTCATTCATATTCACTTCAAAATTTGTATCCATCTTTTTATCTCCTTTTTGTATTGTGTACATTTGCCAAATAGACCTGCTTTGCAATCTGCAGCTCTTTGATCTTCCTCTGCGCTTTCTTTGCTGTCTGCCGGTCTTCAAAAATTCCAAACACCGTCGGTCCGCTGCCGCTCATCATGGCGTTAAGCGCCCCCTGTTCCTTCATCACGTTTTTAATCCTGTCGATCACCGGATAGGCATCTACCGTAACTTGTTCGAGCACATTCCCCATCGATGATGCGACTGCTCTCAAATCCTGGTTTTCAAGTCCGGTAATTAGACCGTCTATATCTGGATGATCTGTGATCGTAAGTGCATCTAATTTCTCATAGACCGTGCGGGTTGACACACTGATTCCAGGCTTTGCGATCAAAATATAGCACTTTGGCAGCGGTGAAAGTCGTGTGAGTTCTTCTCCGATTCCTTCTGCAAGCACCGTTCCGCGCATAATACAGTACGGAACATCTGCCCCTAATTTTACACCTCGTTCCATCAAATCCATTTCACTGAGTCCAAGTGAAAACATACGGTTCATTCCGACAAGAACCGCCGCCGCGTTCGAGCTCCCCCCTGCAAGTCCTGCTGCCACCGGGATATGCTTGTCCAATGTAATATGGACACCATCCCGGATCTCAAACTCGTCCATCAGCATCTTTGCCGCTTTATATGCAATATTCCCCTCATCATTCGGCAGAAAATACAAGTTGGATTCCAGCGTAATTCCCGGTGTCTCTGTTCGTTGTATCGTAATATTATCATACAGATAAATTGTCTGCATCACCATGCGGACATCATGATACCCATTCTCTCTTCTTCCAAGTACATCCAGCCCCAGATTGATTTTTGCAAGAGCTTTTAGCTGTTGTATATTCCCCATCACGTTCTCCTTTCACATCTCACTTCCCATCCCGGCAGAGTTTCCACCGGGACAGTGTTTTTTGTATACATAATACCTATAGTATACTCATATTTTCTTTGAAAATCAATATCCGGTCTCCCGGTTTTATCATTTCATCGGTCATCTCGTTCACTTCCATAATGCCTTCTTTTGTCGTGCTATAACGTTTTGCGAGTGTCCAAAGGTCATCTCCTTCTTTTACAATATAACCAACAATCCCCGGTCTCTTTTCCAGCTCTTCCATCGAAATTTTTTCCATTTTCAAATCCGTGATGACATCAGCCTTCACTGATTTTCGCAAAAAACTGTGAAACGCAAGCACTGCTTTCACCTCCACACTGTCGCCTCCCATAAGAGAAACACTCAGCTGCTCCAGTGCACTTGTAATGTCGCAGTGCATATCCATTTCCGATTCATTGCTCTCAACTAAATAAGAAAACGGAACCATTCCCTGCCACGTGTCGAATGGAACTTCGTCGTCTGGCTTCACAAATAAAAAGCTGACATGGAGTACACCGTCAATCTGAACCCCTTCCTCAGTCACCTCTGTGCGGTCAATCTGCACCCTTCCGCTGCTATGACAAATCTGTAGAATATCATCTTTTAACTCCGGCAAAGACAGCTGCTCTGCTATCTTACATTTCGAGTGATTCTGCATCAGCAGCTCTTCATAGGAAGCTTCTTTTGTCTCTAGTCTGCAATGTTGCTCCAAAGAATATACATCTTCCAAAAAATCTATGTTTTCTTCCTGATAAATGGCAATTTTTAACTCTAACGTCCCCTCAATTCCAAGCGTGCGCATCTCTCCGTCTTCATCCATCCGGATATCCACGTTGATATCTTCCAGATTCGCGTTCAGATGATGATACATCGCTTCATCGACTCCATAGCACTCCACTCTTCCCTCATACGGGATCGTCTGCCCAATCCAGTCTATTTTCCCATCCGGCGATTCATAGAAACAAAATGCCAGCAGTTCTCCGGAAAGCAGCAATTCGTCCGCCCCAAGTTTCGTATCTAGTTTTCGGTTCGAAATATCTGTCCAAAGCACTGTCCCAATCGTCTCTTTCGTTCCCGGAAGCGTCAGTTCTTCTTTAATCCGGTATGTATCTTTCTTTGACGTATGAAGAGTTAAAAGTTCCATTGCTTTTTTCTTTTTATAAAGTGGCATTTCACTTTCCACATCGACTGTAATGTCCTCATCAACCTGCATTTGAGGACTGATTAAAAGCTCAATCATTGCTTTGATATTCAATTTTCTCGAATGAATCATTGTTGCAGTAAAATCTACCCTTGTATTTTGAACAACAAATTCTCCGTCTGTCCCCTCATCCGCATACACCATCTCCTCAAACGGAATTTTTCCTTCCATGGATGTCAGTGACGGTTCTGCTCCTTCTGTCACATACAGTATCTGAAAATACAGTTTTCCCGTAACTCTGACGTAATTTTCCACCGGTCTTACATCCTCGATTTTCACCGTGCCCTCTCCCGCAACGACTCGCTGCACATCATTTTTTGTATCCGGCACATTAAAATCATCGTCTACCAGAAATTGATCCACCATTTTTTTGCCGACCTGATTTGCATGAATTTGTTTTTTTACTAATTCCATTGCCTCTCTCCTTTACTCAAACACCACATTTTTGTCGATAAATTGCATTTTCACTGCCACATACGGAAATGTCTTTGCCTCCACAATTTTTTCTTCCTTTGACGGTCCGATCAGATTCGTATGTATATAAATGGCATTCTCTGTCTCATAACATTCTTTCACCTCAATGCTGTAACCGCTCGTCTTCTGTTCTCCATACCCCCGTGCAATATAGAGTGCATCTTTGTCCGCATACGTAATCTTAAACGGTCCGGACTTTTTTTCTTCAATCTGTGTCAGAAACTCCTCCGGAATTTTTTCTTCTTCCAGTACAGTGATCTCTACATCTCTGATTTTTTCCGTATTCATCTTCTTTACAGAACAGCCCTGACATAACATAAGCAGGCAGACACATAACATAACTGATGCTAATTTTCTCACATGCATCCCTCGTCTATCTTCTCCCTATATACATACACCTGAACGTCTTCAAAAATGACTGTTTTTTTCAAAAATATTGCCTTTATTTCTGCACTTTAGTATAATGAGAAAAACAGGAATCAATAAAAAAGGGGACATCACTATGAATTTTGAAACTGCTGAAGTGACTTATGAAAAGCCACATCGTCTGTCCGGGATTTTGCTTCATCCCACATCTTGCCCATCTCCATATGGAATCGGAGATTTGGGACAGGATGCCTATGATTTTGTGGATTTTCTTGAAAAATCAGGACAACACCTATGGCAGATCCTCCCACTTACGCCGACCGGTTTTGGGGATTCGCCGTATCAAAGCTTTTCAGCATTTGCAGGACAGCCGTTGCTGATCAGTCCTGCACATTTAAAAGAACTCGGACTCTTAGAGGAAGCAGAACTTTCCGACTGCCCGCGCGGAGACGGACACCATGTTGACTATGGGACGATCATCCCTTGGAAATTCAAGATTTTAGCATCTGCATTTTCACGTTTTCTCCATACCTCCGACAAGATGTTATTGGAAGAATACGATGCGTTTTATAATGCCAACCAGTTTTGGCTTGATGACTATGCACTTTTCATGGCTTGCAAAGCAATGCATGACGGAAAGGACTGGCTTTCCTGGGAAGAAGCATACCGCAGACCGACCGACAGTCTGAAGAAAGAACTGAAAAAGCAGCTTTCTAACGAGATACAATACCATTACTTTGTTCAATTTCTATTTTTTAAAGAATGGTATGCACTAAAAAAATATGCAAACGAAAAGGATATACAGATCATCGGCGACATCCCAATTTTTGTCTCTTTGGACAGCGCCGATGCCTGGGCAAATCAACATTTGTTCCAACTGGATTCAAAAGGTTATCCGACTTCAGTCGCCGGTGTCCCGCCGGATTATTTTTCGACAACCGGACAGCTTTGGGGCAATCCGCTCTACAACTGGGATGCCCATAAAAAAGAGGGCTACAAATGGTGGATTTCCAGAATCCGCAACCAACTGGATCTTTTAGATTACTTAAGAATCGATCATTTCCGTGGGTTTGAAGCTTATTGGGCAGTTCCCTTCGGAGAGGAGACCGCAATCAACGGTACCTGGAAGCACGGCCCGAAAGAAGATCTCTTCCTCGCCATAGAAAAGGCGCTTGGAAAAAATCTTCCGATCATTGCCGAAGATCTTGGTGTCATCACACCTGAAGTCGAAAAACTCCGTGATCAATTCCATTTTCCTGGTATGAAAGTCCTACAGTTTGCCTTCGAATCGACTGAGGAAAGTACATTTCTTCCTCATCAGTTCACTACAACAAACTGTGTGTGCTATACAGGGACACACGACAACGACACCAGCGCAGGCTGGTATCAGACTGCAAGCGAATATTCCAGAGACAAAGTCCGCCGCTATATGAACACGGACGCAAGCAGTATCCATTTTGACTTTATCCGCACCTGCCTTGGCTCGATTGCAGCTTATGCGGTCTTTCCATTACAAGATGTTCTCGGCGTTGGAAAAGAGGGTCGTATGAACTGTCCGGGTGTGGCAGATGGAAATTGGGCATGGCGTTACCAAAAAGAGGCGTTGTCGGACAGTCTCGCCGAAGCGCTTTGTTCTGTGACTCGTCTATATGGACGATAATTAATAGAAGGGAACTTAGATTTTATGATACGTTTTATTTTTGTAGTAATTTTTCTGATTACTTATCTGATTTTGTCCATTCCGGTCTTTTTCATAGAGTGGCTAATCGGAAAATGTAACCGAAATGCAAGAGATTACAGCTCACTTCGGATTGTGCAATGGGGATTCAAAATAATTTTAAAGATTACCGGTGTGAAAGTGACGGTGATCGGGGAAGAGAATGTTCCTGATGAACCCGTTCTTTTTATCGGAAATCACAGAAGTTTTTTCGATATTCTGCTGACATACTCCCGCTGCAAACGTCTGACCGGTTATGTAGCAAAAGACTCTATGGAAAAGATTCCGCTCCTCTCAACCTGGATGCGATATCTTTACTGCCTGTTTTTGAACCGTGAAAATCCAAAGGAAGGATTGAAGACGATTCTTCAGGCAATTGAGTATGTAAAAAAAGGAATCTCAATCTGCATCTTCCCGGAGGGCACGCGAAACAAGGGCGAAGAATTAAGTATGCTGCCGTTTAAGGACGGCGCCTTAAAAATCTCCACGAAGACCGGATGCCCGATTGTTCCAATCAGTATGAACAATACCGCAGCCATCTTTGAAAACCAGTTTCCACGTATCAAGAAAACACACGTGGTCATTGAATATGGGGAACCAATCTATCCAAAAGAACTGGATAAAGAGACACAGAAGCATCTCGGTGCTTACTGTCAGAATATCATCCAAGAGACCATTCAAAAAAATGCAGCCTTGCTATCATAGGCTGCGTTTTTCTGTTCTGTCAGATCTTATGGCTCATATCATAAATTTTCTTTTTACATTGTCATACGCTAGTGATATAATAAAATAAGTATATCCTAAAAATCAGGTGTACAAAAAGAAATGCATGTATGCAGAAAATAAAGGAGCAAACAAGATGAACAGCAGAAATCTTACCCTGTTAACAGATTTGTACGAGCTTACAATGATGCAAGGCTACTTTGAGCGTCAGGAAAATGAGACCGTTGTATTCGATGTCTTTTTCCGTTCGAATCCTTGTGGTTCTGGCTATTCTATTGCAGCCGGTCTGGAACAGGTAATTGACTATATTAAAGACTTGAACTTCTCATACGATGACGTCGATTATCTTCGAAATCTGAACATGTTCAGCGAAGATTTTCTTCATTATCTGAGTGGTTTTCACTTTAGCGGCGATATCTATGCAATTCCGGAAGGAACTGTTGTCTTTCCAAAAGAGCCGCTCTTGAAAGTTGTCGCACCGATCATGGAAGCACAGCTTGTGGAGACAGCCATCTTAAATATCATCAACCATCAGTCTCTCATTGCGACAAAGACAGCCAGAGTTGTCTTTGCCGCGGCAGGAGACGGTGTGATGGAATTCGGTCTGCGGCGGGCGCAAGGTCCTGACGCGGGGCTCTACGGTGCAAGGGCCGCTATGATCGGCGGATGTATCGGCACATCCAATGTTCTTGCCGGACAGATGTTTGACGTCCCGGTAAAAGGAACTCATGCACACAGCTGGATTATGAGTTTTGCAGATGAATACACTGCATTTAAGACATACGCAAAATTATATCCTGACGCATGCTGTCTGTTGGTTGACACATACGACACCTTAAAATCCGGTGTGCCAAATGCGATCAAAGTGTTCACCGAGATGCGTGAATCCGGAATTGAACTTCACAACTACGGAATCCGCCTCGACAGCGGTGACCTTGCATATCTTTCTAAAAAGGCACGTAAGATGTTAGACGAAGCCGGATTTGAAGATGCATTTATTTCCGCTTCCAACGATCTTGACGAATATTTGATCCACGACTTAAAGATCCAAGGTGCAGCTATCACCTCATGGGGAGTCGGAACAAATCTGATTACGTCCAAAGACTGTCCTTCCTTTGGAGGGGTCTACAAGCTTGCTGCGATCCAAAAAGAAGATGGAAAATTTCATTCCAAGATTAAACTTTCTGAGAACACAGAAAAGATTACAAACCCTGGCAACAAGACCGTTTACCGTATCTATGACAAGGCGACCGGAAAGATGCGCGCAGATTTGATCTGCTTTGCAGACGAGACTTATGACACAGATGAAGATTTATTGTTATTTGATCCGACAGCCACCTGGAAAAAGACAAAACTTGCCGGCGGCTCTTACACTATGCGTGAGATTTTAAAACCGGTATTTATTAACGGCGCATGTGTATATGATTCTCCGTCTGTCATGGAGATTGCTGCCTACTGTGCAGAAGAAAAGAAAACACTTTGGGACGAGACAAAACGTCTCTTCAATCCACACAAAGTATATGTGGATCTGTCCCGCAAATTATATGATGAAAAACAGGCATTACTGAACCAGATGAGTATTGCCGATTAGACAATGATAAAGGAGTATAAACAGTATGAAAATTGTAGTATTGGCAGGAGGGCTCAGCACAGAACGTGACGTTTCACTCACTTCCGGAGCCGGCATCTGCAGAACTTTGAGAGAAAACGGGCATCAGGCTTTTTTATTAGATGTATTTTTAGGATTTCCATATGATTCCGACAAATTAGAAGAAGTATTCACTCTTCCAAACGCAGGCTTGGGGATTGCAGACGGAATCAAAACAACAGAACCGGATCTTGCGGCAATCAAAGCGTCCCGTGAAGACCAGTCCGACTGCTTTTTGGGACCGAATGTCATCGATATCTGCCGCCTTGCAGATATTGTATTTATGGGGCTTCATGGTGATGTCGGAGAAAATGGAAAATTACAGGCAACATTTGATATTCTCGGAATTAAATACACCGGTCCAAACTATCTCGGAAGTGCGCTTGCCATGGACAAAGGGGTTACAAAACAGATTTTCACGATGGCAGGCGTTCCGACACCACTTGGAACCAATCTCACAAAAGACCGAAAAGATACAGCTCTTTCTGATCTTGGTCTTACTCTTCCGGTCGTTGTAAAACCATGTTCCGGTGGTTCCAGCATCGGCGTATATATTGTCGATACGATGGACGCATACAAAGAAGCGGTTGAAAATTCCTTCCGCTATGAGGACGAGATTGTAATCGAGCCTTACATCAAAGGACGTGAATTCGCAGTCGGCATCATCGACGGAAAAGCGCTTCCGGTAATTGAGATCATACCAAAAACCGGATTCTTTGATTACGCCAACAAATATCAGGATGGATGCACAGAAGAAATCTGTCCTGCAAATATCGATAAAGAAGTGACAGAAAGAATGCAACGAGCTGCAGAGCTCGCTTTCAAAGCACTGAAATTAGATATTTACTCACGCGCTGACTTTTTGTTAGATGAGAACAACGACATTTACTGTCTCGAAGTAAACAGCCTCCCTGGTATGACCGCTGCCAGCCTTCTTCCGAAAGAGGCACGCGCTGCCGGAATCACATACGGCGACCTCTGTGAACTGATCATCCAAAAATCACTCGCGCGCTACAACGCATAGACGGAGGAACAGACGATGAAACATATGTCTTTACAGGAAATTGCTGCTGCATGCCACGGACAATATTTTGGGGGCGAAGCAGTATCACATATCGAAGTGGCCGGTGTTGCCATCGACAGCCGAAAAATCGAAAAAGACTGGTTGTTTATTCCAATAAAAGGCGCACGAGTAGACGGACACTCTTTTATCCCACAGGTGATGGAAAAAGGTGCACTCTGCACACTTTCCGAAGTGGTCTTAGAGAATGTATCTCACCCATACATTCTTGTTGACTCCTGTGAGAAGGCGCTCAAAGATATTGCAGAACATTACCGCAAGGCACTTGACATCAAAGTGGTCGGTATCACCGGAAGTGTCGGAAAGACAAGTACAAAAGAGATGATCGCCTCGGTTTTGGAGCAAAAATATCATGTTCTTAAAACGGCTGGAAACTTTAACAACGAAATCGGGCTTCCGCTGACAATCTTCAATATTCGAGATGAACACAAGATTGCAGTGCTTGAGATGGGTATCAACCATTTCGGTGAGATGCACCGCCTTGCGAAAATGGCTCGCCCGGATATCTGCGTCATCACCAATATCGGACTCTGCCATCTGGAAAATCTCATCGACCGAGACGGCATTTTGAAAGCAAAAACAGAGATGTTCGACTTTATGCAGCCTAACGCCAAGATCATCTTAAACGGCGATGATGACAAACTGATCACAGTCACAGATGTAAAAGGACAAACGCCAATGTTCTTTGGGTTATCCACAGAGCTTGACGCTTTTGCCGATAATATCCACACACACTCCCTAAAAGGGGTGTCTTGTACACTTCACCTTGGGGATAACTGCATCGACACAATGATTCCGATTCCGGGAAACCATATGGTGTACAACGCGCTGGCTGGCGCTTTGGTTGGACGTGAACTCGGACTTACCGCTGAAGAGATCAAAAAAGGAATCGAAAGTCTGACTCCGGTATCCGGACGAAACAATATGATTCTTACGGATTCTCTTCTTATCATCGATGACTGCTACAATGCCAATCCGGTGTCCACAAAGGCGTCCATCGACGTGCTCTCCGGAGCCGAGACCCGCAAAGTTGCCATTCTCGGAGATATGTTTGAGCTTGGCGAGGATGAAAAAGAGCTCCACCGCCAAGTCGGTGTACATGCATCCGAAAAAGGGATCGATCTTGTCATCTGTATCGGTGAACTATCAAAAGCAACCGCAGCCGGAGCAGAGGAACTCTCCGCCGGAAATCAAGTAGTTCATTTTGATACAAAAGCAGACTTTTTTACAAAGATGAACGAACTGTTACACAAAGACGACACGATCCTTGTGAAAGCCTCACACGGAATGGAATTTCCTGAAATTGTGACACGCCTTCAGGAGCTTACGCTTAAATAATACACGGAACACAGAAAGGGCAAAACCATGACCTATGATATACTTGTACTGGATTTGGACGGAACACTGACCAACTCCGAAAAGAAAATTACCCCTCCCACACGAGAGGCTCTTATCGAAATTCAGCAGAATGGGAAAAAGGTAGTTCTTGCCTCCGGCAGACCTACACCCGGCGTGGTATCGCTTGCCAAGGAGCTTCACCTCGGCGACTACGGAAGCTATATTCTCTCATTCAATGGCGGGAAAATCATCAACTGCTCCACAGGAGAGGCGATTTACAACAAAATACTTCCGTCTGAGGTTACTTCTGCCGTCTATGAGATTGCAAGCCAATACGATGTGGATCTGCTCACCTATACAGAGCATGAAATACTCTCAGGTATCAAGCCGAATCAATATACTGAGCTGGAATCCAAGATCAACAACATGCCAATCGTGCGGGTTGAGAACTTCCCTGAAGCGGTTACCTTCCCGGTCAACAAATTTTTGATTACCGGAGAAGCTGCACTCACAGAAAAAATTGAGACGCTGTTAAAAGAGAAATTCCACAGTCTCTTGAACATTTACCGCTCAGAGCCATTTTTCCTGGAAGTGATGCCTCAAAATATTGACAAGGCACACTCCCTCCAGAAACTTCTGAACTATCTTGGGATGTCCGCTGATCAGATGATCTGCTGTGGCGACGGATTTAATGACCTCACTATGATTGAATACGCAGGTCTTGGCGTTGCGATGGAAAACGCACAGCCTATCTTGAAAAAGACAGCAGATTATATTACGAAATCCAATGATGAAGATGGGGTGCTGCATGTCATAAATGAGTTTATGAGATAATATAAGAGAAAACACCTGAATTACAAGTCACTGTAGTTCAGGTGTTTCTTTGTACTGAAATATTATAACAACATTACTGTTTTACTAAAATATTTGCATCATAAATCGAATATCCATACCTATTATTACGTTGAATTCCTTGGAATCTGACATATCTTGCTTTCACAGGATCAAACTTCACAGTAACCTCCGGTGCATTCATCTCTTCTATCATCACCGTTTTGACTGTCTTAAAATTCTTTCCATCATCCGATACCTGAATATCATACAGTGCGTCATATCCATTTTCAAACTTCAACTGTATTCCGGAAACCGTTGCCCTCGATGAAAGTTCAAATGTTATATACTCCTGATTTGTCCAATCGCTTGCCCATCTCGTTCTCATGCTATCATCAATAGCAGACTCCGCCTGATAATTATAGATTGGATTTTTTTCGTAACTGCTTGCCTCTGCTGCAATTGGTTTTACCAACACATCTGGAAGTGAACTGTCTATACTGTCATCCGGCTGATAGTTACTATCGTATTTCACTGTTGTCAGTGAATGCGGCTTTAATGTCACATCTACACTTCTATCTGCATCTACAACCGTAACTGTCTTCTCCTCGTCCGTAACATTTCCAAGCATTACCGAAATCATACCTTCCTCATCCAACACTGCTGTCTTGACAATATCCATGTCTGTCGCACTCTTGATGCTGACTGTTCCAGGCTGTACAGTACGGCTGATCTGCTTCAGAATATAGTAAGATGGCTGATAGCAAACATTGTTGTTCTCATCCAGCATGATCGGTGCATGACACTGGTTCACAACCCCCTGTGTAGGACCTCCATCTCTGTCAAGAACAAGGTTCCAGTCAATCCATGCTTCCGTTCCATGTTCAAAATCATTTAAAATATCATAAATATAGCGATCCGCAGGATCATAACTTCCAAACCAAGGTCCCTTCTCCTGACATCCCTCTGTTGCATAAAGATGAATATCCGGGAACTTCGCTTTCACTTCGTCCAAACTATAAAAATCTTCCGACCACATTGGAACGCCCTGCATCTCATGCCACAAATCCCCTGCATACCAGTGAAAAGCAATTCCATCAATATACTTTCTTGCATTCGCATCACTCAATACCTTTGTATTGAAATCAACAAATCCGTCATGGTGCATCGGGTCATTGCCTTTGTCCCAATCCCAAATCAAAAGCTGTGGATCTAATTGATTCTCCTCAAGCGCCGGTCCAAGATAATTTCCAACAAAATCAATCACCGCATCGGTAGACCAGGTAGCCGCCTCCCATTTCGGATTGTTCTGCGCTTCATTCTGCATAGACAACGAATATACATCAATTCCTACTTTTTCATATTCCTGAATGTACTTCACAAGATAATTGGCGTAACTCTTATAATATTCCGGTTTCACAGAGTTATCAACAAAATTAAGTCCTGCTGTCCCCGTCTGCCCTCTTCTGACTCCACTGTTTTTCATCCATGCCGGCGGCGCCCAAGGTGCTGCAAAGAATTTGATGTCCGGTCTGTATGACTGTGCTTTTTGAATTGCCGGAATAATGTAATCCCAATCCTTTTCTATACTGAAATTCTTAAGGTCTGGATCCGGTTCTTCCGTGTCATTATAACTGTAAGATCTGGTCGAAAAATCGGCTGAGCCAATCGTCGAACGCAAAACAGAATACTTCGCACCACTCTCTCCAAAATATGCTTCATATACCTCTTCTTGCTGTTCCTTGCTTAACTTCTGCAGATTATAGGCCGCCGACTCCGTCATCGCCCCTCCCACACCAAGAAACGTCTGTCTTTTTTCGTCCGGATATACTTTTACATATCCGCTGCTCTGTGCTGTATCTGCTTTCTCAAACTGCAGATCAGGAAGTGTCTGATCATATCCTCCTTCTTTTGCAGATACATGCACTTCTACTTTTCCCAAATCATCTGCCGCACATACCTGTGTCGGCGAAAAACTACTTAGTGACATTCCAAACATTGCAAATGTCAACATCCCTGCTACAACTTTTCTCCTCATTGAAGCCCTCCTTGTCTTTTGCATTGTGCACTATGCAGTATTTATATGGAAATAGTATGACTATTTTTGTGCTTTGTCAACAGTTTTTTCCTTGCTTTTGTCAATTTTTTTTACAATCTTTATATTATATAGACACTTGATTTATTTTATGTTGAGTAACTGAAAACATACAAAAATTAATAAAATCCTTTTTGCTCATTTATGACTTCTTAAATTCCATGAATTGCTTCATTTATCATCTGCATAACCTTTTCTGTTGTCAATTCTGTATAAATCGACTGCATTCCAGCAAGCATTTCCAGTGATTCTTGTAATGCCTCGCTATTTTCTTTTACCTCATGAATTTCGCTGTAATTGATTGGAAGATTGTACTTTCTGTAAAGTTTAAAAATCGCTTTCAAGCCATCTTTTAAAATATCCTTTTTTTCTCGGCCCTCTATTACAACATCAAATGCCTTGTTAAAATAGGAATTGATTTCTTCCTGACCATCATAAATCATCTTAATCCAGTAAGGAAAAATCACAGTAATACATGGCTTGTATGCAACATTGCAGTAATCCATAACAATAGTATTTAACGGATAAAGTACCCAGTCTCCCGCTTTTCCAAGCGTTGTAAGACCATTCACAGTTAATGCACTTATTGTCATGAGAGTACTCCTTGCATCAACATCATTTGAGTCAGCAATGGCTTTATCCAGATTATCCAATAAGGTATTCATAAGTGCCAAAGATGTATTTTCAGCAATATCTGATTTTCCAAGTCCGATATATCCTAACGCCAACTGTACATAAGCCGTCATTTGTGCGGAGATAAGAGCTTCATTTTCAATAGAAAGCATATACTCTGGATTTTGCCATGAAAAATTAGGGTATACCTCTGCCAGCCCGACATTTTCCCCTGTCTCATCGTTTGTAATCTGTGTGCTGCCATTCATATCAGAACCGGATGATGGGAAGGTTACGATTGTGCCAACAGGCAAGTGTTCCATTGTATCCAGACTCTTTGCATAGGATAAAATGTCCCAAATATCTGTTGTCTGCTTTACCCCAAAGGCGATTGTCTTAGCCAAATCCATGCAGACCCCTCCACCAATTCCCAGAATTGATGAAATGTTTTCTGCCTTTACCAGTTCCATGCCCTTACGAACAGTGGAAAGGAGTGGTTTTCTGTTTCCGCTGATTTCATATATCTGTACATTTTTTTCTTCTAATTCCGTTTTTAACTTATCAAAGTATCCGTTTTTATGAAAGCTTTCACCACCTGTGATAAGTAGTACCTTGTCTCCAAAGCTCTTTACTTCTTCTGCTACCTCTCCAATTTTTGTTGCACCATGAAATAATTTCACAGGGTTATAATATGTAAATTCCATCTTTCTTTTCCTCTTTTCCTTTTAAACCGTTTTTCCTAATTCATATGCTGCTGTCATTGCTTCTGTGTTTTTCACATCTCCAGGTGCATTTGCTCCAAGTCCATAAACAACGCCTGCATTTTCAACACCTCCGGCACGGAAACAACTAATATATAATTCAAAAGTTTTTGTCATATTTTCCATATACTTTAGTTCTGGCGCCGCACCTGCACTCAGCATATAAAATTTGGTATCGGTCAACGTTGGCTCTATTGCAAAAGTGCGGTCAATAACCGTTTTTATCTGAGATGTCCATGAATAGAAATACACAGGGGATGCGAATACAACTGCATCTGCTGCAGCAATCTTTTCGTAGATTTCTGTCATATCATCTTTCTGTACGCAGCTTCCTCCATTTCTCTGACAGGCACCACAGCCAAGACAACCTTTGATTGTTTTATCTTTGATACAGATTTTTTCTACTTTGTGACCTGCCTCAGTTGCTCCGACAGCAAACTCTTGTGCCATCAAATCTGTGTTGCCGTTTTTTCTCGGGCTTCCTTCTAAAATCAATATTTTTTTGCTCATTGCTAAACCCCTTTCTTCTCGTACACTTTCTTTATCATCAACATTGCCATTGCATCTTTTTCTGTTAGATGATAAACTGATCACACAGCATTAGAGTAACTCTAAGTCAACGAGTAATATATTAAAAATCTCTAAAGTAAATAAATCATTTATAAAGAAGAGGAGAAAACTATGACATACAACGTTAAAGAAGCATCTAAGAAAATCCAAATGTCAGTTCACAATATTCGTTACTATACAAATTTAGAACTCGTCCCATCTCTGAAACATGACAAACATGGGAATCGTGTATTTGACGATGAATCCTTGAATTGGCTGATTTGCATTCGTTTTTTAAGAGAAAGTGGAATGTCTCTTTCTGATATCAAACATTATTTTGAACTTTGTCTTGCCGGCAGCAAAACTTTGCCGGAGCGATATGAGATTTTAGAAGCATTATTAGAACAGTCAAAACGAGAATTGGAGATGATTCAAAAACGTACAAAATGTATCCAGTCAAAAGTGATTCAATGTAAACGGGCTCTCTCTGGTGAAATTCCAGACGATTGCAATCCAATCAACTGGGACTAGTGTACTGTCTCATTCACTTTCAGCATAATGACACAGAATGAATTTTCAGTCTGCAAGGCGGCGGAGTGAGGCGATGCGGTGGCATCGTCGATTGACGACAACGCAGTAGAGTGGAATTCAGGCAAGTCATTATGCGAAATATGAATGATACAGCACACTAGATATTCTTGAACGCAAAATAGAGAGTACCTTGACATTTTTAGCCGGCTGCTTTGCGCCACTCTTACGTGCGCTTGCGTCGGCTTTGGTCTTGCAGCCGTTCTGAAAGGCGGTATTCATGTCAATACAACAGGCAGTTTCACCCAAGCCAAACGCATGAATGTGCTCCTCAACCACACCATATACTAAATTCAAAAAT